>ERZ1699244.1-NODE-1-length-178986-cov-6.696414_pt1 | contig 178986 bp, 191 predicted proteins | sample MGYA00581534_ERZ1699244 | MGnify/ENA primary metagenome ERZ1699244 (study PRJEB42319, sample SAMD00040331) | human oral metagenome | material: saliva | host: Homo sapiens | study: EMG produced TPA metagenomics assembly of PRJDB4115 data set (Metgenomic analysis of...
GGCGTCATACCGAACAGGACTTTACTCTGATTACTCAAATTCGCAACTTTGTACTAAAATAGGTTCTAGTGTGGGCGTAAAATCCCACAAAGTTTGAATCATCATCGCCTTTTGGGGCGATTTTTTGTCACATTTCTTACTTCCTGCTGCAATCTTGAAAACCACTTTCCGCCCCTTTTCGGAAAGTGGTTTTTGCTTGTGGCGGAGATTAAGAAATACAAATGAAAAAGTCGCTACTCTGAGCGACAATTCCGAAGTCTTCTAGACCATGGTGCTGGAAGTAGGACTCGAACCTACGAAGCCTTACGGCGGGAGATTTACAGTCTCCTGTGATTGCCACTACACGATTCCAGCGTGATGTGGAGCCGCTTCTCGGGCTCGAACCGAGGACCTACGGTTTACAAAACCGTTGCTCTAGCCAACTGAGCTAAAGCGGCAACTGAATTTATTTTATCAATTTTTTCTCTCTGTGACAAGAGTTTACATAACTATTTTTCGTGGTTGATGTATTTTACGCTGCTGGCGTGGGCGTGGTGCTTCAGTTTTACTATTTGTCGGCGCTACAGGAGCGATCATTTTCGTGGCTTTCTTACGTAATTCTTCAGCTAATTCAGCCTGTCCGGCATTGTCGTAAGCCTCCGCTAAGATCTTCAGGGTTTGAGGAATCGGCTCCAGTTCTACAGCCTTTTCTAGCGCATTAATAACCTTCTTCGTGTTCCCTATTTTTTCCTGAACTTTGGCATAAGCGATGTAGCGCGCAGCCAAATCATCTTCCATCTCCAATGCCTGCTCAAATGCTAGAGACGCCTTTTCATAGTTCTCTGTTTCGTAATAAATTAAGCCGACATTATGAAGGCTTGAAGCGCTTGGCTCGAGACTCTGAGCAATCTCAAAGCATTCGATAGCATCCTTATACGCCTTCTGCTTAGCATATAAAATTCCCAAACGGTTATATGCAGTGGCATTTTTCTCATCGACGCGTAAGATTGTCAGCAGAGCTTTTTCTGCGCGTAGGTACTTATTCTCGCGAATCGATTCTTGGGCAATTTCCCATAATTGATCAAGTTTATTAGTAATCTTAGTTGGCAGATCGCCAGTTTCTTTAATTGACGGATGATAAAAAATCGCCCAAATCATTAAAATCAGAATGAGGAGTAATCCAAACATATCTATACTATTATATCACAAGTTGCGTCAGCGCCAGCCTGACGTTGGCGTTGGATTTTAATGCGCTAGCAACAGAGGTGGTTTTTTCAAGTTGCTCTTCAAGCGACGGATTTATTCCGCGCGATAAAGATTGAAAGCGAATCATATTTACTATAATATCCGTTAGCAATATCGCTTTTTGGCGGTCAGAAAAGTATTTGACGAGATTCTTAAACGTGTCGTATTCTCGATTTGTGGCTAAAATTTGCTTTGCATCGGTGGCTAATTGTCGATATTCGGCGAATTTTTCTGGATTTTCCGCCAATTCCTTAATCAGCAATGGTCGCCCTGCAGCTAAGAAAAGGATTTGCTGGCTAGAGGCGGGGTCTAAATTGTATTTTTCAAGCAATTTTTTATCCTGAGCGGATGTCGTTTTATGAAGCGTCAATGTCTGACAACGAGATCTAACAGTATCGAGCATCAACTTCGGGTTTTTCGCGACAAGGATAAAATTGGTATTTTTATTCGGTTCTTCCAGCGCTTTCAGGAATGAATTTTGCGACGGCTCGGTCATTGAATCAGCTTCGTCAATGACAATAACCCGACGATTTATGGCGTAAGTTCGGAGCATAGAGATGAGCTCGCGGATTTGATCAATGGATATAGTTTGCTTTTCTGGAAGTGGTTTCAAGTGAAAAGTATCGTTATTCTTTGCTAATATTTGAGCCACACCCAGTCCGTCAAGTCCGTAATCCGCAATCACCAAAAGCGCGTGAGGTAATTGCGATGAAATCTGGCTGATTTTTTGAGCGTCTCGAGCAGATATAATCACTTCAGACATCTATAAATCCTCTGGGAAGAATTTCTTGAATTCGTCAGGAATTGCGGCTTCAAAAACTTTTCTCTCACCAGACGGCAAAGTTATCTCTAATTTTTGAGCATGCAACATCATACGACAATCCGAAGACTTTCCGTAAACTCGATCACCAAGAATCGGTGCATTCAAATGAGCCAAATGGACGCGCAATTGATGAGTTCGACCAGTGGTCGGCTTCAATTCCACGAGCGACCGAGTATCATTTTCCGCCAGAACACGATAAACAGTCTGGGCTGACTTCCCGTTCGGATCTATGCGAAACGTGCTCGGCGCTGAAGGATTGCGACCAATTGGCAGATCAATTTTTGCAGCATTCAACTTTGGCTTGCCGTCGGTTATCGCTATGTAGGTTTTCTTAGCGGTTCGTTCGGCAAATTGCCTCTGTAGATGCGCGGCAGATTCTGGGTTTTTGGCGATAATCAGTAGTCCTGAGGTGTCACGATCAAGTCTGTGAACAATTCCCGGGCGATCGGTGTCCGTTGCGAATGAGGTTTTGGGGCGAATTATTTCCGCAACCGTTGGCTCGTCAGAAAGTCCACCCTTTGCGTGCGTCAATAGCCCGCTTGGCTTATTGACGACAATCACATCATCATTCTCGTATAAAATCGGCAAGTCAACGTCCGCCTGTTCTTTTTCTGGCAAATTAAGCGCAATCTCATCAGTTTCATCAACCTCAAATTTTGGCGTCGTCGCGACTTTATTATTGACCGAAACGTATCCAGCTTTTATGTATTTTTGCCAAAGACTTCGGGAAATTGTCGTATCAAATTTGGTCGATAAATAAATATCCAAACGCACCTTAGTTGGCGAAATTTTGAACATTATGGCATATTTTCCCTGAAATGGCGTTTCGATAAATTCTGGATCTAGCGGATTCGGCAAAATCTCGGCGTTATCTGGTTTTTTCGTCCATAGCTCGTCAATAGATTCTTCGTCGACAATCGAACCGTAAAGCAATGCAAAATGCTGCTTGTTCAAAATAAATTCCGCAAAAACATGAGATTTGTCCGTTTGAATTTCCAATCGACGCAGTGATTTGACGGGCGTATTGTCGTCCGCTAATTTGTACAATCTAGCTATTTTCAGCACTGTCCGAGGTAATATTTTCACGCGATTTGCTCCCTATTTTCGAAGCCCTACGGCTTTTTGAACGCGATACAAAGTTTCATTAGCGACGACATTCATGTCTTTTTCACTAGAAGCCAGCTTTTCTTCAATTGCTCGCTCATCAACCGCCGCAAGTCGATTCTGGAAATTCTCCAAAAATTCCGCAACTTCGTCAGCCACGATTCGTTTGAAATCACCATAACGATCCATACCGAAGTACTCATTGGCGGTCTGCTCCAGAGTAACTTCCTTGCCAGCGTCTTGTCGAACCAAAGTCAAAATCTCCAGCAAATTAGAAATTCCCGGCTGATTTTCCTTATCGTATTGAACTTTGCCAATTGAATCTGTTGTTGCGCCCATTATTTTCTTATGTGCCGATTTTGGATCGTCAGAAAGGAAAATAACTCCCTTGCCGCTCTCGTCGGATTTGCTCATTTTCTTCGTCGCTGGATTCACGAGATCTTTAATCCTCAATCCTTGGTCTTTTCCGAAGAATTGATGCTGCTGAATTACTGGTTTCGGCACGATAAATAGATCGCCAAACTTACGGTTCATTCGCTCGGCAATATCACGAGTGAGCTCCAAATGCTGAGTCTGGTCGTCGCCAACTGGCACGTAAGTCGCGCCGTAAAGTAGAATGTCGGCAACCATCAGGACAGGATAGTTAAATAGTCCAACGGAAGCATCGCCTTTACTTCCCTTATCCTTAAACTGCGTCATTCGGCTCATCTCGCCAAATCCAGTAAAGCAATCCAGAATCCACGCCAGTTCACTGTGCGCCGGGACGCAGCTTTGGCGGTAAAGATGAACGGAAGGGTTGTCCAGCGGCAATCCAGCGGCAGTATAAACTCGCGCGTTGTTCAGGGTGCTGTCGTATAACTTACTGTGGTCAATTGGCGTTGTAAAACTATGAAGATCTGGGATGAATAGATTGATATCATATTCGTCCGAGCGACGTTTCGCCATGTTAATAATCGGCAAGATAGCCCCAAAGTAATTACCTATGTGAATGTTATTGTTGGCGCGCACGCCAGTGAGGATGACGGGTTTTGATGGTTTCATTGTATTCATTATAACACTCCTTTGGTTATTAAGTAACGTAATAAAATGTTCATTGGGTCAATGGTGTTTGGTTTTTCGGCGAAGGCGCAGGATAATTCGGTGCAGCCTAATAATACTGGCGGACCGCTGGGGTAATTATTGATATAGTTTACTGCGTTCGCCTGTTCACACTGGGTTGTTATTGGTATTTTATCCAGCGCTGCCTGAGATATTGTTTGCCCAGAAATTACTGCGCGAATTATCACTTCCAGCGCTTTTTCCTCGTCCTTATCCGGCGTTAATACGCTTACTCCGGCGGCTTTCAACGGCTTGTCATATAGTCCAGTGCGGATGGTTGTCGGCGACGCTAGCAATCGAATTGTTTTATAATGGCGGCTAACATAATCAATTGCGGCATCCACCATGGAAGTTATGCGAATATTCAGCCGCTGTTCAATATCGGGCTGCAACAAATGCGCAGTATTGCAGGCAATTATGATAACGTCGTCCATCGACGCGTCAATATTTTTCAGCTCGTTTATGATAATTTCCAAGGCTTCGCTGCGTCGCGATTCGTTGGCGATAAAATCAGGAACCGGCAGCGACAAATGAACTATATGCGGAAAATCCGCACCATCCTTCGCGCCGTCTGCCAGCGCCTGCTGAATCATCCGCCGGTGTAGTTCCAAGCTTGCCTGCGGCCCCATGCCGCCGATGATAATTATTCTTTGCTTCATAATTCCTCCTTTGGGTTATATAAAAAAGACCGCGCGCGGCCTCTAGTCATGGTTGGTATTTTCAGAAGAAATTTACGAACAATTCAACAAGCCGCGGCGAAAACGCGTGCTTTGCCAGGCGGTGCTGATGAATTGCCGTTTTATAGTCATGGGGTGATTATAACGCTAATTGCTAAAATTCGCAAACGTTCTATAAAACAGCTCGCTTGGATATGCGCCAAACCCATAAAATGATGTAAATAGATAAACCGATTGAGAATAAGAGAGATAGGACGGCCATCGGATTTGCTTTCCATAATATTGTCCATGTTGGCGGCGAAATGATAAATTCTACCATCGCTAAGAACCCGATTTTAGTATAAATATGCAGCAATTCAGCCAGGCAAACAGCGAAACCGATTGCCATACCGAACACAAAGGCTACGATTAGTAAAATGACATTAAGGAGCGGCGGTCTTTCTTCCTAGCTCAGCTTAGTTGTTGCTTTATAATCCTTAAAGATTTTTTATATGTAGACGCTATATCATTTTCTATCTTTCGTATAGTTGACACATCACTGGCTTGGGATGTTGCTATGCCATCAAAGTTACTTGCCAAATCATCCCAGTCAATTGTTGGATAGTCAACTTTATCGCAGTCAGTCAATCTCGCCATTGCAAAACATAACGAGCTAAGAGACTCCGCTACCTCATATTTATCTGGCGAATTTCGGTAAAGGTCTACTATTTCGCGAGCAATGATAGCCTGTTGTACGCGGTTATTATCGGCTTTCATGCATCTATTAAATAATCCCTCAGCATCGCGAGCCCATCAACTTTCTCAATTATCGTCAGATATTCCTGCCATTCTTCGTCGTTCAATTCTGCCAAACTGCGACCAGGAAAGCTCGGATGTCCATAAATATATAACAATTCCGTCCAGCCATGGAGATTATCGCCACGTGGCTCGTCAACGATAAATCCCTCTTCGTTGGCTACGAAAATGTGGTCTTTTTCGCCGTCAAAATAGCCAACCGCAAAAGAAAAAATAGCTCGACGATCAGCCTCGCCTTTCATCAACTTGATAATGCCGGGATAACTAAAGCTATTCAGTAGCAATTTAACAAACGGCCCCGGAAAACCTTTCAGCGCCGGGATGAAGAAACCGCGATCATCAACGACCAGGCGCTTGTTCGGAAACGCTTTCTTGGCTTGAGATAATTTACTTTTGGCAATCGTTTGAATATCTAGTCCGCGCCCTTCGTCAAAATCATAATCGAGCTGCCTTAAATCAACACCAAGCGGCTGAAGGAGTTCTTGAAGACTGGTGAATTTACTGTGATTGGAAGTGATAAAATAAATTGGGCTATTTTCTTGTTTCATATTGATAAGTATACGCTAACTAACGTTATTTTGCAGATTTTTAATGCTTGTGTCGTACGGAATATGAATGAGGAGATTAGCCGCCATTTTTCCACTGCCTGGCACGTTGCAATAACTTATCGACATAAGCTGCTTTAAGTTTTTTATACGCTGACCTGTCGTAATTTGCTTGCTTGGCATATTGATATTTTATCTTTGAATATTGATCAGCTTCGTCATTGCGAGACCTTAGATAATCTCTGATAATTAAGAAGTTATCGTGCGTTTCAGTATTCGCGACCGCGAGGTGAATATGAATATCGCCCTCGCCAGTTTCTTCTTGTCGGGACGCCAGGAAGATATACCCTTGACGGGAACTTGGATTTAATGAAGGAAAATATCCAATTGCTACCAATTTGTCCCGCAGCTCGTTCATGTGTTCGCTATCTTTAGTAGCGCTAATTTATTTTTCACGCGCGTAAAGACAGCCGATATGTCTTTTTTGGATCTTTTAATTTCAACCGACATAAGACCTTCTAAATTTAATCAAGTATCTGTTTTTAGATAAAGATTTTTATTTCTAATGCTTGTGTCGTACGGAATTTTCCATAATTTGCCGTCGATATCCAGGTTTTTCAGAAAATTGCACATTTGCTGCTGAATATTTTTTACGTCGACACTGTCTTCGGTCAAAACCTCCAGTTCAATAAATAGTCCAAGCTTAGCAACTTCATCAATGCAAATTGTGTAATCTTCAGTCTTTGATTCAAGGCGGACTTTATCAACCGTAACAACTTCTTGCCAGCCCAGCGCTGTGAGCATTTGGCGCGCCGCATTTCCATCATCAACCGCAAATTCATATTCATCAGACGCCAATTTTGCCTGTCCTTCAACCTTCAGCGTCATCAAGCTTTGTTGCAGCTCACCAGTTTCCGGATTAAGAACATCGCGCACTCGCATAATTTTTGAGCCGGGAACAATAGGCGCGTCAACTTGCTCGGGCAATAAAAATACTGTATCAATTTGGCGTTTGCTTGAGATGGGCGCGATGAATCGGCTTTTTAGCATGGCGATGAGATTATCGCGAGTAATATCAGACGCTAATTTAAATTTGGATTCGATTTCAATCATAAGCTTCCTCGTTTGGACTTCTCTTCTATAGGGCGATTTGTTTTTGGTGAATATTTTCCCGCCAAATACTCTTTCATAATTTCCGACAGCTTCTTCGCATATTTATCGGTTATTTCGTGCCGCTGAGTTGCCATTGACGTATGAGTGATATTGTTATGATCTTTTGCTGATTTCTTCAGGTTCCTCTCGACAATCAGCGGGTCGAGTTTTCCAGACAAAATAGCAATCGGAAGGGTGAGCTTAGTAATATCATTCATTGTCGTCTGGTTGATAATTGCGGTATTCAAGGCTGTCAAGAAGGATTCGGCGGTAACTTCATCAGCCTTAAATCCAGCGTCAGGCCAAATATTGTGCCGATCAGCGAATTGCAAAAAGCGTTTCGAGCTGCGCGGATGACTATTGAAAAACTCATAAAGCGCACGCAAAATCTTCTCTGGATGATGATTTTTTTCGTCAACCCTCGGATAATATATAGGCGGACTACACAAAATCAGCGACTTGCTTAACTTCGGATATTGCTTGGCGAGCTCTACGGCAGCCAGCGATCCCATAGAATGACCGATGATAATATCGACGTTATTTATGAATTCCCTACGCAAAGTGGCGACAATACTTGCGGCTTGGTCGTGAACATTGTAGGATTTCCAATCAGGCTTGGGCGAATTGCCAAATCCCAGCATATCAATTGCTATAACTCGCGTGTCCTTTGGTAAATACGGCTCCAGCGGCGTCCATGTTTTCCAGGATGTGCCTAATCCATGGATAAGTAAAATCGTCGCTTTCGGTTTTTCCGGACGAGAAAAATAATGCACGTTCAATGCATACGGAATCCGTAACCAGCGATGGATAATCTTGTCCAACATATTTTTAGTATACTATGAAAATACTCCGCCTGCATGTGAAACGGAGTATTTTGTGATAGCCTTTTCTGTACTAACGCTTAGAGAATTGTTCGCGCTTACGAGCAGAACGAAGACCGTACTTCTTGCGCTCTTTCTCGCGTGGGTCACGTTTCAATAGCTCAGCCTTCTTTAGAACTGGACGCAGGTCAGCGTGAGCAGCTGTCAAAGCCTTTGCGATACCAAGCTTGATAGCGTCAACTTGACCAGCTAAGCCGCCACCCTTAACTAGGATAGTAACGTCGAATTCTTTTTGCTTGCTGACAATTGCAAGTGGATCGGTTACTTCTGCTAGAAGAGTTTTGTTGCCATCCAGGTACTCAGCGGCAGGTTTGCCGTTGATAGTGATAGTGCCTTTTCCAGGAAGCAATCGAACGCTTGCTGAAGCACTTTTGCGTCGACCTAAGCCATAGAAATAAGTATCAGCCATATTACTTCACCTCAACTTTCTCTGGTGTTTGTGCTGTGTGAGCGTGGTCGCTGCCAGCAAAAATGCGTAGACGCTTTAGGCGCTCTGCTTGCAATTTGTTCTTTGGCAACATACCTTTAACAGCTTCTTCGATAATTCGCTCTGGGTGGCGTTCACGCATTTCTTTGAATTGCGTTTCCTTAATTCCACCTGGAAAACCACTGTGGCGATAGTAATATTTATCCGTCTCCTTGTATCCAGTAACGACTGTTTGCGCAGCGTTGATAACAACTACGTAGTCGCCACCGTCAATATGAGGAGTGTAAGTTGGCTTGTATTTACCAGTCAAATGCTTGGCAATTTCTGTAGCCAAACGTCCAAGTGGTAATTCGCTAGCGTCAAACAATACCCAACGGCGAGAAACTTCAGATGGTTTTTGTGAATAAGTCTTCATCTTATTTTCCTTCCTTTGGCATTGGTTTAATATCGTCAACAAACTCGATAATCGCCATTTGAGCGCCGTCGCCGACTCGCAAGCGTGTTCGCTCAACGCGAACGTGTCCGCTGGTTCGACCACTTAGCTGTGGCGCGATTTCATCAACTAGTTTGTAAGCAGCGGCGCGTGTGCTTAATGCTGCAATCACCTGACGTCGGCTTGCTAGGTCGCCCTTTTTAGCCTTAGTGATGATTTTTTCAATGTGACGCTTTAGTTCCTTAGCCTTTGGCAAGGTGGTCTCGATTTTTCCGTACTCAACCAAGCTGGTAGCCAGACCTTTGAGTAGGGCTCGTCGCTGATCACGCTCGCGGCCGAACTTGCGCCCTTGATATCCGTGTCTATGCATAGTTAAAACTCCAACTCCGCCATCTTGTCACGTACTTCGTCTAGTGCCTTTGAACCGAAACCTTTCAATTCTCGCAAATCTTGCTCAGTCAAAGTTACCAAATCGCGAATAGTGCGGATTTCATTGTTAATTAGCGCGTTCGTCGTGCGGGCGCTTAAGTTTAGCTCTTCGATTGGCATTGCTAGCTCCGACTCTTCGTCTTCCTTAGCTGCACCAAGTGCTGGCGCGCCAGTTACCATCGTGTTGCCAGCCAAAGCTGTGTATTGATTGACAAGAATCGCTGCTGCTTCTTCGAACGCCTCACGAGGTGTGATTGTGCCGTTAGTTTCAACAGTGATTGCCAATTTGTCCAAGTTTGTCTCCTGGCCAACACGAGTTGAGTCGACTTTGTAGCGAACACGTAGAACTGGTGAGTACATTGCGTCGATAGCAATCATGTCGCTGTGCAAACGCTTTTCGCTTGACTCTTCAATTGTCTGGTAACCGCAACCTGCCTCAACTACCAAATCCATAACCAAATGCTTGTTTGGGTCGTCGATTGTAGCAATTACTTGCTCTGGGTTGACAACTTCAACATCAGCATTAGTTTTAATGTCAGCGGCAGTTACTTCGCCAGCGCCAGATTTCTCAATGCGCAGTTCAACTGGATCGTCAGTAAATACGCGTAGGTGAACGTTCTTCAAGTTCAACATAATGTCGACAACATCTTCTTTGATGCCTTCAACAGTAGTAAACTCGTGAGTTGCACCCTCAATCCTGAAAGCTACAACTGCGCCACCGCGAACGCTTGACAATAGAACGCGTCGCAATGAGTTACCAAGAGTATTACCGTAGCCTGGGTGAAGTGGCTCGATTAGAAAAGTAGCACTGGTTGCTGAAATGTCATCAACGCTCGCGAGTGCTGGATTGTAAATTGCTTTTGCCATAATTCTTCCCTAACCCTTCTTTTATCGTGAGTAATACTCAACAATTAATTGCTCGTTGATGTCAGCTTCTGCTTCCTCGCGCTTTGGCAAACCAGTTACTTCAATCTTCAGTTTCTTGCTATCAGCTTTTAGCCAACTTAGTGGGCCTTGGACTGAATTGTTGATTACATCGTCAATTCGTGTAAAGTACTCTGACTTGGTACTCTTTGGACGAACCGTGATGACATCGCCAGCTTTAACGCGAATCGATGGAATATCGACGCGTCGGCCGTTCAATTCAAAATGTCCGTGGCTAACTAGTTGACGAGCTGCGCGGCGTGATACGGCAAATCCAGAACGATAAACAACGTTATCCAAACGGCGCTCTAATAGCTTCAACAAGTTTTCGCCAGCCAAACCTTCTTGAGCGCGTGTTGCTTCGTCCATCAAACGAGCAAACTGCTTCTCGACTAGACCGTACAAGCGACGAACTTTCTGCTTTTCACGAAGCTGTGTAGCGTATAGACTTGGCTTATTCTGACGGCCATGTGCGTGCTGACCTGGAATACCAGATTTTTTCGCCAAAATTTTATGTGCTTTTGGGTGAAGCGCATAACCTTCGCGGCGGCTTTGCTTGACAATTGGTGAATTATCTCGTGCCATAATTATGCCCTCCGTGCCTTTCGTGGACGAACACCACCGTGAGGCACGCCAGTTACGTCCTTAATGCTTTCTACTGAAATGTCGAATGCGCTGACCGCACGAATAGCGGCGTCACGACCCAAGCCGACACCTTTCACGAAAACGTCAACAGACTTCAAGCCGTATTGAGATTTCGCAGCTTCAGCAGCCTTTTCAGCAGCAACCTGTGAAGCATAGGCTGTACCTTTTTTACTTCCACGGAAACCACACGCACCAGCTGATGAAGCGGTTAGTACGTTACCCTTCTTGTCGGAAAAAGTAACGATAGTATTGTTAAATGTTGCCTGAATGTGCAGCTGACCAGCTGGGACTGATCGGCGCTGCTTCTTCTTGGTAGATTTTGCGTCTGCCATTTCTTAGTCCTTTCTTTAGGTCTTACTTGCTGCTTTTGGTTGTGTACCGCCCACGGCGATGGCGCGACCCTTGCGAGTTCGTGCATTCGTACGAGTCCGCTGTCCGCGTGTTGGCAGTCCTGCTTTGTGGCGAAGACCGCGATAGGCGTTGATATCCTTCAAGCGCTTAATATTATTTGTCACCAAGCGCTGGAGATCACCTTCAACGGTGTATTCGCTATCAATAATTTCGCGAATCTTGTTTTCTTCAGCCTCGGTGAGATCTTTCACCCGAGTGGTCGGCTCAATTTTAGCCGCCGCAAGGATGCTCGAAGCGTGCTTTGGCCCAATACCGTAAATATAGGTGAGCGCAATTTGCACCTGCTTCTCTGTTGGGATAACTACCCCAGCAATTCGAGCCATGCTTAACCCTGCCTTTGCTTATTCTTAGGTTTTTTCTTGTTGATGATATATAGTCGGCCTTTGCGGCGAACGAACTTATCATCGGGACTGATTTTTTTCACACCTGCACGAACTTTCATAAAGTGCTTAAATCTCCCTTCCCGAGTAAACCCGAGATTACCGTTAATATTTAACTACCGACCTTGAGGTCGATCGTCACGTAGGCGGAAGCTGATTCGTCCCTTTGTAAGATCGTAAGGGGTCATCTCAACTTCAACCTTATCACCAGGCACCAGGCGAATATAATGCTTGCGCATTCGTCCTGAAATGTGCGCGATGATACTATGGCCATTCTCCAGTTCCACCTTAAATTGAGTATTAGGCAGTGCTTCCACTACCTTTCCTATCATTTTGATGACTTCCTTTTGACTCGCCATAAGTTACAGTTGTCAATTATACAGTACTAAGCATAGTTTGACAAGGGTTTTCGCCGTAAATTTAAGTGCTATAATTGTACTATCAAATTTAACATAAGGATTTTTATGGCAAGCAAGAAAAAACCAGCAAACTTTAAGGTTACAAAATCGAAGAATGAGATAATGACCGCGGTGCTAATTAGTCTGATGACTGCTTTTATAGTGATAGCTATTGGCGTAATTTTATTACACGCCAACCAAACTTCCGACAAGACATCTCAAATAGTGGAAAAGGTTGATAATGGATATGTGAGCTTGGGGTCTCTGGGCTTTCGAATTGAAGGAGGTAAAGCGGTTATTCGCAACGATTCAGCCACGCAAGAGCTTCGCGATTTTCTGAAAGCAGACGCAAAGAAGTCAGGTTGTAAGGGCAGCAACGGCGTAACTGCGGTAATTGCCCATTCCCAGGATGAGAAACAGTTGTTGCTGGGTTATGGTTGCGGCAATTCTTTGGCACGAATGTTTGCAGTTAAGAAAGACGACGGATGGAAAGCGATTTCCCCAACCAATCAATTTAATTTGTTCGACATTCCGAGCTGTAAGATGGTTGATGAAAATAACATTAGTAATGAAATTGCGCCAGTCTGCCAAAATGAGAAAAAAGTTGGCGACAATTTATCTTACGATTACAAAATACGATAATCCATTCACAAAAAAAGAATTCCCCGCTTTTCGGCGGGGATTTTTAATGTCAATTATTTTTTCCTAAACAAACGACGCTTCTTGCTCTTCTTTTTGTCGTTATCAAGCAGCTCGTCTGGATCAAAGTCATCATATGTAACCATCAGCGCACGAGAGTTGACTTGTCGCAGAGTTTCAAGGGCAACTGATACGATAATCAAGATTCCAGTACCGCCGATTGACAAGCGCAAACCTTGCAAACCTGTCAAATTGTACGTGAGATATTCTGCGACGAATGGCAAAATAGCCACGATTCCTAGGACAATTGAGCCGAACAAAATCAAGCGATTGACAGTCCTCATGAGATACTTTTCAGTCTGAGCGCCCGGACGCACGCCTTCAATAAATCCGCCTTGCTTCTGCAGATTTTCGGCAATTTCGTTAGCATTAAAGACGATTCCAGTGTAGAAATACGTAAAGGCGATAACCAAGATAAAATACAGCGTTGGATAAATAAATGCCTCAGCCGTGCTTCCCGTGAATGAGCCGGCGTTTGGAGCTTGGAACCAAGTAATAAGCTTGTTGGCTGTTGGTAGAAGGTTGGCATTACCAGACGCTTTCATAACTTGACCGACGAATTGCGGCAAGCTCAGGAATGCAACCGCAAAGATGACCGGAATAACTCCCGCAGCAATCAACTTAACCGGCAAAATACTTTTTACATCACCGTAATTACTGTTTCCGTGAACGCGCTTTGCGTAGTTAATTGTAATGACGCGCTGAGCTTCGTTGATTTTAACTAGGAAGTAAAGGACGATAAGTCCGGCGATTGACATGATTAATATAGTCCAGAACATAACTGGGTTTACAGGGAGAGTGAACCAGTTGAAGACATTTAAGCTGCCAGATGAGGTGTTGAACAATGATGAGATTAATGATGCGAGCATTTGTGGCAATTGGCTAATGATACCAGCGAAGATTACGATAGAAATACCGTTGCCTATTCCTTGTTCAGTGATCAATTCGCCGAGCCACATCAGAAGTACAGAGCCTGCTGTCATTGAAGTGATTGAAACGATCCATTCCATCATCGTAGGGTCGGCCAATGTTGTACTACCGCCTTGAAGAACTGTTTGCCTTAAAATGAAGATGAAAGCGATTGATTGGACAATAGCAAGTGGCACAGTAATAACACGTGTCCATTGCTGAATTTTTCGACGTCCAGATTCACCATCTTTGTGTAGTTCCTCAAGCCTTGGAATAGCTTTGGTCAGAAGCTGAATGATAATACTGGCGGTAATAAATGGGCTAAGACCAACCAACACCAGAGAGAAGCTCGACAACGCGCCACCAGATAGCAAGTTCAAAATCCCACCGAGGTCAGATTGCCCAAGTACCGACGAAATCGCGTTACGCAGCTGCGTTGGTTCCGCCAATGGCACTGGAATGTGCGCCAATAATCGATAAACAACGATTATTCCCACGACAATAAATAGTCGTTTTTGCATATCTTTATTTTTCAGCGAGCGAAAAATTATTCTCCAATTCATGTTTTAGCCCCTCATAGTCACTAACAATTCTTAACTCTGTTAATTATACATTACCTTAGCGGATATTTCCATACTAAAAACATAAAAGCGTATGTTCTATAGATGAAACCGTGATTTTAGAATAAAAGAAAATCCCCTTCGAAATGGAAGGGGATTTATTATTACCGAGAAAAATTATTTCTCTTCAGCTTCTTTCGCACTTTGGCGTAGAGGCGTAGCTACTTTCTCGAATGAGCCACCAGCTTTTTCGATGGCAGCAACAACTGAAGCTGAGGCAGCTTGTACTTTCAAGTTAACCTTAGCCTTCAATTCACCACGAGCAATCACCTTAACCGTGTGGAATGGAGTTGCAATATAGCCTTCAGTGAACAATAAAGCATTGTCAACAGTCTTGCCGTCAAATGCGTTCAAATGGTCCATGTACACAACTTGAGCTGGAGTTCGCAAACTCTTGAATCCGCGAGCCTTTGGCACAGCTTGAGCTAGTGGACGCTGACCACCTTGGAACATTACACGAAGTTTCTTACCTGTTCGGGCATTTTGACCTTTAGTACCGCGACCAGCAGTTTTACCTTGACCAGCAGCAATACCGCGACCAACGCGCTTTTTATTCTTGTTTGCTGAAACTTGGAGATCATTGTACTTCATTATTTAGCCTCCTTTTTAGCAACCTTTTTTACAGGCTGAGTGCTTAGCCATTGATCGCGTGGAACTAATGACTTTAGAGCTTCAATAGTCGCGTAAGCAATGTTAACCTTGTTGGTTGAGCCAAGAGATTTGGTCAATAGGTTGCGAATTCCTGTTACACCGATAATTTGGCGAACTACACCACCAGCGATAATACCGGTACCAGGAGCAGCTGGCTTGATCAATACGCGTGCGCCAGAGAATTTAACTTCGCTGTCGTGTGGAATTGTCTCACCGCTTAATGGCAATGTAATTAGGTGCTTTTTAGCGACTGATGTAGCCTTAGCAACGGCAGCTTGCACGTCTGCGCCCTTAGCGACGCCGACACCAACCTTATCTTTGCGGTTACCAACAACCACCAAAGCCTTAAATCGGAAGCGGCGACCACCTTTAACCACGCGAGAAACGCGGTCAATGTTGATTACCAATTCTTCAAATTCTTTTGGTGCGTCATCGCGCACATTTCGCCGGTCATCGCGGCGACCACCACGTGGATTTCGAGGTCGACGACCTTCTGCACGTGGGGTAGTATTTGCAGCTTGCTCTGCCATACTAAAACTCCAATCCTTCTTGGCGCGCAGCATCAGCCAAAGCCTTTAGGCGGCCAGCGTATTGACGACCATTGCGATCAAACACTACTGCGCTAATCTTAATTTTCTTTGCTTTCTTAGCGATTTCAGTACCGATAGCAGCACTTTTTTCAGTCATCGTGCCAGTCACTTTTGTGCCAACTGTAGTTGCTGCAGCTAATGTCTTGCCAGCCACATCGTCAATCAATTGCGCGCTAACGTGCAAATTGCTAATAGTAACTGTCAAGCGTGGGCGCTCTGCCGTGCCTGAAACCTTAGCGCGAACGCGGTTTTTGCGAAGAGCGCGGTTGAGTAGCTTCTTATTTTCAGCCATGATTACTTACCTGTCTTTCCTGCTTTACGCAAAATCTGCTCGTCGACATACTTGATACCCTTACCCTTGTATGGTTCAGGCTTCTTCAATGCGCGGATTTCCGCTGCAACTTGGCCGACTTGTTGTTTATTGATACCGCTAACAACGATAATCATTTTTTCGTTGGTAACAGTTACGCCTTCTGGGGCTTTGTATTTGACTGGATGTGAAAATCCAAGTGCCATTTCTAGCTCATTATTACTTGAGCTAACACGGAAACCGACACCGTTAACCTCTAGGCGCTTTTCATAACCTTTGGTTACACCGATTACCATGTTGTTGATTAGCGCGCGCATCAGACCATGCTGACTACGGGCTACTTTGGACTCGTCCTTAGGATGTACCGTGACTTGTCCGTCTTCGACTTTCACCTCAACTGCTGGTGTGATGAATTGCTTCAATTCACCCTTTGGTCCTTTAACGACCACATCACCAGAGTCAACCGTGATTGTCACACCGGCCGGAATAATCACCGGCAGTTTTCCGATTCGACTCAGACTCATTACTCACCTTTCGTGTGATTTGATATTAACTTCAGTATTTTAACACAGACTAGGGGTGAAATGCAAGGTTCTCAAGCTACGAATTAACCTCATATACGTCCAACTCGATTGAATTGATCATTTGCCTTATTCGAGCACTATCCGCCATCTCCAACCAACCTTTGCCGCCAATAATACACCCTCCAAGGATCGCATTTAGCGTGCTCCTATTTAATATAACCTGTTTATGATTGTCCGAACATCGAACAAAAGCTTTTTGTAAATTATCACAAAAGACGGACGACGATAAGCTTTTTATATATTCTAAGAAATCATAGCTCAATTGATTAATTATTTTGTCATCTTTCTTCAATAGTCCAAGAAACATTCTGTATCCAACCGAAATTGACGCCTCCGACCACTGATCGCCACGATCATACACTGTATATTTTTTCCGCACGACCGTCAAGAAATTGAGAGCCACAGCCTGAATAACAATTGCCGCCAGGGCTTGATCAACAGGCGTCTGTATGTGACTTTCATCAATTGAGTATTCCAGAACGCATTCACGAAAAAGATCGTCAGACTCTTTACTGTATTTTATATACGAAGTACGAAAAAGCGTATTAACAGAGCTCTCATCGTGAGCTTTACGATACGCCATATCAATTTGCTTACGCCACGGAGAAATCTGAACTTCGCGTAACTTTTTACTCAGTTCACTTCGGTCGACTTCTGCTATATTTCGATTCATTTCTATTCCGCACTCGCCAGCAGCCCTCAAAATATCATCTTCTGGAATTACTAATTTATCAAACTCTCGCAACGCCTCGTCATATGTCTTTTTCGCTTCTGGGCTATATAATTCGGCGTCCATAAAACAAGTGTCGCCATATGTTTTTGCAGACAGTATGATATCGCTCAGAACAAAGAACCCATTGTCTTGAAGACGCTTTAAAACATACTGAGCTAATAAATGTTCATAAATATGAGCGATTAGCCCGTCGTTATCGGCTGTTTTGTATATGGATGAAATTATCATTGCTTGGTTCGATGATATTATAATACCGTCAAATTAGCAATTTTTCGATATTTATGATAATTGATATAATTATACTCAATGACAGCAACTATACTTTTCGCCACCAGAAACCCAGGAAAATACGCAGAATTCGTTACCGCGTTTCATAAATTCTCTCCGCAGACGTCAATTATTTCGTTGGCAGATTTAGATTATCAAATTCCTGACTGCATAGAAACAGGCACGACATTTGAACAAAACGCCCTATTAAAGGCACAACATACAAGGCATCATTTACACGGAAATGATAAAAACCTGATAATTATCGCCGATGATTCCGGCATGGAAATTGAAGCCCTAAATGGCGAGCCTGGCGTATTTACAAGACGCTGGGATGGTCACGAGATGAGTGATCAAGAAATCGTAGATTATTGCCTGGAGAAGCTTGAAAATAAGGCAAACAGACGAGCACAATACACGACGTGTCTTGTAGTAAACTTCCCTGATGGCCGTGAGGAGGTAATTTTTGGAGAAAATTCTGGCGTTATCTTAGCTGAGTCAAGAGAGAAGTCGCGACTCAAAGGTGTGCCGTTTCGGGAGTTATTCTTCGTACCCGAACTTAATATGATGTTTCATGAAGTACGCGAGCTGCCAAAGCTAAAACGTAATGGATATTTGCTTGGGCATGAAATTGCGGTCGAAACATGTGCCACTCTTATAAAAGAGCATGCAATGTTGCATTCTTCGACTGTTGTTTAGCGATGGGGATGTCTCACTGATTGATGTCGCAGATAAGTGCAGCGAGCTTATTAATAAGCGTCGAATCGAGCTGGTTAGGGGCAATATTCTGTGGGTGAAGATAGGCTAGCTCCTCGACTTCCTCGCTCACCCGTGGATTACCTAGGAGCGTCACCTCAAAAGCAATGATAAGCATCGGGTCATCGAACTTGTTATGCCACGTTGGAATAATCAAGGGATTTTCTGTAGAGACTTTGACATCTGTTTCTAATTCTTCCAGAAACCTTCGTTTCAACGCTTCCATAACATCCTCACTATGTTCCAGACCGCCCTATGACGTCAAGAGGATGGTTTTATTTAGCATTGCAATACACCTCCATCGAGAAAGGAATTCGTGTTTTTCTATTCTGTCTTTTCCTCAATGCTTTTCTAGAATAAACTCTAGCAATACCCAAATCGTTACAAATAGCAGATTTTAGGTATTTTTTCTTATAATGTTACCCTAACCAATACCTATAGACTGTTCTAAAAGTTGCATAAAAGTCTCCTTTACACCCTTCTTATTCGAATTCAATTTCTTCATTTAGACTATTAAATAGTTCAACTTGTACATCTATTTGAAGCCTATTAACAAGCCATCCCCGTAATTCTGCTTGTTGAATAAAATCTTCGATACGATTCTCTCCATTCAATTCCTTTAAAGTGACAACAACACCGAATCGAACTCCTTGCCCATCTCTAGTTTTTAGCCGTTCAATTGTTTTTATACTCATCCCCCACTGAGGATTAGACTGATTTAAAATTGGTTTAACTCGCTTTCGGGCAGTGAACGTCTCTCCTATATGCTTAACATTATCCCATTTTCTAAAAACATTTCGAGCTGCGTTTTCCTTCACATAACCTGGAGTATCTTCCGTATACTGATTATCTTTATTGATTGATTCAATGCCGTCTGGCTTTAGTCTACCAAAGGTAATTTGCATCTCTGTATTTGTATAGTCGACTCCCTGATTTCTTGAGCAATTCGGAGAATAACACATTGTTGCTTTAGCAACATATGGATAATTTCCGTTTGATATCGGCACTGGAAAATCATAGTTATATGTGTCATATGCTTTAGAAACATCCGAGACGATAAACTTGATTTCATCGTCAGGAGTAGATAAGATGTCCTCCATCTTTATTGGAACTATACCATTGCCAATTAAAGATAAATCAGCAAATGTTTTTTTATTATTCCATGGTATTGCTGAATCAATTAACAAAGCCTTTGCCTCCTCTCGATTAAGTCCCATAACATGTATAAGATAAGCCATTTTTCTTGCGATAAACGGTGCTGCAAAACTAGTGCCTGCTACTCGACCTAAACCCAATGGTTCACAAACATTTATAAAATCACCATTTCCACCACCATAATATGAAACATCTGGCTTAACAAAGAATGATAAAACAACACCCTCTCGTGAATATGAAACTACTTGATTGTTAAAATCAACAGAATTTACAATTACAGAATTAAGCGAATCTGCGGGAGCACCTATTCTTTTGCGTTTTCCGTTTATAGTGGTAGCATTTGTCCCTGCTATGATAAAAATCACATCATTCTCAAATTGAATTTCATCCAATAACGCTCCCTCGACAGAAATAAAATTTTCTCTTATTTCATCATTAGATCCTAAAGAAAGATTCCAAACTTTAATGTCAGAATTCTGGGAAATAATCTCTCTAATCTGTTTTATGATTGTAAATGAATTAAATCCACTTTGCAGAGATACACCAAAATGTCTCACCCTAAAATGTCCACAACCATCATCTAAATTTGGATTCAAACTAGCGCCATCAACTATTAGAGAAGTAACTGCCGTTCCATGTTTATAGTCTTGGCTATACTTTTTTATTTCATTTGAAACCATATCATGATACTCAACCCAGTCGTTAAAGTAAACTCTCTCATCAAATAAGGTATCAATAACACCAATAATTGGTTCATTCATTGGGGATGGAAGATTCGTTTGGAAATTATTATTACCTAAATAAAAATCATCTAGAGATAATTTAGAGAAGTCCTCAACAATCATGGAAACGAGATATGGAGCTTTTGATAATAGCAATTCAATATTTTTTTCATCAAGCAAGACAGTTGTTTGATTCATAACATTGGCTTCTGAAACGTTAACATTGATTTTCTTAAGTACTTTTAAGATATCTGTTTGAACATCATAGAATGTAACAATAGAATTAGTTACATCTGAAATTTTAGCGTACTCAACGCCAAATTTCTCAACAAAGCAAGAATCTCTCAAATATTGCTGAAACTTAGATTTTGGAATACCATATTCCGAAAATTTTATGGAAGCAAATGTTGATGACTCAGAGAACATCTCACTTGTTATCTCTCCATCAAAATGTTTCTCAAAAACTTCAATTGTCTTACTCAAAACTATAATTGTTTTATTAAGTACATCTCCAGAGATATAGTGAGTAATAATATGCTTTCTCTTCTCACCATCAAATTTTGCTCCCACAATGGTATCATTAGGAACTGGATTCTCTGTTCCTACATTGAAGAAGCCGTTAATACGGTTACTTTTAGCTACAATTCGATTATAGTATACACTTATCAAAACACCATCAATAATACTGTCCTTCTCCCAATATTTTTTTACTTCTTCTAAGGAAGAATAAAGACGTTTCAAATGTTCTAGCGTAATTATCGTATCTTTTGGTACGGTAATTGGTCCTCTGCCATTATTTCTCGATTTTGGTTTAAAACTTTTACCGCGTAATGTCAATAATGTATTCATGTCAATTCTCGCTTAATTCTCGTGAGACACTGCTTTTAGAAATACCTGTTAAAATCGCGATTTCTCGAACAGTAAAACCAAGCTTTGATAATTTAGGAATAGATAAATTCCTTCCATTATGCAAGCTCCTTAATAAACGTTTTTGATAGTCATGTGGATATGTCGGATCGCTAAATGCCAGTGAAGTTCTTATTAAATTCCTCAAGTCGCCAGGATTCGGTATAATCTCAGAGCTATAAATAATTTTCTTAAATAACTTCAGATCTCTTGCTACATTTTTGAATTGTTTCAATAACTCCGTCAAAATAACCACAGCAACTTCAACCTTGTCATCATCAGAATAGCGATCGAAATCAATTATAGCGTCGAATCTTCTAGTAACTGCTTTATCAAGATTTTCAAAAAGATTCGTTGTGGCAATGAGTATAATCTCTGGAGATAATCTATCTAACTCTTTTAAAAAAGCAGAAGTTACTCTCCCCATTTCTCTTAAATCATTCTGATTAACCCTATCCAATACGATAGAATCAATTTCATCAAAAAGGATGATATAATTTTGCTTAAAAGGCAAATGATTGATTTCATTAAAAAGAGCTGCTAAATTTTTAACTGTCTGTCCTAGTTTACTATCAACTAGGTGACTAAAATCTACCACAAGTAATTCTTTGTCAATAAGTCTAGTCACCTGCTTCACACTTTCAGTTTTTCCAGTACCTGGTGCCCCTACAAATAAGAATTTATTTATTCCAATGTGATGATTAACAGCGTTTATTATTCCTTTTAAGTCATTCATAATGGGAAGTGGCAATGGAAGAGGACTAATATCTAATTTAACAGGAGTCAAATACTCACTTATATTCTCTATTTGTGGTACTAATCTATCACTTTGAGATATCATCCCCATAATATATTGTGCTAATTGTGCATCTCCATGTTTATCAAAATTTCGAGCAATAGCTATGCTTTGATTTCTGAATTCTGTCTCTTTGCTCTCATAATGATACTTTATTAAATCAAGAACATCTGATTTTTTCATGACTCAATCCTCCTTCTATAAAAAATGATACTACGCCTTTGGGACAAAGTCAATTTTTTTGGGACAAATTATAAATAAAACCTAGAAAAATATTATTCTTTAATCTCTCTATCCCGCCAGGAAGATCCCATAAATCGCTTCTCTCTTGAACGAACAATAGCTTGCCTGAAGAATCACGCACCAATCCCTTGACTACTACTCGATATGCTGATTTTATGTCTTTTAGCATGTCAATCCTTGTATAATAAAAAGCTTACCATAAAAATAAACGCCCTGCAATGAGGACGTTTATTTGATTTGCGTGAGGCTTAGTAAACCTTCAACAACAATTCGCCGCCAAGTTTAGCCTTAGCTGCTTCAGCGCCAGTCATGACACCTTTCGATGTTGAGATAAGTACTAAACCGCGGCCACTCTTTACCTTTGGAATCTCGCTAGCGCCGACGTAAACGCGACGACCAGGTTTTGAGATGCGGGTAATTTCGTTGATGGTGCTGTTAGTTCCTTTTTCATTGATAGTAACTACCAACACGCCGCGAGGCTTAGCATCTTCCAGCTTGACATCTGCCAAGTAGCCGTTTTTGACTAATTGTTCAGCGATGACTTTCTTCATCTTGCTGGACGGAACGCGAACTTCCGTTTTGCCAACCAATTTCGCATTGCGGATGCGAGTCAGAAGGTCGGCGATTGGGTCTGTAGTTTGCATAGACATATTCTAATCTCCTTTCCTTCTTACCAACTACTCTTTGTTATGCCTGGGATTTCACCCTTGGCTGCTTTTTCGCGGAAATTGATACGGCTCAAGCCGAATTGACGCATGTAGCCGCGTGGGCGACCAGAGATGCTATCACGGTTCTTGTGCCTGGTTGGGCTAGAATTGCGAGGCAATTTTTGCAAACCATCGAGGTCGCCAAGTTCTTTCAACTCAGCACGCTTAGCTGCAAACTTGGCAATCATCTTCATACGCTTCTTATCACGAGCGACCATTGATTTCTTAGCCATTACTTGACGCCTCCCTTCTTCTCAAACGGCATACCGAATTTTTCTAGCAACGCCTTAGAAGCTTCCTTGTTACCGTTCTTGATAACAAATGTAATCTGCAAACCATGCAAAACCTGAGTTTCCTCAAATGTCAATTCTGGGAAAATCGATTGCTCGGTGATACCGAGATTGTAATTGCCACCTTTATCAAACTTCAAGCCAACGCCGTGGAAGTCGCGAACACGAGGCAAAGCAACGTTAATCAAACGATCCATGAACTCGTACATACGAGCGCCGCGCAAAGTTACACTAACACCAATTGGCGCGCCCATACCTTTACGAATGCTAAATGTCGCGATTGACTTCTTAGCTAGTCGAGCTACTGGCGCCTGACCGGTGATTTTCTCGACAGTGTTTTTGACAATTTCAAAATGACGCTTGTCATCTTTCTTTTTGCCGGTACCAACACTCACGACGATCTTTTCCAAAGCTGGCACTTCATGCACGTTCTTTAGATTCAATTCGGCTTGTAGTTCCTTAAGGTAAGTTCCTTGATACAAGGCTTTCAAGCGAGGAGCTGGCACGACAGTTTTCTTTTCTGCCATTATTTAATCTCCTTATTTTTTACCTGGCGAGCAACACGAGTTTTGCCGCCGTCAGCATTCTTTACTAAACCAACCCGACTGGTTTTGCCTGATTTCTCATCAACAACCAAAGCGACTTTGCTGATATCCATTGGTACGTGAATATCTTTTTTGCCGCCTTTTGGATTGTACTGGCTTGGCTTAACGTGGCGATGTCCAACGCCGACACCTTCAACCAAAACAGTTTGGTCTTTGGTGTTAACTTTTAGAACTTTACCAGTTGTGCCTTTATTTTTACCAGTAATAATTTTTACGGTATCGTCTTTATGAATACGAGCCATTAGAGTACCTCCGGAGCTAAGCTGACGATCTTCATGTAGCCCATATCGCGAAGTTCGCGTGGAACTGGACCGAAGACGCGAGTAGCTTTTGGCTGCTTGTCATCGTTGATAATCACTACGGCATTGTCGTCAAAACAAATTGTTGAGCCGTCTTTGCGATGAATTTGATCGCGAGTACGAACAACTACAGCCTTAACAACAGATTTTTTCTTAACGTTACCGGTTGGGCTAGCGTCTTTTACTGAGCAGACGATTACGTCGCCAACGCGAGCGTAACGGCGTCGTGTACCGCCAAGAACGCGGATACACAAAACTTCCCTAGCGCCTGAGTTGTCGGCTACCTTAAGGCGAGATTCTTGTTGGATCATTTGTCGTCCTCCTTAGCCTCTTCCTTGGTTTCGCCAGAAACTTCGTCCTTTAGTTTGATAGAACCGCGAGACTTTTCAATCACCTTGACTAGAGTAAAGCTCTTAGTCTTAGAAATTGGGCGAGTCTCTTCGATTTGCACCTTGTCGCCTTCACCTGCTTCGTTGGTTTCATCGTGAGCAGTGTATTTGCGAGTCACGGTGTACTGCTTGCCGTATAGCGGATGCGTTTCGCGGCTAGTGACCGTCACGGTGATGGTCTTGTCGCGCTTGGCACTCGTTACGACGCCAATCAATGTTCGTCGGGCCATTACTTGCTCTCCTTTGTATTATTAATTTGTGTCAGCAGGCGTGCAATTTCCTTTCGGAGTGAACGCAACGCTTTTGGATTAACTAATTCGCCAGCAGCGTGAGAACGTTTTGCTTGAAGTAGGTCGTTTCGCTTTTCAGCCAATTCCTTCTTCAAGTCATCAATCGTCTTAATAACTGCTGCTTTAACAGTTTTCTTTGCTTCAGCCATTTATGCGTCCTCCCGCTTGATGAACTTACATTTGACTGGCAATTTGTGGCTAGCCAGACGCATTGCTTCGCGAGCAACTTCCTCTGAAACGCCCTGCATCTCAAATAGAACAGTACCAGTCTTTACCTTAGCAACGAAGAACTCTGGATTACCCTTACCCTGACCCATCTTCAAGCCAAGTGGCTTTCGGGTAACTGGAGTGTGAGGGAAGATTCGAATCCAAATCTTACCACCACGCTTGATGTAACGAGTCATCGCCTGACGAGCAGACTCGATTTGGCGGGAGTTGATGCGCTCGTTTGATTGTGATTGCAATGCAAAGTCGCCGAACGCGATGTAATTGCCACGAGTTGCTTGACCGCGGTTTTTTCCAATACGCACTTTGCGGTGCTTAGTTTTCTTTGGTAACAGCATTTAGCGACTCCTTTCTCCCTTATAAATCCACACTTTCACGCCAATGATACCAGCTGGTGTCTGAGCGCGAGCACAGTGGAAGTCAATATCAGCGCGCAAGGTATGTAGAGGCACTGAGCCTTCAATTACCTTTTCGCGACGTGCCATTTCAGCGCCGTTCAAACGACCAGCCACCTCAATACGAATACCTTTAGCGCCGGCATTCATGGTGTTTTGTGCGGTCATTTTAGTTGCACGGCGGAAGTTGATTCGGCGCTCCAATTGGCGAGCAATATTCTCAGCTACCAATTTGGCTGCCAATTCTGGACGGCGAACTTCTTCGATGTTAATACGAACAGCCTGACCAGCAATCTTCTCAACCTGCTTCTTCAATTCGTTCACGCCAGCACCACCGCGACCGATAACAACACCAGCTTTTGCCGTGTGAATTGTAATCGTGATCAAGTTAGCGCTACGCTCAATCTCAATGCGATTGATAGTTGGGCGTGAGGCAAATTTCTTTTCAATCAACTCGCGGATTTCATGATCCTGACGAATCGCCTCTGCAAACTCTTTTTTATTGGCCGTAAACCAACGAGAGCTCCAGTTCTTATTGACCTGTAGGCGGAAGTTGATTGGATTCACTTTTTGACCCATTTACTTCTCCTCCTTTTTTGCTGCCGGTTTAGCGGCTTTTTTAGCTGCAGGCTTAGCAGTTTTTGCTTCTGCCTTAGCTTCGGCCTTTTTTGCAGGCGCTTTCTTTGGCTTTTCTGTACCAGTTACTTCAACCAAAATATTTGAAGTCTTTTTCTGGAATGGCAAAGCGCGACCGCGCGATGCAGGCTTGAAGCGGCGCAAACGCGTGCCAGTAGTAACGCTCAAAGTAGTAATTACCAAACTTTTAGCGTCCAAGCCGTGGTTGTTAATAGCATTTGCCTTAGCGCTTTCGATAGCCTTCTTAACTGGGCTAGCAGCACGCTTTGGAACGTGCTCCAAGATAACTAGAGCATCAGCTACAGTGCGACCTCGTACCAATGCGGCAACCAAGCTAACCTTGCGTGGTGCCTGGTCGACACCTTTTGCGTAAGCGCGAACAGTATAAGTTGTATCAGCCATGATTACTTCTTATCCTTTCCGCCGTGCTTACGGAACTTACGAGTTGGACTAAACTCACCGAGTTTGTGACCAACCATGTTTTCGGTAATCAGCACTGGTACGTGCACCCTACCGTTGTGAACAGCAATCGTTCGACCAACCATTTCTGGGGTGATAGTCGAAGCGCGCGCCCACGTTTTGATAACGGTTCGATCGTCAAGGCTAAGAGCAGCAATTTTCTTTGCTAGCTTTACATCGACGAATGGACCTTTCTTTAATGAACGACTCATCGTGATTTACCTCTTCCTCTTCGCGTCGTGACGCGTGCGTACGATTAATTTATTCGAGCCTTTACGGCGACGAGTTCGATAACCTAATGTCAATTGACCCCAAGGAGTACGTGGTGCTTTACCAGTACCGTGGCGACCACCGTCACCACCACCATGTGGGTGATCTGCTGCGTTCATAACGACACCGCGAACGGTTGGGCGAATACCCTTGCGGCGCTTACGACCAGCTGAACCGATCTTAACATTTTGATGCTGGACGTTACCGACTACACCAATAGCAGCGGTAGCTTCCAAGCGAACTTTACGAACTTCGCCAGATGGCAATTTGATAGTTGCGTAGTTGCCTTCTTTCGCCATCAACTGAGCTTTAGCGCCAGCAGCGCGTACCATTTGTGCACCCTTACCAGCGGTCAACTCAATAGCGTAAATCATCGTACCAACAGGAATAACTGACAATGGCAGGCGGTTTGAAGCCTCAATTGGAGCTTCTTCACCAGTTCGGATAGTTTTACCCTTAACCATTGAGGTGTCAGCTAAGATGTAGTGGTACAAATTGTACTGATCCTTAACTCGAGCAATACGAGCTGAGCGGTTTGGATCGTATTCGATTTCTTCAATCGTCAAGGTCAAGCCTGCTGGCAAATTGTGGTTCACCAAGCGGTAGTGACGACGAACGCCGCCTCCGCGATGACGAACGGTAATTCGACCTTGGTTGTTGCGACCGGCATTTTGCTTTTTAGCTTTAATCAGACTTTTAAGAGGTTTTCTTGTTGTAATGTCTGACAAATCCTGACTCGTCATGCCGCGACGAGCAGGAGTGGTTGGATTGTAAGCTTTCACTGGCATTACTTGGTCTCCTCCATCTGCTGCTCTACTGCGTCAAACACATCGAGCTTATCGCCTTCTTTCAGCGTCACGTAGGCCTTCTTCCAATCCTTGCGCGTTGTTGTGCCAGGATAACGATTCTTGCCTCGTGAGAAGCGTACAGCCTTGCCGTCTTGTACTAAGGTTTTAACCTTAACTACAGTAACGCCAAATTGCTCTTCTACAGCTGATTTGATTTCGTTCTTATTCAAGTTAAGTGGAACGCGTAGCACATATACACCGTTGGCACTCTGTGCGTAAGCCTTTTCACTAACGCGTGGGATAATAATCGTCTGTTTCATATTACGCTTCCTCCTTGCCCAACCATGCAGTAATTACAGGTAGAGCTTTCGGTGTTATAACGATTGTATCCGCATTCAGAATGTGATAAACGCTTAGATAATTAGCGCGAACCACCAAAACGTTCTGAATATTGTTTGTAGCACGCATAAGTTCTGGTGTCTTCTCATCTACAACGATCAGAACACGGCGCTCGAACTTATTGTCAGCTAGGAATGTTGCGACTTCCTTGGTCTTGCCAGTAGTCTTAACATCTTTGATGACAATTTTCTTAGCTTCGTTAGCTACAGTCAAAGCTTGGCGAACTGCCACTTTCTTAGCAGTCTTTGACAATTTTTTAGTGTAGTTTTCGTTGCCGCGTGGGCCAAATACCACACCACCGCCGCGCCAGATTGGGTTACGGCTTGAGCCGAAACGTGCTCGACCAGTTCCCTTTTGCTTCCATGGTTTTTTACCACCACCAGAAACTTCACCGCGCTGCTTGGTTGTAGCGCTAGCTAGGCGTGCGTTTGCCAAGTAGCTGTCGTATGCCAATTTCAACAATTCGTGATTTGGCACTTCCACAGCAAAAATGTCTTTAGGAAGTTTGGTTGAATCTGCCATTACTTGTTACCTCCTAAAATAATCAGCCCCTTTCGTGGTCCAGGAACAGCGCCCTTAACCCCGATTAGATTGGTCTCTGGATCAACATATGCCACTTCCAAGTTCTTAACAGTAACACGTTCGTGACCCATATGGCCAGCCATCGTCTTACCCTTGAAAACTTTTTGTGGATACATCGAGCCAATTGAACCTGGCTTACGAGTATTACCTTTACCACCGTGCGTCTTGCGGTGACGCTTAAAGTTGTGGCGTTTAATGGTTCCAGCGAAACCTTTACCTTTGCTGGTTCCGGTTGCATCGACAAAATCGCCGACTTCAAACGCGGAAACATTAATTTCACTGCCAACTTTCAGATCCTCTGGAATCTGGTCGACACGGAATTCCCGAATATGTTTCGGGGTCACTTGGGCTGGCTTAACGTGTCCAGCCACGGCCTTGCTCAGGTTCTTACCCTCTCCAAAAGCTACCTGTACCGCATTGTAACCGTCGGTTTCGACAGTCTTCACCTGAGTAACGGTGACAGGGCCGGCTTGGATCAGCGTTACCGGAATGGCTTTGCCGTCTTCAGCCAAGAGCTGGGTCATACCAAGTTTGGTACCGAGAAGTGTTTTCACTTTTCCTCACTCCCACTTAAATACTCCTGATGACGTGCGGTTTCTGGATTCTGGGAGAACGTTAAATGTAAACATCCGCTCATAACCAGACCTGCTCATTCACCAAGGAGAACAGTTGATATTACGCGTAATAGAAATTACTTCCTCACTATAGCACGTTATGTATATTATTGTCAATAAAGACAGGTTCTAAATCATCACGCCAACCGGCGTAAACGAAGTCAGAATTGCCATGAAAATTATCGTGACATACCAAATTTTCCGATTAAATTGGTATTTCTCAATCTTTAAGACTAATAGCAATGCAATAAATAGACCGACAGGAATAGCCTGAACGACCAAACCGCCAATTTCAACTGGATTTTTTAGACGAAGCCACAATGCACTCAACACCACAAAAACCACCAATTTCAAGAAAAATGAGCCGTCATTATCATAAATACGTTCGCGACCTTTGCGACTAAACAGCTCGCTAGACTTCGAGCGATTGCGAGCATAAGTACGAGTTTTTTGTTTTGTCATAAGCTAAATGGAATTATAGCATAAAAAATCCGCCCCATTCAAGAGGCGGAAATTTTATATATCGTTAAATTACATACGAATTTCAGCGTCAACGCCAGCTGGCAAATTCAAGTTCTGCAAGCTATCAATCGTCTTTGGTGTAGCATTTGTAATGTCAACCAGACGCTTATGAACGCGGCGCTCGTAAGATTCACCACCAGTTTTGTAAACGTGCGGACTCTTTACGACAGTGTAAGTGCTGCGTCGAGTTGGCAAAGGCACTGGACCAGCCACGTTAGCACCTGTGCGAATTGCGGTGTCGATAATTTGTTTTGCTGATTGGTCGATGACTTTGTGGTCATAAGCCTTCAGACGAATACGGATTTTGATTCCTGTATCTTGAGCCATAGCTCCTCCTCTTATGTGCAATCTCGTAACCTCTAATTGCCCTATTTATAGTCAATTGAGTTCTCGAGATAAATTATTATTAACTATGCGATTATATCAGCAATTTTCCGCTTTATCAAGATGAGAAATCATTTCCGCGATAATTCCAGCGGATTTATTCAGCGATTCTTTTTCTCGTTCGGTAAGTGGATAGCCCGCCAAAATCTTCACGCCGTCACTACTGATTGTCGATGGTAATCCAAGTACAACATTATTCAAGCCATATTCGCCTTCAGCCAAAGAGCAAACGGGATAAACCGTGTGCGTCGATTTTCGGAGCGCCGAAACAATCTTAGATACGACAAACCCAATTGCAAAATATGTCGATTTCTTTGTTTCAATCACCCGATACGCTCGGTCGCGAACCTTCTGTTCAATCCCGTCAATCATTTCCTCTGTAAATCCAGGATATTCCTTAATTGGCACTTCACCAATTTGCGCCGTTTCAATTGTCGAAAATGATGAATCGCCATGCTCGCCCAAAATATAAGCATCAACCGCTTTACTGTCGACATTGAACGCATTCGCCAAATACGACTTCATTCGCGAAGTGTCAAGCGTCGTACCCGTACCAAACACGCGATTTTTCGGCAGACCAGATTCCTTAAGTGCCACGTAAGTCAAAACATCAACCGGATTGCTGACAATCACCAAATACGGCTTCGCGCCATTCGCCATAATATTTTTTACAATATCACGCATAATTTTTGCATTAACGTCAATCAACTCCAACCGAGTCTGTCCAGGAAGTTGTGGCGCACCCGCGGTAATCACAACGATGTCATCGTCATTGATATCAGAATAATTTCCCGTATGAACCACGACATTTCTGTCAATTCCCATCGCGTCATTAATGTCAGCCGCTTGACCCCAAGCCAAATCCTCATTACGGTCAATCAACACAATCTCTTCAATGACACTACGCAATGCGCACGCATAAGCCGCCGTCGCACCGACCATTCCGCCTCCGCCAACAATTAGCAATTTCTGTTTATTCACCAAAATCTCCTTTTTCTGTTTTATATTAGATGTCTTTATTCTGTCATAAACATTACCGCTTTGTCAATTAACTTTACTTTACGGCAAAAAATATGTATAATATTGTCAATTTATTAACTTTTACATATTATCAACGGGAGGATATATGGAAAAAAGAATGTTTGCAGAAAAAGCGCCACGCGTCGATGCTGCAAAAGTATATCGAGCACTTGCAATGCTAGCTTTATTACCATCGTGTGTATTGGCTGGATGCGCAGGCGAAAAAGGAGTTGACGCTGGAAGTTCAAGTTCAGCCCCATACGGCGGCTCTGAAACCGCTACATCTCAACCAGAAAACAGTAATACCGAGAATCCGTCACAAAATAAAAAAGATGATTCTGCGGGAAAAATAGATATAGAAAAGAACTCAATGTACTATTCGGAGAACGGAACCCGCGAAGGATTTGTAGCTAACTGTACAGCAGGAATCTACGACGGATTCCCTGAAAGGGCAAACTGTTCAATGTATATTTGCGATGGAAACGATGTGGTTTTCTTCACATTCGAAGATATCGACTTCACCGAACAAACTCATGGACGAAGAAAACCTGAGATCTCAGACCTAATAAACAATACAAGAACATTAGCAGCAGACTATAGATATCATATTCCAGCCGAAATCGGAAAGAATATGACTGAATGCCGAGAGAAGAAAAGCAGCGTAGGACAATTCACTAAGCCTGTATCTTTTCCGCACGGTGAAAATGAGCAATACCTCTGCCTTCCTCAATTTTCAACCACAATGTACAATAGAAAGACAGCCCTAAAAATCACAAAGACTACATCTGTCAACGAGGAAGACAATAACAATAGCCCATATTATCCTCGCTTCAAGTTCGATCTTTCTGAAGAATGTTTTGACTCGAGAACTCTCGATTAAACATACGTTATCACAGCGACATCAAAAATCCCCCGAAACTCGGGGGATTTAATTAGGCTTGTGTTATCAAGATTATTTGTTAATCTTTGTAACAACACCAGCACCAACTGTACGGCCACCTTCGCGGATAGCAAAGTTCAAACCTTGCTCCATAGCGATTGGCGCAAGCAGCTTAACCTTGAAGGTTACAGTGTCGCCTGGCATAACCATTTCTTTGTCAGCTGGCAATTCAACTTCACCAGTAACGTCAGTTGTGCGGAAGTAGAACTGTGGCTTGTAGCCCTTTGAGAATGGAGTGTGGCGACCGCCTTCTTCCTTCTTCAAGATGTAAACTTCAGCTTCAAACTCAGTATGTGGAGTAATTGTGCCTGGCTTTGCCAAAACTTGACCACGCTCAATGTCGCTGCGCTCAATACCGCGTAGCAAGACACCTGCGTTGTCACCTGCTTGACCTTGGTCAAGAGATTTCTTGAAGGCCTCAATACCAGTTACAACTGACTTCTGAGTTGGCTTCAAACCAACGATTTCAACTTCGTCGTTCAATTTAACAACACCCTGCTCGATACGACCAGTTGCTACTGTACCACGACCCTTAATTGAGAAGACGTCCTCAATTGGCATAATGAATGGTTTGTCCATGTCACGTGCTGGCTCTGGAATGTAGCTGTCCATTGCGTCAACCAATTCCATAATAGCGTCTTCGTATTTCTCTTCACCTTCAAGAGCCTTAAGAGCAGAACCCTTGATGATTGGAGCGTCTTTGTCGAAACCGTTCTTTTCAAGAAGTTCGCGAACTTCTTCTTCGATCAGCTCAACCATTTCTTCGTCAGCCATGTCCATCTTGTTCAAGAAGACAACGATCTTTGGCACACCAACCTGCTTTGCAAGCAAAACGTGCTCACGAGTCTGAGGCATTGGGCCGTCAGTTGCAGCGATAACCAATACCGCACCGTCAACCTGAGCAGCGCCGGTGATCATGTTCTTGACGTAGTCAGCGTGTCCTGGCATGTCAACGTGTGCATAGTGACGATTCTTTGATTCATACTCTTGGTGTGAAGACGCGATAGTAATACCACGTTGCTTCTCTTCTGGTGCGTTGTCGATCTGGTCGTACGCAACAGGTTTGTTAACTGCGCTTGGTAGGCGCTTTGCCAACACTGCAGTAATCGCAGCAGTCAGCGTAGTCTTACCGTGGTCAACGTGGCCCATTGTACCAACGTTAACGTGCGGTTTGCTTCGGTCAAATGCATCTGCCATTTGTAGAAGTTCTCCTTAATTTAATTATTATTTTTCACGCGGGTACAGTCCATAAAAAAGACCTCACGGCGTATGAGTTTAATTATAACGATTTTCCAATCAGTTGTAAATAGCCTATTTCTTACTATAATACTTCGCTAGGAACGAATCGCGAAACTCGTAAAAAGTCCCGTCCTCCAAGCTGGCTCGAATATCATCAACCAACTTAACAATAAATCGCTCATTGTGGATTGACAGCAATGTCCCCGCTAACGACTCGCGAGCGTGCAAAAGATGACAGAGATAAGCCGCCATGTAATTCTTGCAAGTATAGCAATCGCAATTATCCATAATCGGTGCAAACATCTCACGGTATTTTCGGCCACGCACATTGACCCGACCAAACGGCGTATACGCGGCGCCATTCCTAGCCACTCGCGTCGGACTCACACAGTCAAAGGTATCAATTCCCTGCTCAATTGCCGCAAAAATATCATCAGGCTCGGAAATCCCCAGTAAATGACGCGGTTTATTTTCAGGCAGAATTTGATTGACCCACTGAATCGTTTGCGCCATAGTTTCCTTTTCCAGCGCGCCACCAATTCCATAGCCATCAAAATCCATTGCGCCCAAAAACTCGGCAGTTTGCTTTCGTAGATCCTCGTAATTTGCGCCCTGCAAAACGCCAAATAAAGCTTGATACGGCTTATCTGGACAAGCCGCCCGTAAGCGCTTAACTTCTGCCAAACTTCTTTCCGCCCAGGCATGTGTCCTGGCCAGCGCCTCAACTTGATATTCATACGGATCAATCAAAGAGGTCAATTCGTCAAACGCAAAAGTAATGTCAGCGCCAATTCCAGCCTGGATTTGCATGGACAATTCTGGCGTGAATTTATGGTAAGAGCCGTCCAGATGCGACTTAAACATCACGCCGTTTTCGTCCACCCAAGCATGGCGCGACGATTTTTTAGCAATCGCAATTTCTTCGTCAACATCAGTACTCATAGCCAAAACTTTCTTAAAGCCAGAACCTAAACTCAGCACCTGAAAGCCGCCGCTATCCGTAAACGTCGGACCATCCCAGTGCATAAATTTACCAAGATATCCAGCCTTCTCAATCAACTCATGTCCCGGCTGCAGATATAGATGATAAGCATTCGCCAGCACCGCCTGCGCGCCAACACCCTTCACCATCTCAGGAATCATCGCCTTAACATTAGCCTTAGTTCCAACCACAATAAACGCCGGTGTTTTAATATCGCCATGTGGCGTGTGAATAATTCCCGTTCGTGCCAACGTGTCGTTAAATCGTGAAGTTATTTCAAAAGAAAAAGGTTTCATTTAATAGATTATATCAGTTTTTTCCGCTACACTAGAAACATGAGCAATAAAACCCTCGTTGATTTGGACCAGTGGCTAACGCCGCACGAATCCACAATTCAGGCGCGTGAGAAGTATATTTCTTCGAAGCTGAAAACGGTTTTAAGCGGCAAGACGCCAGCCGAATTCGCGATGGGTTTTTTACATTTCGGACTTCATAAAACGGATGTGGGGTGGACGTTTAGAGAATGGGCGCCGAATGCCACTCGGATATTCTTAGTTGGCGATTTTTCAGGTTGGAAAGAACGCGAAGAATTTGCCTTAAATCGCGATAAAAACGGCGAATGGAGCATAAATCTTCCTAAAGATTCACTCCGCCACGGACAGAAATATAAATTGCGTGTCTATTGGCCTGGCGGCGATGGCTGGCGTCTGCCCTCGTATGCGAATTACGTTATCCAAGACGAAAATTCTGTCGATTTTTCCGCGGTCGTGTGGTCGCCAAAAACTCCTTACAATTGGCAAAACAACACTCCACCCAAACCAAAAGTTCCGCTAATTTACGAAGCGCACGTTGGCATGAGTAGCCAGAAAGAAAAAGTTGCCAGCTTCAGCGAATTCACCACGGAAGTTTTGCCGCGAATTAAGGAATCTGGCTATAACACAGTCCAGCTTATGGCAATCGCCGAGCATCCATATTACGGCAGTTTCGGTTATCACGTCAGCAACTTTTTCGCGGTTTCGTCAAGATTTGGCACTCCCGACGATTTTAAGAAATTGGTCGACACTGCACACGGAATGGGGCTGCGCGTCATCATTGACCTCGTTCACGCTCACGCCGCCAAAAACGAAGTCGAAGGTCTGGGCAATTTTGCCGGCGATCCGACACAATATTTCAAGCCAACAAATCATCCAGAATGGGATTCGCGATTATTCGATTACGGCAAGCCAGAAGTTTTGCATTTTTTGGCAAGCAATTGCCGCTGGTGGCTAGATGAATATCACGTTGACGGATTTAGGTTCGATGGCGTAACCAGCATGATTTACCACGATCACGGACTCGGAAAAAGTTTCACTAGTTATGACGATTATTTCCGCGATAATGTCGACAAAGACGCGCTCACTTATTTAAGATTGGCAAATGAAACCATTCACACCGTTCGCCCCGACGCCACGACCACTTCGGAAGAAATGAGTGGTTTTCCTGGACTTGGCGCATCGACAAAGGACGGCGGTCTGGGATTTGATTATCGCTTGCAAATGGGCGCGCCAGATTTATGGATAAAAACTCTGAAAGAAAAAAATGACGAAGATTGGGATTTGGGGCAATTAGCTTACACTTTGAGTTCGCATCGCCCAGAGGAAAAAGTCATTAATTACGCCGAAAGCCATGACCAAGCGCTCGTCGGTGATAAAACGCTGATTTTCCGATTGATTGATAAAAATATGTATTGGCACATGGATAAAATTGACCCAGATCTTAAAACCGAACGCGGAATAGCCCTGCATAAACTGATTCGTCTAATGACATCTGGGCTGCATGGCGGCGGTTATTTGAATTTTATGGGCAATGAATTCGGACATCCGGAATGGATTGATTTTCCGCGTGAAGGTAATAATTGGTCGTTTAAGCACGCTCGTCGGCAATGGAATTTACGCGACAACGGCTTCTTAAAATACCAATGGCTGGGAGATTTTGACGCGGCACTAATGAAGATTATTAGGCAAATTGATAATCCTAATGTTCATCATTTGACGGTTCGCCAATCTGATCACACGGTAAGCTTTATGCATGGCGACTTTTTATTTGTTATCAATTTTTCGCCCGACAAATCCCACTCAGATTACGCAGTACCCGCAGAAGCTGGCTCTTATAAATTGGCATTAAGTAGCGACGATAAGAACTTCGGCGGACAGGAGCGAATAGACCATAATTCCCGATTTTTCACTTCCCCAGCTGATAACAGCCACAATCTTAGAGTTTACTTGCCAGCCAGAACAGGCATTATTTTACAGAAAGTCGACTAATCTCCTCCTAATATTGACTTTTTTACGCAAGTATAGTATAAGTGACGTAAGCTTTCGTCGACAATCCCGTCAACGAAAGTAGTCCTTGCATAGTTCAAGAAGGAGAGTCACCATGCTCAAGTTGAAAATTACGGTCACAGCCCTGGCTCTAGCCAGCCTAGATTTGATCATTATAGGGGATACTTATCTTACCGCCAGCGCTGCCATCGCCTGCACGGCGATGGCTCTGCCACTGGCGGGCTATCTCGTATGGAGATGGCTCCTTCCGGGCGACAATTCCCGGATTCCCTTCATTCTATGGGTGCCAGTATCTGAACTGCCTGCTCTACGTGCATTCAAGGAGCTGGGAGTCATGAGCACCCCGCTTGGGGCTACCATCGAACCCGATAAGGTGGCGACCCTAGGAGGCTTTGTTGCGCTTACAAGCACTATAGCAATTCTCCTCGCGGTCATCATTCCAACGTCACCCAAGTGTGACAAGAACGACGAGGACTAGTGCCCGTCAAGAGAAATAGTTCGCTGAGGCTTAATCCTTGGCTTGAGCTCTCTTGGCGGGCTATTTCTATTGGCATAAAATTTGTTACACTAGATATTGTGAAGAAAAAAGTACCAAAATTCATTGAGCAATCATTAGCCCGAGTCGCTAATCTTTACAGCTTTGAGCCAGAGCATCATCTGGAGAAAATTGACGAAAGTTTGACGCCGAATATGCGAGCTTTGCGCCTGGCTATGACGATTGCTGAGCAGCTTCTGAGCATGGGCGTGGTTGCGCGCGACGTGGTGCGCATGTCTCACGGAATCACTAATACTTATTGCCAAAAACCTGTTCATATTGACATTAGTTATACCCTGGTGACAATTTCTCAAGACCGCGGAGTTAGCCATGAACCTTTGACGATGGCGCGAGTTATCGTTCCTGACGATCCTAATTATCAATTGATTCAAGCATTGCAATTATTAGCCCTCGACATTCGTCGCAAACAGCTTTCCCTGGAAGAAGCCGAAGAGCGATTGCAACAAATACTCAAAAAACCCACCAAACATTCCCGGCTAGTCGTTTACGCGGCGGGCGGATTAGTGAGCGCGGGTTCTGTTATTCTATACGGCGGCAGTTTGCTCATGGCATCGATAGCGTTTCTGCTCGGATTCTCAGCGACTGGACTGCTGAGGTGGCTGGGGCGTATTGGCGCACCGTTGTTTTATTCGCAATCCCTCGTGGCGATTTTCGTAACATTGGTGGCGGCGGGCGCAGCTTGGTGTAGCAATTATCTGGGGCTAAGCGTCAACGCAACATTGTTGGTTATCAGTGGAATTGTCTTATTAGTCGCGGGACTAATGTTTGTTGGCGCATTTCAAGACGCAATTGACGAATATTACATGACTGCCAACGCCAGATTATTAAAAGTCGTAATGGCGACGGGCGGCGTAATTGCTGGCGTGATGGTCGGATTATACATTGCGACAAAATTCGGTGTTACTTTCCCAGCGACACCAGATCGATTGACATTAGCAGACAAGCACACTCAGTATTTGGGGGCTGGAATTATCGCGGCGGCGTTCGTTCTGAGGAATCATTCTCGATTTTTAGGAATGATTATTTCGGCATTAATCGCAATTTTTGGCTGGTGGATTTCAAGATTGGCCATGAGTTTTGGTTTTGATATCGTAACAGCGAGCGGCATCGCGGCGGCGGTAATTGGTCTGGTCGCAGTCATGACTTCCAGATTATGGAAATTCCCCTCCTTGGCGATTATCGCGGCGGGAATCGTGCCATTAGTTCCAGGATTGTCGCTTTACAATGGATTGATGGGCGTCGTTCTATATCCACCGAACAGCGCAAACTTCCTACCAGCCTTGGCTATCTTAGCGCGAGCAATTCTCATCGGCGTGGCAGTAGCAATTGGTGCGTCATTCGGCAACATCGTCGGCCGCCCAATTCGCCGACAATTTATCAATTTATTCCGCCGAAACACACAGATATCATAAAAATAACCCGAAATTTAGCCAAACAAAAATCCCCGGATTCGCTCCGAGGATTTTTTATGAGGTAGAGATTATTTATTTCGCTTTTCGATAATCTCTTGCGCAACGTTTGGTGGAACTTCCTCGTATTGAGCTAATTCCATCGTTGAAGCGGCGCGACCCTGAGACATTGAGCGAATGTCCGATGTGTAGCCGAACATATTTGCTAATGGCACAAATGCCTTAATCAACTTAGCGCCACCCATCAAGTCTTCCATAGCGTCGATACGTCCGCGACGTGAGTTAAGGTCGCCGATAATGTCACCCATGAAGTCTTCTGGTGTAGTAACTTCAACCTTCATAACTGGCTCAAGCAAGATTGGGTTAGCCTGCTTAATACCTTCACGGGCAGCTATCGAACCTGCCAATGAGAACGCCAATTCTGAGGAGTCGACATCGTGGTATGAACCATCGTAAAGTGTAGCCTTAACGTCAACAACTGGATAGCCAGCAATAACACCGCCTTCCAATGTTTCGCGAATACCCTTCATTACGGCTGGGCGATATTCCTGAGGAACCACACCACCCTTAATTTCATCAACGAATTCAAAGCCCTTACCGGTCTCATTTGGCTCAAAGCGTACCCATACGTCACCATATTGACCGCGACCACCAGACTGCTTTGCGTGCTTACCTTGAACTTCAGAACGACCCTTAATGCTTTCGCGGAAGGCAACCTGAGGCTCACCAATGTTGGCTTCAACCTTAAATTCGCGCTTCATACGGTCGATAAGAATATCTAGGTGTAACTCACCCATTCCTGACATAATTGTCTGACCCGTTTCTTCGTCAGTATGAATTCGGAAAGTTGGGTCTTCTTCAGCCAAGCGCTGCAACGCCAACGCCATTTTTTCCTGGTCAGCCTTTGATTTTGGCTCAACCGCGATCGATACTGGTGGCTCTGGGAATTCAATTGACTCAAGAGCAATCGGATGAGCTACGTCTGCTAACGTGTTACCAGTTGCAGTAGATTTCAGACCAACCACAGCGGCAATGTCACCAGCTTCAACCTTGCTAATTTCTTCACGCTTGTCAGCAAACATACGAACGATTCGTCCAATTCGCTCTTTTTCGCCAGTTGTCGTATTAAGAACGTAGCTTCCTGAAGTCAAAACACCAGAATAGACACGAACGAAGATCAACTTACCAACAAATGGGTCGGCAGCAATCTTAAACGCCAAAGCCGACAAAGGCTCCTTGTCTGATGGCTTGCGGCTAACTTCGTCGCCAGTCTTTGGATTCTTACCCCAAATTTCATCAACGTCTAGAGGGCTTGGCAAGAAGTCAACCATCAAGTCAAGCAACTTCTCAACGATCACACCGCGACCATCACCACCAGTAACTAGGTAAAAGTCACCAGCCAAAACGCGCTTGCGTAGAGCCATCTTCAGCTCGTCAACGGTAATAGCTTCTTCGCCCTGATCCAAGAACTTCATCATCAATTCGTCGTCAGCTTCAACGGCGTTTTCAACCAACAGAGAACGTGCGTTCTTAGCTTTTTCAAGCATGTCAGCCGGAATTTCGCCAACCTTAAGCTCGTGGTCTGTGTAGTCGTCGTAGGTGTAGGCCTTCATATCAATCAAGTCGACAACACCGTTGATAGTCTTTTCAAAACCAATTGGCAAGTGAACTGGGAAAGCCTGCTTACTCAAACGGTTGTGAATTGACTCAAGAGATTTGTAGAAGTCACCACCCGTCTGGTTGATCTTGTTAACGAAACAAATACGAGGCACACCGTACTTATTAGCCTGGCGCCAAACAGTTTCAGACTGAGCTTCAACGCCCATCTTACCATCAAAGACCGTAACCGCACCGTCAAGCACGCGCAAGCTACGCTCAACCTCAGCGGTAAAGTCGATGTGTCCTGGTGTGTCGATGATGTTAATCTTGTGATCTTTCCAGAAACAAGTCACAGCAGCTGACGTAATAGTAATACCACGCTCTTTCTCCTGTGCCATCCAGTCGGTGGTAGCACCGTCACCTTCACCACGAACCACACCGATCTTATGTGTCAAGCCAGTGCGGTACAAAATACCCTCAGTTGTCGTCGTTTTACCGGCGTCAATATGGGCAATAATACCAATATTTCTAAAATTCTTTAGCGGAACATGCGTCTCTGCCATAAATTTTCCTTTATATTACGTTAATTTGCCGAGATTTTTGGTCAATTTTTTGGCACCAAAAAACTACTCTTGCGTTTTATTATATCAGTTATCTATGTTTTTGACTAGCTCTGAGCCGGAGGATTTTTAGACTCGTTGCCGTTCGGAGCTGGTGCCGCAGGTGGATAGTTAGCTGGAGACTGCTCTATAGGCGGCTGCGCGTATGTTGGCGGATATTGACCAGGTTGTTACGGATATTGTTGTTGCGGCGGAACTAGCTGCTGATACGGCTGCTGTGGATATTGAGGCTGCTGCGGGAATTGTCCAGCGACAGGATATGGATAAGTATTCATCTTTCGACGATTACTGACAGAAACAGCAATTGCGATAATTGACACCGTTAAGAATAACGCCCCCGTTGAAAGAATCACCACAACTACGATTACGACCGTAGTATTGTTCTCTGATTCGCTCACTCCAGCTTCTGCGCTAGATGCCTCGCTTTCCGTAGAATCATCTGGAGTATTGGATGAAACTTCGATCATTTTTGCTACCAAATAATTATCTGGGTATTTTTTATCCAATTGTTCAAATTTAGCTTTTGCCTGAGAATATTTACCTTGAGAAAAACTCTCCAAGCCATCTTTCCATAGCTTAGTCAATTCGCCGTTTGCCGATAACGCAACATTATTTTTCTTCGCCATAGTTTTCAGATCAGCGATATCACGAAATATCCCCTCTCCAAAACAAGAATTGTTGCGCTCGCTACTATTCGCACAGGACGAACCGCCGTAGGTGTTTAGTCCAATCTGCTTACCATCGTCATCAAACGCTGGACCGCCACTGTTACCTGCCGCAATTTGCGCACTCATTGAAAATAGCTTATGGCCGCCCGCGTCACTAGCCGAACCAGAAACATCACCTTGAGTAACAGTTGGGACAGTCTTACTCTTCCTACTTCGGCTTTTCCGAGCCTTTTTTGAAATGTAATCGCAAAATCGCATAAGCGCGACTTTCTTTCAGCTCATCATCAGCATACGTGGTGGCGCTATACTGTTTCTCATTAGAATCTTTATTTAAGACGTGACCTTCGCCAGTAAAAACGCTCTTGTCGTATCGAATTGAATAGCCATATTTGGAAACGACTTTTTGCAAGCTCTTAGCATCTTCTTCGACAAAAATCTTCTGAATCTTCTTTTTTGCGGTTTTACTGACCCCGGAAGAGCGGTTATTATTAACAACAATCAGCCCAACTATAACAGAGATCAAGAAAACTACACCCAGAGCGATGGCTGCAATTTTTAATTTCTTCATTGACTTCTGATTCATACCGCTACGATCCTAACGATAATTTACAAACTGTAGAGGTGTGTCATAATCACTTTCTCGTAACAAACTAATGACTTTTTGCAGCTCATCCTTCGACGCAGAAGTAACACGAACGAGGTCGCCCTGAATTTGTGGCTTAGCTTTCGGCGCATTAGCGCGAATATCAGCGGCAATTTGCTTCGCCGTCGGCTGATCGAGGCCTTGCTTGAACGGAATCTCCCAAGTCATCTTCAGGTTCGAAACAACTTTCTCTTTTGATAAATCCAGGACTTTGCTCGACTGACCACGCCCCGCCAATTTCTTGCGCACGATATCCAGAACAGCATCAACTTGCCAATCATTGTCGCCGGTAATTTTCAGACCCTTTTTATCATCCAGCCAATCAATTGCCGCGCTCGTCCCCTTAAAATCATAACGCCCTTGGATTTCTTTTTCAGCCTGCATGAAAACATTATTCATCTCAGCCTTGTCAATTTCTGACACAATATCAAACGAAAAACTCGCCATTTCTCCCTCCTAATTTTTTCTATTATATCAAAAAATCGCCCTGTTTAGAGCGATTTTCTGATTTTGCTTTCAGGCAATAATTAGCCGCGAGCAAAGTGCGCAAAGGCGCGGTTAGCTTCAGCCATCTTGTGGGTGTCTTCCTTCTTCTTGAAGGCAGCACCAGCTTCATTATAAGCGTCAACAATTTCCAACGCCAATCGCTGTGAATATGGCATTCCGCTGCGAGCGCGAGCTGATTGAACTAACCAACTAAACGCATAGTGCAATTGTCGATGTCCCTGAACTGGGAATGGAATCTGATAGTTAGCACCACCAACGCGACGAGATTTAACCTCGAAGCTTGGGCTAACGTTTTTCAATGCTTTTTCAAACACTGCCAATGGATCTTCAGAATCCAATTTCTTAGCGGCAGTTTCTAGGGCTGCGTAAACAGCACGTTCAGCCGCTAACTTCTTACCGTCTAGCATTGACTTGTTGATCAAACGCTGAACCAGCACGCTTTGGTATCGGCGATCAGGTTTAAGTTCACGCTGCAACTTCTTGGTAACTTTACGAGGCATGATTATTTATCCCCTTTCTTTGTACCGTACTTAGAGCGACCCTTCTTACGGTTGTTAACACCCTGAAGGTCAAGCGCACCACGTACGATGTGATAACGCACACCTGGAAGGTCAGGCACACGACCACCGCGGATCAAGACCACAGCGTGCTCCTGCAAGTTGTGACCCTCACCACCGATGTAAGCCCAAACTTCATAGCCGTTGTTCAATTTAACACGAGCAACTTTACGCAAAGCTGAGTTTGGTTTCTTTGGCGTCTTAGTCGTCACACGCACACAAACACCACGCTTAAGCGGTGCATTCTGGTCGTAATAACGTGTTTTTAGGGCGTTATGAATACGACCTAGTGCTGGCGACTTGGACTTTTTCTTAGCCGTTTGGCGCGGTTTGCGCACCAATTGGTTGATTGTTGGCATCCAATTTCTCCTTGGTTGATTAACTAATTATGGCAATTTGCCTTACGGTTTGGATTCAGCAACTCCTCTCCGTGTCTATACCTTTTCCGCCGAGATTGCAGTCTGTACACATTCAAAACACCGCGCACTCCGAAAAGAGGAAACTCTACATCTATTCTAGCACAGATTTCGTAAAAGTAAAATCGCTGCCCGTAGACATAACTTATCACACATACTCACCCTAATCCATCACCTCCACTAGGAATATTTTCTTTTCAAAGCCGCCGCGTTTTTCTGCTTTTTCTGCGCGAATTTTTTCTAATTCTTCCGCGGTACAACTATGCAGGCTTGCGAGAGCATAGACTACTTCCATGATATCGGCAAGCTCATCGGTATTTTTATCTTTTTTATATTCCTCAACTTCTTCGGCTAGCTTTTTCGTAAGCTCCACGGCGTATTCGTCTGCCGTAAGTATTTTGTGAGTCGGCTTTTGCCCGTTGGCCTTAATGATTTCCAAAATTTTATCGCGGACAAGTTTGTTGTATACTGGCATAAAACCTCCTTTAATTGTTTATATTATATAATTTTTTTCCTATAAAAAATCAATTTAAAGTAAAAACTCCACCCCCGTCCGTGGAGTTTTTACTCGACACGGCGAGAGTGGAGTATTGCTCCACAGGGCTACTCAGCCTTACCTGGAGCCAAGAATGTCGTTGTACATACTTGGTGAAAGGGTGATTTTCGCCCCAGCTGACTCCTTAAAGGCGTCAGCTATTACAGGAGAAAGTCCTTGCCTTGACACGTCATCTGAGATGACAAGCTGAGGGGGATTAGGGCTACAGTTTTTCTGCACCCACCCGTAAGCCCAAGTATTGTCACTACAGGTGTAGGAATGTTGCCAGTAGGCTACCTCCTCAGGCTGCTTAGTGTCTGGAACGTCTACAGACAGAAATGCCTCTGTGGCATCCCGCTGAATGTCGAAGGTGATCTTAGAGATTGGAATCTCTAGAACATACGAGCCATTGTTACCCTCGAAGGCAACTAAAATGGATGTACTCGACGTCCACTCTCCTGCTCCTTTGACATAAAACATTCCACTATAGGAAACCTGACCACTGTCGACAGTAGTCCTATCCCCTATGACGACCGGATACTCCTTGCCGGACTCTAGCCCAAAGCTAGAGACAATGTCAGACAGCGTTGCTCCTGTCCTTTCCTCTTTGTAGCGACTAGTCTGATCCGCATATGACAGCATATTGACCAGTGCCCACATGATAAACATGAACAGAAGGGTATAAAACACCCTCACGACCTTGAGCTGGAGATTAGCTGAGCGCTTCTCCTTCTCATCGTCCATGTCTCCGATCTTTGCCTCTTCCTGAAATGTCATCAGATAGACGACAGAGATAGAAATCGCCCGACCGGTCAGGGTTGCCAGAATTGCCCAGACAAGACACATCATATTCTCCCTTGCTGTGAAGTGCTCTTTCACACGGTTGTGTAAAAGCTAATGTAATTTATATCACACCTTAGTTAAAAAGTCAACACATATCATCCAAAACAAAGACTTCGAATCTACATACAGTGCTTTATGAGCTACCAAATAAAATAATCATCATACGCAAAACACCCGACCTTATAGTCAAGGTGCGGGTGTTGCGGGTTATTGCGGTCAGACCTACCTACTAAGCAGCGACTTCCTCTTCGACGAATTCGTCTTCGCTTGGTGTTTCGAATTCTTCATCTTCTTCAACAGCGCCAGTTCCTACTGGAATCTTGCGACCGATGATGACGTTTTCCTTCAAACCGTGCAAGTGGTCGGCTCGACCAGATACAGCAGCATTGATCAAGACGCGAGTAGTGTCCTGGAAGGATGCGGCTGATAGCCATGAGTCGCTCCAGATTGACACCTTTGTGATACCGAGTAGCAATTGTGTGTAGCTAATCAAGTTCTTACCTTCAGCAGCCAATTGCTTATTTGCATTGACCACAGCGGCCTTAGAAACGATGTCGCCAGTCACGAATTCGCTATCACCAGCATCTTCGATTTGCACGCGGCTAAACATTTGGCGAACAATAATCTCCAAGTGCTTGTCAGCCACGTCCTGACCCTGAGCGGCGTAGATTCGCAGAACTTCGTTGATGATGTAGCGCTGAGTTGCCTCAACACCCTTAAGTCGCATCAAATCGTGCAAGTTCAATGATCCAGCCGTCAATCGATCACCAGCTTCAACAACATCGTTTGCCTTAACAACCAACTGCATATTGCCTGGGATTTCATAACGAGTTGGTGAAGCAGCCTCTGCCGCGATCACCAAAGTATCCTCAGCCGACTCAATCACACCGTCAAATGGCGCGATCAAAGGTCGAGTGTCGCTCTCGCCAGTTGCCAAGACATCGCCAGCCTTAACGCTTGAGCCAGCCTTAACCACAACAGTTCGTCCCTCTAATGGCAATCGCTCAACCTTGCCAGATTCTGGCGTAATTTGAACGATGTACTTCTTGCCATCTTCCCAAACGTCAACCAAACCAGCAACTTCCGTAATGAATGCTTGACCCTTTGGTGTGCGCGCTTCAAACAATTCTTCAACGCGAGGCAAACCTTGAGTAATGTCACCACCAGCAACACCAGAGTTGTGGAAGGTACGAAGCGTCAACTGAGTACCTGGCTCACCGACTGACTGAGCGGCGATAACACCAACTGGCTGATGATTGCCAACCAATTTACCAGTCGACATATCAATACCGTAACTTCGCTGTGGAATACCGTTAAGGTTGTTTGTCGATAATACAGATTGAATCTTAACGCTTTCAATGCTTTCGTCGTCGTCAATTGAATCTGCGATTTCACGCGTGATCAATTCGTTCTTGTTGACATGACCTGGGATTGTTTCAGCAGCATAACGACCAGCCAAACGGTTTGAGAAGTCAATCATCGTCTCTTCAGTTTCTGATCGGTAAATTGCGTAACCTTCATCGTCGCCATCAGTGTCTTCAACAGTAAAGACGTCTTGTGCAACGTCTACCAAACGACGAGTCAAGTAACCCGAGTCGGCAGTCTTAAGAGCCGTGTCAATAAGACCCTTACGTGCACCACGGGTTGCGATAAAGGCTTCAAGGCTAGACAAACCGCCCGTGTAAGAGCTGCGGATTGGAAGCTCAATCTCATGGTTGGTTGCATCCATCTGAACACCAATCATCGCGCTCGCCAACTTCACGTTGGAAATATCACCACGAGCACCAGAGTTAACCATCATAGAAATACTGGTGTCCATGTGTGCCAATTGGTCTTTCAGGAATGCCGTAATCTTATTGTCGACGTTTCGCCATGCGCTAACCGTCAAGTTGTATCGCTCTTCCTCAGTAATCAAACCTTGGTCGAATTGCTCAGAAATCAAAGCCGCCTTGGCGTCACCTTCAGCCACAAATTGAGGGATTTCCTCGAAGTGGACGTAGTCGGTCATACCAGTAGACACAGCCGCAACAGTAGCAAAGCGGAAAGCTTGACCCTTCATGCGGTCTGCAATCTTAGCGGTTTCTTCGGCGCCGTACTTGTTAAAGATTTGCGCCAGTACTTTCTTAAGCTGCTTCTTAGTCTGGACATTGTTATCGTATGGGAAATCTTCAGGCAGAATCTCATTGAAGAAGACGCGACCCAAAGTTGTTTCACGCATTTTACCTTTCGCAAAGATACGAATTGGGGTTTGCAAGTGAATTACGCCATTGTCGTAAGCCATTTCTGCTTCGTAAACAGAACTGTAAGTTTTGACCTTGTCGGTCTGAGCTTGCGGCTTGTCGTAAGTCAAGTAATAGTTACCAAGCACGATGTCCTGCGAAATGTGCAGCACTGGCGCACCATCGGCAGGCTTCAACAAGTTGGCAGTTGCGCTCATCAATTCACGAGCCTCAGCCTGAGCCTCTTTTGATAACGGCAAGTGAACAGCCATCTGGTCACCATCGAAGTCGGCGTTAAATCCGGCACAAACTAGCGGATGCAATTGAATAGCTTTTCCTTCAACCAAGACTGGCTGGAAGGCCTGAATTGACAAACGGTGCAAACTTGGTGCGCGGTTAAGCAACACGTACTTGCCTTCAATTGCTGAATCTAGCGCGTCCCAAACTACCGCTTCACCAGCTTCAATTAGACGTGAAGCCGAGCGAATATTGTGCGCAAATTCATTCTTAATTAACCAGCTAATCACGAACGGCTTGAACAATTCCAGCGCCATTTGCTTTGGCAAACCACATTGGTTAATCTTCAATTTTGGACCAACCACGATAACCGAGCGACCAGAATAGTCAACACGCTTACCAAGAAGGTTCTGACGGAAGCGACCCTGCTTACCCTTTAGCATATCGCTCAAGCTCTTCAAACTGCGGCGACCACCAGTCGAGCTAACTGCGCGACCGCGTGATGCTGAATTATCGATCAAAGCGTCAACAGCTTCCTGAAGCATACGCTTTTCATTGCGCTGAATAACTTCTGGCGCGTTAAGCTCAATCAACTTCTTCAAGCGATTGTTTCGGTTGATAATTCGGCGATACAAATCATTCAAGTCAGATGTCGCAAATCGGCCACCAGACAACGCCACCATTGGACGAAGATCCGGAGGAATCACCGGCAGAATGGTCATACATAGGCTTGATGGCTTAATGCCAGCAGATTCCATACTCTCAAGCATCTTCAAACGCTTTAGCAACTTCTTCTGTCGCTGACCTTTTGCAGTTTCAACTTCCTCTGTCAATTCAGCAATAAGCTTTGGCAACTCAATCTTGTCCAAAAGTTCTTTGACCGCGCTGGCGCCCATGCCAACTTCGATCAATTCGTCATATTCTTCTGGCAAGTTGCGATATTCGCTCTCTGAGATCAAAGCACCGAAATTCAAGCTCTCCAATTGAGATCTCTTACCAACGTAAGATTCTTCCAATTCCTCGACTTCACGGCTCTGCTCTTTAGCTAGTTGCTTAACGTCAGCGCCATCTTCTTCAGCCATTTTTTCGTAACGGATTTTGATAGCCTTACGAGCCAAATCAGTTTCCGCTTCCAAATCTGCCAAATATTGATCACGAGTTGCTTCGTCAACGTTTAAGATAACGTAAGTTGCAAAGTAAACGATTTTCTCAATATTGCGAACCGTCATGCCAAGCAGCTGGCTCATTGCGCTTGGAGTGCCACGCATAAACCAAATGTGCGCTACAGGCACTGCCAATTGAATGTGACCCATTCGCTCACGACGAACGATTGACTTAGTGACCAATTCACCATTCTTATCGACAGCAGCTTCGCGTGATCGAACACCCTTAAGCTTTGAGTCGTGTGGATTAATATCCTTAACTGGACCAAAGATTCGCTCACAGAACAATCCGTCGCGTTCTGGCTTTTGTGTGCGATAGTTAATTGTTTCTGGCTTCAAAACTTCGCCGTAGCTCCATTTCAGAATGTCTTCTGGGCTAGCTACCGCCAAACGAACCGCGTCAAAATCGCTGATGCCCGTTGCGTTAAATGCAGAATTTGCCATCTTACGCGTCCTCCTTTATTTCTTCTACTTCATCAATATCTTGCACGCTCATGCCATCGTCAATTTCACCGATGTCATCTGATTCGTCCAAGTATGTTTCTTCTTCCTCGTCATCAGCGGCAACGGTTTTGTCTTCTGGACCACTTGAAGCGATAACGTGCTCAGCGTCAACTGCAGCCTCGTCGTCAACCAAATCAACTCGAAGACCCAAACCTTGAAGCTCCTTAACCAACACGTTGAAGGACTCTGGAAGTTTTGGACCAACAATCGGCTCATCCTTAATGATTGACTCGTAAGCCTTTGCACGACCGTAAACGTCGTCGGACTTAATTGTCAACATTTCCTGCAAGGTTGCAGCGGCACCGTAAGCCTCCAATGCCCAAACCTCCATTTCACCGAAGCGCTGACCACCGTTTTGCGCCTTACCACCAAGTGGCTGCTGAGTAACCATCGTGTATGGACCAGTTGAACGAGCGTGAATCTTGTCAGATACCATGTGATGCAATTTGATCATGTGCATCACACCAACTGTTGTTCGCTCTTCAAATGGTTCACCGGTGCGACCGTCAAACAATTGACTCTTACCGTCACGCGCCAAACCAGCTTTTTCTAGCTCATCAGAAATCTTCTCACTTGGAACACCGTTAAATGACGGAGTTGCTACGCGGTAACCTAATGCTCGCGCTGCCATACCAAGGTGAGTTTCAAAAATCTGACCAAGGTTCATGCGGCTTGGCACACCAAGTGGGTTCAAAACTACGTCAACTGGTGTACCGTCTTCTAGGAACGGCATATCTTCAACAGGAAGAACTTTCGCCACAACACCCTTGTTACCAAATCGTCCAGCCATCTTATCACCAACGCCAATCTTTCGTAATTGCGCAACGAAGATCTGAATTTGCATCAAAACGCCAGCCTTCAATTCGTGACCATTTTCACGACTAAAGATCTTAACGCCAACAACTTTACCGCCGCCCGCGTTGTTCATTCGCTGTGATGTATCGCGAACGTCCTTAGCTTTTTCACCGAAGATTGCGCGAAGCAAACGTTCCTCAGAGCTCAATTCCTGCTCACCCTTTGGTGTAATCTTACCGACCAAGACATCGCCAGCCTTAACCTCAGAGCCGATTTGAACAATTCCGTTCTCGTCCAAGTGACGCAAACTTTCCTCGGAAACGTTTGGAATATCGCGCGTCACAATCTCTGGACCAAGCTTCGTCTCACGAACCTCAACGGTGTAATCTTTAATGTTAATGCTTGTCAATCGATCATCTTCAACCAAACGACGACTCATGATAATCGCGTCTTCCATGTTGTAGCCGCCCCATGGCATAAAGGCAACCAGAAGGTTTTTACCTAGAGCAATTTCACCGCCAGCAATTGAAGCACCTTCAATCAGGATATCACCCTTCTTCACCTTATCGCCGCGCTCGACGCGAACTTTTTGGTTGTAGCAGCGATCGTCATTATTCTTCACGAAGTGCTTCAATGTATAAATCTTTACGCCGTCAGCATATTTAACGTGAACTTCATCAGCATCAGCGCGAACGACTTCGCCATCGGCGCTAGCTTGAATCAAGTGACCACTATTCTCGGCCACAGCCTTCTCAATTCCAGTACCAACAGTTGCAGATTCTGGGCACAATAGAGGAACAGCCTGGCGTTGCATGTTTGAACCAGTCAAGGCGCGGTCGACACGAGTCTTCTCAATAAATGGCACCAGCGCCGCAGTCGAACCTAAAATCTGACGGTGAGCTGCGTCCATGTAAGTAACCTGGCTAGCATCAACTTGTGATGGCTGCATGTTACTTCGAGCATTAACGCGCTCATCTCGGAAAGTTCCGTCTTCATTAAGAGCCTCACCAGCATCAGCGATAACCTCACCAATTTCCTGTGAAGCATCCAAGTAAACAAGTTCGTCAGTGACTTTGCCGTCTTTTACGCGAAGATATGGAGTTTCGATAAATCCATATTCGTTAACGCGCGCATAAGTTGCTAAGTTCAGCACCAGACCGATATTCGCACCTTCTGGCGTTTCCACTGAACAGATACGACCATAGTGAGTTGGGTGGGCGTCGCGAACCTCAAATCCAGCGCGCTCACGTGTCAAACCGCCAGGACCAGTCGAGCTCAAGCGTCGCTTGTGGCTCAATTCTGACAATGGGTTAACTTCGTCAAGTAGCTGCGACAACTGGCTTGAAGTAAAGAATTCACGAACAGCTGCAACAATTGGACGTGCGTTGATCAATTGACTTGGGCTAACGCTTTCCAAATCAGCCACGCTCATACGATCCATCGCGTTGCGCTGCATTCGAAGCATACCAACGCGGAATTGTCGAGCAATCAATTCACCAACCAAGCGAATTCGGCGGTTGCTCAATGCGTCAATGTCATCAGCTGGCTCTTGCGTATTGTTCAAGCGAATAACCTCGCGCAAAATCGCCACCAAATCGCTCATTTGCAACGTACGATTTTCTGCTGTATTTGCAACATCCAGACCCAAGCGTTGGTTCAATTTATAACGACCAACCCGCGAATAATCGAACCGCTTGAAGTCAAAGAACATTCGCTCAATCATCTGACGAGCATTATCAACTGTCGCCAAATCACCTGGACGCAATCGACGATAAACCTCAATCAACGCCTCGTTTGCACCACGAGAAGTATCCTTATCCAAAGTTTCGTCAATGTATTTTACGTCACCAGTGTCAATATCAGCGAACAACTCTTTAATTTCGCTAGTCTTCGGATAGCCCAAAGCGCGCAATAAAGTCGTTGCTGGCATCTTGCGGCGGCGGTCAATTTTTACGTAAATCGCGCCATTAGAAGCCGTCTCGAATTCCATCCAAGCTCCACGTCCTGGAATGATTTTTGCGCCGTAGTAATTACGTCCCGCTACTGTTTCAGCGGTAAAGAAAACACCAGCAGAGCGAATCAACTGGCTAACAACCACACGCTCCGTACCGTTGATAATGAACGTACCGCGCTCGGTCATCCATGGATATTCACCGAGGTAAATTTCCTGCTCTTCAACTACGCCGGTTGTCTTGTTTGTCAATTCAACCGTTGCGTGCAATGGAGCTTCAAATGTCAAGTTGTTTTCTTTGGCAAATTGGTCAGTATTTTTTGGCTCGCCAAAATAGTATTTGCCGAACTTTAACGACAACTTCTGACCAGTGTAGTCGTCAATTGGATTAATTTCTGAAAATATCTCACTCAAACCTTCTTCGACGAACCAGCGCCAAGAATCTTTTTGGTGAGCGATTAAGTTTGGTAGCGGCAGGGCATTATCACCAGAGGTGAAATAGACGCGCTCGCTACTTGTGGTTGGTTTTTTTGCCACAGGCGTAAACACTCCTCGCTTTAATTAGTGGTTAATAGACGGCCGTGAAGATCTCTAATTCATAGCCCAAAATCACGATTTGCCACTCGCAATTTTCACCCGCCATGAATACACTACTTCTATAACTACTCATTATGACGAAAAGTGTCAATAAAATCAAGAGGTTTTACTAGTGTTTTTCAATATTATCAATCAACATATCATGAACTTCGTCAATCGTCCCGTCAGCAGAAACTACCGGAATTCCGTATACTTTGGCAATCTCCAAATATCCATCGTCGACTTTTTTCTGAAAATCTTGCCCACGCGACTCAAAAGTATCAGGATTTTTCAGCTCGCCGCGCATAGAAATTCGCTCTTCCCGCTTATCGCGACTCAAACTCAAAATAACCATAACATCTGGCTTCAAATATTTTTCATCGGTGAACAATTCTGTCAATCGCAGAATTTCCGACTCGTCATAACCTTCGCCTCGCCCCTGATAAACCAGCGTTGAAATATAATTTCTCGCGCTCAAAACAATTTCCCCACGCTCCAACGCAGGCTGAATTTTTTCCCGCCACAATTCACGCCGAGCTGCAGAAAATAGCGCCACATTAACCGCCGCAGAACGCGCCAGATCACCATTTTTAATCACTTTTCGAAGTTCATTTGCTATCAGAGTTGATTTTTCTGGATCATCACTTCCCGGCTCTTCAATCACGCAAACCGTTCGCCCGATTGACCGAAAATATTCCGCCAATTTCGCGACCTGCGTCGACTTGCCTGTCCCGTCATTGCCCTCGATAACTATATATTTTCCCGCGTCGCTCATCATCACCTCGTAATTACAATGTGCGGCTTCTTCAGATAAAGCATCATCTTTTTCGCCTTGCCGTCAACTTTTATAAAATGCGTGTGCTGATGCGCCATTGACCTGGTTTTACTTCCTTGAGCTCGAGCATAAATTGAATAGCCACTAGATTCAAACCTAGCAATCTGATTCATATAGTCAATTTTTTCCTCATCGCTCAAATTTGCCAATGAATCCACGTGCCGTTTCGGTATCACCATCAAATGGTCGTCCACGCCACAGCCATCCCAAAAATTATAACCAAATCTGTTCTTGATAATCAGACAATGCGCAGTTTCACCAACAACCTGATCTGTGTGATGCTTTACCAATTGACAAAAATCGCAGCCGTCAGATTTATGCTTTTTTCTGTGATCAATATATTCTTTTTCTTTCGTTCGTGAGCGAAACATTGAACCCGCCATCATCACAAAATCCCCTCGCCAAGTCCCGGAATTTCCATCGGTTTATGTCGACGATCCTTAAACGCCCGCAGCAACATCATTTCAGGTCGCCAAGTTTTTATCAATTCATCCAAATCGTCAGTGTGCTGATATTTGCCGCTCATTCCGCCGCGTCCGCTAGCATATCCGCCGTCAACCTGACCAGTGTGATGAAAAATCAATTGCCCAATTCTCTCACCGACAGGCAAAACTACGCTCTCGTGTTTATTCAAATTGTAAATCTCAAGCGTAATCCGATTGATATATCCCGGATCAACCCAGCCAGCATCAAAACACACCGCCACACCATTTCGACCCCAAGAGCTACGACTTTTCACCTCGGCTGCACCGCCATGCGTTCGAATCCCAACAAATTCGTGCGTATGTGCCAAAATTCGCTCACCAGGTTTCAAAACAATAATCGGATGATCTGGCGGAATATTCTTAAATTCCCGAAAACCGTGCCGCTCGCACCATTCGGCGTGCGGAATCGCCTTAAGCGGACCCTTGAAGTATCGATTGACATCAGACTCGTCAAACGGATTATAAACTCGCGAAATATCGTCATATTCCTGCTTATAAAAATTAAAGCCTAGCGTAAAATCTAAGCTGGCTTCTGATACGTTTTTTGGGTTGAACGGCGTACAGACAATTGTCCCGTCTTCAATCGCCGCTAATATATCTTTATTTGAATACACGCTCACTAAACACCTCCCATTGCGTGATTTTTCTACCAAATCTTATTATGGCAAGTTTACGCATTTCTATCAAGCTTTCAGTAAATTTTACAGCATGTTAAACTGAAATTATGGAAAAAGCCATTATTGTAGCTTACGATAAAAACCGCGCCATCGGACAAAATGGCGATATGCCGTGGGGGCGAAGTTTGCCGGCGGACTTGGTGAATTTCAAGCGTTTGACGAGAAATAGCAATGTCATCATGGGCAGAAAAACGTTTGAGTCAATTGGCTCGCGACCACTTCCAGACAGAGAAAATATTGTCATTTCATCCAAGCCGACTGGTGTCAAAAAAGTTCTTACGGCTATGAATTTACAGAGCGCCCTGGCTTTATCGCGATATCCGACTTTTATTATTGGCGGCTCACGAGTTTATAAAGACGCTCTAGATATTCCAGAGATCGACACCATTTACGCCACGGAAATTGACGCCGAATTCCCCGACGCTGACACTTTTTTCCCAGAGATAAATATGGACGCGTGGGAGGAAGTAAGTCGAGTACATCGCCCAGCAGATGCTGAAAATGATTACGATTTTGATTTTGTGACGTATAAAAGAAAATAGCCTTCTTAAGTTGACAGTATTTGGTATTTGTGGTATGATAAAGCGCATGAATGAGCAATATAATCTATGTATCATAGATCCCGAAGAGAGTGGCGATCTTAAAATTACAGATATACCAGAATATCAGAATTCAGTACACACTCTCATCGCGATACTTGTCGATAATCCTACCTGCAATGAAGATGGGGTGGTCAATAGCAAAGCGTTATTAATAGAAAGAGGAATATCTGAAAATGGCAACTCTACAGCAAAAGGAACGTATAGAGATATACAGTTTAACCCCGACACCAGACGATATAAAATTCTGCCGAAGAAAAATCTCCGTAAAAAATAAACCTTAGCCACTCAGGTCATAAGTGTAAATCACACTACACAGCAATCGGCGCTTTTATCGCTGGATGACACTCATAATTCTCCAGACGGATATCATCAATCGTGAAATCGTCAATATTCTTGATGTCTGGATTGAGCCACAGTTTCGGCAGTGGTAGCGGACGGCGCGATAATTGCTCGTCGACTTGCGCGCGGTGATTATTGTAAATATGTGCGCTATTTAAGGTATGGATAAACTCGCCAGGTTGCTTGTCGGCAACTTGAGCGACAATCGACAAAAGCAGCGCATAGCTAGCGATATTAAACGGCACCCCAAGGAACATATCCGCCGAGCGCTGAGTCAGCGCCAAATCCAGCTTGTCATTCTCGCCGTTCTTGCCAGGTCTTACGTTAAATTGAAACATCGTATGACACGGAGGTAGCCCGCCGGCTTGAACGATGTCATCAATTTCCGCCACATTCCACGCGCTCACGATATTCCGACGCGACTCTGGGTTCGTCTTTATCATGTCAATGGCGCTCTGAATCTGGTCAATAGTTCCACCCTTCCCGTCCGGCCATTTTCGCCATTGGACACCATAAACTGGTCCCAAATTTCCCCATTCTTCAGCAAACGCATGATCGTTCGCAATCTTATCAATAAATTCCTTCATTCCAGCGTGCCATTCATCGCCGTTAATTTCTGGTATTTTCTGACCAGTTTTTTCTAGATAATTTTTATATGGCCACTCATCCCAAATATGAACGCCGTTTTGCGCCAAATATTCAATATTGCCCGTACCCTTAAGAAACCATAAAAGCTCATGAGCGACACTTTTGAAATATAACTTCTTGGTAGTCATCGCCGGAAATCCGTCCGCCAAATTATATCGCGTCTGAATACCAAAAACCTCTGTCGTCCCCGTTCCCGTACGATCGCCTTTTTGCACACCGTTATCACGAACGTATTTCAATGCGTCTAAATATTGCCTCATAAGCCCTCCTTGCCTAACTCAAATTATGACAATATTCCTCAAAAACCACAAGCAGAATCACTAGTAGTTTTAACAACAAACACGCAATTTTTTACGACAATTTAGTCAAGACTTTGTCGATTAGACCGTACTTTACAGCTTCATCTGGCGTCATCCAATAATCGCGCTCCATATCGGACTTGACCTTAGCCAACTTCTGACCGGTGTTTTTCGCCATAATCTTCGCTAGCATCTCCTTAACTTCCAAAGTTTCCTTCATGTCAATTTCCATGTCGGTCACTTTTCCGCGCGTTCCAGAAGACGGCTGATGAATCATCACCTTAGCGTGCGGCAAGCAAAACCTCTTACCCTTGGCGCCAGAGCTGAGCAAAAACGCTCCCATGCTTGCCTGCAAACCAATTCCATACGTCGCCACATCGGGCTTAATAAAATTCATCGTGTCATAAATTGCCATTCCATCATAAACGCTGCCGCCTGGACTATTGATATATAGCGATATGTCAGCTTGCGGGTCAACGTATGCCAAGTGTAGCAACTGTGCCACCACACTGTTCGCAGTATGCTCGTTAACATCTTCGCCAAGAAAAACAATCCTCTCATTCAACAATCTCGAATAAATGTCAAAAGCACGTTCGCCGTCAGCCGACTTTTCAACGACAGTTGGAATGAGATATGATTTTGGCATATTTACCCTATTTCTTCGTGTTTAACTCAACCAATTTAGCAACGGTCTTATCTGTAATCATTCGGTTGGCAATATCGCGGTGGACATTTGGGTTGTCGAATTGTTCTAGCATTTTCTTATCTTTGCCGTATTGTTGCTTGAAGAAGTCAATTTGTTTCTGAATTTCATCGCGAGAAGCATCAATCTTCAATTCCTTCGACAATTCCGCCAATACCAGACCAGCCTTAACACGCTTTTCAGCCGCTGGACGAGCCTCTTTCTTCACCCACTCCTCTTTATCCTTGAAGCCCTGAGTCTTCAAATAGCTATCCAAACTCAGTCCGCTGTACATCAAATTCTGAGTCAAGTCACGCTCGATTGATCGCAATTGGTCCTCAACCAAAAGTTCTGGCAGCGCGGCTTTACTTTTTTCCGTCAATTCGCCAACCAACGCGTCCTTAAACTTCTCATCAGCTTCACGCTCTTTTTGCGCGGTGAGTTCACGCTTGATGTCCTCTTTTACTTCTTTCATCTCTGTAAATGGACCACATTTTGCAGCAAATTCATCATTTAGTTCTGGCAATTTCAATTCATTAACCTTGTGAAGTTTCACGGTAAACACAACGTCTTGACCTGCCAAATTCTCAGCGTGATAATCCTCTGGGAATTTCAGTTTCAAATCGAACTCTTCACCAGCCTTATGGCCAATCACACCTTCTTCAAATCCAGGAATGAATTGACCTTCGCCAAGCTTCAAGCCATATTCCTTAGCCGAACCGCCGTCAAACGCCACGCCATCTTTCTTTCCTGTAAAGTCAATCACGGCTTCATCGCCAGCCTTAGCGGCACGCTTGACCTCTGATTTCTCAGAATAGTTTTTACGGATTCGCTCAATAACCTCATCGACATCTTTGTCCTCGACCTTGGCTACTTCTTTTTTCGCTGTCAATTTTTTGTAATCGCCCAATTTTACTGGCGGAATAACTTCAACTTCAGCCGTAAATTCCAACTCAGCGCCCGGCACAAACTTCTTAACTTCAACACTTGGTCGATCCAGAGCCTGCAATTTTTCCTGCAAAAATGCCTCAGCTACTGCCTTTGACAAAGCATTCTCCAAAATCTGCTCCTGAAGCGTATTCGGATCAACATGCTTAGCGGCTATACTTGCGGGAACTTTTCCTTTGCGAAAACCTGGAACTTTGATGTCACGCGCCAGCTTTGTCAAGGAGACCTGCTCCGCGTCGGCTAATTCGCTAGCACCCAAAGAAATCGTCAATTGAACTTTAGTATCTGATAGTTTTTTTACAGTAGTCTTCATAAAGACTAATTATAACAGATATCAGGCTATACCTCAAACAGAGCGTCCTCATCGCCATCGTATCGACGATCTTTGACAATTGTCACGATTCGTTCAGCGCTAACCTTTTGCTCATCAGACTCCACCAAGTTTCGAACCGTGTATGCGCCGCTAGCAATTTCATCCTCACCCACGAACACCGCAAACGGAATTTGCTTTTTCAACGCCGCTTTTATCTGCTTGTCAATCTTTCTACCAGTGATATCCAGCTCTGCTCGCACGCCTTCGCTGCGCAATTTTCGCGCCAAATCGTCCGCGCCAGCCATAGATTCTTTTGACACCGGAATTATGTATACATCTGTTTTAGATGCCAATTTCGGCAACAAATTGTGCACTTCCAAAAATTGTTCCATCGTTGTCGCACCCATGCCAACGCCGACCGTAGCAATCGGCTCAACGCCAAATAGCCCAACTAATCCGTCATATCGTCCGCCGCCAAACAACGCTCGGTTATTCTCTGGCGAATTGTCAAACAACTCAAAAACCATGCCCGTGTAATAGTCCAGTCCGCGCATCAAAGTGACATCAAATACCGCATTCGTAATGCCTTTTTGGCTAAGCAATTTCATCACTTCGCGAAGCTGTTTGACGCTTTCATCTTCCATCAATTCGCTCGGCAAATCATCAACAGATTTCATACTGATCATCTTGGCCAACTTCGGCAAACCCTCTGATGCTTGATTGCCAAAAATCTCAATCGCCTGACGCTTAAATTCTTCGGCAGTAATCTTATTTTTCCTATCAAGCAGCTTCATCATCATCGTCGAACCAACAATATCAAGCTTCAAAAATTGACTCATCAGACGATTTATCAATTGGCGATTATTAACTCTAACCGTAAACATTTCTTGTTTGGCGCCAAAATTCATCACGCTAGCGTGGCTCAGCTCAATAATCTCCGCGTCCGCCGCCGCGCCGTCCACACCAAACAAATCCGCATTCAATTGCCAAAACTCACGCTCACGCCCACGTTGCGGCCGTTCATAGCGCATAAAATTAGCAATTGAATACAGCCGCGCAGGCATCGCCAATTCCTGACGCTTAGCCGCCACCATTCGAGAAATCGACGGCGTCATCTCGGGGCGAATTGCCACCATTCGACCGCCACGATCTTCAAAAGCGTATGTTTGCTCGCCCGCCAATTCCTGACCCGACTTCGCCAGATAAATATCTAGCGGCTCCAAAAGCGGCGCGCCGTATTCTTCATAGCCAAAACTCTCAACCGTCTTGTGCCAAACATTAAAAATGTAATTCTGCAGACGCTTTTCCTCTGGAAAATAGTCTCGCGAACCTTTATAACTTTGTGTAGATAAACTGCTCATGTTAGCTCCATTATGTCATTATTTCTTATTTATAGCAATCAAAAACGCCGAGGCAGAACTCGGCGCGTACAATCAAAAAATCAGAGTCCTACCTCGGCAACACGTGTGAATGATGGAATTTAGGTAAAATCATACGTCTATTGTAGTAAATTTCATGCTTTTTGTAAAGTAGGAGCTGACGGAGTTATTGCGAGAAATAATGATGTATTATTAAGTTATGGACAACATCACGCATCGCATCGCCGAATCCATTCGCGCCAATGATTTGCCAGCTTACCAGCGTGAGCGTTACCCTGTCATCCCAGAAGGCGAGTTTGTTCGCTTTACGGATGAGGATTTTCATGGCGTTGATTTCGACCAGTTTGTCATGGGCTTTTTTATGTTTCAGAATTGTAATCTGGACGACGCAAAGCATATTTACGGGCAACCAATTTATTTTACCAATTCGTCGGTTCGGAATGTGGATTTTCGTGGCGTAAAAGCTATTATTGAAGCGGAGGATTGCGACTTCCGTGGTATGAAATATGACGAGGAAACACAATTTGTCTATGGTAGTGGGAAATTGGCAGCACGATCGTGTTTCATAAATTGTAAATTAGATGATGAAACTCGTAATTTTTTGAACCAACAAGGCGTAGAAATCAATTAGCTATTTTTCCGCCAGCGCATTCTGCTGCAACCAACAATACATCGCCACAGTCGCTGCCGCACCGACGTTGATGGAGCGAGTCGAGCCGAATTGCTCAATCGCCACAATCTGATCCGCAGCGCCAGCCAGCTCCGCAGAAATTCCCGGTCCTTCTTGCCCAAATACCAAAACCGCACGCTTCGGTAAACTCGTCTGCGACATATTAACGCTGCCCGGGATATTATCAATAGCAATAATTTCCCTACCTTCAGTCCGCATTTTCTCAACAAACTCTTCCGTCGTCGCCAAATACGTAATGTGAAGATATTTATCCGTCATCATGGCACCGCGCTTATTCCACTGCCTGCGCCCAATTACATAAATCTGCCGCACACCAAACGCATTAGCACTCCTGACAATTGTCCCCATATTAAAATCTCGCTCGGTATTTTCCAGCGCAATCACCAAACCGTGATCTTCAGAATCCAACTCATTTATAATCTCCGATTCGCTCCAACCCTTAAACTTATCAATTACGTTCCTTTTATCTTCCATCTCTGTTATTTTAGCAAAATTCCTGAATAAATAACAAAAGTTGAGAGCCTTCTATTGACTTAATCACCATAGAATGGTATAAGTAATATTGGTTTTCGTTAATGAGTTGAGATTACTCCTCATCCGAAAACGTTCATTGACAAGCAGCCAAAACACAAGGCGAGTTTTTATTTCTTCTAAAAACTTTAAGGGGTAAAATCTCGTCTTGTGCATAAAGAATGCACATATATCACACTGAGGGCGAGAAAACACCAGAAAGGTGAAAGATCGTGAATAAAAAGACCAATACGACGGCACTGGAGAATTTTCTTCGTCGAGCAACCGCGTCTGTCGAGGGGAAGAAATTAACCCTCGACTATATCCCGAAAGAAGGTCTGATATCACACACGATTGCCACTGATGTAGAAGTTAGGAAACTTCTTGACCAACTGAGGGGAGAAGCCACTGCGCTGGCGCAAGTAGCGCAAAGTCTTCTGGACTACACAGAGACAGAAGACTAACAACGCGGGATATATGATGAGTTGATCCACATTCTTTTTTATGGCTGCTTGTCATATATCCCCTGAAATCATTTTGGAATAGTCTCATTTGAGGCTGTTTTTTATATATTCTATTGACTTTTTTACACAAGTGTGGTATAAACAAAAGTAGCTTTTGTTGACAAGTTGAGTAAATCCTTGTCCAAAAGTGAACTTTGACAGGCAATCGAATACAAGATGAGTTTTTATTTCTTTTTAAAAACCACCGTAAGAGAGATAAGATCTCATCTTGTGTTGTTAAAGAACAACGCGTCGCAATCCTGCGGATGAGAGAGCATGAACAGGAAGATAGCACAATGTTTATCGATGTCTCTGACGACCTCTTCGCTACGGCGGAAGCCCTAAGTATGAAGTGGCACACCGCCATGAATGTCATCTGCAAGGACGAATATATCCCGGCAATTCAAACCAGGCGATTCATCCAACAGATTCGCGACATGTGTCAACGAGTACAAGACCTCCAGGTCTATGCGAACACACGTTTCACACAACCTCCATCCATGATGGTCGTAGGCGTCAACATCTACAACGACGCCGCGAGAGTCTCGTCGGCCCTAGAGGAGCTGAAAAGCTTCATCACTAGGTACGTCACCATGACAGACGAAGATGACAAGCAATTCAAGAGTATCTTGAACGAGATCGATGATACTCTTCTGTGCTTGATGTACGTAGGAGAATCCATGCAAGGCCGCGACGAGGCTGTACTCAGCGATCCCTGGATTGACTGACAGTATATAGTCTACATGGCAGGTGATTGTTCTTTTACGATTGCCTGTCATGTAGACTCTGAATTTACGACATTAAAAATCACCCTAACTACGGGTGATTTTCTTTTGGTGAAAAATTACAATCCTTGGTGCGGATGAAAGGACTTGAACCTTCACGTACTTGCGTACACTAGCACCTGAAGCTAGCGCGTCTACCAATTCCGCCACATCCGCATGGGCTACGCGTCAATTATAGCCCAAATTTTACCCAACATCAAGCTTGATTACGAAGCTTGCACCACGCGTTTAATTCCGCCGCCAACTCCTTCGGCTGAGCCTCCGCTTTAATTCCTGGATTAAAAATCCCAGCTGGATCAAAGATTTGCTTCACCTTCGCGTATAATTGTTTTTCGTCATCTGGCAGATTCTTATAAATAAAGTTAGCCTTCAATCTTCCGTCGCCACCAAATCCCGCAAAAGAACCTTCGTACTTATTAACAATCTGAGAAATTTCCACCAACAACTGAAGAATCTTCTGGCGTTCACTCACTTTTTTACTATCAAACGTCGGATGTAGAGAAATATAATCGCTTGAAAAATCAACAAAAACTGGCAAATCCACGCCGTACTTAGATTCCAGTGACTTCAGCTCGCTAAGGAAACTGTCAATCTTTTCTGGCGCCATTAAAATCCCAGAGAAAACGCGTGGCGTAATCATATGCGGCTCGCTTGGAGTTTCCGCCAAAGCCAAAACAGAATGCAAACTGAACAAATCCTGCTCTTCCAAATGTAGCGTTTTTATGTCAATCGCTTCTGATGATTCCAATTTTCTAGTCAATTTCTTCGCGGCTTTATTACGCGCTCTGTCAGAAAAGTCGTCAAAAATAGCCAAGACCACCGCACCCTTAAAGCATTCTTTCGGCGCCCACTCAACCACTTTACCGACGACCGCAGCCTGACGGAAGAATCGCCCGTCGATTATTTCCACCGCCGACGCCTTATTTTTCATCGCTAATTCCACGGCTGATTGCGCGTCTGATAATTTCTTATACGATGCCGCAACAACTGAATATTCTGGACGAATAAATTGCGCCTTCATAATAACTTCACAAATCACACCCAGACTTCCCTGACTACCAATAAACAACGGCGTCAAATCGAACGACCCGTCTTTTTGCTTCACCCGAGAAATCCCGCTGTAGCCAACCGTATCTGGCAAAGCTGGATCCATTTGCGAAATCAGCTCGGTGTTATCTGAGATTAAATTGTCAATCTCTCGATAAATCTCGCCCTCAAACGTCGATAAGCCTTTTTTCTTACTCAATTCGCGTCGAGATATGCGACCAGTCTGAATCACGTCGCCATTACTTAGGACAATTTCAAGCTGCTGAATGGTGTCAGCAAAACGGCCATGTGCGCCAGATAACATTCCAGACGGAGCTGTGTTAATTGCGCCACCAATCGTGCCTTCTTCCGCCACATATGAAGTTCGCGGCAAGCCCAGGCCTTTATGAGTAGACAAAGTTGCGTTGATTGCCGAAAGAGAAATTCCCGCTTGAACATGAATCAGTTGCTGGCGAGGATCAATACCAAACACACGATTCATATACGTTTTTTCGTCAATTGCAATGCCTTTATTCGTCGCTGCGCCAGTTTCATCATTGCCACAACCACGAACAAATACAGGTAAAACATGACCTTTCTCTGCCAATTGAGAACAAAATCGCATCACTTTTCTGATGTCGTTCATATTAGCCGCACGAACAATCATTTCTGGTCGGCGCGCCAAAAGTCCGTTATCAACTTCAACTTGACTCAATGCAAAATCCTGCGACGCGACTTCGCCGCTAAGATGCTCATTCAAATATTTCGCAACTTTATTCATCAATCCTCCTTAGTATGTTACTTCAATTTTAACATAAGCGCGGACAGTTGATAAGTAGAATTTGTTTTGATATAATCGGGTTATGCGGATGTGGTGGAATTGGTAGACACGCATGCCTTAGGAGCATGTGCCTCACGGCGTGAAGGTTCAAGTCCTTTCATCCGCACCAATATTTGGCAATTTTTCATCATAAGAAAATCACCCATGTTCAGGGTGATTTTTAATTAATCTTTTATGGCGTCGATCAGTTTCGCCTCTGCTGAACTTATTTTTGCTGCAACCACTGCGCCAACTCCTTCCACACTACAGCTATCATGTCGGTCTTTTCATCGTCACTCATCTCAGCTATCGTCTTGTTTGCGCCATCAACTTTGAAATATTTATCGTAGTCACGACCATTCTCGCCGCGTGGTTCGCTGAGTAATTCACCATGCACTTTGTACGTAAACGTCTTGATTTCTAGTCCATCTATATACGTAACCGTACGCTGAGTGTATGCCCCTCTGTCATCTTTAAGCAATTTTACTATGTTTTCTATGCCGATAGTATCAAGTGCGTACTTCGTATAAACCCCTGGAAAACCTTTGAGACTTTTGATGAACAGTCCAGAATCCATAACAACCAGTGGGCTCTTTAGTAGTTCGTAGTATTTTTGAGCTTTATCAATGGATACTTCTTCTTGGCTATCTGATTGAATTTCCGGTACATCAGGTAGCTCCCTGTCGGGAGCTGTGAGTGTTAGACCCGCCCCTAATAATGCCTGGTTTGCTCCAGCTAATTTATATTTGTTAGTTGTGGCGTAGATTATATTCATAAAGCCCCTCCTTTATTGAATTATTCTTTTCTTTGCCATGCAGCTCTTGCATAAAAAACATTCTTCATTACCACTAGTACAGGAATTAGTATTGGAACAGACCATGATCGTATCAGCAACGAGGGACAATAGACTCATATCTGGATATTCCGACCCCTCAGGAAGCACCTTTTCTGCGCCTATTATCACCGTTCGTATAGTCTCCTTGTTTACTCAACTTGTCAACGAAAGCTACTTTTGTTTATATCACACTTGTATAAAAACTCAATAGAATACACTCGACGTAGCTTGTCAGGACTTGAAACCTGAACTATAATTAGCTCACATCACGAGTTCGTTAAATAAAACGACAGATGTAATTACGGGAAATTAGCTCAGTTGGCTAGAGCGCACGATTCACATTCGTGAGGTCACAGGTTCGAGCCCTGTATTTCCCACCATTTCACGTTAGGTATAAATATGGAATCTTTTTACGTTACGTCAACTCATCTTGACATAGATATGGCGACTGAACCTCATCCTTCTGGATTGGTTATATTCTCGCGAGAATTATCTACAAACGAGGAGCCGGCTGGACATATAATAATATCTCCCGAAAACCATCATACAGATATATATTGTCATTACCTTGAAAGAAATGAAGCTTTAGTAGCAGAACGTGAACGTTGGGGAGTAAAAAATCATCAAGGCAAGATTGTAAATTACTTCGCCCGAACAGAACCTGCTTACGGAATATACATACCTCAGTTGGACAGCATACCAGACTATCCCGAACTACTAATAGCTTGTACGAAGAATAAAAAAGCGAAGAGATTAGCCCATCAAGAATTAAGAATAGATTCGATGCAAGTTAAACTGGCAACGCAAGCTCTCGGTATAGTGATGGCTGATCTAGATATTTTACATAGAGCCGACGGCAAAACTCGGCTGATAAATTTTCCAAAAGACCAACTTGACGAACAGCAAATTACAGTATGTTAAAGCATTAAACACAACTTTCACCCTTTTTATTTCCCCCTTATCGTGGTAAAATTTTATATTAAGAGGAAGGTCTGTGCTAATATCAGACCATATTTTTATGAAGGACGCTAGCAAGATTCGAAACATTGCCATTATTGCCCACGTCGACCACGGCAAAACGACCATGGTTGACGGGCTATTAAAGCAGTCGCGAACATTCCGCGACAACCAAGCCGAGATGAGCCAGGAATTGATTATGGATTCCGGCGATCAAGAGCACGAGCGCGGCATCACCATCACCGCCAAACAAACGTCAATTTTTTATGGCGACTACAAAATAAACATCATCGATACGCCAGGACACGCCGATTTCTCTGGCGAAGTTGAGCGAACCTTGAATATGGCTGACGGCGTTCTGCTGATCGTGGACGCACAGGAAGGTCCGATGCCTCAGACCAAATTCGTTCTCGCGAAGGCGCTTGAGCTGGGGCTGAAGCCTGTCGTGATTATCAATAAAATTGACAAGCCAGCCAGGCGAATTGCCGAGGTTGAAGACGAGTTGAGCGATTTGTTTTTGGAGCTAGTGACCGACGATTCCCAATTGCAATATCCAATTTATTACGCAATCGGACGCGACGGAAAATCATGGAAAGAAATTCCTGCAAACACAGATGAAGACGCGGATTTGACGCCAATTTTTGACGCAATCATTAACGATATTCCAGCACCAAACGTAACGGAAGATGGCGCGTTTCAATTGCTTGTTACCAGCTTGCAATATGACACATTCCAAGGAAAATACGCGATTGGGCGAATTGCTCGCGGATCTGTTAAGCGTGGCTTGCAAGTCAGTTTAATGAAAAATGGCGAAGTCGCGGGCTCTGCACGAATTGAGAAAGTTTTTGGCTATCGGGGCTTGAATCGCGAAGAGCTTGACGAAGCTTTTGCTGGCGACATTGTGGCGCTGGTTGGCGTGGCTGACGCACATATTGGCGATACGATTGCAGACAAAGAACAGCCTGAAGCGCTGCCAACAATTGACATCGAGGCTCCAACTCTGAGTATGTACCTCGGACCAAACACCAGTCCAATGAAAGGACGCGAAGGCGAGTTTACGACATCCAGGCAAATTGGCGACCGATTGAAGCGAGAGCTTGAGACCAACGTGGCGTTACGAGTCGAGGAAAACGGAATTGGCTTTACGATTTCTGGACGCGGCGAATTGCACTTGAGTGTTTTGATTGAAACTATGCGACGTGAAGGCTTTGAGTTTGAGGTTGGACGACCGCAAGTCGTTACAATTACCGAGGACGGCGTCGAAAAAGAACCGATTGAAGAATTGCAAATTGAGGTTGGGAGCGAATTTATTGGCGCGATTAGCCAAGAGCTTGGCGCGCGACACGCCGAAATGAAATCCCAGGAAACGACCACCGCTGGCGCTGCTCGTTTGACTTACATTTTGCCAACGAGAGCGCTGATTGGTCTGCGCAACATTTTATTGACCGCCACTAGAGGTACGGTGATTATGAATTCCCTGCCTCACGGATATCAACCGCTTGGCGGAAAACTGCCAAAAACCCGCAATGGAGTTTTGATTGCATTTGAAGCTGGCACGACAACACCTTATGCTTTGCAAGCAGCCGAAGCCCGTGGCGAATTATTGGTCGGACCAGGAACAGAAGTTTACGCCGGAATGATTGTCGGGATTTACAATCGCCAAGAAGACATCGAAATCAACGTTTGTAAAGCCAAGCATTTGACTAACATGCGATCCAAGTCATCGGATGGAACTGTGCAATTGACGCCATTTACACAGTTTAGCTTGGAGCAGTGTATCGACTTTATCGAAGATGACGAGCTTTTGGAAGTTACGCCAAAATCATTACGACTTCGCAAGCGATATCTGGACGCTAATGAGCGAAAACGCGCTGCGAAACAATAGTCGTGTAAACCACAAAATAACCGCCCCGTAATGGAGCGGCTATTTTTATACACAGAAATGAATTAGTTTACAAGAGTTTCTTTGACTCGACGGGAAGCAAAGAAGTACAAGATTACCAATCCTTCTACTATTAGCATTGTAACGATTCCAGTAATAAATGCCGGAACCTCTACCCCTGATCTTCCAGATGCATATATAACTACCGCATTCGCAACATTGCCCAATCCAGCTGTGGCGATCGTAGCAACGGCTAGCCACTTACCAAGACGCTTCTGCATCGTTATGAACACAACTGCACAAATAGCCAAGACTACTAGTACAGGTGAAAATATCAAAGAAATGACGTTCTCTGGCTGACTAAGATTCATTATTGCCTGGAAAAACACTGCTGTATTAACAAGGCTACCGATAACAAAACAAACCACAAAGAACATTAACCAACCCTTAACACCCTTCAGGGATTCCGCCATCACGACATATTGCACTGGCGCTGCTTGAGGCTGTGCAAAATATTGCTGGCTGACCGGCTGCTGCTCATACGGTGTGTTCTGCGGTTGTGGTGCGGGACCGTATTGTGCGTTTGGATCAGGCTGTGGCGCATATTGCGGCTGCTGAGGTTCTTGTTTTGGCATATTAACTTCTCCTTTTAAGAATATTGATATGCCAATTATATCACATCCTTTATTTCCTCTGGTAGGAATCCTTTGTCGTGCTTAAAGCCAGCTTGCCACTTATAACCCTTGTTATAGCCCAAATCTTTCATCAATTTAGTCGGAGCGTTCCTAAGATGTAACGGCACAGGAGAATTCGGATATTTGCGCGCCAATTCAAAAGCGCCGTGCATTAAATCGGTAATTTCACGCGACTTCTGACTACGAGCCAACGCAATAGCACAATGGAATAAATTGTACTTAGCCTCTGGAAGACCGACGCGCTCGACAGCCTCAAACGTTGCAATTGCCAAGCTCAGCGCACCATTGCCCGCCAGCCCAATATCTTCCGACGCAAAAATCACCATCCGCCGAGCAATAAACTTCGGATCCTCGCCCGCGTCAATCATTCGCGCCAAATAATACGTCGCAGCCGTCGCGTCACTACCTCTTAGCGACTTGATAAAAGCGGAAATCACGTCGTAATGCGAATCGCCTTTTTTATCATAGCCCGGAAGCCGCTTCTGAGCCGCCGCCTTGACCACTTCCGGCGTTACTTTTTCATTAAAACTTAGCGCCAATTCCAAATTACCCAGCGCCACCCTTGCATCGCCATCCGATAATTCCGCCAAATAATCCAGGGCTTTGGGCGAAACTTGCTTGGACTTTTTCAGAACTTTCAGCGCTCTTTTTAATACCAATATAATTTCGTCTTTTGTCAATCGCTGAAGAACCAGAACTCGCGAACGCGACAGCAGCGGAGTGATGACTTCAAAACTTGGATTCTCGGTTGTCGCACCGATTAACGTAATTAGCCCACTCTCAACGTGCGGCAAAAACGCATCTTGCTGCGCCTTATTGAAACGATGAATTTCGTCAACGAATAGAATTGTTCTAAGTCCTAAATTCCAATTTTGACGAGCGTGTTCAATTACCTGTTCAACGTCCTTTTTTCCGCTTGTAACTGCCGATAATTCAATGAACTCCGCCTTCACCTCGCGCGCAATAATTCGTGCCAATGTTGTTTTTCCAGTTCCCGGCGGACCCCATAATATCAAACTGACCGGCTCGCCATTCTTAACAATCCGCCTCAATAACTCGCCCTCACCAAGCAAATGACTCTGCCCTATCACCTCGTCCAGCGTCTGCGGTCTCATCTGTTCAGCCAGCGGCTGCCTACTATCACTCATACTTCCATTATATCGCGAATTCCATAAAGCCAAAAAGTCGTCCGTCGTTTACACTTTCCTCGCACAAAATGCTACAATAGATCTATATAAATAGGAGGAAAAATGGAAGCATTCGTAATAATAATCTTGTCGTTTATCGGGCTTTATGTACTAAGCGGCATTAAAATTGTCAATCAATATCAGCGCGGCGTGGTTTTAACGCTCGGTAAATTTACTGGCGTTCGCGAACCAGGACTAAGAGTCGTCATTCCGGGATTGCAGACAATGATGTTGGTCGATATTCGCTCGACTCCAATTGACGTTCCAAAACAAGAAGTTATCACCAAAGACAACGTCACAGTCGGCGTTGATGCGGTGGTTTATTTCCGAGTCATCAACGCGCCAAAAGCCGTATTGGAAACCACGAACTATATTTACGCGACTAGCCAATTTGCCCAAGCAGCGCTGCGTGACGTCACCGGTAACGTTGATATGGACGATTTGCTTGCCAAGCGCGAAGAGATTTCCCAGCAAATCAAGGAAATTGTTGACGCCGAAACTGACAAGTGGGGTATCGATGTCGAGAACGTTAAGATTCAGAACATCGAGCTTCCTAGCGACATGAAGCGTGCCATGGCCAAACAAGCCGAGGCAGAGCGCGAGCGCCGCGCCAACATCATCAACGCTGACGGAGAAAAAGCCGCAGCCGAGACATTAGCCCAGGCCGCAGAAATCCTAGCAAAGACTCAAGGCGCCATCAATCTACGAACATTGAACACTTTGGAGCGAATTTCCACAGAGCCAAGCCAAAAGACGATGATGTTATTCCCTATCGAACTCATCGACGCAATCCGCGGTGGTAAAAAATAGAACATTTATCAATAAAATAAGCACTCTGCAATTTTACAGGATGCTTTTATAATTCCTGGTGCGGATGGGGAGAGTCGAACTCCCATCTCAACCTTGGGAAGGTCACATAATAGCCGCTATACGACACCCGCGCTCGATAAAATTATAACACCCTTGCCAGATGGCGACAACTTTAGTACAATTAAATAGCAAGTTTGTGGCTCTTTAGCTCAGTTGGTAGAGCAGAGGCCTGAAGAGCCTTGTGTCCCCAGTTCAAGTCTGGGAGGAGCCACCAAATATTGCATTTCATTCACGACTTTGCTACAATAAATCGTGAACAACATGCGGGTATAGCTCAGTTGTTAGAGCGCTTCCTTGCCATGGAAGAGGCCAGGAGTTAGAGTCTCCTTACCCGCACCACAATGGAACTTTCTGAGATTTGGCCGCCCTGTTGGGCGGCTTTTTCTAGACTTTGGCAGAGCCAAAGCCAGATGTTTTCTTGGGGAGGTAACGGATCGCTTTGGCGACTAGGTGTGGCGCGCTACATCTAGTGTAAGTGCGCTAGATGTAGCGTAGTTCTTAACAAAACCTCACCTGCAAATTAAGTATTAAGAACAACTCGCCATCATCTTCGTATAAATACCCAAAATCATGCCGAGAAGTGCTTGGTGTGTCAAGTTTAGTATTGTTGAACAGATAATCTCTAAAGTCATCATCATTATACAAATGATAGCAAAGCAACATGCCGTCATCGCGCACGATTATGTAGCCGCCGTATGTCGAAAGTCGAGTGTCCCACTCGCGACTCGGCACCATGCCGAGCGCAACTGCGCGCAAAAATGATTTCACTTTATAACTAATTTCTACCGCTCCCAAACCGTGCAAACCTTTCGCCCCGCTTAATGCACATAGCTGCGTCATCGTCACGCCCTGTCCTAAATAATAATCAACTAACATGCTTGCAAGAATATCTGGCATGATACTGTCAATCACACGCATGTTGCGAGTAAAGACGGTGCTTTCGACATGCGAAAACTCCAAAACGCCGCCAGCCTCGACAATTGCTTGTATCCTATCTCTCACTTTTCGCGAGCCGCCTATATTGTTGATTTCACTAAAATTACCGTTGAAGTTCTGGACTTTATAAATGAAGTTCGTTCGCTTGCTTGCATTAAGTAGCGTTGATGCTCCACCAACCTGTGACTTTATTGAGAAACCGACCGGCTTACTTTGAGCAATCAGCTCGTCCTTGATAATCACCTCGATGTCTGATTTCATATTGGAGTTTGCTTTGATTTTTTCTAGGCGGTATTCACTCATTAACGCAACCGCCTCTGGCAACGCAAAGGTGCTGGTGTTGGCTGATTTTATCGCTTCAAACACTCTCTGAGCTTTTCCTGGCAATAGATGCGTGCTCACGACGTCGACCAATTGTCCATTTTTTGCCAAAATACGCACCACGCCATCTTGCTCAAGATCATATACATAAGGCCTGTTCTCGACATCTTCACGGAATACTTTTAGAAAAGTGTATTCGTCATCTGTTGGCTGCAAGTTCATATCTGCTGCTTTAATTTTGTTTTCACTAAAGAGCTTGAAGAGTACATATAGCTCCGACCATTCGCCTTTATTTGCCGTCATGGTGTATGCGTTCACTATTTAAGCCTCTTCATTATTTCATTAGCAGTAGCCTGTATAGCTGGCACAGCAACCGAGTTGCCAAGCTGTTTCATTGCTTGCGTTTCAGATACAGGAAACTCAAAATCGTCAGGGAAACCTTGCATGCGTAAGCCTTCTTTTGGCGACAGTCGACGCACCTCACCGTCAACTAGATACGTATCCCAGTTGCGTCGGTCGCCTATACCAGACCCGCGGCCACCAACTCGCAAAGTATAACCAATCGCTTTATTGACCTTACCCTCAAACACATCGTCCATCGTCATAGCGAGCTTGACTGGCTCTGGAAACTCAAACTTGATGCTTTTGTCTTTGAAGCCAACCATAAATAACCGCGGCCGATGCTGCGGCACTCCGTAATCGGACGCTTTGATTACTTTGTAATAGAAACTATAACCCAGGTCTTCGGTCAATATTCGCCGAATCGTTGCGAATGTTCGTCCACCATCATGAGTCAATAGCCCTCGGACATTTTCAAGAAAAAATGCACTTGGCTGTTTTTCCTTGATGATATTTGCAATGTCAAAGAAGAGTGTGCCGCGAGCTTCATTAAATCCTTTTTTCAGCCCTGCTTGAGAAAATGGCTGGCATGGAAAGCCGCCTGTGATAATGTCAAAATCTGGAATACTTTTTGGCAATACTTTCGTAATGTCGCCAGCAAATGTCTGGTCGATCGTTTCAGGCGCAAATAGATCTGGCTGGATTTTTTCGAAGTTCTTTTGATAGGTCTCTCGCGCCGACTTGTCCCATTCACTCACAAAAACACATTTTGCTCCAAGATTATGAAAGGCGAGATGAAAGCCGCCAATGCCAGCGAATAAGTCGATAAAGGTGATTGTCTTCTTTGCCATACTTCCCCTGCGATATGCTTTAAGCCGCAAGTAGTCACAACAAAAAAGAAGCAACCACGAACGGGTTGCTTAGACCTTTAACGCCTGCTTGCACAGGTTCTGTCCGTGGCTGCTTTTTTATGTGCAAGCCCACAAACAAAAAAGAATGTGTTTTCAGGCGTTAAAAGTTTTTAAGGTCTAAGCTCTTTTATTATAGCGCACCTCTAAAAAAAGTAGAAGACACCCACAAACAAAAGTGCTATAATGAATGCGGGATTGCTTAGGCAATCGGTACGTTTTTATCTTTCCTTCTCGCTTGAGGTGTTGTGACATGGCAACTATGCCATAAATAGTCCCCCTTTAATGTTATTCTCATAGTACATTATTGCGTGACTGTTACGCCCGGCTTCGCCGGCGCGAGACCTACCGGCTACGAGGCCAGTCCTTGTACCGATACGTTTCTAGAGGCCAAAGTACGTTGTATGACCTTTTATGGACAGTGCGGAAAGCGAGACCCCGCGTATGCGTGGAGAAAGGAAGTTAGATGAAACTACAGCGTACTAAATATAAACGTACGACTCCAAAGTCTCTTACTGAGTACTCATCTATGAGCATCAGCCTGGGCGATGGCTCTAAGCTACTAATTGCAACAGTAGTGAAGATCATCGAAAAGTACTTTGGTCTCCTCTATGTTTCTATCTATCATAGGTAGACACATACAGGAGATTATGGAGAAAATAGAGTTGTTGGAAAAATTACTTTCAGAATACCCCGCAGACGCTGCGGTATTTTGTGCGTCTGAGCCAAAATCTGATGGTACATTCCGCCCAATTGTTAAACCCAATAAACCGCTTAGTGACTGGCTTAAGCGAGTCAAGCGTGCGCTATATCAGCAACGAAAAGATTGGCCAACCTTTATTCACGGCGGCGTTAAAAAGCGCAGCTACATATCGTTTGCTCGACCGCACACAAATAAAAATACTGTCATTACGGTTGATATACGCGATTGTTTCGGTTCTATCAGCCAAAATAACGTGCAGATTGCGCTCATTGAAAAGCTTGGACTACCTAATGGACTTGCGTGCCGTCTTGCAACAAAACTATGCCACAAGCGTCGCATACCACAGGGTTTTGCAACAAGCAGCTACCTTACTAATCTATACCTGAATGACACGCTACTTATCATAAAGCGCCAGATGAGTCGCATGGGCGTAGATATGACTATATACGTGGATGATATTGCACTATCCTCGCAACATATCGATAGTGCAAAAGTCATCAACATTGTCTCGCAGGAGCTATCGCGAGCAGAGTTAGCTATCAGCAAAGCAAAAGTGAAAGTTATGCACTCACACGGACCTCAAATAATTTGTGGTCTCATTGTCAATAAACGAATCTCTCTTACCAGACAAAAGAAAAAAGAATTATTTTCCGATATTGCCAATGGGCGCATGAGCGAAGCAAGCCTGAGTGGCTGGCTAGCAAATCTAAATATGATTGATAAAGAGTTGATGAGAAAGTTGCATACATATGCCATAAAAAATGGCAACATGAAGTTGGGTGCGTAGCGCGGCAGCTTTGCTACCTGAACGAAACACCAACACCTCCACTGTCATAACAGTAGTCGTCCTTGCTCAGAAAACACCTTTTTCATATTTAACCATCCGAGCGGGTGGTTTTTTCGTATGTTAATCCTTAGATAGCTAATTGCATTTGACATAATACCCCCAGGGGGTATATGATTATTTTATGGATACAGCAGACATCAAACGACGAGCCCTGCATCGCACAAAGATCATATCAGGACAAATGCGCGGACTCGAGAAGCAAATTGCCGACGACGCGTATTGCATGGATGTTTTGACCCAAAGTCTAGCAATACAAAAGTCATTAGCGTCGCTTAATAAACTTATTCTGGAGCGACATCTCCGCACGCACATTGCCGATAAAATGACGTCCGGTTACAAAGCTCAACAAAGTAAAGCGATAGAAGAATTGCTCAATCTATATGAATTAAATAATATAAGGACAAAATAATGAATCACAAATCTCATAATCATTGCAATACAAAAAATTCAATCAAACGTATGGCACTGTCGGCAAGTTTACACTGCCTGGCGGGATGTATGATCGGCGAGATGATCGGCGTTACCATCGGCACACACGCTGGATTTGCGCCACATACTACGGTCATTCTGGCATCAGTCTTAGCTTTCATTTCCGGCTACACCGCGTCAATCATACCATTAGTACGCGCCAAATTATCGCTTATAAAATCCTTAAAGTTAGTTTTCGCCGCCGACACACTATCCATACTGTCAATGACCGTCGTAGACAACATAATCATGCTAATCATTCCGGGCGCCATGGATAAGAACTTAGATCATCCGATTTATTGGGTTAGCCGGCTAATTTGTATGTTCGCCGCGTTTGCCGTATCATATCCCGTCAATCTATATTTGTTGCGTCGAGGCAAAGGTCACGCATTGACTCATCATTATCATCATATGTAATTTATTTGTTTTGATTTTCCCTGTTATCTCGCTTATACTTAAATCATGAAAACTTGGCAAGATGTCGCCTCTCTTTATCAAATTTATCCGCGCAGTTTTCTAGATACGAATGGCGATGGAATTGGCGATTTGAACGGCATTACCGAGAAGCTGAATTATTTATCATGGCTGGGAGTCGATTCGATTTGGATTTCCCCGTTCTTCGTATCACCACTGACCGACTTTGGTTATGATATTGCAAATTATCGAGCAATTGATCCGACTTTCGGAAAAATGCACGATTTTCAGGCGCTTCTTAAAAAAGCTCACGACCTCGACATTAAAGTTATGATCGACCTCGTTCCCTGCCACACTTCAGACCAACATCCGTGGTTTCAAGAATCCAGATCTTCGCGTGACAATCCCAAGCGTGATTACTATGTTTGGCGCGACGGAAAAAATAATAGCGAACCTAACAATTGGCGGAGTTTGTCTGGCGGCAGTTCATGGGAATTTGACGAGCGCACTGGGCAATTTTACCTGCATTCATTCCTGAAAACGCAGCCAGATCTGAATTGGGATAATCCTGAAGTGCGTGCTGAAATGAAAAACATAGTGCGATTTTGGTTTGATATGGGCGTCGATGGAATGCGCGTCGATGCAATTTGGGGAATTTCCAAAGATCCCGACTTTAAAGACGACTCTCCAAATCCTGATTTTTATGGCAATCCAAACGATTACGGAGCATTTATCCACGACCACTGTAAAATGGGACCGCATTTTCAGGAATATTTACGAGAATTGGCGTCAGCCTGCGACGAATATGACGATAAACAGATGGTTTTTGAGTTTTATCCAGACGACAAGCTGGGCGATATTTATCACCAATACAGCCAAATCTTGACAGCCCACCCAAAAGCCTCAGCGTTTTTTATGGAATATCGCGACAACGAATGGCACGCTAAAAATATTGAGAAAAAAATTGAGAATTATCTGCAATCAGCAAGCTCAACCACGCCATTTTTCTGCATCGGAAATCACGATCAGCCGCGAGTCGCCTCCAGATTGGGCGAAGAACGCGCCCGCGCCCTCAGCTTCTTAAATCTCCTCACTCCAGGAATTAGTGTAGTGTATTACGGCGACGAAATTGGCATGACGAATGGAGAATTAACCACTGATGACATTCAAGATAATTTTAGCCCCGCCAATTCTGTTGTTGATAGCCGAGATTTGGAACGCACGCCAATGCAATGGAATGATTCGCAATTTGCGGGCTTTTCAAGTGCAAAACCTTGGCTTCCTGTTAATGGAAATCGCACGAAGATTAACGTTTATAGCGAAAAAATCGCAAACGATTCTCTGCTTAATATGCACCGAAAGCTGCTAAAATTGCGCCAAACTCTCCCAATTCTTAAAAATGGCGATTTGAGTATCGTGCAAAACACTGGAAACGGCTTTATTCTCGGATTAAAAAGAGAGCTAGCTGGTCAACGTGCTTACATTTTCATCAATTTTGCAGACGCAAAACAAAGCTTCTCCATTCCGGAAGACGCCAAGATTATCACCTCGACTCACTCTGCCAATTTAATTACCGTAGAAAATCTCCAAATGACAATTCCAGGATATTGCGGAGTTTTACTTATTGTCCAATAATAAAAATATTCAACTAGAATAAGGTTCCAGTTTCAGTATCACACTCTTCTATGGGATAAATGCCCGCACATCGAGCCGCCAGATCTGCCATTTTCTTTTTAGTTTTCTCATCGTCGGCAGCCTCGGTGAGAGCTTCCAAGTCTAAATAGTAATCATCAAGAACATCTGGATAGCTGTTTTGGCTAGATTCTGTCGTATCGTTTTCTAACTCCTCGTCACCAACCTTATTAGCTTCTCTATAAGAGCCGAAGTCACCCAGATTATCGTTCAATATTACTCGTTGCGAATTTGTGTTTGTTCCACTTGGCAAATAATCAATACACGGCATTTCTCTACATTCCTCCTCTTTTCACTTTATCTATAAATTATTATACACTGCCACCAGATGTAGCGGTAGAGTTAACTTCACAACACTATCAAACAACAGAACCCTTCGCTCTACTCAATTAAACTATTGTTCACTTAGCGACTGAGTTAGTGGGTGGCGGCTTTTCTTAAAATTTATAGATACTCACGAGACGCACCCACCGACACAGCCGCTAATAGTTTATTGATGCCCTAATTGTTAAAGATCACTTTCTGACATATTTGCTTTGATTGTTCTAGCTAATCTCCGTCACTCCTATAATTCTCGCTATTGAGTCGGATTGAGCTATACATTTCAATGCAGTCAGTGTAGTTGTTCTGTCTACAAGAGGTCATCAATTTCAGATTGCCAACCTCTTCAAACAGAAAAACCCGCTGGCTCTCTACTTCCAGCGGGTTTTGCTATACAACAAAAATCGTCCTGACAAACATCAGAACGAGATTATTAAGTCATACTGTATTTTTACAATCGTAGGAACTTGGTGAGGTGCGCCTCCCCATAACTACGACTGTCCACCACAACAGTTTTGTCTTGAACCGGCACCTCACCTATTCCTGGATGTGATAATATCATAGTTCCACCCGGTTTGAGTAGTCTCATTAACTTAGAAACTGTGGAAAACTGTGGATTATGGTATGGCGGATCGGCAAAAATAATATCGAACTCCCCTGTTGAACTCGCACTTTCCAGCCAATTTATTATCGTTGTTTTTATTACAATAGATTTTTCTTCGACGCCCAAAATGCTTATGTTTTCAGCAATTACTCGCTGAGCGACTCGATCTCGCTCCACGAAAACCACCGACTCTGCACCGCGACTTAATGCCTCTAGTCCAACAGCACCAGATCCCGCAAAAGCATCCAAAACTCGCGCGCCGCGTATCGATTCGCCCAAAGAATTGAACATAGCTGAACGTACTCGCTCGCCCATAGGATGTGTCGTTGAGCCGGGCGGAGTTTTTATAAATCGTCCGCCAAATTCGCCAGAGATAATCCTAACTCTCACTTTTTTTCTGCCTCAAGTTTCCAAATAGACGCCAGCCAACCCAACATCACCGACTTTATAATAATCGGTATTAGCTCGTGATTTGTCTGCCGAGCAAGGTCCGTCGTCCAGCCGCTCTTGCTAAAATTGTCATACATTTTCATCGATGCCACGGCGTGAACTTGGTCCAAATAATACTCACGATAGCCGTGATTTTTCACTTGCAATATATCATCGTCACTCGGAATTGCGTCCTTAAAACGCGGATATGCCACCACGCTAGCTACGCCAGCCTCAAACGCCACGTGCGTCGTCATCATACCTTTGGCGCCCCAGAATTTCCAGTTGTTCTTAATCAGTTCAATTCCGTTATCGCCCTTCATGAGATTTTTCTTCAAAATTGAGGTTCGCGTCTCCAACCCTTCACCGCCACGAAGTTCCGCCATAGCTTGTTCCAGAGGAAAATGATGCGCTGGAGTCAAACCGTCGGTAATCGCGTGCGCCATCCATGCCGCCTCAAACGCTGCTCGCTCGGAATTATTTGTCCGCAGTGCTCGGGCTAAATTGCCAATATGTCCGTCAATCATCTCCAAAAGTGCAGTGTCATTCGGATCGTCCGGATTTATAAAGTGCCAAGGCTCATCCACCGCTGGACTTTTTCGTTTAACACCATCAGGACCATTCTTGCCCTCAAAATGAAGAATGTTTTTAATGTCAGGAAAATCACACCAATCAGGAAGAATTGGTTCTATATTTCTCCTTGCGACTCGATCTATTTTTTGGTGGACGCCAATAAATCGACCAGAGCTATCCCTAATTGTTGTTCCTGCATACATATTAATTTAAAACAGTTAATCGCTGATAGCGACTGACGGCGTGCGCCAGATGATTATATTGTAGCAAATCTTGCCCCTCTTTGACAAAGCGTTCAGCTTCGACTTGAGCGCGAGCAATTAGTGCCGTATCCGCCAGCGAGGCAATTTTCAAGTTCAAATCCCCGTGTTGCATTTTGCCGTAAATCTCACCAGGTCCACGCAACTTCAGATCAACCTCCGCCAAATAAAATCCGTCTTGCGACTTCTCAATCTCCCGAAGACGCTGACTCGGCTTATCGTGGCCGCTCATCATCAAATGGCAAAAACTCTGATGTTTCCCGCGCCCAACTCGACCGCGCAATTGATGCAATTGACTCAACCCAAAATTGTCCGCATTCTCAATCAACATCACTGTCGCATTCGGCACATTCACACCAACCTCAACCACAGTCGTACTCACCAGCATATCCAGCTCGCCATCCGCAAACTTCTGCATCACTTCAGCTTTTTCTTCAGCAGGAAGCTTTCCGTGCAACAACCCAACTCGACGATGGTTGAAAACAGTCTTAGACAATTTATTATATTCCACCTCCACCGATTTCTTATCATTGTCTGGATTATCATCAATCAACGGACAAATAACGTAAGCTTGGCGACCTTTGGCTAGTTCATTTTCAATCGATTCGTAAAGCTTCGGAGCTGATGCTGGCGACCAAATCTTAGTCTGAATCGGCTGACGACCAGAGGGCAACTCGTCCAGAATAGAAATATCCAACTCTCCGTACAATGTCAGCGCCAAGCTGCGCGGAATTGGCGTGGCTGTCATACTTAAAAGATGTGGCATAAAATCAGACTTTTCTAACAAAGCTTGTCGTTGCTTCACACCAAATCGGTGCTGTTCGTCGATCACCGCAAATCCCAATTTATGATACGCAACTTTCTCCTGAATTAACACATGTGTGCCGACCACAACGTCAATGTTACCGCTAGCCAAATTGTCCAACAATTGACTGCGCGCCGCACCTTTCACGTGGCCCGTCAGAAGCGCAACAGACACACCAAATGGCGACAATAGCTCGTCAAGCGTTTTCGCATGTTGCTGCGCCAAAATCTCCGTCGGCGCCATGATTGCCGTCTGAAATCCAGCCTTCGCCACTTCCGCAGCCACCAATCCCGCAACGACAGTTTTTCCTGAGCCAACATCCCCTTGTAATAACCGATTCATCGGATGCTCAGACTCCAAATCTTGCAGAATTTGCCACGCAGCTCGGCGCTGAGCGTTCGTCAAAGGAAACGGCAATTGGTCGACGAAGCTCTTCACGACCGACTTATTGAACGGAATTTTCCAGCCTGTTAATCTGGTCTGTTCTTGCTTGTTAAATTGTGCCGCCAATATCATCTCGAACAACTCCTCAAATGCCAGACGCTCACGACCGCGGGAAATTTCCTCGTGAGTTTTTGGCGCGTGAAGAAATTTAACCGCCTCAGAACGACTAACCAATTTTTGGCGCCGAATAATATTTTCCGGCAAAGTCTCGGGCAAAAAATCCATAATTGGACGAATATTTTTCATCAAATCTTGCACGGTTTTTGGGCGGAGATTTTTGATCGATTTATAAACTGGCTGAATTCCAGACGCATTTTCCATCACTTCTTTGGCAACTTCTTTTGCTAGCTCGACGGACGGATTATTGATTTGATAGCGATTATATTGCATACCAAATTGACCAGAAAAAATAAATTCCGCATCAGATTTTAATTGCGTTTCGCGGTACGGCTGATTGAACCAAACCGCCTTAACTTTGCCTGATTTATCCGCCAAAACCGCGGTCGTGATTCTAAGTCCACGCCGAACAACACGCGTCGAAACCGACTCGCATCGCGCCTTAACAGTAACTTTTCCCGGCTGAAGATCTGCGATATTAACCGCAGTTGAATAGTCGTCATATGCTCGCGGTAAGAAATTCAGGGCATCAGAAACCGTCGTAAGACCGGCCGCCGCTAGAGCTTGAGCAGTTTTCGGCCCGACACCTTTAATTTGCTCGAGAGGAGTTGCTAGTTTCATCTACGAAACGGCGTTGATGCCTTCCAGAGCATAGGCTGTATCTTCCCAGCCTCTCACGCCGATTGAATCTACGCCCATTTGCTTCACTGGAAAATCATTGCCGCCTTCTTCAATTTTGTCACCAAAGAATAGAGTTTCTTCTTTCGACCAGCCATTCAATTCAAGTAACCTGCCAATTCCATAGGCCTTATCAATTCCCGGAAGCGTGATGTCAGTACTCGTTGTCCCGCCAATTCGTACCTCAAGCCCAGGCAGCTTCTCCGCCACCTTGTCGCGATATATCGGACGAACATCCTTATACTTCTCCGCCCACGCATATTTATCTTCAGGTGTAGCTTGCTGACCCAAAGCCGACATAGTAATCTGGCTATGTCGATCTTCAATTATTTCACCCGCAGGATTCTCACACCAAATGCCCATTTCCTTCGCAACTTCTTCCAATGCCGCAGTTATCTGAGTTTTTTGCTCGTCAGACAAATCATTCGCATACTGAATTTTCCATTCATCATCGGCGGCGTCAAATCGATAATATCGAGTTCCGCAAGTCGGCATCGCATGAAACTTCTGAAGCAACTCTGGAGTAACGTTCAACCTATCAATCACCTGCTTCTTTATCTGCTGAAACGTGCCGCCCGTAATCACGCAAACGTCATAATTTTCAAGCAATCGACTAAGAATTCCAGCCATACGATCGCTAATTGGCGATTTTGTAATTGCTAATGTATCATCCAAATCAAAACCGATAATTTTCTTCATTATTCGTTCTCCCCCATAATTAATACGAACGTGTTTTTACCCTTCTTCAGCAGCGACGTGTCATTGACGACTTTATTTTCGGCAAGTTTTTCGCCGTTTAAGCTAATGGCGCCAGATTTTAACAATCGCTTTGCTTCGCCGTTAGAGCCAACCGCCCCAGATTCTACCAACGCTTCAATCACATCAATTCCAGCATCAACGCAAGGAATTTCCTCAGCCAAAGCGCCTAAATCATCGTCCGACAATTTCTTAAAATCGCCGCCACCAAACAAAACTTCAGTTACGCGCTCAACAGATTCACGACGCGCGCTACCGTGAACGATATCAGTGACTTCGCGAGCCAAAACTTTTTGTGCCGAACGAGCGCCAGGATTAACCGCATGGTTTTCAGCAATAGCCTCAATCGTATCGCGATCCAACATCGTAAATATCTTCATATATTCAATCGCGCTCTCATCATCGACATTCAGCCAGAATTGGTAGAATTTATAGACGCTGGTTTTATTTTCATCAAGCCAAACCGCGCCACCTTCAGATTTACCGAATTTACGACCAGTCGACTTATTGATAAGCAGTGGCGCGGTCATTGCGTAAACTTCAGTATTTTCTTTTTTACGGATCAAATCCACGCCAGATAATAAATTACCCCATTGATCTGATCCACCAATTTGCAGATTCACGCCATATTGATTAAATAGATGCCAAAAATCATAGCCCTGAAGCAAAGTGTAAGTAAATTCCGCAAAGCTCAAACCCTTACCATTGTTAATGCGCGCCTTGAAAAATTCGCGACTCACCAAATCTGCCATATTGAAATTCTTACCGATATCGCGAAGAAACGGCAGCAATTCCAACTCAGCCAGCCAGTCAGCGTTATCAACCAAAGTAAAATCTCGTCCAGCAAAAATCCTCGAAACTTGAGATTTTAAGGCTTGTTTATTATGCTCAATTTCCTCGTACGGAAGCAGATTTCGCTCTTCCGTGTCGCGCATATCGCCAATCATTCCCGTGCCACCACCAACGAGCAGAAACACCTTATGTCCGCGCTCTAGAAAATGCCGAACCATCATATAAACTGCCAAATGCCCAACATGTAAGCTGTCCGCCGAAGGATCCGTCCCCAAATAGAGCGTGAAATTCTCCGAATCGATAAGTTTGTCGTCAGTAAATGTGGTCTGATTCCAGAATCCACGCCATTGTAATTCCTCTGATAATTTCATATCACTCCTTTTCTATATATTAGTATAGCAATTTTACAATTGAAGCGAAACATATGCGTGATATAATAGAATTGTGAAGAAAAAGACTACGATAAGCACCGCCGGACACGGCTCAAGCGATAAGAAATCTCCGTCGAAGCGGATGAACTTATATGCCAATTTGGCGCAGAAGCATAAGACTAAAAAAGACAAGGACGCGCGCGAACGAGCGGAATATTTGGCGACTTTGCCGAAACATCCCGTAAAGCGATTCTTTTATCGATTACATCCAAAGCGACTAGCGAAATATTGGTTCTCCAAGCGCGGCGGACTGATGGCGCTAAAAATTCTTGGCGTCAGCATCTTATTGATGTTATTGCTTATCGGCGGAATGTTCGCCTATTTCCGTAAAGACCTCGATAAAATTCGCCCTGGCGAGCTTGCTAAGCGCGTTCAAACGACTGTCACTAAATATTACGACCGCAACGACAATTTGCTTTGGGAAGATAAAGGTACGGGCAATTATCAATTGGTTGTCGAATCTGACCAGATTAGCGACTATTTGAAAAAAGCCACTGTCGCAATTGAAGACCGAAACTTCTACAATCACCACGGCATCAGTATTAGCGGTATGTTGCGCGCAATGCTCTCAACTGCTTCACGACGCCAAGTTCAGGGTGGATCAACTCTGACACAGCAGCTAGTCAAGCAAGTCTTCTTCGCAGATGAGGCTGGCGACCGATCAATTAGCGGTATTCCTCGAAAGATCAAGGAAATCATCCTCGCAATCGAAGTTGAACGCATGTATAGCAAAGACCAAATTCTGTCATTATATCTGAATGAATCTCCGTACGGCGGTCGTCGTAACGGCGCAGAGTCTGCAGCTCAGACATACTTTGGCAAGCATGCGAAAGATCTGACGCTGGCGGAAGCGGCGCTAATTGCTGGTATTCCACAGAATCCAACTTACTATAATCCATACAACACCGCTGGAAATAAGGCTTTAATTGCCCGACAACATACAGTTCTGGATTACATGGCTGAGCAAGGCGTTATTACCAAGGATGAGGCTGAAAAAGCTAAAAAGATTGACATTTTAAGCACGCTTAAGCCGCAGACCGAACACTTGGAGAATATTAAGGCTCCTCACTTCCTATTGATGGTTCGCAATCAGTTGAGTAAAGAGCTTGGCGAATCAGTCGTTGGACGCGGTGGATTGACGATTAAGACCACCCTCGACTGGCGTATTCAGGAAAAACTTGAAAATGAGATGAAGTCATTCTTTGCAACGGGTCGACCAGATTCTGTGCGAATTAGTAACGGCGCCGCAACAGTCGAAGACGTTCAGACTGGACAAATCGTAGCACTTGTTGGTAGCCGTGACTTTAACTACACCGGCTTTGGTCAGGATAACGCCGCAGTTTCCTATATCCAGCCAGGTTCCACAATTAAGTCACTTGTATTTGTTCAATTATTTGACAAACACGACAGTAAGCAAGCATACGGTAGCGGCACAGTACTAACCGATGAAAATATAGATAGAATATATGGAGCAACCCTACGAAACTGGGATAATAAGTTCATGGGCGCCATCAACATTCGAAGAGCCCTAGCCTTGTCACGAAACATTCCTGCAGTTAAAGCAGCTTATATTATAGGTGACGGATCTGCAAAGCCTGTCGTTGAGGGAATCCGCAGAATGGGCGATACTAACTATTGCCGACAGGAAGAAAATGCCGGTGGTTACGGACTCGGTGCAGCAATCGGCGCATGTGGAACAAAGCAGACAGAATTGGTGAACGCTTACTCAACATTGGCGCGAATGGGAGTCCAAAAAGACATTTCAAGTGTTATCGAGGTAAAGAACAGCCAAGGCGAAACTCTGAAAAAATGGAAAGATGAGGGTAAGCAAGTTATCGATTCGCAATCAGCATACATTGTGAACGACATCTTGTCCGACCGAACTCCTGGACTTCACGGCTGGATGGGTGTCAATGGCGTTCGAACCTCTGCAAAGACTGGTACATCGGACAAAGGCTCACAGCCAAAAGACCTCTGGATTATCAACTACAGCCCAGCTCTAGTCATGGGAATGTGGCTCGGAAACTCCGACACCAGCGTGATTGGTACATCAGCCTCCAACTACGGCATGCCAGTAATTAGAAGCGTTATGGAATTTGCCCACACCCAAGTTTACGCCAAGGAAGGCAAATGGAAGTCGGGTCAATGGTATGAGCGACCAAGCGGAATCCAGACTGTCAACGGTGAGCTCTACCCGTCATGGTGGAATAAGAAACAAAGTCAATCTACAGAGAAAATCACCTTCGACAAAGTTTCTAAGAAAAAGGCAACAAACTGTACTCCGGATGGCGCAAAGGAAGAGATTGAAGTGACAAAGATTATCGATCCTTTGACTAAGAAAGAATCAATCACCGTTCCTTCAGGCTACGACGCGAACGCAGAAGATGACGTTCACAAGTGCGACGACACTAAGCCGCAAATTGGAGCAATATCATACACCAACAGCGGTAAGAAATATACGATAAATGTCGACGTTACAGCAGGAACTTGGGGCTTATCGGCAATCGAAATTACCGTGGACGGAAAGAGCATTAAGAGTTCAGAAATTACTTCAAGCGGCAAGCAGACCGCCACAGTAGAGCTTGATACGACAGGAGCGCACACAGTTTCTGTAACCATAAGAGACTCGGCATATTACACCGCCACTTCAACTGGCAGCATTCAAGTTAACTAAATAAACTATTGTTTATTCACCAAATTAATCAGCTCAGCCTCGTGTTGAGCTGATGTTTTTGAGCGACCATTTGTGCGCTTTTTAGGAACGCTAGTCTTCTGCTTTACAGGTTTTTTCTGTTCAACCACAAGCTTCGCAAACATCATTTTTCCAGCGTCGGTCTGCAAGCTTCGGATAATCTCAATCTTCTTCGTTTGTCCAATGTAGCGCTTGGCGTTCTCAACAACCACCATCGTTCCATCTTTCAAATAGCCAACCGCTTGATGAGAATCTTGCCCCTTCTGCGACAGTTCCAAATCCAGCTCGTCACCAGGCAAATAACTCATCCGCAAGCTCTTTGCTAGCTCATTGATATTCAAAACCTTAACGCCGTCAACTTGCGCCACCTTATTCAAATTATAGTCAAGCGTCAACACTGCCGCATCCATTTCCTTTGCCAATTTCAATAAGCGCGAATCCACACCTTCTGGCACGCGAATATTATCGTCATATAGCTCAAAAGAAGATTTCAAAATGTCCTTAAGCTCCTTCACAACATCCATACCGAACCGCGCCCTTTCACGCTTATCGTGGTCTGCGCCATCAGCCAATAATTGCAGCTCCGTCAATACACTCCTTGGCACAATAATTTTTCCCAGTAAAAATCCGGTCTTCGCCAGTTCAGTCACTCGCCCGTCCATGAGTACTGACGTGTCGACCAAAATCGGCGTCGCGCCCACAGATGAATTTCGTCGCGGTTTTGCCAAGAAATAAACCTCAGCCGCCAAACCAAGCAACATTATAATTATTATCAATCCGTAAAAATCTTTCATTTTTTCCCTTTCTATTGTAAATAGTCAATCAGCGCCTGCCGCATATCGCTGACGCCTTTTATAAATTTATCTTTATGAACTTTTGGCGCAATCGCATAAGTGAAGCCCAGCTTCTTCGCCTCTTTAATTCGAGCTTGCCAATTCGTCGCCGAACGAACCTCGCCACCCAAACCAATCTCGCCAAACACCACGGCGCCTTCATCAAGACTTCGCCCAGCGCTAGCGCTAGCAATCGCCATCGCCACAGCCAAATCAGCCGCTGGATCATTTAGTTTCAGACCGCCAACCACATTGACATAAATATCTTTGTCCGCCAATTTCAACTTGGTTCTCTTCTCTAAAACCGCCACCAACAGATTCAATCGATTCAGATCAAAACCACTCGCCGTGCGCTTAGGATAGCCAAAATTCGTCGGATTAACTAGCGCCTGAATCTCCACCAAAAGCGGACGTGCGCCTTCCATGGTCGCCAACACAATTGACCCATCCAGATTCTGCCGCTCCGCCAGAAGTTCCGCCGACGGATTCTTCACGATTCTTAGACCCTGCTCGTCCATCTCAAAAATTGCCGCTTCATTAGTCGAACCATATCGATTCTTCTGCGCCCGAACAACTCGAAAACCGCCATATCGATCGCCCTCAAAGTTCAGCACAACGTCCACCAAATGTTCTAATATTTTCGGACCAGCAATCGAGCCCTCTTTGGTGACGTGACCAACCAAAATCACCGCCGTACCCGAAGCTTTGGCGGCACGAATAATTACATTTGACGAGTTGGTGATCTGGCTAACCGACCCCGGAGCGGAGGAAATCTCACTGAGAGAAATTGTCTGAACCGAATCGACAATCGCCAGATCATATCCGCCTTGCTGAATTGACGCCGCAATATCTTCCGCGCTATTACTGGACGCCAGCTGCATTTTTTCCGAATCAGCCGCACCCAAACGCTCCGCACGAAGCTTCACTTGAGAAACCGACTCCTCGCCGCTCACATATAACACCGATTTTGTCTTGGCGATATGTGCCGCAACTTGCGCCAAAAGCGTACTTTTCCCAATTCCTGGCTGACCCGCCACCAACACCACGCCGCCAACCAAAAATCCACCACCCAAAACAGTGTCCAAATCGTCAATTCCCGTGCTTAATCTTTCTAGTCCAGACTCAGAGGCAGCTTCACGAATGCTAGACGTTTTCAAGGCTTTGCCGCGCCCAGCAGATTTATCGACAACAGATGAGCCACCAGAAGAAACGACCTGCTCGACTAGTGAATTCCATTCTCCGCAATTTTCACACCTGCCAGCCCACTTTGAAAAACTAGCCCCGCACTGCTGACAAACAAATTGACTTTTAGCTTTCGCCATTATTTCGCCCCCTCCAAACTATCCAAACTTTTATTCAATTCATCAATCTGCACTCCCAACTCCCTGAGCCGCAAAACATCAGAATTGTAAGAATTGATCTCAGAATTCAAATTGGCACGCCTTTCGTTCGATTTCGAAAGCTCCGCCTTCAGAGCTTGACGTTGACTATAAAAATCACTCTGCGACAAGAATCCGCCGCTAATGCCCGCTCGCCGATTAAAGTCCGCCACGCGACCATTATAATCCGCCAAATCAGTTGAATATTGTGATAATTCTCTATTTAATTTTTCCTTTCGAACCTTCAATGATTCACTCAACTTCTGCGCTTCATTTTCTCTGGATTCAAATTTTTCTTGATATTGCGCGTGCAATTTCACCACTTCGAATCTATCAGTAAAATATCGTCGGTAATATTCTTCCAGCTCGTCGCCCAAATCGGCAAATTCCGTCCCCAAAATCGAATGCAACTCGTTAGCTCTCGTTCCAGGTTGCGCACGATCATAATACTCCATCCGCTCGGACAATTTCTTATTTTTCACATTATTATAAGCCTGCTCCAAAAGCCCGCTCAAATGAGATTTTTCCGACTCGCTCAGCCTTTCCCAGGCAGCGTGCAACATCTCATGCGCTGCCGTCACTTCTTTCACGCCATCAAGCTCAGAATTAGTTACGTTATAAATATAAATATCTCTAGACGACGGATTGTAACAACCCAAAATTGCGTTTCCCTTTTCCACACGCCGACAATCTTCATTAAACTCATTCGCCGATTTGATTTGTGGATTAGAAACATAGAACATTTTCCTGCCAACATCCGACATCTTTACGCGATCAGCAATAGCAACAATTTCCGCACTCGGCTTATATTGCCACAGCGTAATCTCGTCAATAATTTGCTGACGATTCATCATCACAAAAACCGCAGTAGAAAGTACAATTATCGGCGTGAGGACGCTGAATATTCTACGCACGATTGACATTAATCACCACCTTATCATTATCAGTTTTAGCCTCCAGCGTGTCGCCAGGTTTTGCTTTATTGGACAATAAAACATCACTCAGCGGATCCGCCAATTCCGACTGAATTGTTCGTCTTAAAACTCGCACGCCGCGTTGCTCGTCAAATCCTCGATCAATCAACCAACGCTTCGCCGAAGAAGTAATATCAAGCGCCATTCCATGTCGACCAACAGCTTTGATCAAGTCAGACGTGAGATTGTCAAAAATCTTTCGTACGACCGAACGAGAGAGTGGCTTAAATGTAATCACGCTATCAAATCTGCTAATCAATTCTGGACGCAAAAACTCCTCAAGCTCACGCAGAGCGGCACGCGAATTTTTCTCGTGACGATTTTCGCTAGCCGACTTTTTCTGCCCAGACACGCCAAATCCCAGCTCCGAGTCCTGAATCATTTGCTCGGCGCCGACGTTGCTCGTCAATATGACAATCGTCTGCCGAAAACTCACCGTTCGTCCGTGAGAATCGCTTAACTTACCGTCCTCCAGAATTTGCAAAAGCAAATTCAGAACGTCAGGATGCGCCTTTTCAATCTCATCGAACAACACCACGCTATATGGTCGACGACGAACTTTATCCGTTAATTTCCCGCCATCCTCATAGCCAACATAACCAGCCGGCGCACCAACCAGCCGACTAGCCGTGTGACGCTCGGAAAACTCGCTCATGTCAATTTTAATCAAACTATCATCGCCGCCAAAAACTTCCCGCGCCAGAACTCGCGCCAATTCCGTTTTTCCAACTCCGGTCGGTCCCAGAAAAATAAACGACCCAAGCGGCCCACTCTGACGACTCAAACCAGCTTTATTGCGGCGAATCGCGCGCGCCAGTTGCTCAATCGCTTCATTCTGACCAAGAACACTCCGACTCAGACGCTTCTCCAGGCGAATCAAATCCTTCATCTGATTTAACGATAATCTGTCAATCGGAATATTCGTCATTGCCGAAACCGCTCGACGCAAATATTCATCGGTCAATACCGGCTCATCACTGACTTCATCTTTCAGCGCTTCGGCTTGCAATTCCAATTGCCTCATTTGCATCTTAAACTCTGCAGCCTTTTCGTAATTTTCAGCCTCGACCGCGGCGTCAATTTTTCCAGCCAATCGCTTAATTTGGCGAGCCAACTTATCCTTGCGCGACAATTTTATTGGCGAGCTAGACTTCAATAAACTCGCCGCCTCGTCAATCACGTCGATCGCTTTATCTGGCAAAAATCGCTCCGTCACGTAACGCCGACTCAAATCCACCGCCTCAGTCAGCATTTCGTCAGGAATTTGAACTTGATGATGCTTAGCTAATTTTCCTCTCAATCCTCGCATCATCTCCACCGCCTCTTCTGGCGACGGCTCATTGACCGTCACAGATTGGAAGCGCCGTGACAACGCAGCATCTTTTTCTATATGCTTTCGATATTCCTCAAACGTCGTCGCACCAATCAGTCGCACCTCGCCTCGCGACAACGCTGGCTTCAATACATTTGCCGCATCCATCGAGCCTTCGGCCGAACCAGCACCAACTAACAGATGTAACTCGTCAATAAACAAAATAACTTCTTGATGTTTTTTGGCGACCGCCAGAACTTTTTGCAATCTCTCCTCAAATTGTCCGCGATATTTCGTCCCAGCAATCATCGCCGTCAAATCCAATTGAAAAAGTCGCTTACCTTTCAAAAATTCGGGAACTTTATTATCAGCAATCCTCTGTGCCAAGCCCTCAACGACCGCAGTTTTACCGACGCCAGGTTCGCCAATTAGCGCTGGATTATTCTTGCTACGCCGACCCAAAATCGTGATCATTCGCTGAATTTCCGACGATCGACCAATCACCGGATCCAAAAATCCTTCGCTAGCACGCCGCGTCAAATCGACACCAAATTTCTCCAAAACTCGCAAATCGCCAGAATTTTTACTTGCCGTACTGCGTTCACTCTGCAGAGATTCAAACTGCTGTTTATCAAACACATCTTCCAAACTTCCACGCAGATTGTCAATGTCAACGTTCATATCCCGCAGCAATTTAGTCGCTCGCGCTTCGTGCTGCTGCAGCATTCCATAAACGATGTGTTCCGTGCCAATTTTTTCCTGTCCAAATTCAATCGCTAATTGCCAAGCAATCCTTATCAATTCAACAACTTCAGCGCTCAAACCCTTACTTACAATCGTAATCACCAGCGGCTTTGCGGTCAGGTTCAACGCCATTTCCGCACGATCCAAAGTTACGCCATTTTCCGCCAAAATCTTTGCGCCCAATGACGAATTCTGCGCCAACACACCAAGCAAAATATGCTCCGTGCCAACATATTCGCTCCCCTCATTATGCGCCAGAAAACCAGCCCGCCCCAAACTGGCCCGAGCCGTTTCCGTTAGCCGAGGTTCTAGTTCAGAAAAATCTTCTGACATATCGCCCTCCTTTCGTTTTCGGCGATTCGCAGAAGGCAGCCTATTCCGCCACCTCCTCAACTACGCTCATCAAGCTATCCTCAATATTCTTTCGAGGTTTTGGCTCCGCCTTAACGGGAGTTTTTGCTTCGATGTCTAATTCATAGCCAGTCAATCGACTTGCCAAGCGAACGTTCTGTCCGGCACGACCGATTGCTATTGACTGCTGATCTTCGCTAACGTAAACCGTCGCACGCTTCTCATCTTCATTGACAGTCACACTCAAAACCTCTGCCGGGCTCATTGCATTAGCAATAAATCCAGCCGCATCTTCCTCGTATGGAATAATGTCAATCTTTTCCTGCTCACCAATTTCATTCATCACAGCCTGAACACGGGCGCCATGACCACCAACAAACGTACCAACTGGATCAACGCCAGGTAGCGCTGAAGAAACCGCCAATTTAGTTCGGCGACCAGCTTCACGTGCGATTGCCTTAATCTCAACTGCACCAGTTTCCATCTCTGGGACTTCTTGGTTGAACAAGAATCGCACAAACTCTTCATTACCGCGGCTAAGAATCAATTGCGGACCGCGACCTTCGCGCTCGATATCCTTAATATAAACCTTAATTCGACGACCAACGCCGTAATATTCGCCAGGGATTTGCTCACTCTGAGGCATAATTCCGACAGCCTTGCCCAGCTCAATTCGCACAACACGTGGCTCAACTCGCTGAACCGTACCAATAACAACCGTACCGATTTTATCTTCAAATTCCGCCAAGACAACTTCACGCTCAGCTTCGCGCAAACGCTGCAGAATCACTTGCTTAGCAGTCTGAGCCGCAACTCGACCAAAAGTCGTCACGTTATGAGTTTCCATCACAACTTCACCGCCAAGTTCAGCCGCAGGATCTATCTCCTTAGCTTCCTCTAGGTCGATTTGATTGGCGTCATTCTCAACTTCTTCAACAACAGTTTTAACAACCGACACGACAGCCGTACCGTTATTGACATTCAAGCTTGCGCGAACCAACTGATCTCGCGTACCATTATCACGACGCCAAGCCGCCGCAATCGCCTGCTCAATCACGCTCAAAACTGTTTCTTCTGGCAAGTTTTTTTCCTCAGCAATCGTACGCACTGCCAACGTCAACTGCTTAATGTTCAAGTCTTCCATTATATTCTCCTTCTTATTAATTATATCTTTTTCCGTCTCAAACTTCCATAAACGAAAAACTCCGACCTGCCGGCCGGATTAGTACTTCTCTATTGTAGCGGAAAGATTCTATTCTGTCAATCCAATTCTTTTCGCCAAAGAGATAAACATTTCTTAGTGGATGGGCGATATTTGGTCAAAGCCAATTCTTTGGTAAAACTCTTCAGCGGATTTTAGGGAATACAATTTGACGGCACGCGCGTCTGGATATTCACTAGCCAAAGCTTCAATAGCCGCCCGACCAATTCCTCGCTTGCGCGCAACTTCCCTAACAAAAAGATCTTCTATAGTAACCTCGCCGTCACCATTAGGGCATACAGTCATAAGCCCAGATGACAACTCTTCACCAGAAGTATCAATAGCAAAAACGTCGCTACCGTAGTAATTATTCATACCTTTTAAATATTCTATTAAATCCTTTTTCGCACTATCCGGAAACTCACAGCCCAAAACAGACTCCGAATGAGCTACGGCTGCCCGCTCCAAAGCTTCATCATCATTCACTGACAATTTAGTAAGACATACTTCAGATTTCATTCTACCATTTTATCATAAAAACGTATTTTGTCAATATTATACTTCCACGCATTTTTCCAGGATTCCCGACATCGCGCTTTTTTCAGCTTCCGTTACCCACAAGCGATATCGTCGCTTTATTGCTATCTGGCGCGCCACATACTGACAACGAAACGGCTTATTACTCGGCAGCCAAGTCGCCGCATCGCCATCACCTTTGGCTTGATTTGCTGGGCCGTCAACCGCCAACAGATTCAATGGATCGTTCGCCAATTTCTCTCGCTCTTCTGGAGAAATTTGCTGCGCACCCTTTTGCCAAGCATCACTCAAAGCCACGACGTGATCAATCTGAACCTTAGAACTGGTTTTTTCACCACGCTGAAATTGAATTGTTTGACCAGTGTACGGATCGTTCAATACACCCGACAAAACTCGACATTTTTCATCAATTTTCTCATCCGTCAAATCTCGAGCCAGAATTACTTCCCGTACAGAACAGCCGTTAATTTTGCCCCAGCCGTTGCCGAATTGCTTTCTGGAATAGCCAGTCTTTGGCGCGCGTCCTTTAACTTCTATCTTTTCCAATTCCGATTTAGCGTTCGAAGCACCAAATAATTCTCGTTGTGTTGAAGTTTGAATTGTCTGAGGTTCGGGTTGCGAAATTCGCGAAGCCCAAACCGCCACGCCGACTATCAAAATTACCAGCGCAATCACCACTTGCCGACGTCGTATTTTATTCACCCTCATGGCTGTATTATAATTAAATTATGACTAAAGTTCCACGCTTACTTGACACATTCACACCAAATCATTACAACCTAACTCTCGATTTAACACGCGCCGAGGAAAAAGAATTTTCTGGTACAGTTATCATTTCTGGCGATTCCATCAGCGAATCAATTTCGCTACATTCCAAAGGCTTAACAATTCAATCAGCCACAATCGACAATCAGCCCGCCGACGTTTCATTTGGTGAGTTTGACGAATTGAGATTATCCCAGCCGAACCTTGAAAACGGAAATCACACAATTCACATCAATTTTTCTGGAAATATTACCGACGCAATGCACGGCTTGTATCCTTGTTATTTCACTCACGACGGCGTTAAAAAACAACTTTTTGCGACTCAATTTGAATCGCATCACGCCCGCGAAGTTTTCCCTTGCGTTGACGAACCAGCCGCCAAAGCCGAATACGATTTGACGCTAATAACTCGCCCAGGGATAACAGTTTTGGGAAATATGCCCGTAAAATTCCAGAAAGAAAACGGCGATTCTCTCACTACAACATTTGAGAAAACACCACGAATGAGCAGCTATCTTCTGGCTTTTGTCATCGGTGAATTGCACAAAAAAACCGCCCGCACCAAATCTGGCGTCGAGGTTAACGTCTGGGCAACGCCAGCTCAGAATGAAAATACATTAGATTTTGCGTTAGATATAGCCACTCGTTCAATTGATTTTTATGACGAATATTTCGGCGTCAAATATCCATTGCCAAAATCCGATCACGTAGCGCTTCCCGACTTTTCGTCTGGCGCAATGGAAAACTGGGGTTTAATCACTTACCGAGAAAGTTGTTTACTAGCAGACCCAGAATTAACCCCAGAATCATCCAGGCGCTTCATCGCGACTGTGATTGCGCACGAACTTAGCCATCAATGGTTCGGCAATTTGGTTACCATGCAGTGGTGGAATGATTTATGGCTCAACGAAAGCTTTGCCAATATGATGGAATATGTAGCAATTGACGCACTCCAGCCAGATTGGCGCATGTGGGAAGATTTTGCCACGAATGAAGTAACGGCCGCACTCAGACGCGACAGTTTGGACGGCGTTCAATCCGTTCAAGCCGACGTCAATCATCCAGACGAAATCAGCACTTTGTTCGACCCGGCAATTGTTTACGCCAAGGGTGGACGACTGCTAGTTATGATCAGGAAGCTTATTGGCGAAGAGGCATTTCGCGCTGGACTTAAATCATATTTTGAAAAATTCGCGTATAAAAACACTGTCGGAAATGATTTATGGCAAGAATTGGAATCAGCGAGCGGTCAGCCAATTGTCAATCTAATGAACGCTTGGATTTCCCGACCTGGCCTTCCTGTCGTATCAGTTTCAAACAGTCACGACGCGGCGATTTTAAGTCAGGAACGCTTCTTCATCGGCGAACACCGACCATCTGACGCATTATGGCCGATTCCATTATTCGCAAACCAGCTGCTTGACATAAAAATCTTGAATCAAAAAGAAACCACCGTTTCTATTGAAAAGCCATTACAATTAAACTGCGGATTAAGCGCCCACTTCGTCACCAAATATGACGAATCCACTCGCGAATATTTATTGAAAAACATTACAGAATTGCCGACTTTGGACAAGATTTGCATTTTACAAGACGCGACGATACTCGCCCGCGCTGGATTTGAAAACTCGGCGTCACTACTTCCATTGGCATTGTCGCTAAAAACCGAAACCAACGAAAAAGTCTTCGGGATGGCGGCTGGTGCTTTGACGGAGCTACGAAAATTCGTCGATGATAATGACGCCGCCAGAGATTCATTAAAGAAAATTTCTGGAGAATTTGCGCGCGCCACATTTGAAGATCTTGGCTGGGATGAAAAAGATGGAGAATCGGACGACAACCGCGAGCGACGCACCACGGCTTTGAGCTTGATGATGTATAGCGAAGATGAAGAAGTTTTGGACGAGGCAAAAACGCGTTTTGATAGTAATAAATTAGAAGACTTACCGACAGAAATTCGAGCTTTAATTATCAGCGCAAACGTAAGACATTTCGAGACGTCAGAGATGATTGAAAATCTCTTTGCCGCATATAAAAACACGCCGTCGAATGACATGCAGAATGATATTGCAATTGGACTAACTTCTACCAAAAACCCTGAAACCGCAGAAAAAATTCTTGCCAACATTAAAGATTCCAATGTTATCCGACCGCAAGACGCCAGCCGTTGGTTTGTATATTTAATTCGCACCAGAGAAAGTCGCCAGATTGCTTGGAATTGGCTGAAAGAAAACTGGGCATGGGTCGAAGATACATTTGGAGAAGATAAAAGTTACGACGATTTCATTCGCTATGCAGCTACGGCGCTACTAACTCCTAATGAACTTAACGACTTTCGACAATTCTTTGAACCGATGGAAAATATTCCAGCCCTCGCCAGAACGATTAAGCTGGGAATTACCGAAATATCAGCACGCGTCGAGTTGATTGAGCGAGATAAGGCAAACGTGCTCTCTGCTTTGCAAACAACACTGTGATATATTATGCCACATTTTTGACAAAATCTATTGACATTTTATACTATTAGTGGTATAAATAGACACAGCTTTTGTTGACAAGTTGAGTAAATCCTTGTCCGGAAGCGCACTTTGACAAGTGAAGAGAATCTATAAGACGAAGGTGAGATTTTGCGGTATTCTAATAAGTACCTCGAAACCTCATCTTCGATCTATGCCATCCGGGCGTTGATCAGTGTTTCCAGCACGGGCGTTCGCCCAGATGAGGAGAGAGTACTACAATGTCGTTTATTACCGATGAAGTCAAGGCAAAGAGGGCTGCCGACATCAATGATAGGAGGAAAATACTGGAGACACTCAGGAGAAATGAAGTCTCCCGTTTCCTCGAAGAGGGAATCCCCACACTGTGCGAGGAAGCCAGGAAAGCTGCAATCAATGAATACCTTATGAAAGGCAAGCTTCCAGACGAGATCCGTATCTATGATCATGACCGTCGAATCACCTCAGCAGTCGCAAACAACCCCGAGTGTCGTAAGGCACTCCTTAAGAAGCTCCAGAGCCTCGAAGAGAAGGTTCGTGACGTTGAATTCAGATACACAGAATCCAACCCGTGGGTAATTACTCCCGATCCTTGCGTTGTCGTCTACTTCTCCAACAACCAGGAGTAGCAGGCAATAACCTCGCAAACATGGCGAGTCTGTAGACTCTCCGTCAGATTCTCTCACTTGTCGTGTTTGCTCCATAGATGTGTATCTATGCCGATGAGTCGAAAACGACGAAAGCGAACAATTTATTCCAACACCACACATTCCTCGACTACAGGCGGATTTCCATCAACAGAAATTGCCAGCATTTGCATATCACAGCTTTCATACTGCGCATTTTTGGCAATGAACATCTCTACAGAAAAACGCATTTGCTGCTGTTTTTTATTTGTAATTGCCGCCAAGCCATCGCCGAAATTGTCATTTTTACGATATTTGACCTCTGTAAAATATAGAACATTATCTTTTTTACTAACAATATCAATTTCGCAATACCGTGTTCGCCAATTCCGCTCTATAATCTCATGACCATCAGCGACCAACCAATCCGCCGCCGCTTGCTCACCCTTATCGCCAATTTGACGCATCGTGTCTTTTTGCTGGTTTTTAGACCTTCCATCATCAAGCGCATTCTGCGAGTTCACCTCAACATTAGCATATTTAGTCAACGGCGCAAAACTCAGCCGATGTAGCGGAGTTACACCCAGATTATCAATAGCCGCTCGGTGCTTCGCCACACCATAACCAACGTGCGAAGAAAAATCATATCCCGGATAAATATTATCCTGCTTCGCCATAAATTTATCACGAGCCACCTTAGCAATAATCGACGCCGCCGAAACGCTCGGAATCAGACCGTCGGCTTTCGCTATAATTGTTACATACTTTTCTAGCGGTGTACCCGCCAAAAAATTGACCGTCCCATCGATAATAATCTCATCAAACGTCAAGCCGCTTTTCTGGCATTTCGCTTGAATTTCTTTGACTGCGCGCCGCGTTGCCAGCTTAAGTGCCTCGCTCATCCCTATTTCATCCAGCTCCTCAGCAGGAACCCAGCCCAACGCCCAAGCCGACGCTTGCTCGCGAATCTTCTCATTGAGCAATTCACGGCGTTTTTTAGTCAATTTTTTACTATCATCAAGCCCTTCAATTTCAGCGCCGCCCAAAACCACCGCGCCAATCACCAACGGCCCCGCCCACGCGCCGCGCCCAACTTCATCAATCCCCAGAATCACCCGACAATCTTCCCTTTTTCGTCATAAAATTCGCAATAATCCAGCCAATCCAAACTGTTGCCGCGCCTAATGTATTCGCCAAAATATCCCAATTCGTGTCGTCCAATTTTATGCTCGCCAAGCCTACCTTGACCATAAATAATTCCGCCAATTCATTAATGCAGCCCAGCGCCGAAACTAAAGCGAAAATCGAAAATGCCATAATCAGCCAATACGCCCGCCATTTCATCGACGAAACCAAATACACCCAGAACAGCCCCGTGAATAGCCCACCGCCCACAAAGTGCGTCGTAAAACTAGTGTCCTGTCCGTCAATTAACGGCGATGGCAAATACCAAGATATGAAAAACAACAAACATGCTACGTAAAGTAGCCAGCGATATTTTTGCTCCCTATCAAAGCCGTTTTTCTTCAAAACATAAGGAGCCGTCACAGCCAAAGTCGTCGGAACAAGGACGGATATATAATGAAATATTGCCATATTGAGATTATAACATGAGAAAACCGCCTCAGATTAAGAGACGGTTTTTAATGATTAACCAATTGACAATTACGCGTCTTTGTGGCGAGCTGCAACTTCAGCAGCCTTAGCGTCAAGTTCAGCCTGAGCAGCATCTTTTTCAGCTTGTTTTGCAGCAGCAGCCTGAGCAGCTTCTTCCTTCAAGCGTTCAGCTTCCGCCTCTGCCTTAACATCATGAATGTCATTAACAGCAGCGCGATCGAAATTCTTAGCCGTCAAGCGAGCTGACTTACCGCTACGCTGACGAAGGAAGCTTAAGAACTTGCGGCGAACCTTAGCACGACGAACAATCTCGATCTTCTCAATCAATGGACTGTGCATCAAAAATGACTTTTCAACGCCAACACCTGAAGCAATCTTTCGAACCGTAATACGTGATGTGTGCGACTTTTTATTATCGGTGCGGATAACAACGCCCTCGAACATCTGAATACGCTCTTTGTTGCCTTCCTTAATTTTCTGGTAAACGCGAACTGTGTCACCACTGCGAGCATCGACAACTGCTTGCTTTTTTTGTGCTTGGTTGATTTTGTTGATTAACTCAAAACTCATAATTTTTCCTATCTTCCGAACTCGCTTCGACTGGCCACGCAGTTGTACCTCTGCGGCTCCACATCAAACAAAGCTCGAATATTTAACTCTCGTACAATTACATAAGATAATAACACAAATCTGAAGAAATATCAATTAAATAAAATTGGAGTATAATATAGTTATGGATTACAATAAATTAGCACTCGAACTACACGAAAAATACAAAGGTAAAATTACGACTAGCCTTAGAGATAAAGAGGAGCTTAATCGCGACAAACTTAGCGCTTATTACAGCCCTGGCGTCGGCGCAGTTAGCCAAGCAATTGCCGAAAATCCAGCTGATTTGCCAAAATACACTTGGACAAACAATCTAGTTGCTGTAATCTCAGACGGCTCAGCAATTTTGGGCTTAGGTAATTTGGGACCAAAAGCCGCCATGCCAGTCATGGAGGGAAAAGCTTTGCTATTTAAGCATTTTGCCGATGTCGACGCCGTGCCAATTGTGTTAGACGTTCACGAGCCAGAAGAAATTATTGCCACCGTTAAAGCCATCGCGCCAAGTTTCGGAGCCATCAACCTCGAAGACATTGCCGCACCAAAATGCTTTGAAATTGAAGAGCGATTGAAGGCAGAATTAGATATTCCAGTCTTCCACGACGACCAACACGGCACGGCTGTCGTTGTATTAGCAGGCTTAATTAACGCCGCTAAATTGACAGGACGAAACCTGGCAGATTGCAAATTCGTGGTCATCGGCGCAGGCGCAGCTGGCACGGCAATCATCAAATTGTTAAATCTTTACGGAGCAAAAAACATCGTAGCGGTGGATAGTCGAGGAATTGTCGGAAAATCACGCACAGATTTGAACGCTGAAAAAACCGCACTATTGGAATACGTCGATGCATCGCAATCTGGCTCAATTGAAGACGCCATCACCGACGCAGACGTATTCATCGGCGTATCGCGCGCAGGACTTCTCACTCCAGAATTAGTCCAAAAAATGGCGAAAGATCCAATCGTATTCGCACTAGCAAATCCTGTTCCAGAAATTATGCCAGATATCGCCAAACAATCCGGCGTCGCAATCATCGGTACAGGTCGTAGCGACTTTCCAAACCAAGTCAACAACTCTCTGGCCTTCCCTGGAATTTTCCGCGGCGCATTAGATCACGGAGTTAAGAAAATTACCGATCAGCACAAATTGGCGGCTGCTGAAGCACTAGCCAACCTGGTCGAAAATCCAACCGTTGATAAAGTCGTCCCAACTGCATTTGATAAGGGTGTGGTTGAAGCTATTGCGAATGTCATTAGATAAGCCTAAGCACCAGCACCGTACTTAGCCGCATCACGAGAATCTCCATCTATAAACAGAGCCACTAACGACTCCTGATTTTGTTTGTCGCAAGCCCCCAAAAATAACACCATTTCAGTCACTCCAGCTTTCTGAAGAGATTTTTTAGTCTCACTTTCATCGGGTATATCTTCAATGCTGACTTTTGACACATAAACCCTCTTGGCGTTATGTGTCTGTTCTTTCCAGGCGTAAATTATAAACGGATAAAGCTCTTTTAATCTATTATTTAAGCCAATTGGCAAACCAACAGACTTATCTTCTGAAGTTGCTACACATTTAGCAGTCATAGTTAATTTGTCCTTAATAATAGGCAGAATGTCCCGCTTCTTCTCGTCGTTTTCGTATCCAGTCATTTTATGCTCGACCTTTTTAGCCTCTTCAGTGCGCGCGTCAATTACTGCGACCACAGTACCGTCACCACCACGCTCAACATGCAGTACATTCACAATAGAATCTTCTTTAAGCCACGGAAACGTCTCGCTATCAAGCGTCACAGCATCTCCCGCCTTCAATCCAATTTCTACCAACTGAGAGCTGCCTTCTTCGATTGTCGGCTTCGATTTGTTTAATCTTTTTCTCTTAGCAACTTTTTTCAAAGACCCGCTCGCAATTTCACCCGCCGCTTCGTAAGTTGTGAATTTTTCAGAAAGAACCCTCAGCTCCCCCTCTAAAATTGACTTCATTTTTTCTTCCACCACGGTTTTGGCAAGAGTTCGCACATTCGGACAATTTTCCTCAAATACAATTTCCGTATATTCACGAGCTAACAACTCCTCATCCAGATCTCTCATCCCGTCTGCACAGTCGAGTATGGTTTTAGTCCACGCCATGTCTCTTTCATAATTAAAGAAGGCTTCAATGCGCTCCATACGTGCACCACTTTCATTCCCAGACATCGCCTCAAGCTCATCGGCTTTAAGCATTGAAAAATCTGTCAATAGCTCGACCAAGTGATGTGTCTTTTCGCGAGCTGGATCGTATTCAGGTCGACTTACTCCAAATTCTATAGGAGGAAAAGTGCTGTCTTTTCTATAAATCCCATCAATCACAGACCTCTTAGTTTCTAGTGTGAGTTGCATATATTCAGAGTCGGCAACATCTGGGCTGAGATTATTATTCCTCTGAAATTTCTTTACTTTAGGAATTTTACACCCCTCAAGATTGCAGTATTTCGGAACATTAACTTCCGCTATATTATCAGGAAAAATCTTATCTAACGATGATATAAAAGCATCTAGTGAGGCTTTATACTCCTTATTAAATTCCTCTTTCAATCGAGAACTCACTTCGTCAAAATCATAGCGGATATCCAAATATTCAGGAGACTGTCCGTATATATCCTTAGCCTGCTTAAGACTATCAATTACAGGCTTATATTTCCCAACCAAGTCATTAAATATGGATGAATCTTTGGACACATCTTCATATATATATTCAAGAAATTTGATGGCAGTACTAAAAATTTCACAGACAGAGTCTTTCTCAGACTCTGAAGATTCGCTATCGTAACAAGAGTGTTCCGGAATTTCGCTCATAAACTGATATTTTATCAGTTTATAGCTATAAAGTCAATTATATTACTCTATTAACTTCTTCTAGTGTTGTTTCGCCACGAAGAGCTGCCAACACGCCAGCCTGAAGTAACGTCACCATGCCATCTTCTTTTGCAGCCTTTTCAATCGCTTCCGTATGAACATCCTCAACATCGCCACGCAAAAATTTCTGAATATTCTCGCTCACGACCAGTTGCTCCATTACTGGAATTCGCCCCTTATAACCGAACGGCACGTCGTCTGTCGGCACCGCACGCCAAAGCTTAAACGTATCCAAATCTGGGCAATCAACATTCTCTGGCAAATCCTTCAAGACTTCTTTTACCCACTTGCGAGTCGCCTCATCTGGCTCATACTCTTCCTTGCTATCATCCCACAATCTCCTCACTAGTCGCTGAGCAATCACCAGCCGAACCGCCGAGCTAAAAATCGGGTTTTGCCCAATCATATCGATCATACGACTAAACGCCGCCGCAGTCGAATTGGCGTGAAAGCTAGACAGCACCAAGTGTCCCGTAATTGACGCCTGAATCGCAGTCTTCGCAGTTTCATTGTCGCGAATCTCACCGACCATCACCACGTCTGGGTCAAGACGCAAAACACTGCGCAAACCGTCAGCAAACCTCTGTCCGTTTGTCGTATCAATTGGAATCTGAGCAATCCCAGGAATCGTATTTTCTACAGGATCTTCCAGCGTGATAATCTTTCGATCCTGAGTATTAAGAGCGTTCAAAATACTATATAACGTCGTGGATTTTCCTGAACCAGTCGGACCAACCATCAACAACATCCCGCGCGGATGAGAAATGACTTCATCGATTTGCTCGCGCTCTTTCTTCGAAATACTCAATAGATCCAAGTTCAACATTGACTCATCGAAATTGAACAATCGAAGCACCAAGTCTAAACCGTACACCGTCATCACGGCTTCCACGCGCAAATTCAGCACATGCGATGCACCATCTCTATGAATTTCCTGCTGCATATGTCCAGACTGAGGCTCCCTGGAAGCGGTAGAAATATTCGCGCGCGATGCCAAAGTCGCCATAATCACTCGATATCTATCCCTGCTAAGCTCCGCTACCGTATGCAAAGCTCCGTCAACACGCATCCGAATTCGAATCGACTCACGCTGGTTCTCAATGTGAATATCCGACGCACCCAACAAATCCGCTTGGTCAATCAAATAATTAAACACGTCATTTGTGCCGACGGATGCCAAAGTCTGAGTAACCTGCGCCAGAGTATCGCTATCACCTTCCTTGGCAATTTCGATGTTATCGTAAATTACTTTTTTTGGCGGATCAAACCTGAGCATAATTGACCGAAACGCCGAACCAGAAATTAAGAAGAAGAAGATTCGCTTGCCGTTTTCAACATACTGATCTCGCATCCGCTTCATCAACGATTCAGAAGTTTGCGACGTAACACCAAATCGATAAGACTGATCCTCCTCGTTAAAAGCCAGTGGAACCAGCCGACCCTTATACATCTCCTCTATAGTTAAAACATCCTTAAGCAAGGGTAAAGTCTCTTCAAATTCCCGCCCATCAAGATATTGAAGTCCTAAAATTGACGCTCGACGACGAGTAGCTTCCTCATCTTGCTCACGGCGTCGCGCCTGAATTTTGTCTTCGTCCATATGAAAATTATACCAAAAAGCTTACGGTTTTACGAGTGATATAATAGTAATATGAATCCAGAAATTACTCTGTTAGTTCACAATATTCGCTCAACACATAACGTTGGGGCAATTTTTCGCACAGCCGAAGGATTTGGCGTAAAAAAGATTATTCTCAGTGGCTACACGCCGTATCCAGAATTGAGTTTATGTAGCAAAGCGCCTGCCTGTGCGCTTGTCGATGGAGAAATTCGATCTGAAGATCCTCGCCTGCCGCATATTCGCGAAAAAATCACCAGCCAAATTCATAAAACTGCTTTGGGTGCGGAAAGTTTGGTACCGTTTGAGTTTTACGAGGATATCAATGATTGGATTAAAGAGAATCAGCAAACAGAAAACTTGCCAATTATCGCGCTGGAGCAATCAAAAGATAGCGTGATGCTATCAGAATTTCAGCCGCCTGAAAAATTTGCGCTGCTACTCGGAGAAGAAGTTCACGGGATCACGCCAGAACTTTTGGACAACTGCGATTTCACTGTAGAAATCCCAATGTTCGGCCAAAAAGAATCATTCAACGTGTCGGTCGCAACAGGAATTGCGCTATTTGGACTGATTTTCCCGAGAATGAAATAATCTCAACAACACATAAATAAATCCCTCAAGTCTGCTTATTGACTTTATTAACCATATGTGTTATATTTGTATGAGCTTTCTTTGGAATCCCCCAGAGAAAGTAGTCCCCTACATGAAAGGTTCGAGGAAATGTTTGACATTTTCTTTATTCTCACAATTCTAGCAACCATGTATGTTGCATGGTACGCCTACAGGGCCCCTTCGGGGGTTAGCCACATATGGCACGCGCTAGCCGCCGCGGCTGGCGTGTGGATGACAGTCTTTTTCATCTACTTCATGGTAGCAGAATCGCCACACCGGCCGATGTACCACACAGTGCTGGTGGCTTTGTTCTACTGCACGACGGCGGCCACTTACACTACCCTACAAGAGAGGGGTAAGACAGAAGTGAGGAATGAACTGCGGGATAATAAGTCCCGCTGACAGATAGTTAGCCCGCCAGAGCAACCAGCTCCGGCTGAGGCCTCTGTCGGCGGGCTAACTATCACTTTAGAACTACGCACTCTTCACCCAGAGTGTTTTTTAATTGGCTTAGTAGGCTATCATTAGCATCCACCTTAAACGGCAGACGCATGGCTGATTTCTCTTTCTCACCCAACACCAAAACCACATCAGTCGTGCCAGCATTCTCGCCGCAAACAGACTTCATTTTCACTAACCGCGAATGGTCATTCGGGTCTTTAATATACACAAATAACTTTGAAGCGGGAATTTCTGGCGCAACATTAACAGGCGCCGAATGAGTTTTTGGCTGCGGTTTGGCGGCGTCATTTTTTACGGCAGACTTCGGAGAAGCTCCATTTTTCTGATTACGATAAGCTTCACGGCGCTCTTTTTTTACGGCAGAGCTAATTTTTGGCGCATCCATTTTACGACCAGTCGACTCATAGCCATTGATATCGTTATCCGTAATCACAATAATGTCATCGGCAATTAGTTTACTTTCATTGCCCAAATTTCCGTCACGATCTCGAGCTGAATTTTTACCAGAAACTCGAATCACTGCGTCCTGAACTAGCTTGGCGCCAACTTTCTCATACAGATTTGGAAAGACAATTATTTCGCCCTCGCCGAATTTATCCTCAATTCCCACGAACGCCATTTTCGAACCGCTTTTTGTGACAATTGTACGAACGGTGCTAATAATTCCCCCGACCGTCATCATCCGACTGTCGTACTCAGGAACTAATTGCGTCAATGGTTGAGTTTGCTCACTCAAATACGTTTCATACCTATCAAGCGGATGCGCCGAAATATACAACCCCAGCAGTTCTCGCTCCCACATCAAGCGCTCTTTATCGTCGTGTTTCACAGGAGCCTTCTGGAGATGAAGAGTTGATTGGACGCTCGCCGCATCATCGCCACCCAACATTCCAAACAAATTGGTCTGCCCGCTGGCGGCTTCTTTTTGGAGCTTGGACGCAAATGATGTAATAGAATCCAGATTGAAAAGCAAATCAGATCGATCGCCCATATCATCAAACGCACCAGACTTAATAAGCGACTCCCAGGCTTTTCTATTGAACTTGCTGGTTGAAACACGTCTAGCAAAATCCTCAACCGACGTAAACGGCCCATCTTCGCGCGCCCGCAGAACTTCCTCGACCGCACCAACGCCAACTCCCTTCACCGCCGACATTCCGAAACGAATTTTATTCTCGTTCGGCACCACAGCAAACTCAACGAACGACTCGTTTACATTAGGGCTCAACACGCTAATTCCCATGTGCTTACATTCAGTAATTTCAATTGCCAAACGATCGGTATCATCATGGTCGCTAGTCATAAGCGCCGCCATAAACGCGTCAGGATAATGTGCTTTCAAATAAGCCGTCCAATAAGCAATCAAACCATAACAAGCGGCGTGCGACTTATTGAAACAATAGTTGGCGAACTCCTCCAACTGAGTCCAGAAAGTTTCCGCAATTTCCTTAGTTGCGCCACCAACTTTAACCGCACCCTCGACAAATTCAGGCTTGACCTTTTTCATCAAGTCAATTTTCTTCTTACCAACAGCCTTTCGCAACGTGTCAGCCTGACCGCCAGTAAATCCACACCATTCCTTAGAAATCTGCATAAACTGTTCCTGATAGACCAAAATTCCATAAGTATTTTTCAGCGAGTTTTTCATTCCAGAATGCAAATAAGTTATTTCTTCCTCGCCGTGTTTGCGCCTAATAAAGCTGTCAATAAACTGCATCGGGCCCGGACGATAAAGAGCCACCATAGCAATAATATCTTCAAACGTAGTCGGCTTCAGTCCGCGCAAATATCGCTTCATTCCCGCCGATTCCAACTGGAATACGCCAGTCGTGTCGCCGCGCTGGAACAGCTCGTAGGTCTTTTTATCATCAAGAGGCAGCTCTGAAAGATTAATTTCTTTCTTGTAAGCTTTTCGGATAATCCTCATGGCGTTATTAATAATCGTAAGGTTCGAAAGCCCCAAAAAGTCCATCTTAAGAAGCCCAAGCTCTTCAACTTCGCCCATCGGGAACTGAGTTGCCACCACGCCCTTTTGCGCCATTTCAAGCGGAATATAATTGACCAACGTATCTGGCGCGATCACCACGCCACAAGCATGAACGCCATGGCTACGAATCGTCCCTTCCAGCTGAATTGCATAGTCCAGAACTTCTTTGGCGGTCGGGTTATTTTCATATTCATTCCGAAGGTCCGCGTCTTCTTTAATACTCACGGACAACGGAATATGCCGCCCCTGGTTTGGTGGCGGAACTAACTTCGCCAAGCGGTCGCTCTCAGCGTACGGAACCTCCAAAACCCTGGCGACATCACGCACTGCCATACGACCAAACATCTTACCGAACGTTGCGATATTACTGACGTGATCTTCGCCATATTTTTTCGCACAATATTCAATCACTTCATCGCGACGCGTATCCTGAATATCAACGTCGATGTCGGGCATAGAAATACGATCAGGATTCAGGAATCGCTCAAACAGTAGTCCATATTTCAGCGGGTCAAGATCTGTAATGTTCAGCGCATACGCAATAATCGAGCCGGCCGCACTACCACGCCCCGGACCAAAGACAATTCCTTGAGATTTTCCCCAGTTGATAAAATCCTGGACGATCAAGAAATAACCCTCATAGCCCATATTTCCCATCACACCAAGCTCCATCTTAGCGCGCTCACGAACTTCGTCAGACAGCTTCGGAATAATTTCGTCAGGATCCAACTTTTCAGCCTCCTCCTTCGAAGCTCCATTGTAACGCTGCAATAAACCTTGATATGTCAATCTAAGCAGATATGAATGTTCATTCTCGCCGTCTGGCAATGGATATTTTGGGATAAGAATTCGCCCAAGCTCAATCTCAACGTCGCAGCGATCAGCTATTTTTTTCGTGTTGCGAATAACTTCAGGAAATTCCTCTCCCCAGTGGTCAATAATATCGCGCGGATCCGTCAAATGAAGCTCAAAATCCTTCAAGCTCATTCGCTTTTCATCGCTAAGATATGAACCAGTTCCGACACAAAGCAAAATTTCATGCGCGTCTTGATATTCGTGCGTCAAATAGTGACCATCACAAGTCACCACCATTTCAATACCAAGCTCCTTCGAAAGCTTGACTAAGCCTTCATTGATTTTTTCCTGCACATCCCAGTGTGTATTCGACTTCGGATGTCCGTGGTCCTGTAGCTCCAAATAATAACGATCACCAAAAATTGACTTATACCATTTGGCAATCTCACGAGCGCGATCATAATCATCTTCTTTCAACGCCACGCCAATTTCACCACTTGCGCAACCACTCAGGACAATCAATCCCTCATTCAATTCCTCCAAAAGTTCATGGTCAATTCGCGGCTTGTAATACATTCCCTCCAGATTGGCGCGCGTCGACAGCTTCATCAAATTATGGAATCCTGTATTGTTCATCGCCAGCACAGTCAAGTGAAAACGCTGCTTATCTTTACCTGGATCGCGATCAAATCGAGAACGAGTCGCCACGTAAGTTTCAATTCCGATAATCGGCTTAATTCCCGCTTTTTTGGCGGTCTTGTAATAGTCCAAAATACCACTCATCGTGCCGTGATCGGTTACGGCGGCAGCCTCCATTCCGAGCTCCTTAACCTTATCGACCAAGTCATGAATCTTAGTCAATCCGTCCAGCACCGAATGAAAAGTGTGATTATGAAGATGCACGAAATCTGACGGCTTCAAAGCCGCCGACGATGATTGTTCGCTTGTCCCCTCAGTCATTAATAACAATTATAGCACGCTATTGACGGCGTTGCATCGTCTCAATTAAGCGGTTGATGAAATCAGCCAACGGCGGGAAAATGTCGGCAAATTGCCCCAAAATCCAAACCAATATCGCGATCAATAACGTCGCACCCAAAGCACTTCCAAGGCCAAAGAAAATTCCGCGAACAAAATTCACCCAATAAACTTGGTGGCGAGATTTATGAAAATCAAAGAACAAATCCTCCAAAATCGCCCGACGAGCACCATTTTCGTTATCGCGAACGACTTTTTTTGTTAGCTTATTTGACTGTTCTTTGGCTGACTTTTTCACTCTTTCTTACCTTTTTCTTTGAGAAAAATTTCGAGAAAAATCCGCTCTTTGAAGCGAAGCTTTTGGCTAATTCCACGCCAATTGAAACCGTACTTACAATTCCATTTAAGTTAGCAATTCGCTGACTTATAGCCTCCACGTTTTGCTGAGTTTGGCGAATTTGACGCGTTAATTTAATGATAGAAATTGTCATAGCAATCATCATGATGATAAAAATCACCATCAAAATCACTAATATAATAAGCAATCCGTTCATGCTATTTATTATACATTATTTTAGACGATCCGTCAGATGAGCACGTAATTTATCACCAAAATTAGGATCACGCAACCCAAAGTCGATCACCGTTTTTAGATATTCCAATTTGTCGCCAGTGTCGTAATAAGTGCCATTCGTAATTTCTACGCCATAGAAATCAAATCCATCGTCAATCATTTGTTGCATAATTGGCTGAATCGTAAACTCGCCGTTACCGTCAAATTCTTCCTTAGCTTTGTCTAGATAGCCAAAAATCTCGCCCGGAAGTAAATAGCTACTGACGCTAGCCAAATCAGAAGGCGCGTTCTCCTTGCCCGGCTTTTCAATGATATTCGTCATTTTTATAACGCCGTCTTTCACTCCTTGACCATTGATAACTCCATAACGATCAAATTCCGCGTCATCGGTGATTTTCTTACACGATAGAACCGCTCCATCTAAGCTTTCCGACGCTTCAATCATCTGCTTGAAACGACTTGGACTAGCCGCAATAAAGTCATCTGCAAACGTGTAAATCACAGGCTCGTCATGATGAATCAAATGTGAGGCACAAGCCAAAGGCGTTGCGTTGCCGTACGGACCTTTCTGGCGAATATAAATAAAGTTCGCCATCTCAGCCAAATTCTGCACCTCGTCAATGAAAGGTTGCTTTTTAGGACCGCCAGCGCGCAAATTAGCCAAAAGTTCTTCATTCGGCTCATCAAAATGGTCCTCGATTGCTCGCTTATTCGCGCTACCGATAATGATGATATCTTTAATGCCAGCCTCAACTAATTCCTCGACGACGTATTGAATAATCGGCTTATCAATCAGCGGCAGCATTTCCTTTGGCATGGCTTTGGTTTGTGGCAAAAATCGCGTACCAAAACCGGCAGCAGCGATGATAGCTTTAGTTGGTTTTCTCATATTTCAGCTCCTATTCCCTATTATTTCAGCAATTCTAAAGTCTTTCGCGAATCAGTTTCTGAGCAAGGCTTGGATTGGCTTGACCCTTAGACTTCTTCATAACTTGCCCAACCAAATAGCCAATAGCCTTATCTTTTCCAGCCTTAATGTCGGCAATTGATGCCGCCGAAGCTGGATCACTCAGAACTTCGTCAACGATTGCAGCAATCGCCGATTCATCAGAAACCTGCAGCAAATTCTTCTCTTCGGCAAGCTTACGCGGATTTTTCGCGCCAGCCAGAAGCTCATTGAATAACTCCTTCGCATTCGTGCTGGAAACTTCAGACTTCTCTGTCATTTCAGCCAATTCTATCAAATCGTCAACTGCCACACGTGTAGATTCATTGTCCGTTTGCGCGTCACTTTCGTCAGAAGCCGTCAATGCGCTCGCAAACCAATGCGCGACTCGCTTAGCGGAAGCCTCGCCCGACTTTTCCTGAACTTCCAATGTAATCTGGGCGTAATCCTGATTAGACAAAAGCGAATTGATAACAGATTTATCCAAGTTCAGTGCGCTCCATTTTTCCCTATATTCACCAGGAAGCATCGGCACTTTGGACTGAATTTCGGCAATATCCTCGTCAGTCAACACAACTGGCGGAATATCTGGATCTGGCATATAGCGATAATCCTGAGCGTCTTCCTTTGACCTCTGAGAAATAGTTATCTGCTTGTCATCATTCCAACCCCTGGTCTCCTGAACAACTTCTTCGCCACGCTCCAAAATATCGACTTGGCGTTTGAATTCATACTCAGCCGCCCTCTCAACGCTGCGGAAGGAGTTGAGGTTCTTAATTTCTGCGCGCTTTCCAAGCTCCGTCGCGTCCTTTTTTGCTACTGAAATATTGACGTCAAATCGCATATTTCCGTGATACAAATTACCGTAAGTCACACCTGCGTAAACCATCAATTTATGCAGTTCCGAAACGTAAGCTTTAGCCTCCTCGGCCGAATGCATATCCGGCTCAGAAACAATCTCAATCAGCGGCGTGCCGGCACGGTTAAGGTCGACCAAAGAATAGCCGTCATGATGCGTCAATTTACCAGCATCTTCCTCCATGTGAGCATGATGGATTCGCACGCGTTTCAAAGAACCATCTTCCAGCGGCGCATCGACATATCCAGCCAAAATAATCGGATTATACATCTGCGAGGTCTGATAGCCCTTTGGTAAATCTGGATAAAAATAATGCTTTCGATCAAATCGGCTAACGTGTGCAATCGGTGAATTCAAAGCTTTTCCAGCACGAACTGCCAGCTCAACAGCGTGTTTATTCAAAACCGGTAACATCCCCGGCAAACCAAAGTCAATCTGATGTGTCTTACTATTCGGCTCAGCATCACGAGCGTCATTATCGGCCGGACTAAATAGCTTGGTTTTCGTCGCCAGCTGAACGTGACATTCGATACCAATTGTCATTTCATAATCGTCATATACACTCATTATAATGCTCCCAAATCTTTTAATGCCTGTTCAAAACTCGCCATAGCTCGACGAAAACTCTGCGCCGTTACCGTTACGTTGGTTTCGTGGGCAATTTGATTACGCAATTTATGCGCCGCCCAAAGCCCATTTTCATCGCTCCAATATCCCTTGCGAGATTTCATACGTTCGCCCATTGTTTCGCCAGCCACGCCACAGTCGCGCATAGCTTTGTCTAGCAATTTGTCCGCCTTCATTATCGCCATCTGCATACTTTCCGATTTTCTGGTTTCGACATTGCGCAAAATTTGCCGCCAAACCCTCTGGTACATTTCTTTGTCAATTTGACCGCGACCACGAGAAGTCAATTGAATGAAAATCATCAGCAAGGCGCCGATAGTCAATGCCGCAACAACTATCGCAACCATCAATCCATCCATCAAATCTTCTCCACTTCCGAAACTAACTTCAGCAAGTTCTTGTCCGACTTGTAATCGCCAATAAGCTGCACGCCAATTGGCAATCCTTCGTCACTATTTCCAGCCGGCGCCGAAACTGCAGGAAGTCCAGCCAAACTTGCTGGCACAGTCATAATGTCCGCCAAATACATTTTTATCGGATCGCTAGCATTTTCCCCAATCTTAAATGCAGGAGTCGGCGCGACCGGCATCAATAGCGCGTCATATTCGGTAAATAACTTCTTAAATTCGTCAATCAACAACGTCCTGGCTTTTTGGGCCTGCATATAGTAAGCGTCAAAGAATCCACTTGACAATACAAAACTTCCTATCATAATTCGTCGCTTATTTTCAGTCATGAAGCCTTCATTTCGACTACGACCATAAAGCTCCGCCAAAGTTTTCACTTCCGCCGCTCGATGACCATATCGCACGCCGTCATATCGCGCCAAATTCGAAGACAATTCCGCCGGCACAATTATGTAATACATCGCCAGAGAATGTTGCATCATGCTCAAATCTACTTCCTCGATTTCGTAGCCAAGCTGCTTCAATTTCTCCGCATAATCAAGCGTTTTCTGGCGAACTTCCGCGTCCACGTCATCGGTCATACACTGTTTAACTAGACCTATCTTTTTCTTTGCAAATTCTGGCTGATTATTCCAAAAATCAGGCAAAGTCGTCATATCTTTATTATCACGACCAGCCATAATTTCCATCACCAAATCAGTGTCTTCTGCGTTCGTAGCAAAACAACCGATCGTGTCCGTACTTGACGCCATAGCAACCACACCATAACGACTAACCGCTCCGTAAGTCGGCTTAATTCCAACCACTCCGTTAAAGCTGGCTGGCTGACGAATAGAGCCACCGGTATCTGTACCAAGCGCAAACGGAACCACGTCGAGCGCCGTAACTACCGCCGATCCACCAGATGATCCACCAGCAACTCGCGTTTTATCAGCAGCATTCTTAGTTGGGCCGAATGCCGAATTTTCCGTCGAACCGCCGTGCGCAAAAGCATCCAAGTTCGCCTTACCGATGCAAATCGCACCTTCCGCTTCCAATTTTTCAACAGCCGTCGCCTGTAATGGCGCATTAAAGTTTTCTAGCATTTTTGAAGCGGCAGTCGTTGGCGCACCAAACGCCAAAAAATTGTCCTTCACAACAAATGGCACGCCCGCCAATCGTCCAGAGATCTCGCCAGCATCAACTTTTTCTGCTCGCTCCAGCGCACGCTCTTCCGTCAAGCTAAGCAGCGCATTATGCTCCTCAATTTCACGCGCTCGTCGCAACGCTTCTTTTACGTTCTCGACCGCGCTCTTGCCGATAAAATCACTAATCTTACTCATTACAATACCTGCGGAACTTTCACTTGATTATTCTGTTTTTCTGGCGCCAAATCGAGCAACTCCTCAACAGAAATCCCCGTTTGAACTTCATCTTCGCGCCAGACATTGCTCAGTCCCGTAACTTGATAAGTCGGCTCAACACCCGACACGTCAAGCTCGCCCAACTGCTCAATATAGCCAATTATATTTTCCAAATCTTGGCGCAGTCCGTCGGTTTCGTCATCAGTCAATGCCAGACTACTCAAACTCGCCAAGTGCTGAATATCGCTGGTAGAAATAGTTATCATATCAATATTATACCACTAAAAAAAGCCGCCCATTAAAATGAGCGACTTTATTTTTCCAAGTTTTATTACATTGAGTAATCTTGGTAGTTCTTGTAGCGACTGTAATCTGATGGAATAGTCTTTACTGAGCTACCCGTGTCGTGTGCTTTAACGGCGATTGTGATAGCGCCAGTCAATAATACGACAGAAGAAGCCACAATCAGCATCAAGGACAAAGCCTTTGACATGTTGCGTCCTTTGACAATTTGGCAAATGAAGTAGGCGCCAGTAGCAACAATTGCAAGAGCTAATGCGTATGGCAAGAATTCGCCCAAGTACAAGCTCTTATAGAATTCGCCACCGTCACCAACGCCGATAAACAGCAATGAGTTGATCAAAATGCTTACTAATCGAGCAACCAAGTCAACAGCTGGAATAATCAAAACCGCCAAACCGCCGTAAGTTACCAATTTGTAAGCTGTTCGCTTTGTGTAGCCTTCACGCTCTGGAACAGCTTTTGATACGCGAGAGAATAGAACTAGTGACAATACAGCCAAAAGCACAGCAAACACTGACGCCGCAATAATTCCCGTTCCTTGAGTTACCATCGATGGGGCAAAAAATCCGCCAACACTTCTTAATAACATTGATGTTGAATTCGTCCACAAACCAAACACCTTGGTTATGATGTCAATCAGCAACATGATTGAAATAATCGCCGAACCCATTGCCAAAGAGTATTCCAAAGTTAGCATCTTTGCCTTGCCCTTATTCGGGTCTTCGTATGCGTATTGTGGTGGATATGCTTGGTAAGCATTTGGTCGCATCGGCATTTCTGGTTGCGCGACGTTTGTTGGCTGTGGCTGTTCTTTTGCTGCCATAATCCCTCCTAATCTAATAATATTTTCATTCTACATTGTATGGCGAATTTCTGCAATTAAGTCACGCAGTTCTGCCGCTTTTTCAAATTCCAAATTAGCGCTATGCAATTCCATTTGCGCCGTCAGATCTTTAATCAAAGCCGGATATTCGTCTTTTGGAATTTTCTTCAGGTTAAGCTTTGGCTTTTTATCAGATTCTTTTTGCGGAATAATCGAACGCAAACCATCGTCAATTTTCTTCTGAATGGTTTGTGGCGTGATATTATGCTCTTCGTTATATTTCTGCTGGATCGCTCGACGTCGATTCGTTTCGTCAATTGCTCGACGCATACTATCCGTAACATTGTCGCCATACATAATAACTCGCCCATCAACGTGCCGCGCCGCTCGCCCAATTGTCTGAATTAGCGCCTGTTCACTACGCAAGAAACCTTCCTTGTCGGCGTCCATAATTGCTACCAAACTGACCTCCGGAAGGTCCAGACCTTCACGCAATAGATTAATTCCAACCAGCACATCATACGTTCCGAGCCGCAAATCTTTCAGAATATCACCACGCTCCAGCGTATCAATTTCGCTATGCAAATATGCCGTCTTCACGCCGTTTTCCGTCAAATAAGCGCTCAAGTCCTCCGCCATTCGCTTGGTTAGTGTCGTCACCAACACGCGATGACCTTTCGCAATCGTCTGGCGAATTTCCTCCATCAAATCATCTACTTGCCCATCGGTTGGTCGAACTTCAATCGGCGGATCAAGCAACCCAGTCGGTCGAATAAGCTGCTCAGCTGGCTTTGGCGAATGAGAAAGCTCATAATCTCCCGGCGTGGCGGAAACATAAATTGCCTGATGAATATGCTGATTGAACTCGTCAAATCGAAGTGGGCGATTGTCCAGCGCGCTCGGAAGACGAAAACCATGCTCAACCAAAACTTCCTTACGGGCGCGATCGCCGTTGTACATTCCCCGAACTTGAGGCAATGTCATGTGCGATTCGTCAACCAAAAGCAGCCAATCATCCGGAAAATAATCAATCAAAGTTGCCGGCTGCTCGCCAGGTTCTCGGTCGGTCAAATAGCGCGAATAATTCTCAATCCCTTTCACGAAACCGGTTTCCTTCAGCATTTCCAAATCATATTTGGTGCGCTGACTTAGTCTTTGTGCCTCTAAAAACTTGCCATTATCTTCAAACCATTTCAGTCGTTGATTAAACTCATTCTCAATTCCAACAATCGCTTTTTCAATTCGCTCACGCGGCGTCGAATAGTGGCTGGATGGGAAAATTGTCAATTGATCTGGACGATCCAAAATCTCGCCGGTCAAAGGGTCGATCTTCGTCAGCCGCTCAATTTCATCGCCAAAGAATTCCACGCGAACCGCAGTATCTTGACCCGCCGGAAAAATATCCACAACATCGCCGCGCACCCGAAAAGTTCCTCGCGCAAAATCGATGTCGTTGCGCTTATACTGAATGTCGGTCAATAAGCGGATAAATTTATCCTGAACTCGGCGCTCACCAACGGTCAATTTAATAGCCATGTCAGCGTAAGTTTCTGGCGAACCAATACCATAAATACAACTCACGCTCGCCACGATAATTACGTCACGGCGTGTAAGCAGTGCAGAAGTCGCAGCATGTCTAAGCCGATCAATTTCGTCATTGATCTTCGAGTCTTTTTCAATATAAGTATCACTTGAGGCAATGTACGCCTCTGGCTGATAGTAATCAAAATAGCTAACAAAATAATGAACTTCATTGTCCGGAAAAAATTCCTTAAACTCAGAAAAAAGTTGCGCCGCCAAAGTCTTATTGTGAGCCAAAACCAGCGTCGGCACATTGCGCTCGGCAATAATATTCGCCATAGTAAAAGTCTTACCAGAACCAGTCACGCCCAGCAAAGTTTGCTCGCGCTGACCTTTTTCCAAACCCTCGACCAACTGAGCAATTGCTCGCGGCTGATCACCCGTGGGCTGATACGAAGAAGAGAGGCGAAATTTATTCACCTCTCTATTTTACTATATTTATGAAAACTAGTCTTGGCTATAAGTTTGAGACGAGCCAGAAACTTCACATTTGCCGTCAACCAAACGAATCGGAACCGATGCCAACTTCAAGTCTGAGCACGGCATTCCGCCCTGTTGCGTACCTGCAACAATTGCAATTTCACCAGTGCCATTCTTTGGTCCGATAATAGTATAAGCGTTTGTCAAGCCATATACTGCCGCATATTTTCCGTATGCACGGTCGATGATTGGCTCATACACAGAACCTTCACGTTCTAGGATTGGCTGACCGACCTTAGACTTCAAGAACTTCTTCAAAGAACTGTCAATATCCAATTTATCAACATCGCTTGCTGAAGTTAAACGAATGCCCGTACCATCGCCTTTGGTTCGGAAATCTTTATATTCTTTCTTTGCCTCATTTGACGGCTCCTCGCCTTCACCGCGAGATTTTTCCAGTGAATCAGGCGAATCTTTCTTTGTTTGGCTGGTTTTTACTGAAGCGCTAGAATCCTTATCTTTATGCATAGCACCAGCAATTATCCAAGTAGCCATAGCAACAATGATTATGCCCATAACAATCACCGCCGCAATCAACCATTTATTAGCCGTTGATTTGTTCTCCATAAAACCTCCATTTAGATTGTGCTTTGATTATATATGATGGATTATTTACCGTCAGCGTATTGTAACCATAGGCATTTTATGATATAGTAATAAAGTTAAAATCATAAAATAAAAAGGATAACGATGACACCGAAAAATGTTTGTATTCCGCGCGAATTGCAACTTCAAGCTGCGATGTTCAGATTAGGAAAAGTCGATGACGAAATTCATGCCGGCTATGAAATTCTCCAAAAATATCATAAAACCGTGACTTTTTTTGGATCAGCCAGGATAACTGAAGATAACGAATATTATCAAAAAGCCAAAGATCTAGCGTTTCAATTAGCTAAAGAAGGCTACACAATCATCACTGGCGGCGGTGGCGGAATTATGGAAGCGGCAAACCGCGGCGCTATGGAAGCTGGCGGAAAATCAGTCGGATTCAACATTCGCTTGCCACACGAGCAATCCTTAAACAACTACACGACAGATTCGTTCGCATTCACTCACTTCGCGCCACGAAAAATCGTTATGACGCTTCTGGCTGACGCGTACGTTTGTTTCCCTGGCGGATTCGGTACGATGGATGAAATTTGTGAGATTATCACATTGACACAAACTAAGAAAATGGCGCCAGTGCCAATTGTTCTGTTTGATAAAAAATTCTGGGGCAAATGGGATGATTTTGTTTGCGAAAATATGCTTCCAAATAAGCTAATTTCTGACGGCGATGAAAAAACCTACACAATTACTGAAGACATTACGGAAGTAGTTGAGCTAATTAGGAATCAGCGAACTTGTTGCGACCGATAGCTATTTCTTAGTTTTCGGCTCAATCCAACAAATTCCGCCCTGGCAAACCACTCGCTCCACAGCTGGATTATATGTGCGCGGGTGGTTTTTATATCGGCGCGTAATCTCAAATCCCAGACCTCGCTTGCCATACGTTGTTTGCTGCTTTCCCAGAGGTAACTGGCAATGATAGTTATTTATAATGTCAATCGGATTAAACGAAATCACTTGCCCATCAACGTCCAAAAGCACCCATTCAGAAGCCTTGAACGGCGCCCATTTGTCCACTTTCGGCGCAATGGCCATTAGTGATTGATAAATTTCTTCTGCCGTAGCGTTTGACGGATCCAGACCTAGAGATCGAATAATCGAGTGCGCCCTAGCCAATATTTCCGCAATCAATCGCACATCGCTATCATCCCTAGTCATCTGCCTGAGCTCTGTCAACGCTCGGCGTTTTTTCACGTCACCGCCTAACAATTTTCCCAAATTTTGCGCCATTATATTTCCCTTTCTTGAATTGGCATAGCATGAAGCACCGTGCCAGCATATAAAATTCCAGCCTTTGCTCCAATTTTCATAACCACCGAACTAGCGTTCGCACTGCCCATAATCACAGAGTTTTTCAAATTGCCACTTCGCGCCCATTCACTCAAAAATCCCGACGCAAACGCATCTCCAGCGCCAGTTCTGTCAATTGACGGTCTATCGTCGTACATTAGCGCTCGCACGATGGTTTTTCCGTCGCTTGCGATTGAGCCATTTACACCGTCCGTCACCAAAACGACCGGAACTAATCTCAAGCCTCTCCTAACCAAGGCCTCCAAATCCTCGCCAGACACCAATTGTTGCATCTCCTCTTTATTAAGCGTCAAAACGTCGACATCAGACAATAATCCCAGCAATTTATCCTTTTGCGCCAATTCTTTCTTTCCAGGATTAAAACAGATTTTCATATCGCGACGCTTGGCTTGCTGGAATAATTTATGAAGCATCGGCATATTTCCCGCCAAAGTTGAAACATATAGCCAATCCGCGTCCTCTTCAGACAAATCAAAATCCGCCTCATGATAATGCGTTGAAGCACCGCGGTACGTTAAAATTGTTCGCTCGCCATTTGAGGCTAATAGTAAAACTGAATATCCCGTGCTATATTTTGGCGAATATCGCACCAAATGCGTATCAATATTTTCCTTATCCAAGTCAGCAATCACTGCTTGCCCAGCTGGATCATGACCGATTGCGCCCATAAAACTAACATAATGCCCTTGCCTGGAAAACGTTACCGCGGCGTTCGTAGCGCCACCGCCAGTCGAAAAATGAATCTGGTTTACGTCGGCTTTCGCCCCCAAATCCAACCGCGCAAAACAATGTTCTGGACTTTCACAAACTGGCGTCAGTGCGTCTGATTGACTTAAAAACACATCTTGAATCGCCGCACCAACGGTGATAATTTTTGCCATTAAACCACCGCCTTTCGCACGGAATTAAACGCCTTAATCTTCGACTCCACCACTTCCTGTACGGCGGCATAAACTGGCGGCATTAATTTAACAATGGCGTACTCATTTGGATTTTCTCGCAAAGTTTTCTCCAGGGTTGTTCGGAAAGCGTAGCGCATATCAGAATTAATATTGATTTTAGAAACGCCAATTTTCGCAGCGTCCTCAAAATAATGTAGCGGCGTGCCAGACCCACCGTGCAACGAAATCTGACAATAAATCGCCTCACGAATGTCAGCCAACAAATCCAAATCCAACATTTTCGGAACTGGATATTTGCCATGCAAATTGCCAATCGCCGCCGCAAAAGTATCAATTCCAGTCGCCTCGACGAACGCACGCGCGCCCTCTGGCGTGGAAAAAGTCTTTTTTATTTCTTCGTAATTTATATCTTCCGTATGAACATTTGAACTTCCGCCAAAATAATGCGGCTCAGATTCCACTAGCGCGCCAGTAAACTTGGCATATTCAACAACTTCACGAGTCTTCGCAATAATTTCCTCGTCCGAAGCGTCGTGATTCGCCTGAGAAATATCAATATGGACAAACTCATATCCAGCGTCAATGGCTCGCTTACAGCCCTCAACTGTCGGACCGTGGTCCAAATTCAAATACATTTCAATTCCGTACTCAGCCTTATAATTGTCCACCAGATCGCGAACGTTCTCTAGACCCATAGCCTTCACTTCGGCGTCGGAAACCTCAACCAACACTGGCGATTGGAGTTTTTGCGCCGCGCGTGCCACCGCAATCAGCGTTTCTTGATTGTCAATATTAAACGCCCCAACCGCAAAACGCTGCGCCCGTGTCCGCTGCATTAAATGACGCGCCCGTGTCGTGTTTTTCCGAATCTCTGAAATCGATAATCCCATGCTGCCCCCTAAAATACTTATGGTAATTATATCAATTACTGCCCGCTATGCCAAGAGAATTGACATCATGTTGTTTTGGTGATAATATAAAATAACTTTTGCCCAAGGCTTACCCCTAAGGGCGAAAGAGCCCTTTGGTCTTGAGCGTCAGGAGAGGAGAGGACAATGAGTCCCATCGTGCGAGCCGCTAAGCTAATGCTTAATGGCTTAATCTTTATCACCCTGATTGCGTGCGCAATCTGGTGTGCGGCGTTTATCTATTTCTTCTTAGCCTACGAACTACTCGAATCCTTGGCATTCGCCCTGGGGAGTATCTATCTTCTCGTGCTTATCTGTAGCATGATATATCACGATCGACCATAGGCTAACACAACCCGTCAGGACTACTTGCTTTGAGGTCTTTAATTAGATCTTGGCGGTAGCTCCTGGCGGGTTTTTCACTGGAGAAAATTGACAACACTACGAACAATTGAATCGACATCCAAACCGTGCTTTTTCCATAATTCAGACATCTTGCCCGACTCTCCAAATGCGTCATTAACGCCAATTCGCTTCATCTTCACAGGCAAATTCTCACTAAGAACTTCTGTCACGCTTGAACCAAATCCGCCAGTGATCTGCCCTTCTTCCGCCGTAATGACGGCTTGGCATTTTTGAGCCGCGTTAAGCACAGCATCCTCATCCAACGGCTTAATCGTCGGAAAATGAATCACTTCCGCCTGAATGTCATATTCATTCGCAAGCTTTTCCGCTGCCGACAGTAATTGATAAGTCATCACGCCAGTTCCAAACAAAGCAACATCTTTGCCGCGCCTCAACGTATAACTTTTTCCAATCTCAAAAGTAGATTGATTTAGGAACAGCGGTGTTTTTTCTCTTGGCAATCTTACGTAGTTTGGGCGTTTATCTCCAGCCATTGCCGCCGCTATGAGCTTAGCCTCATTAGTATCACCGGGCGCCAAAACCACCATATTAGGCAAACTTCGCATCAGCGCAATATCTTCCAGCATTTGATGCGTTGCGCCGTCCGGACCGACATTAAGCCCCGCATGAGAACCTATCAGCTTGACCGGCTGATTATTAAGGCAAATAGTCGTGCGAATCTGCTCCCAGTTGCGACCCGGACTAAACGTCGCATAACTGGCTACAAACGGAATATTTCCCATAGCCGCCAATCCAGACGCCACGGTAACCAAATTCTGTTCCGCCACGCCAACTTCAATTACCCGCGGACTCCCGATTTCCTCGTAAAACTTACCAAAACCAACGCTTTCCATCAAATCCGCACTCAGCGCCACCACCAAATTATTTTTCTTCGCAATATCCACCAAGCCTTCGCCAAAACCAACGCGAATTGCCGCAAGCTCCGAATTCTGCCAATTCTCCATTAAGAAACTCATTCGCCGCCTCCTCCACTCAATTGAGCAAGCGCCCACTCCGCTTCCTCGGCGTTTGGAGATTTTCCATGCCAGCGATAATCATATTCCATAAAATCAACGCCACGACCAGGAATTGTATGCGCAATTATCACACTCGGCCGCCGAGAGATCTTTGCCTTATCAATCGCCTGAATTATCGCCAAATGATTATGCCCGTCAATCTCTTGCGCGTCCCAGCCAAAACTTCGCCATTTGTCCGCCAAATCACCTAGCGGCATCACCTTTTCCGTATCGCCACCAATCTGAATATTATTTCTATCAACAATCGCAATTAAATTCGCCAGATTATATTTTTTCGCAAACATCGCCGCTTCCCAAATATTACCTTCGTCAAGCTCGCCATCGCCCAAACTGCAGTAAACGAACCGCTCAGAATTGCCACCCAAATATTGCAATGAATACGCCATGCCGGCCGCCTGACTTAGACCGCACCCCAGAGGACCGCTAGTTGTTTCAATTCCCGGTAAATTGCCACGTTCTGGATGACCCTGAAGCCTAGAACCAAATTTTCGCAAATTAGCCAACTCTTTCTTATCGAAAAATCCCCGCTCCGCCAGCGTCGCATATAAAAGCGGAGCATAATGACCGTTACTCATCACGAAAATATCCCGATATTCCCAATTAGGATCCTCAGGATCTAGCTGCATGGCGTGAAAATACAAAACCGCCATAACATCAGCGAATCCCAAGCAACCAGCCGAATGGCCCGAACCAGCCTCGGACAACTCACGAATGACAGACTTTCGTAATTGTTGTGATATTTTCTTCAGACTAGTTATAGCGTCAATATCCATTAAAGCACGCTCGTTTTATTAATCTCCTGCTGCAATCTGGCGAAAATGGCGCGAGGATCTGACGATTTCTGAATAACACCGCCAACGTTCAGAACGTTAACACCGCCCTGAACTAGGCTGTACGCATTATCTACCGCCACTCCACCGTCCCAACCGATTTCAACACTAGGATTAATAGCTTTAATAAGTCGTATTTTTTCTAGTTGCATCAAACTAGCAGTTCCACCAAATCGCCCCAGTTCACCGCTAAAAATCATTACGTGATCTGCTATTTTTATCAATTCCTCAACCGTTCGCGGAACCGTTGGCTTAAGTAGCGCTAATCCCGCCATAATTCCAGCTTGACGAATCTGCATGAGCGCGGTCTTCACATCTCCCGTCGCCTCCGCGTGAATAATAATCATATGCGGCCTTAAGGCAATCAACTTCGGAACATACTCAGCAACATCATTAACCATTGCGTGAATATCAATCATCCAACCCTCTGGCGCCCATAATTCTGGAATTCCAACAGTCAGAGTCGGAGCAAACTCACCATCAGAAATGTCAATATGAACACGCTCAACAAGACCAGTTATCTTATCAACCTGCTCTTTATATTGATCGGCATTTTCTGCCAAAATTGCTGGTGCGATTACAGAATTACTCATGACAATTCATCCAATTGCGCATTACGCCTATTAAATCGCGGAGCATTCGCATAAGGAGTGTTTAGCCATGTTTCCACAATCCCCTTCCAAGCAGACTCATTATCTTCCAAAACTCGCGCTGGCAAACATAGAACATTCGAGTCGTTATCTTGGCGTGTCATTTTCGCCTCGAAAGCATCCCAAATCACACTGGCACGAATTCCCTTAAAGCGGTTCGCCGCCATACACATTCCTTGACCGCCGCCGCAAATTAATATCGCACGCGGATCTTTACTATCATCACCAATGACCTTTAACGCCGCCGCCTGCGCGAATTGCGGAAAATCGTCATCAGGATTTAATTCTACACCGCCGACGTCTTGCACGTCATAGCCGTTCTTAACCAAATAAGCAAAAACTTTTTCTTTCAGCATAAAGCCGCGGTGATCAGATCCGAGGTAGATTTTCATGATTTTAGTATAAGCGTTTTCGGTGATTTTTGCAAGGAAAAGTTAGGTATTTTATCAGAGGTAGAGTGTAGCTATTTGACAAAGAGCGTTGACATCTTGTGACTGGTATGATATACATATATTAGCTTTTCAAACCGTGAAAAGCGACTCCCGGGGAGTTCACCCCGATTGAGGTCGCGGTTCTGAAAAGCCGCACCTCAAAATTTTCTCTAGGAGGAGAAATCATGTCTACTGAGATTTTGACTACCATCACGATTTATATCTTGGTGGGAGGACTGTCCGCAGCTTTGACTGAGGCACTGTACTGTCGCCAACTGGCTAAAGCGAGCGTACTCGCTGCAGCCGTGTCCGCCGCTATCCATCTCGTATTCGTCATGAGCGCGTGGAAGGAAGCAGCGGAGGAGGCACCATATCAGGTGGTATCCCCGCTGCTGACGGCAGTATGTGACGCTCCTGCTTGGGCAGCCGTCGTCTTTTTGACGACGGGCATCGTACTCGCAGCCATCCAGCGGCACCGCGAAAAGGTCGCCGAAAAGAAGTTGATGGCAGCTCTGACGAAACCCTTTGGGGTCAATGAACCCGAGGAGAATGAGTCTGAGAAGGACTGAGGTGCTACGCGCCAGCAGAAGGCGCGCTAAGATAAATATTCTGTAAAACAAAACCGTCGGAAATCCCGGCGTCCCCGCACTATCACGGTGCGGGGTTATTTCCTTTTTGGAAGATGGCCTTATTCACTCTTTTTCAGATAATACGCCACATCCGCCACCAGTTCGACCAGGCGGTTAGAATAGCCCCATTCATTGTCATACCAGACCATAACCTTAATCAAATTACCACCAACTACCTTCGTCAACGGAAGATCGACAATTCCAGAATATGAATTACCAATGAAGTCGCGGCTTACCAAAGGCTCCTCAGAAACACCCAAAATGCCTTGATAGAAATTACTCTGGGCGGCTTTTTTGAACGCGTCATTTACCTGTTCGACAGTCACATCTTTCCTGAGAAGCGCCGTCACGTCACTAAGTGACACCACTGGAGTCGGTACGCGCACACTAAGTCCATCAAATTTTCCAGTTAGCTGCGGCAAGGTTTTAGTTACAGCAATTGCGGCGCCAGTCGTAGTCGGAACAATGTTTTCGGCGGCGTTGCGACCTTCTCTAAGATCCTTGGATGGCGCATCCTGAAGCTTTTGGCTAGCCGTATAACTATGCACCGTCGTTAGCATTGACTTTTCAACGCCAAACTCTGCGTCCAAAATCGCCATAACCGCGCCTAACGAATTGGTCGTACAACTAGCATTAGACACGATTGGTGTCGCGTTTTTTACCTTGTCATCGTTTGTCCCCAAAACAATCGTATCAACTCCCTCGGACTTCGTCGGACCACTGATAACCACACGCTTTGCGCCAGCCGTTAAGTGCTTGCCCGCGCCATCTTTATCAGTGAAAAATCCCGTCGATTCAATCACCACATCAATATTCAAATCTCGCCACGGCAGATTTTCTGGATCTTTCTCAGCCAGCACCTTAACCGACTTACCTTCAATAATCAGCTCGTTTTCCGTAAAATCAACTTGACGTCCGTACTCGCCGTAATTGCTGTCATGCTTCAACAAATACGCCAAAGTTTTCGTGTCAGTCAAATCATTGATCGCGACAATTTCTAAGTCGCTTCGCTCGTTAGCAATTTTAAACGCATTGCGTCCGATTCGCCCGAAGCCGTTAATTGCTATTCTCGTTACAGCCATATCGCCCTCCCTGTTAGATATTTTCGCTTTAGCTTTTCTTAATTATACTACAAAGTTGTATAATATAAATATGACGCGCGAAGAGTTATTATCAATCGCTGAACAAAAATACGACGAAGTGCCAGTATTAGTTTTAGCGAGCGCAATCGATTACGCCACGGAAAAGCACGCTGGACAAAAGCGCAAAAGTGGCGAACCCTACATTAATCACCCATTGGCAGTGGCGGGAATTCTGATTGAATGGGGTATGGATATTGATACAGTCGTAGCGGGAGTTCTGCACGACACCGTTGAAGATACCGACGCAACTTTGGACGATTTGGAGAGTTTGTTTGGACGCGACGTGGCGTTTCTGGTGGATGGCGTAACTAAAGTTTCACAAGCTCGCGCTGGGATGCGAAATTTGGATAGTTATTTGCCACACACGAAGGACAATTTGACCAAGTTAATGATTGCTGTGGGCGAAGATGTGCGCGTGATAATTATCAAGCTAGCCGACCGCCTGCACAATATGCGAACCTTGCAATTTATGACTCCAGAAAAGCAGAAAAAAATCGCCAGAGAGACGATTGAAGTTTTTGCGCCGCTGGCTGACCGCTTAAATATGGGACGAGTTCGTGTTCAATTGGAAGAGCTGAGCTTTAGATATTTGATGCCGAAAGCTTTTCAAGAAACCAAAAATTTGATGGACAGTCGACTGAAAAAATCGCAACGAAAATTGGATCACGTTCGCCGCGAAGTTGAAGCGCGACTGAAGGCGGAAAAGCTAGTTTTCCAGATGGACGGACGCGTTAAGAGTGTTTATAGTCTGTTTAAGAAATTAGACAAAGTTGGCGATATTGATAAGATTTACGATTTGATTGCCCTGAGGATAATTGTCGACGATTTATCGACTGGATATTTGGTTCTGGGAATTCTACACGATATGTATCAGCCGATGTATGAAAGAATAAAAGATTATGTTGCCAATCCAAAACCAAATGGCTATCAAAGCTTGCACACAACCGTGCAAACTCCGAGCGGGCAAATTGTTGAATTCCAGATTCGCACCAAAGAAATGCACGAATATGCCGAGCGTGGTTTGGCTGCCAGCTTCCATTATAATGAGCAAAAATTGACCGACGCCTATAAAAAAGGAAGAATCGGAACTATGCCAGCCGATTTGTCGTGGATTCGCGAACTTCAAGAAGCCGCCGCTTTAATTAGCGAAGGAAAGCGATTCGACTCCAACAAATTCCGAATGAAGCTGTTTTCTGACAGGATTTTCGTATATTCACCAAAGGGCGACATTTATGATTTGCCTCGCGGAGCGTTTCCCCTGGATTATGCCTATCGAATTCACTCCGATATCGCGGCACGCGCAAGTGGATTTAAGATCAATGGCGTAATGAAGCCGTTCAATTACAAATTGAGACACGGCGATACAATTGAAGTCTTAACAAGCAAATCCGCTCGTCCAAAACCAGATTGGCGGGACGTCATAATTACACCACACGCCAAAGATAAATTGCGCTTGCAATTGTCCCGCTCAAACGGCATCTTACAACAATTAACTGGCGGCGTTTCCTCGTTCTTCCGACACAAGTAACGCTCGCCAGTCTCCCAGTTTTAATCAATAATCAAACGCGATTTATTTTTCGTTCCAACGAGTAATTGACTCGCGGATAATTTGCTTTGCCCTTTCTACGTCGCCGAATCCCTTGACTACTGTTGAACCAGGCTTCTTCAAATCCTTGTAGTGATTGAAATGGTGTTCAATTTGCTTCAACAATTGTGAAGGTAGATCTTCTAGTGAGTTGATTGCGTTGCCAGTGTTTCGGTCGTCGGCTGGCACGACGATAACCTTGTCGTCGACTTCATTATCGTCAACGAACTCCAGCACGCCGATAACTTTTGCTTCCATAAAAATACCGGTCGTCAACGGTTCGTCGGTGATAATTAGCGCATCCAATTCGTCGCCATCTTCATCCAAAGTTTGTGGAATGAAACCGTAGTTTGTTGGCTTTGCAAAAATAGCTGGCTCAACACGGTCCAACTGCATCACCGCAAGCTCACGATTCCACTCAATTTTATGACTTGATCCCTGTGGAATCTCAACAACTACATTTACGATACCGTTTTCAACATCACCAGGTGTTAAAATTTGATTAAAATCTGCCATTTTTTACTCCTCTCTGGCCTTTTCTTGTAAATATTCACGAATCTGCAGCGCTGCCACCGCACCTTCACCAACCGCCGAAGCGATTTGCATAGTTGCCCCCGAGCGTACATCGCCAGAAGCAAAAACGCCAGGAATATTAGTGTGCAAATGTTCGTCAGTAATGATGTGTCCGCCCAAATCCAACTCAACATCCGAGTTTATCAGGAATTGCGTGTTCGGAATTAGCCCAATAAACACAAACAATCCGTCAGCGGTAAATTCTTTCTGCTCGCCGTTTTGGGTCGACTTAACGCCGTAAAACTTATCGTCCTTGACAATAATTTCATCAGTCGTTGCACCGATATGAACGGTAATTTTTCCATCATCGACATACTTCTGCAAATCTTTTTGCAAGATGTCACTGGCGCGCAACTTACTGCGAACTAGCAGATCAATGTGGCTAGCGTATCGCGTCAAAAATATCGCCTCTTGCACCGCTGAGTTTCCGCCACCGACAACGATTAGATTTTTATCACGATAAAACGCGCCGTCGCAAGTCGCACAGTAATGCACGCCTCGACCATATAATTCATCTTCGCCCGGAACGCCTAATTTGCGGTGATTCGAGCCAGTCGCTAGCAAAACCGACTTCGCGCGGACAGATTGACCGTCAATCGTCAATTCCAACTCGCCATCAACTTGCTTCAATTCCGTCACGTCGCCATACTCAATCTTCGCACCAAATCGCTCCGCCTGCTGTTGCAATTCAGATGCCAATTTCATTCCCGTAACGCCCTCGGCAAATCCAGGATAATTGTCAATTTGATCAGTAATCGCCGCCATTCCGCCGACCACGCCACGCTCATATAGCGTCGTGTCGACATCTTCGCGCGACAAGTAAATTGCCGCCGTTAACGCGCTTGGACCAGCGCCAACAATAATAACATCTTTAGACATTGAAACCTCGCGATCGATAATATTGCTTCATCACTTCTGGCATTTCTGGCTCTGGAATATCAGCCGGCTTTTCAACAGCCATCACCACAAACTTAAGCGGAGAATTTGCAGGAATTTTATCGCCCTGAGCTTTGTCGCCATAAGCCTTGTCGGCCGGGATTGTTAATTCACGCACGCCGCCAATTTTCATACCAATCAAGCCCTCTTTCCAGCCCTGAATGACTGCAGTATTTGCCGGACCATCCATATTGAGCGGAGCTTTCAACTTGCCGTCAGCGATTGATTGATCGAAAATCTCACCCTTAGCGTTCCAGCCAATATAGTAAACTGCCAGCTTGGTGTCATCCTTAACCTCGGCACCTTCGCCCTCAACCAAATCTTCCTTAACAAGCTCTTTCACGTCACCAGCTTCAAACGCACCAACTCGTGAGCTAAACTCAGAAAACTTACCGTAATATTTTTGACTCAATTCATTAGCCTGAGCCTCAACTTTCTTTTTTCGTTCGTCAGTAGCCTTGGTGTATTCGTCCTGAGCTTTCTTAAACGCGGCTTGGTCTTTGGCTTCATTTCCAGGCGCTACCATCATAGCGACAAATCCGCCAACGGTCCCCAAAAACATCATGCCGGCAATAACCCAAATACCTATTCTCTGGCCTTTTGTAGTTGCCATATTCCTCCTTTATTTACCTTTCAATTATAGCAATTTTTATCAAGCGCAACAAATCACATTAAACCTGAGCGGCGTCGAATTCTTCCGCAGCCATCGCAGCAATCTCCTCAATAATCGGCGCAATGTCTTTATCTTCCAGCGTCCGCTCGGCGCTCGTAAATTTTACATTCAAAGTTACAGTTTTTGTCGAATCGTCATTTTTTGGCTGATATATCGCAATTGGCGTTATGCTAATTTGTAACTCACTGTGTTTTTTCGCAACTTCTTCAGCGCAAGCATAAACCTTCGCATAATCAACATTCGAATCCATTTTCAATGAAATGTCTCTGGCAGTCGACGGGAATCGACTTAACGGCTGGTAATTATAGCCCTGATTTTTACTCAGATTTTTCTGCAATTTTTCAATATCAATAGAAAACGCTGCCGTGTAATCTGGCAATTTGAAGTTGCGTCGGGCAGACTGAACCAGCTCGCCAACAATCCCTAAATTGTCACTGTTCTTCGCCACAATCCAAGCGCTGCGTTTTGCATCAAATGGCGCTGGAACGTCGCTGTCAGATTCCGCAATCTTCACAAAATCAACCTCAATACTCAAATCTTTCATCAGCCTTTCAGCAATTTTCCTCACCTTGTAAAATGGCGCACCAACTTGGGGTTTTTTATTCGCATAAACTCCGTCAATGAAAGTCTTTTCAATCGGCAAATTCTCATCGTTAAACCCTAATTTCTTATCGTGAATTTTGCCAATTTCAAACAGCATAAATTCGTCATGCCCAGATTTTATATTGGCATGAACTTTATCCAGCAAACTCGGCAAAATGCTAATTCGGTAATATTGCAAGTCTGGACTAAGCGCATTACTCAAGCGATACGCATTGCCAGGATCTTGCTCGGAATTTTTCAAAACGCGCTCATGAATAAAACTGTACGTCAAAACTTCGTTCGCTCCAGACCTAGACAAACTTTGGCGAATCTTCTGCTTCAATTTGCGACGTTCATTCTTTGGCGCAGGCTTGATGCTTCGCTCTGGCAAATGACGCGGCAATCTATCAAAGCCATATAATCGCCCAACTTCCTCAACAATATCCTCAGGAAGCTCAATATCTGTTCGCCAAAATGGCACTTGAATACAGATATAGTCAGATTCTTTTTCCATACTGTGACTGCGAATCTCGACACTATTAAGCAGCTCGCAAATGTCGTCATCTGATAAATCCGAGCCTAATCTCTCATTTATAAACTTACTATCGATATCAATATTCGCTGGCGTATATTTTCCATCGAAATAATCATCCATATGTCCGTCGAATTGCTTCAAATCAAAAACTTCGCTCGCCTGCACTCCACCAACCATATTCATCAATTGCTTTAATACGGCAGCATTTTGCAGAGGCGATTGCCCCTTGTTAAACCTAGTCAGAGCGTCGGTAAAAATTCCGTGGCGCATAGCCGTACGACGTAGCGCGTACATATCAAAATTGGCACATTCAAGGACAATATTCTTCGTTTCAGCCGAAACTTCCGTATCAACGCCGCCCATAATTCCAGCTAACCCAATCACACCTTCGCCATCAGCAATGACAATATCGTCAGCCGTCAATTCATATTCCTTACCATTAAGCAAACCGACTTTTTCGCCATCGTGCGCCATTCGCACGCCAAGTTTATGTCCACGCAACTTGTCGTAATCATAGGCGTGAGTCGGCTGCGCAGTCATAAACATCACGTAGTTTGTCGCGTCAACGATATTATTGATAGGCTTGCCGCCCATTGCGACTAATTGACATTGCAGCCACAACGGGCTTGAATGAACGGAAACATCACGAATTGCCACGGCCATAAAACGCTGTGCTAGTTCTGGTGCGTCATTCTCTACTGTCAGCTCCAAATCATTAGCGCCAGCAAACTGCTGATCCTGTCCATACCAATCAGGGCTGGTAAATCGTTGATGAAAAATCCCAGCAATTTCACGCGCCACGCCAAGTTGCCCGAAACAATCCGGCCTGTGTGTAAACATCTTATTCTCAATTTCCAGCACGTAATCGTCCAGCTCAAAAACTTCAGCAAAACTTGCGCCAGCTTGAAGTGTAACGCCAGCCGGAATATCACGCTCATTGATCTCAATAATTCCCTCGTGATCCGTACCAATCGCCAGCTCATCAGCCGCCGCCAGCATGCCCTGGCTTAGAATTCCACGCAGCGGTCGCGCATCCAGCACGAACGGCTCGGCGTCATCAAAACTTGCTGGGACGGTGCTTTTTGGTGGCAACCAAATTGCCCACATATCAGCATGAACATTCGGCGCACCGCAAACCACTTGCACTAGACCATTGTCATCACGCGGCACATCTGCGACCACGCCGCCATCGTCAATTTTAGTCACACTCAAACGATCCGCATTCGGGTGCTTTTCACACTCAACAACCCGCACTATGCGCGCGCCACCATATTTGGCTTTCAGGTCAATCACTTCCTCGACACCACCAAGCTGCTGATTGACGCGCGACACCAACTCATCAACTGGCGGCAACTCAAAATTAATCAATTGTTTTATAAGATTTAAGCTAACTTTCATACTGATGTAATTATATCATCTTACCGGCAAGTAATCGACCTTAGAAAACTACAAATTACCAAGGAAAAAATTGTTCTAGGATAAAATACAGCCGTCCTTGAACAGGCGGGAGATAATCCTCAAGGACGCCCCTCTCTTCAGACTTGGAGAGGAATCATTCCCCGAATTATAATATAGCTATGGACTACGATAGATATCTAGAATTGCAAACTCGCCTAGAATGGTTTTATGATTTTCATCCAGAGTTTTTTAATGATATTTCACCCGAGCAGAAGAAACTACTGCAGGATAGGTTCCTATACGACGCACCCGACGAACACTATCCGGCGTCATTACGGGATTTTTATGATAAGAATATTGACAATCAGCCAACACTTCAGAACGATATGCTCTTAGCAGTAGATGCTTTATATAAAGCGGCGGGAGCTGGAAGCTTGTTTGATTATGATAAATAAAGCTTTTCTTCGTACGAACACGCCACCGAGCTTATAAGATTTAAGTTAACTTTCATACTGATGCAATAAATTCATGATTCACAACTTGCATTCAGCATATTCTTTACCAGCAGACCACGATACACGTCATAAAACTGTCCATTTTTCACACTCAAAATAGTACAATTATAAAGATATGAAAAATAGCATCGGCATCACAATACCAGATTTTATCACTCAAGCCTTTCCTTTACTTAATGAAGCAACATATGTTCGTGAATTTGCTTCTTTCATCACGCTATATCCAGATGCGGTCTATTATCTATTTCAAACAACAGCTGGCCAGTCGCTCATACTTGTAGCAATTGACTATCCCGACCCAATGGACGAGAGCCAACAGGTAAAGAAAATATCTGGCGGTTTTGAGTTTGAATTCACATATCTTATCAAGCCGTATGCCAATGACCAGCACCTTAGAATCTGTCCAAATGATGAGGTAGAAGAACTATTTTTCGTCTCGGACCCAAATGGTCGTTGCCACTATTATCTGGCAGCAGTCAAACAAAAGCGGAGTTGGTAGGTTTATGTTGACTGAGCGCTTCTAAGTTCGAGAAGACCCCGTCCTGGTAGCATAAAGCTGCCTGGGTAGGGTGTGCTACCTTGCTATAATAAACCTATGATTCATAAGCTATACTCTGCCTACGATTTGCCAGCAGGCCACGACACGTGCCACTTGTTTGAGCATCTGATTATTAGGCGATTCTTAAAGGAAACGGAAAAAGTTGGCGGCAACCGAGCTTTTACTGGAGAGTTAGATGGCACGACTAGCGAATCAAGCGTATTTTTTACGTCTGCACTATTCACAAGCGAGTCTAATACATTATTTGAACAAACCATCAACGATATTACGCCTTTTGAGGCGTCTCTTATTTAACAGTCCATCTCACACATAGAAGCCGAGATGCAATCCAACATTGATATAGCAGACATGACGCTATTACAAGAACAGCTCGCTCTTTGTCAAAAATATTTTATCGATAGTCAAAAAACCACTCCCAGCAATTCACACCCAAAATCTAAGATTTCTCCTCTTAAAATCAGCCATACTTACAAAGCTTTAACATATCCTCGCACGCAACCGACCTAAGAAACCTTGCCGAAGCTTTCGCGTCTGATCCATTTTATATTTCAGTTCCCATATATTTTTATCAACAAACCGCTACGCCACTAGCCAGAAATGACCTAGCGAAAACTATAAACGTCGCAAATATGAACGCAATCCTAAAACAAGTAAAGGCGACGATAGTCCTGGATTATTAGCCCTAGCCGATTTTCTAGCAGAGAAAAGATTCTGAAGAGGAAATATTAACGCCGCCAATATGCAAGCTTACTGACAAACCTTAAACTCAATACCAATCACGCCATAAATCTTTTGGTCTTCAATAGAATAAAATTCAGAAATTTGATTTTCTAACCATTCGACATTATCACCGCCGAACTTTCGCGGATTATTGTGAGAAAATAAGTCACGAAATGTCGCGTATCTCAGCAAACCAACAACCTCAGCGGTAACGGTTTGCTCGGAATTATCTCTATTTGTAAAAATAATCCAATCCCCGATCTGGATTTTCTGTCGTTTGGTATCATATAGTCGCGACTCGATAGTCTTATTGCCAGAAATAATAGCATTAAACGGCTCAGTCGCCAATTTTAATTGGTGTGTGGTCATAAAATTATTTGCCTTTCTTGCTATAATTAAACCATAATATAAACAAGTATTCAAATATCTACACTTCCATAAGAAAGGCTATCAAATGACCAAGAAACTACTAGAAATCGAACGCAAGCGCCAGCTAACGGGCAATATTGAAGAACTAATCGAGCAGCTGCAAAACATCGGTTTTGAGCTAAAGAGTAATCTACGCGAAATTGATACGTATTATTCTCGTCCTGATGTCGATTTTATGCAGACGGTTGAATGCTTGCGGATTCGCCAGCGTGATAGTTTTGCTGAGGTAACATATAAGCCAGCAACGACTACTGCAACACATACGGAGAATGATGTAATCATTAAGCCCGAGACAAACCTGCCAATTCAGCCCGAAGATGCGGCAACCGCCAAGCAGCTACTGGCAAACCTCGGTATGATGCAACTGGTTGAGGTCAACAAATACCGTCGCTCGTTTCAGTCCTCTGATTTTCCGCAGGCAACGGTAGCTATTGATGAAATTAAAGATGCTGGAACTTTCGTGGAAGTTGAGGTTTTGTCAGATGATGAGGCTAGTGCACTTATAATGATTAGTGAAATTGAAACCAAACTCAGTCTGGATTCAATGGAAATTGTGACGCGACCTTATCGGGATATTTGTATGGGACTTTAATTGCAAGCTCACTACAAACCGCACACCCCGCCCGCAATGTGCGTGTCAAAGATGCGCCAAGCGTGAGCACGGCGGCCTCCGTCATAGAACGGAGTCCGATAGGACGGTCATTTCAACCACTCTTACAGTGACTGTCTGACTGGTGTTTTCTCGATTCGTAAAAGTGACTTCGTCTCCGAGTTGGATTTTTTGGCACTTTTCATTGTTCACAGTATGCCACATTGACCAAATATTGCCTCTTCATTACAATTGAAATGTGGTTAAAGCAGTATCAAAAGCGCTTATTAAGAATAAAAATGGTAAATATCTACTGCTTTATAGGGGAGATACGCACCCTAATTTCCCTGGACATCTTGACCTTCCTGGAGGAGAAGTAGAATCGGAAGAGACCTCTAAGACGGCGACTGCACGAGAAGTACAGGAAGAAACTGGCATATGTATATATCCAAATGACTTAAAAAAGCTATTTGTTAGACAGCACAAAAACACAAGACATGTACTTTTTGAGATAGTCATAGATAAGACTGAGACCGACATTCCTATTAAATTGAGCTGGGAGCATAAAAAATACCGTTGGATGACGCTATCGGAATTATTAGATACTAATATTCCAGAGGGCGCAGATCCTTATTATATAGATGTTATTGATTATTTAAAGCATTTATCCGAGACTTGATCCATCCGACCTGAACTCGAGCGCCGTTTGGCATATCACTGATGAACTTATAACATTATTCGACTATTAGCGGATGCGAGATTGCGAAATATACGCCTGTAAAATTGTTTTTAGATCCACACTGTGGCGAAAGTTTATATCGTCAATCTTATCCAGATCAACCCACTCTGGCGTACCGTTAGTGTAGGTCTTCTCGCTGTCGGTTATATTGTCGTTATCTATTTTTCCATGCAGTTGACTATGGGTAAAATACAGCTGAATCGACTGGTTAGCTTGCGACTCAGCGTTGCGCTTGAAGAAAGTGGTTGCTTGGTGAATAATTCTATCTGGCGTGATAGTCAGTCCAGTCTCTTCCTTAACTTCGCGGACAATTGACTCCTCGATCGTTTCGCCCTTCTCGACACCGCCGCCAATTAGGCTATAACCGTCCCATTGCCGAGTTAAAAGAATATTATTATCCTCAATAATAACCGCGTACACGCCGACGCGAATATTCAGTTCGTCAACAGGAACGGTGTATTGATTGCCGAAGACGTCTTTACAGATGATAGATTTAATAAAAGTCACCTCTTTCAGATTATAAGCATCCCCTTGTTTATAATATCGTGCGGATGTCAATTATGATCTTTATTTTAGCATGGGCGGGCGGGAAATTACTATGTTTTACCGCAACTCTCTAGATATTACTGTTGTTTTTATAGCCTGCCTTTTTTAGCAGATTATACATCTTGTCTAATGGCAGTCCTAATGCGCCCATATATGAACCTTCAATTTTCTCAATCAACGCAAATCCCGCCGAATCAACATGAAAACCAAGCGCAGCATTACGACGGTTCGGATTGTAATTATGAGCGTTATCTAACATCGCCGCGTTAAAATTCATATATGCTATCTTTGTTTCCGTACTGTCAGTAAACGTTTTTCCTCGATTTATCACGCAGACGCCAGTGTAGATAGTTGTAGTTTTACCCGATTGGCTCAAACACATTTTCATCTTTTCGGTAGCGGTTTTCGCTTTATGCAAGCGCGAACCGTCAGGCAAAACACCGAATGTATCAGCAGCAACAATACAGTCGTCGGGATACAACTTGGCAAGAGCTTCTGCCTTTGAACGCGCCAACAGAATAGCAGTCCCTCTTGCATCTAGCTCTGGGTGAGATTTCTCTATAGCTCGCTCATCAATATTAGCGCTAATAGCCTCGTAAGCTAGCCCGCTTCTATCCATGATCATGCGCTTAGTCGGCGATTCGGTGGCAAGTATTAGCATGCTTTATCCTCCTTTTGAAAATCTTTTAATGATGGGATCATTTATTTTTACTTATCGTTGCTTTTAATCCTGCTAATTCCCTAGCTCGCTCAAACAAATGCACGTATTCTTTAGATGTGCCTGACTGAACTAGCTTAATAGCTTGCTGGAGATTATCACACCAAACAATTGAGCAGCCGTGCAACTCTTCTTCGTCAATCCAAGCGCTTTTGCCGATCGTTCCATAAACATGTGCGGTAAAATAATGCTGATTACAATCCTCGTTATATGCCGACAAATGTGATTGTACAACACCCAAATAGTAGATATCTGTAATATTTGCTCCAACCTCTTCCTTAATTTCACGGCGAACAGTCTGTTCTAAGCTCTCACCTACTTCTACATTACCTCCAGGCAGTTTGTAATGATTATATTTGTGCTCATATACTAGAGCAATACGACTATCATTATCAAACAAAATCGCCCGCGCACCGGTACGGATTGATTTTTCTGCGCCTGATAATGGTGTTTGCAAACCAATAGTTTGGTCATTTATAGTTGACAAAAGACAATTAGAATCCATACTCATCTCTTAGTTCCCTTATTTTTGCTAAATAACTATTATCTACTGATCCGTCTGGTAATATTTTTGACAACAGAGCTGCACCTTCAGTTATCTCATTCCAAGTCGTGATAGGAGTAAAGGGGTACATTCCTTGAATATCTCTAAAATGCTTACCTTCAGGAATACTTTCACGAGTAGACACATCCCATCTGACCACAACGGGAGGAATATACGGCTTATCTATTTGCTCTTGAATTATGTCCCACTCCTCAATTCTCTTGATAACTTGCTCTCTATAATTCTGGATAGGTCGCCGCATTGATTCTGTAAAGTCAGGTAGAAATCCGTAACCGGTCATAGAGTTGGCACCAGCAGCAAGATGGTCTAGTGCATGAGTAGCCCTAAGACAAACTGTTGCCAAATACGGCTCTATCCTGTATTTCCTCCAGCTATATTCTTTCATATAATTTATCACATCAGCATGCGACATATCTTTGTTGTTATTATTGCTATATTTTCTCGTGTCAGAAGTGAAAACACTTACGTATGGTCGATCAAGAATGAGACGAACTAGCTATCCTATTTACCTTGCACGGCCAAAATTCGCGCTTGAATTTCATCCAATTGAGCATCATCCATTTTTGGACCGTCAGCCGTGGTTAACCAACCGGGATATTCCTCGTAAAACGCTTGCTCGTGTGACACTGGCGAACCAATTCCCTTTGCCAAATCGCCATGAAGCGGCATCAATTTGGCATGCACATGCGCCACGCCCGTGCCTTCAAAAATCAGCGCCACTCGTGGGGTGTCAAACGCTTTTTCCAAAATACCAGCAACTTTTTTCACCGCCAGCATCATTTCAGAATATAAATTATCATCCAGAGAAAATACATAATCACCTGGGTTTTGTTTTGGTATTACCACAGTGAATCCTGGAGTATTTGGAAACGGTGTCAAAAATGCTAAAAATTTCTGATCTTCCCAGACTTTCCAAGATTTCATATTGCCTGATACAATGTCGTCGAAAATTGTACGGTTCATCTACCCTCCACTATCGCGTTACTTCTGGCGATCGATATACACCCATTATACACCAAAGGCGTGTCGGAATCTACACAGGCAAGGATTTACCACTTTTACATGCTTCCTACCGCTACCCTTGTTATTTTGTCTCGCTAATCACCATAGCGATATCACTATTCACACCTGTAACACAAGCTAACGCATTACCTGTTTAGCAATAGCATCACCCAAAGCATTGCCATACCGAGCTGCTGCCGTGTGATCACTTGGCACGCTCTGCTGGTTAAGACGATGTACGACGCCATGCATCAAATCCGTACCATTCCAAAACGTCTGGGCTGCCACATTGTTGACGAAACGAGGGCATCCCGATGAAACTCGCCAAGCGTACTGCGCCAGTGCATGTGTCCACATATAGTAATTGTCACCAGCTGGGTCTTGCGGGCCGTCTTCGCGTGTTTTGTGCGCCTTGATTGCGCTTCGCCAAGCAAGCATCGCATCAAGTCGCTGCTGCCTGTCGGTAATTTTGTTTGGTAACAGTGTACTGTCGAGCCAGCGCGCATACTGGCGTGAAGACGCCCAAAGCAGCATCAATGAATCATCAACTCGCCCAGTCAGCGATAGCGCGACGTCCAGTTGTTCGGCTGCGTCCAGCGGACCTGAGTTGGTGTACCGCCGTTCATGCTCCATCCGCAACGCTTCAGTTTGAGTGAAGCTTGGCGCGCCCACTATATCATCTGGGCCGATTCCAGAATGGTCAGTAAATTGTATTAGTGCAGCGCTTAAATTCAGCATCGCAACCGCGCCAAGTACTCGCGGCGTATCACGATATCCCGCTAGTCTCTCGCGTACATTTGGCAAAGTGCCTTCAACTGCCGGCATTAGCGGCTGTTCAGTAGCCTCGGCTGCGAGCTCGGCCTCTACGTGCAGTTTTTCGTGAGGTGGAGTTATCACGAGCGTCAAAACAGACCTCGCAAGTCCGTTTACCGCGCTGACCGCAGTGCGCCACTCGCATTTGCCTTTCTCCTTTCTTTTCGTCATTGTGTTATAATATCATACAATGAAAAAAGTTAATTGTCAGCTATCCTTCCGTCGCTTTGCTCTGCCTACGCCACAACGTTTTTGGTTGACTCTAACCGGCTGTCTACGAGCGATTCTCACAGTCATCTGGACCCCACCACACGAAGATCGCATCATTCATCGCGCTGTCAACCAGCAACTTATGGACACTCAGATACCGCTTAACCTTCCTAGTGATGAAATCATTAAGTCAATCGACTCTCAACTACCACCAGAATTTGCAGTTCCAAGAATCACCTTCAGAGAGAGACTTGGACTGTTTGCTGTATTGATGCAATTTACTATGTATATTCCGACTATCCAGCCATATTTCCGCGCCAAGCAAACTGACATCGATACGTTGCACGACAAAATCATTAAAGATGCGCGTACACATCATCGCCCAGTTGACCTCGCCGAGCAATTTCACCACGCTATGCAGGTTGCAGGTGATCCAGTCGAAGCACTCTGGCTTTTGCTCGTGACAACTCGACAATACGCTCGCTGGTATGACGGCGAGGCGATCGACGACTTTCGTCCGCTTTCTCGCAGTCAGGCAAAGCGCACCATGAAGACTTGGTATCAGTCAGTTGCGGCCCTCAAGCATCACGATGGACAGCGCGCCCAAGACAGCGCTGGCGACACCTACTATGTGTGGACACACGCCATGGCAAAACTCGTCTTCGGACCCATGTCATCGCACATTGCAGTTGACGCCTATGTCTTCCGCACCGCACTCCACATTGGCACTTGGCTCAACCACAACATCGCACACCGCATCACACCACAATCCGTCGCCAGCGACCACAGCATCGCTGCGCAGTATGGCAATGCGATCGGTGCACACATCGCCAAGCGAGCAAAGCGGCGATAAGACTCCTGTACGCAACTTCTAATGGATGACCCTCTCAGCTAGTCGAGTGCATACAGATAATTTGCAATCGTATCATCGAGAAAATCGGCGACGCGATACTACTAATACGCCCGCAGGCTTTGGCTGTTGCGAAATTTACCCTATCTAAAACTGCTCCAAAAAGTCCAATTTGCCACTTTCAAAATGACGGACATCTTCGATTCCATACTTCATCATAACCAAGCGGTCGATTCCGCAACCAAAGGCAAAACCGGTGTATTCATCTGGATCGATGTCAGCAGCTTCCAATACTTTCGGGTGGATCATGCCGCAGCCTAACAGTTCGATCCAGCCTTCGCCCGAACAAACTTTACAATCCGGATTTTTTCCTTCGCAGAACGGACAGCTTAACGCAAATTCAAAACTCGGCTCGGTGAACGGAAAGTAAAATGGATTAACGCGAACGTCAAGTTTCTTGCCGTAATATTCCTGCAAAAATTCTTGCAGCGTGGCAATCAAATTGCCAACATTAACTCGGCGTGAAACATACACGCCTTCGACTTGATAAAATGTATGCTCGTGGCGCGCATCCAAATCCTCGTTACGAAAAACACGATCCGGAACGATAGCGGCAATAGCTTCGCCTTTTTCCAAATTGTCGCGATATTTCATTAACACACGATTTTGCATAGTCGACGTATGCGCCGGCGCAATCAAACGATCGCCATTAGAATCAGTTTCCTCGGTCATGAACGTATCATAATCGTCGCGCGCTGGATGACCCTTCGGAAAATTCAGGCTCTCGAACATATGGAATTGATCGTCAATCTCTCTGGACTCTTCTGTGACAAATCCCATTCGATTAAAAATCTCAGAAATGCGCTCAATTTCAGCGCTCAGCGGATGAATCGTGCCTTGTTCGCTCGGCAAAAGTTCGGGTTTGGACGAATTTACATCCATCGGCGCCGTAACGTCAATCGGTTTCAAGTCAACTTTTTCCAGCTCTTCCAGTCGCACAGCAATAGCCTGCTCAATAGCTTGCTTCAACTCATTAATCTGCTTACCAAACGGACCGCGCTCAACTGGCGGCAATGACTTGATTTGATTATACAATTCCCTAAGTCGTCGATCACGTAAAAACTCACGCGGAGACTTGGATTGCGAAACCGCCAAAACTATTTCTCTTCTCAATTCGTCTAAGTCAACCATTTTATCGTCCTTGCATTAAAAACATTACAATCACCGCACCAGCCATAATAGCAATTAAAATCCACGCCCACGCCAAAGTCGTCGTCTGTTTTGTGCCTTCCAAATATCTTATGTCGTCGACGCCGTCCATAGTTGCCTTTTCTTGCAAACTCGAAGCCTTCGCCTTCTCTCTTAATTCCGCCGCAATTCGCTCTTGCAATTCACTACGCTGATCTTGTTGATTTACAAATAATCCCATAACTACAGTATAGCAAATTATGTTATAATAGTCGTGATATTACTTTAAGGAGGGAATATGGCTACGAAGAAAACTTCAAAGAAAGCCCCAGTTAAAGCCGCAGAAAAGAAAACTGCTGCCGCTAAAACTGAAACCAAAACGACCGTCAAGCGCGTCGTTGCTGAATCTACCGCTAAAAGCAAGCGCGTCAAACTAGATTCTAAATTACCAAACAACTTAATTAACATCGTTATTGCGGAAGTTATCGGCACGTTCATTTTGACACTTGCCGCATTATTCGCATCAGATATTTTGTCATCAATGTATGTCGGTTTTGCGTTGATGTTCATCGTTGCAATTATCGGCAACATTTCTGGCGCACATGTAAACCCAGCTGTCACGTTTGGTCTATGGACAATGCGTAAGCTAAAGACCGTACTTGTACCATTTTACTGGGGCGCACAATTCCTCGGCGCAATGGCGGCTATCGTACTTGTTGGCTCATTAACAAACGGCGGATTCGCCCTAAGCTTTGACCAATTTACTGCGTTCTCTTGGAGTATCTTCGCGATGGAATTAGTCGGTACCGCTGTATTTGTATTTGGCATCGCCGCAGTTTTGCAGCGCAAAGAAATCAAAGCAGCTGGTCAAGCTTTTGGAATTGGCTTAGCATTGATGATTGGTCTTGTCGTATCTGGCTCAATCTCTTCATACATTAAAAGTACTGCTATTGCAAAAATCCAAAAAGAGCAAAGCGCTACTCAAACTGAGAAAAACGGTCGTACTTACCCACGCGAAATCTACATCTCAGGCGCAACTTTGAACCCAGCAGTTTCTTTGGCCGTTACAGAGAAAACCGACTCTCAACTACGCAGCAACGGAGTATTGCCAGCTGAAGGCGAAAAAAGCTATTCACGCTTTAGCCTGGAAGTAATTGCCGCTACCCTGATCGGCGCAGCATTAGGCGGTAACCTATTTCTACTCGTCAATTACCGAAACAAAGACGAAGAATAGATTATAACTTCACAATAAAATATCCCGCTTAATCGGCGGGGTATTTTTTATGTCAATCTTCCTGAGTCGGCCGATCAATCAGCTCCGGCTGCGCTTGGTTATCGCCACCAGAAATTCGCACGACATCCTTATCGATCTTCCCCAATTCCTTGTACGTATTGTTATAATGACCAACGGTCGTACTAAGGCTCTTGCCCATTTTCGTCATCAGCTCGTCAAACTTTTTAATATGAACACCCAATTGACCAACTCGAACTTGAATGTCTTTGGCCTGCTCTTCAATCTGCAAACTACGAAGCCCCTGAAGAACGGTCTGCAGGTACGCCAAAAAACTAGTCGGGCTCACAATAATCACTCGCTTATCTCGGAATGCGTATTCAATCAGATCGCGACTCGAACCGCCCTGACCGACATTATTAATCAGAAGATCGTAATACAAAGATTCGCTAGGAATAAACATAAAAGCAAAGTCCATGGTGTTTTCGCGCGGACGAATATATTTACTAGTTTCGTCGATTCGCCCCTTAAGGTCAGCCTTCACCTTATTTAGCCACATTTCACGCTCAGATTTTGTCTCGGCGTTAATCATGCGATTGTAATTCTCCAAAGAAAACTTACTGTCCACCGGCAATATTTGACCCTTGTCCAGAAAAATAACCGCGTCAACAATTTCGCCATCCTTGAAACGATATTGCATTTGATACTGCTTGGCCGGTAAAACATTATCCAGCACACTCTCCAGATAAAACTCCCCAAAAACCCCGCGTTGCTTTGGATTTTGCAGCACGTTTTGCAAGGTTTTAAGATCGGTCGCCACATCAACCACACGCTTATTGGTCTCATCCAATTTCGCCAATCGCTGCGTCACGTCAGCTACCAACTTTGCGCTTTCCGACAATTGTTTCTGTACGGAAGTCTGGACTTGCGCATTACTTCGCTCCAACTTATCGCTAACGGATTCATTCAGTTTTGCAATAGTCCGCCCCAACTCCACAACATCGGTTTTAATTAGCTCGACGGATGATTGATTTTTTAGCTCGCTGATTTTTGACTGCAGGACAAATAAAGTCGCACCCAAACCAATAGTAATAACGATTAAGAGAATAATGATAATGATTTCCATACACTTAGTGTACAGTGATTATAGCGCCAAGACAACTCGTGCTAAGATTGCGAATAAAGTCATAAATAAAATTGCTGCGCCATTGCCACGAATTCTATTCAACCAAATTAACGACAAATATACCAAAACTGTCGCCAAAACTACCCATAGCAATGACAAAATCCAAGATCCTCCAGCCCATAATGTAGCACCCCACAACGACACAGTTGCCGCGATTACTACTAGCAAAGGTCGCTTAATGCCAAATACCGCCAACACCGGCACCAACATAATTCCCGCCAAAACTAACGCAACGTAAGATGCAATGCTTGTGCTGTTTGCGCAAATAGAAATATGCTCAGCGTTCGCGCAAAATACGGGTGTAATCATAAATTTATCAAACGCAAGAGCCAGCAACCAGATGGCCGCGCCGCTAGCAACTAAAATCGCCAAAATCCTCAAGAAAACTCGCTTTGAAAATGGATATGTGTAATCCGATATTTCTTCACGGAAAATAGCTGACAATAATTTCATAAGTAAATTGTAACGTAAACTTGTCAATATTGCAAATGTATATACTTAAATATTATACTTTTTCAGGAGATTCATCGGTTTATACCAAATAATCCCTACGCAGGCAATCAATAATCCGCCAATAACGTCAAGTGGCGTATGCACCAGAGCGACAACCCGACCGACGCATATTAAGATTGTCATAACCAGACAAACAACAGCCAGCCGCCAACTCTTTGCTCCGAAAAATACCGCCAAAGTAATTGCCATTGTAAATAACGCGTGATCAGACGGAAAACCCGGATTATTAAGGAATGACGCGCCGGCAGATACGCCCAGAATCTCGAACGGGCGCATTTGGTCTGGTTGATAAATTGACCCGATAATTTTTGCCGCCACGTAAGCAGTCAAACCGGCCATCAAAACTTGGCTATAAACTTGATACTTCTCTTTATTTGGAACCAATTTTATCAGCGCGTATGCACCAATTAGCACAACTGGCACCACTAGTCCGTCAGCAATTAACTTTACAATCCATTGCAAATCCATACTACCAGTATATCGCGTCAACGCTGACCCGTAAACGCTTGCGGAAATCATTTTTCTATAGTACAATTATGTTTGCCGTTGGGATGTCGCCAAGTGGTAAGGCAGCGGGTTCTGGTCCCGCCATTCGGGGGTTCGAATCCCTCCATCCCAGCCAAATGGAATTTTCTCTAAATCCACCATTAAGTTATATGGTGGATTTAGTTTTGATGTTATGTAATAAAAATCTAGTTGGTCAAATCAACGACTGTTTATAGTAAATAAACTTTTGGATAAGAGTTGTTGGATGTTGTAATACTCCAATCTTCATGAATGGTTTAGTTATATTATTTTAGGTGGATAAAATATTGTTAGCTTATTATTAAGTCATTAGGTAATGGATTGCTTTTACTCAGGCGGTCAATTTTTGCTCAGGGTTTACTTTGGTTTTTACCTAAAGCTCTTGCTTCATTTTCTCATTAAATCAAATAAGGGCGTCTGTCGCAGTAATATATAGTGATCGTTGTTTATGTTGTTTGATTATTTATTAATCGCATAAAATGTCTTTTGCAATATATACTTGTGACATAATGTCTATTTTTGACTGAGGTGGGTTTTCAATGGCTACATCTACTATTCTTTTCATCATTTCTGCGAAGAAAAGTATACCCATATTTTCTTGTATTATATCGTGAAGAAATACTTTCTTGTTATTTTTGTAATCATTGTTGAGATTTACAGAGAAATATGTCATTTTTTTAGCTTCATATTGCCAAATTCGGTATTTAACTTGGGCTTTATCGTCAATTTTGATTTTGCCACAATTAGATAAGAATTTGTCTATACTGCCTTTTTTATGCCATGTCGCCAAATCTTTATCTATATAAACATCATTCCAATTATTGAATAGTGGATAATGAGAGAAAATGTTCCGTATGCATGAAAAAAGATCACCTGCAATTATTCCGTCAAAAATTGGTCTACCGCCATGCTTAACCCAGTCTAAGTATTTTTTTATTAACTCATAATTTGTCATTTCTATATATAGCAAGAATAGTTCTTTTATTTTGTAAAATCTTAGCTCTGGGCTCTCGTTCATAAAATCATTTGATGTCACTTCATCATATAGCGTGTAAAATCGATTAAAAAATGGCTTTAGAGCTTTTTGTTCTTTTTTTGTCGGTCGAATATCGCTATTTTGACTAACCATAATTATATTATATCGCAATTTGGTTCAACAAAATCTTGGTTTATCTAAAAAGCATATAAAAACTAGTGTTATGTGATATAATTTTATTGTCTAAATCTGTATGCAAAGTCGGTCGCAATTTTAGCGGTCGTCGGGTAAAACGACACTAAATAGAAATAATCGAGAAAGGAATAAAATGAAAGAGTCAAAAGAATTCTATAAAAATTGGAAGTTTTACGCAATTGTGTTTGCGGTTTTGTTTGTCGGGTCTGCTGTAATAAATGGCGTTACAGGCAACGACAAAGACAGACAAGGCACTTCAAGTTCAGTTAACTCATCAAAAGAAGAAGCTGTTTTAGCTTCCTATACAATCACCGGTCAAACTACTGGAGAATATGGCAAAGAGGTTACCTTAAACGCAAATAGCGACACTCCAGCTAGTAAATATCTTTACAAATTGCCTAGTGGTAAATACAAGGTAACTACGACCTATGAGAAAATGGCAAGTTTCTTCATCGTAAAAGACCAAATAAAAATTGATAGCAACAACAAAGACTACCCCGAAACACTTGATTATGTTGAGGGTAAATCTTATCTACTAACCGCTGGAAAAGATGATTTTAATGGCAAGGCTAAAAAAGAAGTTGAAGTAACTATTGGCAAAGATGAAAGCGTCCAAATCGTTAACTCTCCACAACTAACCTTTAAGAAAATAGCTGAGCTATAATGAAAGACCGCAAAACATACAAAATATTGACTTGGTGTAGTTTTTTCTTCCCAATAAATAGGTTTTATATCGGTAACACAAAAGGCATTATTTTGCGTAGTATATCTTGTAATTTGTTAATGTTCGGCTGGATTGGCGATTTGATGTATATGGATAAGACTTTTGACGAAGCAATGGCAAAGCGTGGCTATGTCAACACTAATATTCGCAATGAAGTTGATACAAAATAGTTTGTTGGGTTGGTGATTTTTACCAACATTACGCTACCTCTGTTTTTAATTCTAATTTTTGTTGTCTTGTTGGGCAATGACAAAAAGCCTATTTTTGAGGCTTGCGAAAATTTAGGCTACTTGTGCGTTTACAGCTTATTCTGGAAATCCAGCGGGTGCTATAAGGGGGCTATTCGGTAGCCTTTCAGCTTCTCCAGCTCTGATATATTTTTCACCGTTATTATCTACAACCACTCTAAGGTCTTGATTAGAAGTGTCTTGCGGTGATTCTTGGCTTGGCATTTCATCGTTCTTTGGCTAGTCTTGAGTGTCGCTCATATTAGATTATATTATATCATATCATTTTAAAGGGAGGATATGATATAATTTCGGTATGTCGGTTGGAGATGTAGTATCAATAATAAGTGCTGTAATTGCTATGGTATCGTGCATTGCGGTTATAGTGTCTAATATAATAACTAAACAAGTTATTAGAGATTCAAAGAAGCCTAAAATAGATTTGTTATTTTCTCCACTTGGTGGCTATATTGCTGATATTTATATTCGTAATGTGAGCAGTAATACTGCAAGAGACGTAACCTTTGAAGTCTCTTGTTCCAAGAAGAACTCTAAACTATTTAGCTCCCTAAAAGATAGCTTGTCTACCTTAAAGATTTCCCAAATGGTGGGTGATGAAAAATACCTTTTTCTTTGTCATTATGAGCCTGACGATATAGGCAACGGAAAACCCGTTGAAGTCACAATCTCTTTTTGTGATGAGGATAACAATTATTATTCCTGTAAACAAACTGTTGACTTAAGAACTACTGGCGGTAGAATCATCGCAGACCATTCGCCTCTAACTACTGGTCTTCAGAAAATTACTAAAGAGTTGTCGGCAATAAAAGAAGCAATAAAAATATCTAGCAAAACTAAATAAGCTTTAGGATAAATATCGTATTTGGTTTATTTATATTTTCTAGTTGTCTTTGTGTTTTTGGCAAGTCGGCTTTTATGTATTCATAAACCTTTATGAGCGAGTAAAGCTTCTTATTGTTGCAAGGTTCAATTGTCATATTTTTACGCCAGCCAAATTTGAAATTTAGCAGCCAATTATTTGGCTGTTTTTTTCGTCGATAAATTTGCGCAAATCAACAAAATCCACATCATGAATACCAGAAAAATCGCAGCCACATTATTCACATTCTTTATCGTTGCACCAAATATCACTGCCGCGTGCCCATTCACAAACGCCAAAAAACTAATTACCGTCATAATCCCCAAACTCAAAAAACCAGCCACTCTGCTCGTCAGAATAATTCTTTTTGGCATATTCATATCAATCAAAAACGGCAACGACGTTAGCTCAACAACCACCAATATTATCGCAATCGGAAGACTTAAATATGGCGTAATTCCCGCAGAAATAAGGGCTGCGGAAAACTTCTCAAACGTAAATAATTGACATAATAATGGCACTATTATCAATAGTCCTGCAATCAATTTAACAATTTTATTCACTTTTCTAGACATAATTTCAGTATAGCTTGCGCGTCAAAAAAGCTCAAGCTTGTTGTATTTTTTACGAAAGCACTTGCACTTTTTATAAAAACGTCATAAAGTTAAATTAGCGAACGTTACAAAAATAAACACCATAAAACAGTATCTTTCGCTCTACGACAAATCCACCACAACTTAAAATACCCCGTCTCTATGGGGTATTTTTATTGGTCAATATCCGCGATTGTTCAGCGCGCCACTCGGCAATTTTTCCGTGGTGTCCGCTCAATAAAACATCCGGCACACGTAAACCTTTGAACTCCTCAGGTCGTGTATACTGTGGAAATTCCAACGTCTCTCCATCTGAAAAACTTTCAATTTCCGCAGATTTTTCACCGCCCAAAACTCCAGGAATCAACCTAACAATAGAATCAATCATCATCATTGCCGCCAGCTCTCCGCCAGTCAGCACAAAATCGCCAATACTCCACTGCTCGTCAACCAGTTCTAAAATTCGCTCATCAACACCCTCGTATCGCCCGCAAATAAATATCACACCCCTGTCATCATCTGCTTCTTCCTGAGCTTTAGCCTGCTTCCAGCGTTGCCCGCGCGGACTCATTAGTACCACTTTCGCTGTTTCATCCTGAGATTTCGCAAATTCCACCGCTTTCCATAACGGCTCAACCATAAGAAGCATCCCGTCGCCGCCGCCATAAGGAGTATCGTCAACCTGACGACGAGGACCCAAACCAAACTCCCGCAGATTCACCGTCGTAAGTTCAACGATACCGTCTTTTTGCGCCTTCCACATCATGGAATTATTAAAAACTCCCGTTGTCATTTCTGGGAAAAGTGTAATTACCTGAAACTTTCTCATCTGTTACAGTGTAGCAAGTATTGACTTTTTTGTCCAGGTATGATATATATGTATTAGCTTTTGTTCAACCGAACAGAAGTAGCCCTTACATAGAAAGGACAACTACAATGGATACCACCATCGCCATTTTCATCGTCATGATCCTCATCGTCGCCCCCCCGATCATCGCGAAGGTCGCTGCCGGCGGTCTCGTCGACTTCCTTGTCGCGAAGTACCTGAACAAGAAGGATGGTGAGTGAGTCAAAACTCAGTGGTGTTCCTGGCGGGAGTCCTTATGGCGCTCCCACCGGGATTCATCATTTTCTGGATCGACACGCTCCAACTACCCTTCCCGCTAGAGGATGTTGGCGGTTGAGTCTCTCGACCCATCACAAAGGGCTAACGCCCGCCAATGAGAATAGCTCGCCTTGAGACATTAAGTCTCGGCTTGAGCCTCTTGGCGGGCTATTTTCATGTCTTTTTGCAGAAATTATTCCCCACCAAAAAACCGTCCCAGTAAGGACGGTTTTTTAGCACAAATAAGGCTCTCAATGGTTAACATAACTGTTCATACATAATATACATTTAATGTTTATTGCTTGACCTATTTAATTTATTATGCCAATATATTATACAATCTAATACTGGGGAAACTTATAAGGAGATAAAGTAATGATGGATTATGGTTACAACAACCCAAGGTGTAAACTGGAAGAAACACAGCAAGCGAGACTCCGTGAATTAAGAAGGCAAGGAGCTACAGTCCTGAAATCAATAAATTCACTTGGTTATACAGTAACGCACGATCCAGAGACCGGAAAAGCTCTTGAAGTGTCAACAGGAAGAACATTAGGAAGTATTATATCCCAGCCGATTAGTCCTGAATACGACACTGATGACGTAGAGAAAATGCGTATTATATGTCTTTGGGACTTCGGACAGAATCTTTATGATGAACCAGACGAGGAAGTCAGGAAATATTATACAGAAGTAATAAAATATCTTAGAAAGAAACGCATAGAACACCTATGGACTATTGTACTCATGCATGAGCGCAATGAAGAAAATCCTATCGCTGAATATATGATCAAAGCAGAAGAAGCTATCCACGGACGCCCTCTGAACGATCAAGAAAAAAAATCACTTAGGAGTAGTGATTTTTATAAACGCTTGCAAGAAACAGCCGCAAGTTGTATTCATCTCAGTGATTCGAAATTATTAGGTATCTATTCGGAGCTATTAACCCTCTATTTAGAGCTACTGGAAGATGATAAACGAGATGAAATATTAGAAATGATTAATTGGATAGAGGAGATGGAAGAAAACAAAGACAAACTGACCAGAATCTCAGAATTCCTAAAATCAATGGAAGAATACTCGAAAGCACTGAAGGAAGATGAGCCAAAAAGCACAGAGACGGAATCAACAGAATCAAAATCGATAGAAAGAAAACTTGGCGAAACTGCAACGCGACGGCAATAAAACAGTCATATTCCCCACCAAAAAACCGCCCCAATAAGGACGGTTTTTTAGCACAAATAAGGCTCTCAATGGTTACCCATTGTCTCGCATAGAGCTGTTCTCGCATAATGTCTGTGCTTGAACTGGTTTTAATTATATATCAAGATCGTCGAGTTCTGCAAGCTCTTTTCTGGTGTTTTCTGCGTAAGATGATCCATTTTCCACAGTTTCATCTGTTGAGTTATCCACAGAAGCATGATCATTATAGCTATTGCTCTCACGCTCACCAGAAAAACCATCATTGTTAACGATCTTCAAGTTATATCGAGCATCATTCTTTGCGCCCAAAGCTCGCAGAAGTGTACGCAAACTCTGTGCTGTACTGCCGCGCTTACCAATAACTCGACCCAAATCTGCTGGATTAACTGTCAATGTTAGTAAAACGCCCTTTTCATCAATGGTTCGGTCTACTACGACGTCTTCTGGACGTCCAACCAACGCCTTTACAGTATATTCTACAAACTGCTGATCTATTGTTGACATTCTGCCCCTCCTCCTGGAATTAAACTGTATTTTCATTATACACGAGCAGTTTACGCCGTGCAAACTTTAATTATTTCTCGCCAGATTCTTTATATTTAGCAATTGCAGCACGAGCAGCTTGCTGTTGAGCAACTTGCTTTGACGGACCAATGCCTCGCCCCATCATATTATCACCAACAAAAACCCCAAGGGTAAAGACTTTATCATGATCTGGGCCTTCTTCGCTCAGGACTTTATATACCGGCGTTTGATTGTCAACCCGCTGAGAAATTTCCTGCAAATACGACTTCGGATCACGCCAACTGCCAGACTCCAAAATTCCGTCCAGCTTAACAATTATATGCTTGTGAATAAAATCGCGAGCATCATCAAAGCCACGCTCCAAATAAATAGCGCCGATTACCGCCTCAAACGCATTAGCTAAAATCTGTAAATGCGCTCGCTCTGAGCCGTTCTTCTCGCCCTTTGACATACGAATCAGCGGACCATAACCCAACTTATCGCCAGCGTCACCAATACTTTCCGTTCGTACCAAAGCTGCCCGCCAAGCAGTCAAAATTCCCTCTGGCTCAGAAAAATGCGTAAACAAATATTCCGTTACTGCCAATTCCAAAACCGCATCACCTAAGAATTCCAAGCGCTCATTGTGATGATGGACGGATTTTCGATGCTCATTGACATAACTGCGGTGAGTCAAAGCCGTGATTAGCAAATCCAAATTCTCAAACTCAAAACCTAATTTTTCGCGCGCAAAATCTTGATATGGTGCAGTGTTCATTCCGTTCATTTATAAATTCTCCTGTCTAATTCGTTTCATTGCCAAAAGAATCAGCTTGCCAATATCTTCATATTCAACTTCATCCAGCGCCTCATGAAAACTAAACCATTTAAGACCGTTCATCCACTCTTCCTTTTGGAGTTTCTCATTAGGATCTAGTGCCTTAACTAGATAAACTTGCGTTGTCATCAATACCAATTTATCGATTCGACGATAACGAAAATTCACCTTGCCCAGCCAGCCGTGCAGTTCAATTTTCTTCAATCCAGTTTCCTCGCCAATTTCCCTACGAGCCGTCACCTGAGCCGTTTCACCTGGCTCAATATGACCTTTGGGAATTGTCCAGCGGTCGCGAGCGTCCTGATATAGCAAAAACTCTGCCTCGCCCTTTTTATTACGACGAAAAATCACGCCACCAGCAGTTGGCTCGCGTACAATTTCCTGAATCAATGGCTTCTTGCTGCCACTAAAATATTTTTTTATCTTATCAAAGTTGCTTGTTCTCACTGTCGGACTCCTCCACGAGAGTACGGAGTGCCGTGCCAAGCACGCCATTCACAAACTTACCCGAGTTATCCGAACCGAACGCTTTTGCTAATTCTACCGCTTCGTTAATCACCACTTTCGGCGGAACGGTATCTGCACAATATAGCAATTCATATAAACCAATTCTAAGTACCGCCCGATCAATTCGCGGCAACTGACTAATTGGCCATTCTGGCGCCAATGGCTGCAATTTCTCATCCAATTGACTCTGTGTCGAAAGTATGCCGCTGATCAAATTATCAATAAATTCAATATCGTCAACCGATGATTTATATTCAGCCAAATTACGCTTTAAAATAGTCTTATAATCAACATCGCTATCGCCAACCTCTTTGCGAAATTCATGTTCATAAAGTGTTTGCAGTGCGACAATTCGTCCCAAATGACGGTTTGATGCCATTACTAAGCGTCCTGTTCGTAATTATTATTTTGTTGTTTTACCAGTTTCACGCTTGGTTGTCTTCACCTTAACTGGTGAAGTTGCGTTAACGCGACGTGCCAATTTTAATACCAAGTGGCTGCGACGAAGACCAGTTTTACGTGGGCTACTCTGTTTCTTAGGTTGTGCCATAATTTATTCTCCTCTTTTAGGTTGTCATAAAACTTACGTACCATTATACCTTTTTTATTGGACAATCTCAAGAGCTTGTCTGCAAATTAGATAATAATATTGACTTTTTATGTCGTTTATGGTAATATAGCAAACATGAACACGGAACGATTTACATCACAAAACAACAATGAAGACGACAGACCTGTAATAGAAATACCAAAATCTGTAGTTAAAATCGGTGCAGTAGCATTAGCCACGCTAGGCGTAGCTGGAGTTGCAAACGCCCTAGGCTTATTCTATAGCCCTAGATCACCAGAAAAAGGACCAAGCCCTGCCCATCAAGTAGCTCAAGTCGTAGAGGATTATAGCAATGGAATCATCACGGAGCTGCCAGAAGATACAGAAATTCACACTGTCACTCTTGAAGAGGGAGAAAATCCGACTTCGGTGGCTGAAACAACCATGGAAGAATACAACGAAGAAAATCCTGAAAATAAGATAGACCCCAACGAGGCAAGAAGCTCCATATATGAAACTAGCATTAGTATGAAAGAACTCTACAAAGATGAGACGGGCAATACAGAGATTCAGCCAGGAACTACCGTCAACATCGCCATAGGCGACATAAACGGTGACGGAAAGCCAAGCATAGCCATAGCAGGAATAAAGAACGAATCGAAGTAGACTGTTTCCTAGACTACAATATTCACCAGCTTGCCTGGAACATAAACCATCTTTTTAGGTGGTTTATTGTTTATGAATTTCTGGACATTTTCGTCAGCCAGAGCTGCCGCTTCAACACCCTGCTTGTCCATATCACTCGGCAGTTCAAGTTTCGCACGAAGCTTGCCATTCACTTGAACTATAATAGTCATCACGCTGCTCTTTAGATATTTTTCATCCCACTTTGGCCAGTGACTAATGTGAACCGTATCATCATGACCCATTTCATGCCACAATTCCTCTGTGATATGCGGAGCAAAAGGCGCCAAAATCTGAATCAAGCTTTCTAATGCAAATCGCCATTCATCTGACATGTCAATTCCTTGCGATTCTTTTATCTTATACAGACCATTGACCATTTCCATCATCGAAGCCACGGCCGTATTAAACTTCTCATCTTCAATATCACTAGTAACTTTTTTAATTGTCAAATGAATTAACCGCAATAATTCTTGAGCTGTTTTTTCATTCGCGTCAAGAGAGTCGTTTAGATTCTTATCAATGAACTCCTGAACCAAGTTCCATGCTCGATTTAAGAACCTGTAAGTTCCCGGAACACCACGAGGATCCCATGGCGCATCCATGTCATAAGGAGCGATGAACATTTCGTAAACTCGCAGCGCATCAGCGCCATATCCACTGTCCATAATCTCCATTGGATCAATAACATTACCCTTAGATTTAGACATTTTCTGACCATCCGGAGCCATAATGTACGCATTGTACATCATTCGCTTGAAAGGTTCTGGAGTCGGAACGAGGCCGAGCTTATAGAAAAATCGCATCCAAAAACGACTATATAACAAGTGAGCCACGGCGTGGTCGGCACCATTGTAATAATCAACCGGCATCCAATGGTTAATTCTCTCAGGATTCCACGCTTCATTATCATTGTGCGGGTCGAGATATCGTAAGAAATACCAGCTAGAACAAGCATAGCCATCCAAAGTGTCAGTCTCACGTCGACCTTCTACCCAATTATCGCCGTCAGGCTTGTTTTCCGTAATCGGCACAGTTTTTCCAGTTTCAACATCCACCCAGACTCGTACCCAATCATCAACCTGGGCCAAAACGGAAGTATTACCGCCCGTTGGCTTAAAGTTCTCCACCTCTGGCAAAATCACCGGCAAGCATTCATCAGCCACGGCAATTGGCGCACGACCGTCAACATGAACAATTGGAATTGGAGCGCCCCAATAGCGCTGACGAGAAATCAACCAATCGCGCATTTTATACGTGGTTTTACTTCGCCCAGAATTCTGCTGCTCCAGCCACGCAACAATTTGCTCGCGAGCATCCTCACTCCTGGTGCCGTTAAATTGTCCGGAATTTATCAATTCGCCTTCACCAGAATAACAGCCAGTATCAGCTGAATACTCAGGCTTATCAATAACCTGGATAATCGGCAAGTCAAACTTCTCAGCAAACGCAAAATCGCGCTCGTCGTGCGCTGGCACTGCCATAACTGCGCCGGTTCCATAACCACCCAAAACATAATCCGCCACCCAAATCGGCAATTTTTGACCATTAACTGGATTTATGACATAACTGCCAGTAAATACACCTGTTTTCTCTTTATTCTCTTGACGTTCAACATCAGATTTTTGTTGCGAAGCTTGGATATACACTTCAACCTTTTCGCGCGTATCAGAATTGACCAACTGAGAAATCAGAGGATGCTCCGGCGCCAAAGCTACATACGTCGCGCCAAATAACGTGTCAGGACGAGTTGTGAAAACTGTAATCTTGGAATCTTGACCACTAACCGCAAACTCAACTTCTGCACCAACTGACCGACCAATCCAATTCTTCTGCATGGTTTTAACCATTTCCGTCCAATCAAGCGCATCGGTTGCCTCTAAAATTTCATCTGCATACGCCGTAATTCGGAAAAACCACTGCTTGAGATTTCGCTTGGTTACAGGATTACCGCAGCGCCAACATTTGCCGCCTTCAACCTGTTCGTTAGCAAGCACTGTATTATCAGTTTCGCACCACCATTGCGGCTGCTCTTTTTGATATGCCAAATCGTGCTTATACAATTGCGTAAAAATCCACTGAGTCCATTTGTAATATTCTGGATCGGCTGTAGAAATTTCTTTTGTCCAATCATAACTAAACCCAAGTCGCTTCAATTGCTCCTTAAAGTGAACTTTCGCCTCATCGTGCGCCACACGCGGCGTTTTTCCGACTTTAATAGCGTAATTTTCAACCGGCAGGCCAAAGCTGTCCCAGCCGATTGGATGATAAACATTATAACCCTGCTGACGCTTGAATCGTGCTTTGATGTCGGCAAATTGAAAAGTACGACCGTGACCAATGTGAATTCCCGCCCCTGTAATCCCCGGAAGCATACTCAAACTGTAATATTTCGGCCGAGTCGTGTCATTAAAATCAACCGCGTAAGTGCCGTCAGCTTCCCATTTGTTTTGCCATTTTTGTTCAATTTCTGTCGGATTATAGCGTCTCATATCTGTAATTATAGCAAATAATCCCGCTCATTACGAACGGGATTATTATTAGACACTTAAGCTATTTACCTAGTCGAGGTTGATGATAATCCGCTCGAATACCCTTCCATAAAACCTTCTATAAACTCTTTCAAGCTCTCAGCATCCGACGGCGCCTTTATTTCCTCAGACTTGTTCATGTTAATGTCAAATGAAATCTCTACAGATGCCTTCTTATCATTACCCTTAAGCTCTACAGCCTTCAGTTCATGAGATAATCTATCAACCCACACCTTCAATGAAGCTGTGTCAATAGATGATGATCCACTACTCTTGTAGCTATTAGATTTTCCACACTTACCGAGCGCCTTACCGACTGATGAATTCTTAAACTCTTCCTCAAATTTTGACGAATTAGATTTATTATTACCTTGCAATTCAAAACCACGTCCACCATTACGGTCGCTGATCTTTGAATCTTTTATAGTGAAGAAGCTATTCTTTTGATAAATCTGAGCCAATTCCTTACGTGCACTTTCGTCACTTTGGATTTTCTTCAGAGCGTTAATTCCACACTTGTATTCGCTACCGATTTCATCTGGAGAAATCTTCATCCACGTGCCATTCATTTTATTGATTTCAGAATTTAACTTTTTCAAAGTCTGATCACGATAAGCCTCCATTTGAGTCCTTGACATCTTACCGCCAGACGAAGACTCCATAACTACTTCCAGAAGGCTGCCATACAACTCATTGAAGTTATTTATCTTCACATATATCGTCCCGTCATCACCAAGAACCACATCACCTTTAAGAGGGATATTTTTCTCAACTCCCTTAACAGCAAGCTTAGCGTCTATATCTGCCTTTGATTTTCCCGAATCAGTAGCAGCCTTTACGTTTAGCTCTATTTTCCCCTGGTCGCGCACGTCAATGACTACCTTACCGTCGGCAGTCATCTTCTTTGCCATAATAGCATTAGACACAGCGTCCGTAACCATCTTTTCTGGATTCTGCCACCACAAAAAATAGACTAGCACAGCAGAAATAATAGCAATAAGAGCTATAACTCCCAGCACTATGCCAATTATCAATCCCGTTTTCTTCTTTTTTGGTTGCATCGGCACGCCATTATATTGCGGCTGCGGTGCAGGTTGATTATCTTGATCCATCATTCCCCCTTGTTTTATATACCTTGAATTTAATACATCACATTAATCTTTAAATTGTGAGAAAAATTGGTTTTTCCTAGCAATCCACTCCGGCGTTTGCCTGACTAAGTATTTATCATCCTCAGTGCTATGAAGGTTGATTTTTATAGATTCCTCTAGCCATACGCCGCCGCTTGAACCCTTAAACAGAGCAACGCCTTCAGATTTCAATTTGTCGCGCACGAAAGACCCAGCCTCGATGGCATTCTTGCACTCCTTCACCTGGCAACCTTTTTGGCGTGCAGCTGGCGCCAAATATTGATTAGCCTTCTCACCAACCGTCACAACCCAATCCAACAAATCTGGGCTACAATGAGAACCAAGTTCAGCGTGAGCTTGCTCGAAAATCCCCTTTAAGCCGTTCATATTGCCAAGTACGGCAATTCGCTGCGGAGTCTCAATTCGATACAAAGACTGTAAAGCCGCTAAGGCGGTCAACGGCGTCGAACTATAGCTATCATCAATCAACCAAGTGTTGTCCGCACCCTTCAGCAAATTCATCCTGCCAGGCAATGGGCGTAAATTCTCTATACCCTTTTTTATATTCTCCTCAGTTTCACCAAACGCATATCCAATAGCTGCCGCCACGATCGCTGGACGAATATTATGCTCGCCAATTAGCTTAACGTTGACTTCTAGCCCATTAGGATTTTCCGGCGACATAATAAATCCGTGATGTCCATCTTTCAAGGAAAAATTACGATCGTCAAAATTATACTCCGCCACTGGATCACTTCCGTACGTAGTGATATTAGGATTTGTCAAAAAGCTAGCAAAACGCCCGTCAATGTCATCACGATTTATCATCGCCATTCGCGAGAAATTCGCCAGCGAAATCATCTCATTCGCCACTTCCTCCAAGGAATATTCAACCTGCATTCGACCATTTGTCACAGAAGTTACAACCGTAATATCCGGCACAACGTAAGCCTTAAACCAATCGTTATAGCCAAGTTCCTTTGGATTAAATTCCTGAACAATCACTTGAACTTCCGGTTTTTCGGCCTTAATTCTCTTCTTTACGGCGCGCATCACTTTCCACCATTTGAACAAGCCTTTTTCAGGCATTTTCACGCCCATCATCTGAAGGAAAACGTCAGCTTTTGTCTTCGGCTCTTCATTGCGAAGCTGAATATCAAATTGTTGCGCCAAAACCGTACCGATAGCTATTTTCGCACTAGCCTTTCCAGCGCTACCAGTTATCGCCACAAGCTTCACGTCTGGATGAACAGCAAAAAATTCTCGCACTAATTTTGCTAGTTTTTCTTCCCTTTTTTTTGAAACAGTAACCATAACTATATCATACCATAAGCATTATAGAAGAGCTGCTACGCGCCCACCCGGGGCATATTTGAATGTGTGTTTGTCTTTCAATTGGCAAGCATAGGAGAATGCCCCTATGCGTACCAGCTCATGTTTAATTATGCATTATCGCCCAAAAAAACACAAGCTTTATATCTCACTGCGACTATTGATCTGCGTCGCTTATCATTTTCAATAGTTCTTCTTCGTCAATGATTTTCGTGCCGTATTGCTCAGCCTTTTTCAATTTGCTAGCACCAACCTTACCGCCAGCCACCAAATATGTCGTGTCTTTAGAAACTGCGGTTTGAAAAACCCCACCGAGATTACGAATTTTGTCCGCAGCAGCGTCGCGCCCCATAGATTTCAGAGTACCCGTGACGACAAAACTTTTTTCACTCAACCCGCCAGCCTTTTTATTGAACCGAGGAACGACGCCTAGCTCGGTGAACTTATTGAGCAATTTTACATTATCCTCATCAGCAAACCACGCCACTACAGATTCAGCAACAATTTCACCCACACCATCAACTTGTCGCAAATCATCAATCGTCGCTTTCGCCAAATTTTCCATACTCTCAAAATGATTCGTCAAATCAATCGCCGTTTGCGCGCCAATATGACGGATTCCCAGACCGTATAAAAATCGCTCTAACTCTGGACTTTTTTTATCAGCAATCGCCGAGATTAACTTTTGCGCAGAAACATCAGCAAACCGATCCAGCTTCAACAAATCGTCCTTAGTGAGTGTGAAAATATCCGCCAAATCACCGACCAAACCGTTGTCAATCAAAACTTCCACATTCTTTTCACCAAGCGTATCAATATCAAGCGCACCCTTAGACGCGAAATGCGCCAAAGCTCGCTTCAAAATCAGCGGACCACTAGAGCCCTTAACTCGGTAAACAGCTTCACCTTCCGGTCGCACAAATTCCAACTCTGGATATTGCCGTTTCAATTCTGCTTTATAATCAATTGGCTCAGAATATGCAGGTCGCAATTCCTTCAAAACATTCTCAACTTGCGGAATAATATCGCCAGCCTTAAAAATCACCACAGTGTCGCCTCGCCGAATATCCAAACGCTCAATTTCATCGGCGTTATGCAAACTGGCGTGCTGCACCGTAGTTCCAGCCACCACCACTGGATCAAACACAGCCACCGGAGTTGCCGCGCCAGTCCGCCCAATAGAAATCACTATATCCCGAACAATCGTCGTAGCTTCTTCAGCCGCATACTTATAAGCCACCGCCCCACGTGGATTTTTTCCCACCATTCCGAGATTGTCGTATATCTCTCGATCGTTAATCTTAACAACCAGCCCGTCCGTATTAAACGGCAAGTCATGACGCTTGTCGCTCCATTCATCGACAAATTTCATCACGTCGGACAAATTGTCAAAAACACTAGCCTGCTGATTACGAGAAATCCCCAGCGCCGTCAAAGCCTCGTAAGCAAAACTATTCGTCGGAACTTCCGAACTATCATCGCGAATCACATCATATCCGCGAAAATGCAACGGGCGCGCCGCCACCAGCGCAGGATCTAATTGACGAATTGTTCCCGCAGCCAAATTGCGCGGATTAGCAAATGTAGACAGCCCTAGAGATTTCTGCTTTTTATTAAGCTCCTCAAAATCCCGTTTCAGCATGACAATTTCACCGCGAATCTCTGTCCGACCACGCAAAAAATTTTCAAAACCCGCCGCTTCACGCAGACGAAGCGGTACGTTTTTAATGGTCCGAACATTATTCGTTACATCTTCGCCAACAAAACTATCACCACGTGTCACAGCTTGCGACAATACGCCGTCGACATAAATCAACGCGCACGCCAAGCCATCCATTTTTATATCCGTAAAAAATTCATGTCGCTGACCCGGTATCAATTTATCAGTTCGCTCAATCCACGCCTCAACTTCACTTTTATTGAAAACGTCATTCAAACTAACCATTCGGCGCGCGTGCTTTACTTTTTGAAAACCGTCGAGCAGCTTATTTCCAACTCGCTGCGTAGGACTATCGACAGTAATCAGCTCCGGGTGATCCGATTCAATTTTCTTCAGCTCATCCATCAGGCTGTCATAAACCGCATCGCTCACACTCGGCTTATCTAAGGTGTAATATTCGTAGCTATAACGATTTAGCAGGTCTTTAATTTCGTCAATTCTTGGTTTTTTTGGTGTCACTTTCAACCACCTTTCTGTAGAACAAATAGACATATACAGAAATCATAATTATCGTTACGTAAAGTAAAATCAAGCCAGCTGTTGGGACAATTGGCAACCAATCAATACCGCTAATCCAACCCTTCAGTGCTCCATCAAACAGAATCACCGGAATTAGAATAACAGCCCACAAAAGCACAGACAGAACAACAGCCCACGCAAATCTCAGCAAAATCCTTAGTCTTCGACCCGTCACAATATCACCCGACAAACGCAACGCGTGAAACGGATACATTCCCGGCAATGTTACGATGATCATCGCAAAAACCGTAGAAGTCGCCCAATAGACGGACATCGCCACTATCAGAATCGCCGCACCGCCAGCCGCCATCAGAATCGGCGTTTGATTTAACACTCCCGAAGCATTAAGTGCGCTATAAATAATCACCGCCACTGCCGCCGGCACCATTTGAATTAGGAAAACCCCGATGACAATTATCAGCGCAATTATGGGCGACCCAGAGCTATACAAACCGTCACGCATTTTCGGTTTTTTGCCAATTAAAATAGCTCGCGTCAGCCAAACAGACGACAACCAAGTTAATAGTCCCAGAAAAATTCCCGCCGCTTGCTGAACATTTCCACCAGCCGTTCCGCTACCGGAAATATAACTAACCGCAACGCCAGAGAACAGGCTAATTGTTGTATAAATTCCGCCGAATCCATTTGACTCAGCCTGATTCATCACATCTTTAAGTTGTTGGTATGTATCTTGCGACATGACGCTGGCTAAGGCAAACGTCAATATCGACATAACGATAATTAACGCCAGAAAAGTTTTCTTATTGCGCCACACTAGACGGCAAGCTTCGCTAGTCAGCGACCAATATCCTGGAATTTTAAGATCTCGTTGGTAATCTCGTCGCTTCGTTAACCGAAAACTACGATGAGGGCGACGCGCCAAAAAATTACGCCGCTGCTGATTCAATTTACTAAAGTCACGTTTAATACCAGACCATGCACTTTTTTTATGATCAGCATTTGGCTTCTTAGGATTCTTGACTACTCGTTTTTTGGAGGTTTTCGTTGTCATAATTACATCTTTGTTGCGTTATTTCTCAGCCTTGCAATTCTGTCTTCTAGCGGTGGATGAGTACTAAATAGTTTTGAGAAAAATCCGGGTTTCAAAGGATTATTCATGAACAAATTGGCAGTGGAAGAGCTTTGTTTTTGCATTGGTCTGCCGTATTGACGTAATTTTTCCAACGCGCTTGCTAGCCCTTCAGTATCTCGTGTCAATAGCACCCCTGAAGCATCCGCCAGATATTCACGCTGTCGACTAACCGCCAATTGAGTTATCGTCGCCAAAAGCGGCGCCAATATAACCACGATCAGCCCGAGAGCATAGACAATAGGATTAACATCACTATCACGGTCGTCACTATAAAACATCATTCTCAGCGCCAAATCTGCAAATAGACCAATCGCACTAACCAGACCAAAAGCAATCATACTCACACGAATATCGTAATTTCGCACGTGACTCATTTCATGCGCCATAACTGCCTCCAGCTCACGCTTGTCCATAATATCCAAAAGCCCAGTAGTCGCACCAACAATTGCATGATTTGGGTCGCGACCAGTCGCAAAAGCGTTTGGAGCTGGATCATCGATAATATAGACTTTCGGCATCGGCATACCAGAGGTAATCGCTAGATTTTCCACCACTCGCCAAAGTTCAGGAGCGTCATTTTTACTAATTTCCTGAGCGCCAGTCATCATCATAGCCAACTTACCGGCTATAAAATATTGCAGCCAAGCATATAACATTGCACATATAAAAATGATGAGCGCCAATGAATAGCTATCCGTTGCCGCGCCGACAAATAAGCCGATAATTCCAATAATTATCACAAACACAGACATAATTAATATTGTGTTGCGTTTGTTTTGAGAAACTGCATTGTACATATGTTAATTATATCAAAAATCGCCCGCTAAAAATAGGCGAGCGATTTTCATTTCAGGGTTCAATTAGAACTTTACTTCAACTGGATTTTCGACGCTTGCACGGTCCTCAACGTCGAAGAATTCCTTAGCCTGGAAGCTAAACATTCCCGCGATGATGTTTGTTGGGAAAGTCTGAATCTTCGTGTTTAAGTCGCGAACGCCACCATTGTAGAATCGGCGAGCTGCTTGGATTTTATCCTCAGTATCAACCAATTCTTGTTGTAATTGCAAGAAGTTTTGGTTTGCTTTCAATTCTGGATAAGCCTCAGATACAGCAAATAAACTCTTCAACGCGCCTTCCAAAGCATTTTCAGCCTTAGCGGTTTCAGCCACGCTGCCAGCATTCATGATTGCTGAACGAGCTTCTGCGACCTTCTCAAACACTTCTTTTTCGTGTGTAGCGTAACCTTTTACCGAGTTGACCAAATTTGGGATCAAGTCAGTTCGGCGCTTTAGCTGAACAGTAATATCGCTCCACGCCTCTTCTACGCGGTTGCGCAGTACCACTAAGCTGTTGTACGCACCGATTACAACTCCTACGAGTGCTAATAGAACTACTGCTACAACAATAAGTACAATTACCAATGGACTCATTTCTTACCTTTGTCCCTTTCCTATTCAATATTATTTTCTTTACAACTTTGGTGCGCAAGGCGGGAATCGAACCCGCACGACTTTTGGTCAAGGGATTTTAAGTCCCTCGCGTCTACCAATTCCGCCACTCGCGCTTATTTATATGCAATCCAGACACCTACGCGCCAGACTGCTTATATTATACTATATTCGCTAAGTAAATTGTACAATTTCGCAAAATAAAAAATAGCCCAATACTCAGGACTATTTATCAAAAATTGGAGGCACGTACGAGAGTCGAACTCGTCTAAAAGGTTTTGCAGACCTCTGCGTAACCGCTCCGCCAACGCGCCACCACTTTTATTATATCAGATTTTGCAAAACATATCACGAACAGATCGTCTAATAGTTGCAATATGTTTGGTGCGAGCGAGAAGACTTGAACTTCCACGAGCGCAATGCTCACTAGCCCCTCAAGCTAGCGCGTCTACCAATTCCGCCACGCCCGCATAACCACTTACCATTATACCCGATTACGGGGTTTTGTAAACGGACTTTTTCTCCGTCGCCCAATATTGAACATCGACATAGCGATCGACGGGATTGACAACTTCGGTACTTGCGTCGAGAGCTTTAACGTTCCGAATATGGATATAATCAAACTTCGGCTGATACAAGGCAATTGCCGGGGCGTCTGCTTGCCAAACAGCAGTGAACTTCGCATAGCGATCAGCGCGTTGCTTCGCTGAGATTTTAGATCGACCACTTTCCAGAGCATCGTCCGCTATCGCATTATTGTAATTGGAGAAATTCAAACCATTGTTGGTTGCCTGTGAAGAATGCCAATAGGCGTAAACATCAGGGTCGCCGCCCAAGGAGAGCTCATAAACCAACACATCAAAATTGCGCGGTTGCAAAACTGTCTGAAGGATATTTTGAGTGGCATCATTTGGATCAACAACTTTAATATCCGATTCTATATTCAGCTCGTCATACCAAACTTGAGCCAAATACCTGGCGACCTTTTCGTAATTGCTATTCCTCAAAACAACTACGTTGAGTTTTAACTTATCATTTCCCTTCTGACGAACATTATTCACACTCTTCCAGCCCTCAGCGTCCAGTAGAGATTTCGCTTTCTTGACATCATAACTAGACGAATTCGAATTCTTTCCTAGGAATTTGTTAAGCGTTGGGCCAGATAATTCCTCTGTAGACAATGACAAGGATTGACGTAATTTGGACGTATCAACACTGAGCGACAAAGCTTGACGAACAGCTTTTGATTGCAAGAACTGACTGTTGTTATTAAACAGCGCGTAAACTCCGTTATTCAAAGAATGCGCTTCTGCGGCATACATAGATTTTACCTCGGCGGATTGATCGTTATAAATCAATTCTGGAGTTCCTGTAATTTCTCGCGTACGCAAACTTTTCGCAATATCATCCTGCGTCGGATACGCGTACAGCTGGAATCGCTCTAACTTAGGAGTGCTGCCATAATAATTGTTATTCGACTGCAAATATAGCACCTTTTTACTGCCATCACTAGTTGCATTCTGCAACAACCTAAAGGCGAATGGACCGCTGGATATAGGCGACTTATTAAAATCATGCTCACGTAAATTCGACGGTTTAACATCTTTTAATATATGTTTAGGAATAATCGGGAATGTCAAAGCGTGGACAAACGGCGAATATGACGACGGCAAGATAAACTTCACCGAATCGTCAGACGCTTTCTCGAATTTTATAGATTTCCAGCCAGATATCTCAGCTCCAACTTCTGGATTCGCCAATAACTTCAACGTAAAGATTACGTCGTCCGCCGTTAAATCTTGCCCGTCTGACCACTTCAAGCCCTTCTTCAGCTTAACCGTATATTCAGTTTCTTTATCGTTTACGCTGATGTTATCCGCCATGTCAGCCTTTATATTGCCCGTTGAGTCATATCGATACAAACTTGAAAATAGCAATTTCGCGGCGGATTTTTCAGCATTGGTTTTTGCGAAAATCGGATTTAAGTTTTCCAAAGGACCCAGCACACCCTCAGAATACGATCCGCCAGAAGTGTACGCCATTGTCGTGAAAGAATTGCGAGAAATATGCCACTGCACCGCACTGGCGCCAATCATTACCAATACTAGAATAATCCAAACAGAAACCCGACGTCGCACATTAGACAAACGGTCTAACCTGGATGTCACGAATTTATGCGCATGACGCAAGCTTCCCTTTTCAATCTTGCGCAGACGCTTATTGACATCTTTACTGGAAACTTTTAGCCGCGCAAAACGATTCCATGACGAATTATCCGAGCTCAAATCTATTCTCCTATTTTTGCAATCCCGGCAAAATCATACTTGCCAAAATCGATAGCACAAAAATCACCGCAAAAACAATAGTTACGTCAAACAAGTTTTTATCAAATCCGCGACGAGTAGTGAATAATTCCCCAGACGAGCCGAATCCTGCACCCAAACTTGCGCCTCGTTGTTGCAACAAAATTGCGATAATCATCAGTACGGCAGATCCAAGCGTCACGTACGGTAAAATTGTATCAATTGACATATTACTCCTTTTCTTCCCGCTGCAAAACCAGCGCGCTACTTATAATATAGTTTACCAAACTCAGTATAATCCCGGCAATAATTGAATGCGCAAAAGTCATAGAAATCCCTGGCGCCAAAGCGAGCGAGATGTAAACCATAAAGCCGTTCACAATTAAGGTAAACAGTCCTAAGGTCAATAGAATTGCTGGCAGGGCTAGAATTGTAACGATTGGCTTCAATACGCTATTCACTACCGAAAATATCAGCCCAGCCATCATAAACGTCCACGCAGAAGTTGCGCCCGGAGTTTCATTTCCAAGCAGCCGCACTGCAACCCAAATACCTACCGAGTTAAGAATCAGCCGAATCAAAAACGTTGCAAATTGTCTTTTCATTAGTCTTATTATATATAATTTATGCTTTATTGTCGATTGAATGCTTGATTTTAAGATAAGCGCTTAATCAAATTCGCCTTTTTCGCGCCAACTTCCGCCTGCAATTCCGTATAATCCGCCTCGATAATTTTTTTCACACTACCAAACTTCCTCAACAATTTCGCGCGTGTCTTTGGGCCAATCCCCGGAATTTCTTCCAGTTGGTTTTTCGTCTGATTTTGACGCTTCAGCGCTGTATGATAACTCACAGCAAATCGGTGCGACTCGTCACGAATCCGCTGGAAAAGCTTGACAATATCTGTCGTCGCAATAGAACTTTTTGCAAAATTGTCCCGGCTGGAACCGTCATCAATAGCAGAGCCTCGTAAGTTCTTTGAATGCGAGCCAGCGTTGCGCTGAGCGGGATGCAAATTTACCACATACACATCATTGTCTTCGTAAATAGCGATGTCCTGATGAATAGATTTTTGCAACTCTTCAATGCGCGTTACGTCAATTTGCGAGCCAGTTTTATGAATAATAATTTCTTCCTCGCGCTTAGCGATGCTAATAATCGGCAATTTTATTCCGCGCTCATCCCTTGCCTTAATCGCCGCCGAAAGTTGACCCTTTCCGCCGTCAATCAACAACAGATCCGGACGACCCCAGCTTTTGATATTTCGCTCGCCAAGTCGCCTAAAAATCACCTCGTACATATTTCCAGTGTCGTCGTTTTTTTCACCCACCTTAAATTTGCGATATTCCGCACGATCGCTCGCACCATTTGTAAAAACTACCATACTCGCCACAACTTGGCGTCCGCTCATATGAGAAATATCATAACCCTCAATTCGCACTGGAATATTTTTCAAGCCAAGTAGTTTTGCTAAATCAGTCAGTGCCTTGTCTTTTGAAATATCCAAAAACTCCTTATCGCCAAACATAACGCGTCGCTGAAGCTCTTGCATGGCGCGCAACTTATTCCTCAGACTTGCCGCCCGCTCAAAATCGTGAAGCCCTGCAGCCGTTTTCATATCACGCTCTAGCTCCACAGCAATAGCCTTGCGATTTCCCTTAATATAACTTATCAATTTACGCAAACTAGCTTTATACGCGTCCGGACCATCACTTATTTTCGGACTTAAACCCAAATCCTCATCCAACTTTGATTGCCCGGGGCGTCTTTGGTGAGTGAGATATGGAAAAATTCGCCTCAAATAGCGCAATGCCTTTTTTAACGCAAAACCATTGTAAAATGGACCAAAATAATCCGCACCATCATCGGCAGGATTCCGCGTAAAACTGACCGTCGGCCAATCGCTTTTCATATCAATCCGAACATACATCTGAGACTTATTGTCGCGCAACAGAACGTTGTATCGCGGCATATATCGCTTGATCATTTCGCTTTCCAAAAACAGCGCATCAACCTCACTCTCAGTTTCAATCCAATCAGTATCAAAAATCTCTGCCACCAGCGCCATAGTTTTATTATCTCGCCCGCGCGAATCTTGAAAATACTGACGTACGCGATTTTTAAGAACCGCCGCCTTGCCAACATAAATTACCTCGCCGCTCGCCGACTTATGAAAATAAACACCGGGCGTTCGCGGCAAAGTTTTCAGCTTAGCTTGCAATGCTTGATTCATTAAATATATTACAATCTAAATACGGCAATTATGCAAGTATTCTTCTAACGATTGACTAATCTTCCAACCACTTTTTGAGAACTATCGCCTGATTATGTTCCGTATCTTTGGCGCCATATAGCAGTGTAACTGCAGATTGTTCGTTCCAATTATTCTTCGCCTCGGCTGCCGCAGGATTATTATCCAGCTCCTTCATATAACGGCGAGAAAATTCCGGGAATTTTTCTGGATCGTGATTAAACCATTTGCGTAATTCATCGGTCGGGGCAATTTCTTTATTCCACTCGTCCAATGCAGCTCGCTCTTTGCTAATTCCGCGTGGCCACAATCGATCGACCAGCACACGATAGCTATCGTCTGACGCGGTCGACCCATAAATCCGTTCAATTTTATACTTTGTCATAATTTCATATAACTACAAATCATTGATCAGATCAATAAAAAGCGAAAGCTAGCCATTCTTCAATACTTATTCGATGCTACGTAAATATTCCTCCAAAAACTCACTCCACTCGGGCGCATTCTTCTCACGGAAATAGGCACGAAGAAAATCAACCATAATTTGATGACGATTTTCTGCTTCTATTCGTCCTGGTTCAGTCAACATCAAACCTTTCAATTTCAGCAGTTTCTCAAAGAAGTGATTGATAAATCCGTCAGTATCATGCGTATTGCCATCAGTGTTATATTCGTGTGCCGCCAGATTGACATTCGGCCAAACCTTAGGGTCAAAAATCCGACCGCCGTGATGACAAGCATAAGTCAACGCCCGCTCAATACCGACTGCACCAATAGCATCACACATGTCAGCGTCAGACGCCAATTTCCCCGCCAGCCGCTGCGGCTGCTTACCGTTCAGCCGTTTGCTATAACCAATCGCCGCAATATTTTCCAGCACAACCCGACTTAAATCATCAGCCACCTCTGCCTGCGCCATAATATTTACCGCGTTCGTCAATTTTTCCGCCTGCGTTTTACCGACTAATTTATAATCATCAACATCATGCAGCCAAGCCGTCAATAGCACTTCTTGCAGGTTCACTGATTCGCTGTATTCGTTAGCAAAACGCTCCGCCAACAACGCTACTCGCTCGACATGATCATCAGCATGCCCCGAAGTGTCGCCGCCCAATAACTGCCGAACTTTAGTCTTTACTATTTCAAGCTGGGAAATTTGTCGATCGTTCATACTCATACTATAACATAAAAGCAGCATCGCCTACTGACGCTTATTAGCATACAAAGCGTAATATTCTTCAGGAAGATAATTTATATTAAGCCACCGGGCTTCCATTATTTCAAAGTTGCATTTTATGTCATAATTAGACGCGTGCGCCGCAAAAACTCGAACTGAAAATTTGGCATACGATTCATGAGAATTAGCTTTTCCGAGATACCGCAGATTATGTATCTTTAATCCAATCTCTTCCAAGGTTTCTCTAACGGCAGCCTGTTCATAACTCTCATTACGATTTACTCCGCCTCCTGGCAAAGCCCATTCTTGACGACTAAAGCGGCTTCTGACTAATAAAATCTTACCATCATCACGATAGACAATCACCCGCACGCGGTCCTTCTTCGGCACAATCCTAAAAACTAGCGACATTACGTAGGCAACCCCACGAAAAATTGCCCGCCCAAATGAGCTGAACATCTCGCCAACTATTGATCCTTTGCGAGACATAATTAGTAAAAACTTTCTCTTTTGGCGACAGTTTATTCTGTGGTTACACCGTCAAAATCTTCTTCGTTAGCTTCTGCCTCTTCCCGTGTCGCCCGAACAATGCCGTCTTTGTGATGTGCTGGACTATATATCGTATAGAGCTTAAGCGGCTCTTCGCCAGTATTTATCACATTATGCTCAGCGCCCGCCGGCACAATAATCGCACTACCGTCAGACACAGCATACTCATTGTCGTCAATCAAAACCTTACCTTTACCAGATTCAAATCTGAAAAATTGATCATTTTCTTCGTGAACTTCCGCGCCAATCTCCCCACCAACCGGCAAACTCATCAGTACCAACTGACAATGTTTTGCCGTATATAAAACTTGACGAAAATTATTATTTGCCAATGTAAGCTCTTCGATATTTCCACTAAAACCCTTCATAAATCCCCCTTCTATTTTTTTATTTCGCAGCTTTTTCCAAAGCGTCAATCAACGTCTGCTTTGGCTTCATGCCGATCATTTCAGCAACTTCCTCGCCGCCAACAAAAATCTTCATGTTTGGAATTCCCTGCACGCGATATTCCATAGCCAATTGCGCATTTTCCTGACTCGCTTCAGTGTCAACCTTAACAATATCAAACTCTGTTTCTTCAGCAATTTGATGCAAAAGCGGGGCCATTGCACGACATGGCGGACACCACGGTGCCCAAAAATCAACTAGTACAGGACCGTCACTTTTTAGCACCTTATCTTCAAATTCTTGCTTCGTTGTAATTTCATATAAAGCCATTATTTCCTCCTTTTCTGGCATTTTTTACAAACTCCCGTCACAACCAACGGGCCGTCAATATAACAATCGCTAATTTCATGCGCAATCTGTTTTCTCATCTCATCGGCAATTTTAATATCCATCAAACCATCGCAGTCGCTACACACAAAATGATCGTGATCGTCCTTACGAATATCATATCGCAAACAACCTTTTTTGGTCGATGGTGCCAAACCAATCATCCCGTCGCCACACAGGCGTTGAGTTATTCGATGCACCGTCGTGTCGCTGACTTCAGGATGAATGTTCCGCAATTCCTGAGCAATTTCCGCATTCGTCACATGATGCTTGCTCTTTAAAATCGCCATCACATCATTCGTGTATTTTGTTGATCGCCTAACAATTTGCGTCATGTTCCTATTGTAAAGTATTTACAATAAATAAACAAGACCTTTGCTCCACAAATTGACTTATATCTATATATTCCCTATAATAGTCAAAGTCTATGAACTCCTGATGGCGAGTTCCTCTAATATACATTTTTGAATAATTAAGAACGCTCAGTTTTCTGCGCAGCTTATAAATATTAATTTATCATCGAAAGGAATTGATTTGAAAAACAAACCAAACAGCAAAGAAATATTTCGTCTATTTTGGAAGACGTCAGAGCCATACAAACACCGCCGAAACTTGGCAATATTTTTTGCAATGCTGACTCTCGTGGTTACCATTTTTGTCGGCCCGCTCATAATTGCCCAGCTTCTTAGTATTATCCAACACAATCAACTGCACGACGCAAAAAATCTATGGACACTAATTGCTTTATACGGCGTCAGTGAATTATGGTCGAGCGTCATAGGCTGGCGATTAGTTTTATATCTCGCCTGGACATTCGAAACCGCCATGCAACGAGATTTATACGCTCGATGCTTCAGCAAACTGACCAACCAAACACTATTCTTTCATTCAAATAAATTCGGCGGGTCGCTCGTTAGTCAAACAAATAAATTAGTCGGTGCGGTAGAAAGTTTTTGGGACACGATAATTTGGTCAGTTTTGCCGCTAGTTGTTTCACTGGTCGGTTCAATAATTGTCCTGTCAACTCTTCTTTGGCAATACGCGTTATTCTTACTCATCTTCTCAATTGTTTTCAGTATCGTCGTTTATTACGGATCCAAGCCAATGGCGAAATTGACAAAAAAAGAAGCCAAAGCCAGCAATAAATTGAACGGACAATTAGCCGACGTAATCTCAAACGTTCTAGCGGTCAAGTCATCTGGCGCCGAAGCTACGGAACAGAAATTTTTCGCAAAAACCGTCAACTCTTGGCGAGATTCAAGTCTCGACGTAATGCGCGGATTTTTAAAAGTCAGCACCATATATTCATCAATCAACATGGTTATTAAAATCGGAGCAATCGCCTTCGCAGTGTACGCAGCTCAGAATAATTTGGTGGCAGTGGCGTCTGTCTATCTTATCATCACCTACACTGGAGGTGTCGCGCATGAATTGTGGAACATGAACGGAATTATGCGCAATTACAACCGAATTGTTGGCAACGCAAATGACATGGTAGAAATCTTACAAACGCCAACGACATTGATTGATAAAAGCGATTCAAAGCTAAAAGTTACAAACGGCGAAATTTCTATGGATAAAATAACTTTCACGCACGACGAGGGTCAAGGCGACACTCTATTCCACGACTTCTCTCTGGATATTAAACCGGGCGAAAAAATAGGTTTAGTCGGAGCGAGCGGTTCCGGAAAAACTACGCTCACTAAATTACTATTACGCTTTGCTGATATTGACTCGGGAAAAATTACCATCGACGGACAAGATATTTCCGAAGTCACCCAAGCAAGCCTGCGCGCCAAAATCGCTTACGTACCGCAAGAACCATTGCTATTCCACCGCTCCGTGCGCGAAAACATCGCTTACGGTCGACCTGATGCAACGGACGCGGAAATTGAAGAAGCCGCCAAAAAAGCTGGCGCTTACGATTTTATCGTTGGACTTAAAGACGGTTTTGACACAATGGTTGGCGAGCGCGGAACTAAATTATCTGGCGGACAGCGACAACGAGTTGCAATTGCTAGGGCAATCCTGAAAGATGCGCCAATTCTAGTCCTCGACGAGGCGACTTCAGCGCTAGATTCTGAGTCAGAGGCGTTGATCCAAAAATCTCTGGAAACGTTAATGGAGAATCGAACCTCAATTGTCATTGCCCATCGCTTATCTACAATTGCTAAGCTGGACCGTATAATTGTTTTGAAAAATGGGAAAATTGTCGAGGACGGATCACATGATGAGCTCATCAATAAAAAACGCGGTGTTTACGCAAAATTATGGGCGCGACAATCTGGCGGATTTATTGAAGAATAGTCCAATCTGCATACGCTAATTATGTTATAATTAAGATATGGAATCTTTTATTCACTTGATAACTAGCTTCGGCGTATTGGCAATTTTATTAGTAATTTTCGCAGAATCTGGCCTACTAATCGGCTTCGTCTTACCTGGCGACAGCCTGCTTTTCACCGCTGGATATATGGTTCAGCAAAACATCCTACACATTGACATTCACATTTTTGCGCTTTTGGTTTTTGCGGCGGCAGTGCTGGGCGACAGTGTTGGCTATAGTTTCGGCCACAAAGTTGGACGCAAGTTGTTTGAAAAAGAAAATTCCCGATTCTTTAAGAAAAAATATTTGGAGCAAACAGAAAAGTTTTACGACAAGCACGGCTCAGCGACAATCGTCCTGGCTCGATTTGTGCCAATTGTAAGAACCTTCGCCCCAATCGTTGCCGGCGCCAGTAAAATGCACTATAAAACGTTCTTAACTTTCAATCTTATCGGTGGATTTCTTTGGTCGTCAGCATTCGTTTATCTAGGCTTCTATGCTGGCGAGTTTTTGACCAAAGCAGGCGTAAATATTGAAGTTGCAGCAATCCTCATTATTTTCTTGTCTGTCTCACCAATGGTTATTCATGCTTTGAAACAGCCAAATACTCGCGCTTTGTTAAGAAAACAATTGTCGGTTCTCCTCTCAAAAACCAAGCGTAAAAAATAGTCTTAAAGCATCTTTTTCAGATATTTGCCAGTGAACGAATTTGGCACTTTGGCAATATCTTCAGGCGTACCGCAAGCCACAACGGTACCGCCGCCAATTCCGCCTTCTGGACCCATATCAATTATCCAGTCAGCTGACTTTATGACGTCCAAATTATGTTCAATGATAATCATGCTATTACCGCCCTCAACTAATTGCTGTAAAATCCCCAACAGTCGCTTTACGTCAGCAGAATGAAGCCCGGTGGTCGGCTCGTCCAGAATGTACATAGTTTTTCCAGTGGAACGCTTGGAGAGTTCCGTTGCCAATTTAATTCGCTGTGCCTCACCGCCTGAAAAAGTAGTTGCTGGCTGACCAAGTTTAATGTAGCCAAGCCCAACCTCGACCAACGTCTGAAGTTTTCGCGCAATATTCGGCACACTGTCAAAAAATTCCGCCGCTTGATCAATTGTCATGTCCAGAACATCAGCAATTGTCTTGTCTTTATACTTAATTTCCAACGCCTCGCGATTATAACGCTTGCCGTGACATTCGTCACATTGAACGTAAACGTCCGGCAAAAAGTGCATTTCAATTTTTATCACACCATCGCCCTGACAATTTTCACAGCGACCGCCTTTAACGTTAAAGCTAAATCGCCCAGATTTATAACCTCGAACGTTAGCCTCGGGCGTACTGGCAAAAAGCTCGCGAATCGGCGTAAAAATCCCAGTATATGTTGCTGGATTAGAGCGCGGCGTTCGACCAATTGGCGACTGATCTATGACAATCGTCTTATCAAGCAAATTCACACCTTCTATAGCGTCGTGCAGCCCTGGCGCCGTCGTTGCGCGATTCAGCTCTGCCGCTAGTTCCCGCGCCACAATATCATTCACAAGCGTCGACTTTCCGCTACCAGAAACACCAGACACTACAGTCATCAAACCCAAAGGAAACTCCACATCAATGTTCTTAAGATTATTTTCGCGAGCGCCACGAACAATCAACTTTCTATCTTTCACAACTTTGCGACGTTTTTTCGGAACGGCAATTTTTTCCGCCCCAGATAAATAGCGACCCGTTATACTGTTCTCATTTTTCGCAACAATTTCAGGCGTCCCCATTGCCACTACTTGACCGCCATTCACACCAGCTCCCGGCCCCATATCCACCAGAAAGTCACTCTGACGAATCGTGTCCTCATCATGCTCAACCACCAGCACAGAATTTCCTAAATTACGAAGGCGCTTCAACATATCAATCAACTTGTCGTTGTCACGTTGATGAAGTCCAATTGACGGCTCGTCCAGCACATAAAGCACACCCTGAAGTCCAGCGCCAATTTGCGTCGCCAAGCGAATTCGCTGCGCCTCGCCACCACTAAGCGTGTTAGCCGCTCGACTTAGTTCCAAATAGTTCAGCCCAACATTACTCATAAACGCCAAACGAGATTTGATTTCCTTCACAATCAAGCGAGCAATCGTCATTTCTTGCTCAGTCAATTGAAGCTTATTGTCAAACAAATCCAATGCGTCATCAACACTCAAATCGCACACGTCAACGATATTCAATTCATGAACCGTCACCGCCAAAACCACAGGTTTCAGGCGTGCACCTTTACAGGCATAACAATCCCTCTCGCGCATAAATCGCTCAATATCTCGTCGCATAAAATCACTATCAGTTTCTTTCCAGCGTCGCTCCAGATTAGGAATAACACCCTCGTAAGTCGTATCATAATGCCGACCGCCACCCAAATCAACGCGATATTTTTGGTCGCCAGTTCCGTATAATATTTTATGTTTAGCATCATCAGAAAGCTTGCCTACGGGGACTTTCAAACTAAAGCCGTGAACTTCAGCAACAGACGCCAATCGCTTCATATTCCAAGCGTCAGAATTCATTCGATTATACGGTCGAATTGCGCCTTCGGAAATTGTCAAATTGTTATTAAAGACCAATTCTGGATCAACTTCCAGCCTCGACCCCAAACCCGTACACGCAGGACAAGCCCCCTGCGGCGCGTTAAAGCTAAACAATCGCGGCTCCAACTCTGGGATATCGACATCAGGATGATCAACACAAGCGTATCTCTGCGAAAATGTCTTCACTTCATCACTGTCCGCATCTAAAACCTCGATAACTCCCTGACCTAAGTCCAGCGCTTGCTCAACGCTCTGACTCAGCCGAGATCGCATTTCCGCCGTCAACGCCAACCTATCAACCACCAACTCGATGTTATGCTTGTAACTTTTTTGCAACTCCGGAAATTCATCCAGCGCGTACACCACGCCGTCTACGCGAACCCTGGCATAACCAAGCCGCTGATATTGCTCCGGAATATGCGCAAACTCGCCTTTTTTATTCTTAACAATTGGCGCCAATAGCAAAATTCGCTTATCGACAAATTGTCGCAGAATCTCATCAATAATCACCTCGGTCGTGCGACGCGTCACTTCATTGCCACAAATCGGACAATGCGGCACGCCAATTCGCGCAAACAAAAGCCTCAGATAATCATATATTTCGGTAACTGTAGCCACGGTAGATCGCGGGTTGCGACTGGTCGACTTCTGATCAATTGAAATCGCAGGACTGAGCCCTTCAATCGAATCGACATCAGGCTTATCCATCGTCCCCAAAAACTGACGCGCATAAGAATTCAAGCTCTCCATATAACGACGCTGACCTTCGGCGTAAATCGTGTCAAATGCCAGGCTGGATTTCCCAGACCCACTAAGCCCAGTAATCACCACCAGCTGATCTCGCGGAATCTCAATATCTACATTTTTCAGATTGTGCTCACGAGCACCTTTAACACGAATTACCTCTGTCATAACCGCTATATTATACAGGTTTTTGACAATTTTTTCCAGTCCAAATATCGACGCAAATCAGAATTAAAACACATTACGCTTATGATTGCAAGTCAATATCTTATTTGCTACAGTTAGATCTATGAGAAAGCTGGGCATTTACTTAGTTATAACACTCGGAGCGATACTACTCGCACCTTTTGTGATCGACCAGCTATTTTTCTTCTTTTTCCTAGGAAAAATCCCCTTCACGAACATCAGCCTGCCCGCAATTTTAATGGTTATTTTCTGGGCAATTATCGTACCATCAGCAATCATCCTCAGAAAATCACTTTCTGCCCTGTTCTGGGAATTCATTAGCATTGCCGGCGAAATCGCGCAACGACGAATCAACAGAAAAATCCGTTACTTTACACCAAATCAAAAAAGCGAACTTATTTTATTATCAATTTATCTACTTTCCAGTATGAAAAAGAGCGAGCCTTATGATGAGATTGAATCTCAAAAGCTCGCTCCGTCTATGACCTAATTTTTTACAGCCGTTTTCTCAGCACCAACGCACCAGCTGCGACAGCCACAACAGCTAATCCACCGACCGTCCAAGTTGAAGTTCCTGTTTCAGCCAAACGCCCTGATGCTTTTCCTGGCTTCTGCCCAGGAGTAGTGGAAGCAGAGCCTGTGGATGGGGCGACAGTTCCACCTGCACCTGAGCCAGGAGTCACAGGCTGAGCTGCTGGCAGAGTTCCTACACGGTAGACAGTGTCGTACATATAAAACATCTTAGATCCATCGCTCGACATAGCCATCATATCATAATCGTTATAACCAATCTCCGAATGCCAAGTCCTGCCTCCGTCTACTGACGTAAGAAGTGTCGTTGCGTGAGGAGAAGCGCCAGAATTCGACATAGTGGTAACAAACAGCTTCTTACCATCATCACTAATACCCGTCTGTATGATTGTGTAACCAGCTGGGATTGGAGCGTTTGAAGGAGTCCAGTGATTACCACCATCCAACGAAATCCTATCTACATCAAATATGTAATTTCCGTTATTACTGAATGCTGTTTTGCGGCCATCACTTAAAACACCGGGAGTTTCTGTCCAAGTCTGACCATAATCAGTTGATTTCGCTATTCTTTGGAAACCGTCTGTGGTTATTATTGTCCCGTTATTAGTCACATAAGTAGGACACTGCGTCTGATTAACGCCTTTCTGAGTCCAGGTCTGACCATCATCAGTAGAGATGTAAATTATATAACCAGAAGCAGTATGCCCAGAACATCCCACTAAAAAGGAACCGTCTGGACTAATAAGTGCACCTGCAAATGCTGGAGACAGCCCCCTCTCCGACCAACTCTGACCACCGTCTGTTGATATACTGAAAGAATATCCATATTTCAATACTATCTTAGACCCGTTCGCGCTAATTGACACGTTCTCTATTGCTGTCTGCTTCGAAAATATTTTTCTCCAAGCAGCCCCATTGTCTGCGGACATCCATAAGTTTGTGTTATGAGTAGCGTTCGACCCCGCGACAAAAAGTTTCGATCCGTCTGAACTAATGTAAATCTCCTTCAAATCATTAGTATCTGGCACTGTCGTTAAAGTCTTCCACGTGTACTTTGCTTCTTCTGCTTTAGCCAGTGGCGACAAAGCTGTGGATAAAGACAGTGTGAGCATAAAGACAAAAGCCATTACACCCCTTAATACGTTTTGTCTTTTTATTTTGTTTTTATATAACATTTTTTCCTCCCAATTTGTTTTTGTTATATACGAATAATCAATCGTGCGATCTACAGCCGTTTTCTCAGCACCAACGCACCAGCTGCGACAGCCACAACAGCTAATCCACCGATTAACTGAACAGAGATTCCTGTTTCAGCCAAACGTCCTGATGCTTTTCCTGGCTTTTGCCCAGAAGTGGCAGAAGTAGAGCCTGTGGATGGGGCGACAGTTCCACCTGCACCTGAGCCAGGAGTCACAGGCTGAGCTGCTGGCAGAGTTCCTACGCGGTAGACAAATCTACCGTTCTCAATGTACGCATTAAACAACTTAGATCCGTCATTCGACATAGCTGTAATACTGTCGCTAAGATCTTCCGAATGCCAAGTTCTGCCTCCGTCTACTGATGTAAGAAGTGTCGTTTTTCTAACGCCGGCAGTAACCAACCTAGCAGTAACAAATAACTTCTTACCATCATCACTAATACCCGTCTGGTAGAATGTGTAGCCAGCTGGGATTGGAGCGTTTGAAGGAGTCCAGTGATTACCACCATCCAACGAAATCCTATCTTCATTAAATACGTTATTTCCGTTATTACTGAATGACGTCACCAATTCAGCGTTTGGAAAATTGGAGATTTCTGTCCAAGTTTGACCATAATCAGTTGATTTCGCTATTTTGTCCATGTAGTTTTGAGCTATTAGCGTTCCATTATTAGTCACATAAGTAGAACATCCTACAGAATTAACGCCTTTCTGAGTCCAGGTCTGACCATCATCAGTAGAGATGTAAGTTATATAGCCAGAAGGAGTGACCCCAGAACAGCCAGCTAAAAAGGAACCATCTGGACTAATACGTGCACCTGCAAATGCTGGAGACAGTCCCCTCTCCGCCCAACTCTGACCGCCGTCTGTTGATATACTGAAAGAATATCCATATTTCAATACTATCTT
>ERZ1699244.2-NODE-2-length-154377-cov-6.684382_pt1 | contig 154377 bp, 113 predicted proteins | sample MGYA00581534_ERZ1699244 | MGnify/ENA primary metagenome ERZ1699244 (study PRJEB42319, sample SAMD00040331) | human oral metagenome | material: saliva | host: Homo sapiens | study: EMG produced TPA metagenomics assembly of PRJDB4115 data set (Metgenomic analysis of...
GGTCCAAGTTGACCTAAATCGTTATGAGGAGGACGATAACCTGCGTCTCCAAATCGAGGGGCGGGATAATACCCTCTGCATCCCAATTAAACGACTCCGACGATAGGTCGAGTACATCATCAATCTGTCCTTATCAGCATAAGGTCAAAACTGGTAACGGTCTTCCTGCAAAAGCCCCTTACTTTAGTTGTGCCTCACAATAACTAGGTCATAGTTCAGAGAGGGTCGTCAGGTACATAACTTGGTCACGATCTACTCACAACTTTACAGCGGGTAAACACCCACAATAAATAAACGATTCGGGCATAAAGAGACCCCCTGCGTTCCCCCTAGAGGAGGGGGAACACAGGGGGTCTCTGCCCTTAAACCAGAGAGGTACTTAGGTACCCCGCAAGTTTTAGAAAGCCTTGTTTACCAGCGCAGCAAGACCGGACTTCTTGTTTGCAGCGGTCTTCTTGTGCAGAACACCCTTGGAAACAGCCTTGTCCAGCTTACGGTTCACAAAACGCAGAGCCTCAACAGCAGCTTCCTGGTTCTGTGCCTCAACAGCAGCCTTGACCTTGCGGGTCGCGGTCTTCAGCTCGGACTTTACAATGTTGTTGCGCAGGCGAGCCTTCTCGTTGGTGAGGATACGCTTCTTCTGAGACTTAATGTTAGCCACAATTAAACTTTCTGTTTTGTCTTATTGGTCGGTGAGGGCGACGCTGGCCGATCATCGACTGAGCGGCGTGGGGATGCCTATGGCAACCGGCCAGCAGTGCCCGATGACCATCGGACACTCAACCACACATAATACCAGATGAACAGCCTCCACGACAGACCCCCGCGGAGAGAAAAATACTGTGAAAACCACTACACGCAGCCTCCACATCCGGCGCAGATAATCCGCACCGGTCGCCGGTGAAACTACCGGCACAGGATGTTAGCCGTTATGGCGAGTCCACGCACGCTCAATCAGGCGGAACGTATCCTCCGGCATAATGGCACCCTCACGGCGCATCGCATCCGGGCGAACACGAATCACACGGTTCAGCTTCACCTCAGAAGCGCGGCCCTGCGGATCCCACGGACCCGAACCAATATCAAGGTAGTTCGGATCAGCGTGCTCACGGTTATTGTGGTCCTTGCTGGTCATCATCAGCGCCAGCAGGTACTCACCGTCACGACCCACCAGGATCACCGGGCGGTCCTTACCCTGCGAGTGGTCCTCCTCGAAGGGAACCCACGTCCACACGATTTCACCCGGGTCAGCGTCGCCGTCCAGGGAGGGCGAGTACTCAAAGTTGATCATGTCGCGGTAATCGCCCGGGTAATCCGAACCGTTCGATGCGCCGGTCGAAGCCGGTGCGGAAGGCTTAGGTGCCGAGGAATTTGCCGAGGAAGACTTCGAGGCGCTCGGCTTAGGCGCCGAAGAGCCGGAGGTACGAGCCTCACGCTGACGAGATTCATCCTTGCGGGACTCGCTCTTCTGGGAGGACTCGGAGCTGCCCTTAGACGCAGTAGCGTCGTTGAGGGCATCCTCTGCCGCCTTCTGCAAGAAGGGCAGCAGGGCAAAGAAAATTTTCTTCAGAATTTCGAGCATGGGCTCTATTATGCACTACAGGCGCGGAGGTAGAGCAATCGCCAAAACAGCCTGCTCCACCGCATACACCGCGTCCTGCGACTCGCCCTTCAGCTGGGCGTCCGCATCAGCCAGAAGCTGCACAATATGCGCCAACTGAGCGCCGGTAAAACGGCGGCCGTCACGCTGAGCCTGCTCAACCTGCCACGGTGACATGCCCACCTCACGCGCCAGCTCGTTAGCGCTCATGCGCACGTGGTGCACGCGCGCAATATTGCGGATACGCATGGCGAGCGCACCCAGCATCGGAATCGGCTCCGTGCCGGTGGCAAGGGAGTGGCGGAGCAGACGCAGTGCCTCCGGGGCGTTACCGGAAATCGCGGCGTCACTCACACGGAACGCGGTGACTTCGGTGCGGCCGCCGTAGTAGCGGTTCACCGCCTCCTCGGTGATTTCGCCGGGCACGTCTGAGAGCAGCTGCTGGCATGCGGCGGCAAGCTCCGCAGTGTCGGAGGCGGCAGCCGTCAGCAACGCCAGAGCGCCGCCGGTAATCGGGCGCTGAGCGGCGGCAAACTCCCCCGCCAAGAACTCGCTCTTCTCACGGTCGGTCTTGAGCGCCTTGCAGTTAACGAGCACGAACTGGGAACGCACCAGGTCGATGAGCTTCTTGCCGCGGTTACCGCCCGAGTGGTTCAGAATGAGCATGATGTCCGGCTCGGGGGCGTTCAGGTAGGCGAGCGTATCGGTCAAAAACTCGTCGCTCATGGAGGCGACGTTCTCAACCTCGATGATCTTCGCCGAACCGAAAAGGGAGGGCGAAGCGTGCAGGGTCAGCTCCCCCGCCGTGTAGGTGGCGGCGTTAATCTGAACGCGATCCACCTCGGGGTGCGCCTCGCGGAACAGCTCACGCAGGCGCGCCGCAGCGCGGGAGGCGAAGTACTCCTCCGGGCCGTAGAGCATGACGGCGGGTGCCGGGGTGACGGTACGCCACGCGGTGTCGAGGGCGGGGCCGCCTCGGCGGGCGTAGCCTCGGGAACCACCACGCTGGGTTGAACGCTTACGCTCGGACACGCTTATCACTCGCCTTTATCTGCAGGGTACGGGCTGAACTCGGCCCCGCTGCGCACGGGGGTGCTGCGCGGGTAGAGTCTTGAGTATCCATCATAGCGTTTTCTTCTCAGATGCCTCCTAGCGTTGGTTAGGGTTAGTTGGTCAGGGTCAGTCGGTCAGAGGTAGATGCTTGCGGTTAGATACCCAGGGTTAGTCGGTCAGGAACGGGCGGGCTGATTGGGGCGCTGATGGGAGGGCGCGGTGTGCGGTACCACCCGCAAATACTGCCGGTGTGTGACCGCGCGGTAGCGGCGCGCATCCACCCACCACAGGGCAACGCTCAACGCCAGCACGCAGAGGGCGCTACACACCACCGCCGGGACACTCGAACCTGGCTCCCAGGGGTTACCCGGCGCGTGCGCGGCAGTGTGTGCCGCCCACTCGATGCCCTGCGAGGCAAGGCCACCGGCACGCAGGCACAGATCCGCCGCAGTGGGCAGACCCAGGAGCATGAATCCGAGCGCCGCCAGCCCGGCGAGCATACTCAGCGGCGCCAAAGGAGCCGCAATCAGGTTCGCCGGAACCGAGTAGAGCGGCACCTTACCGCTCATCGCCAAAATCAGCGGGGTGCACCACAGGGACGCCACAATCGGCGTGGCGAGCATTTCCGCGCAGAACACCGGCATGACGCGCATGAGCAGACGAATCAGCGGCGGGCCCAGCAGAATCAGCGCGGAGGTTGCCGTCACCGACAGGGCGAACCCCATATCCACGGCGAGGTGCGGGGCGGCAAGCAGACACATCAGCACCGTGGTTTGAAGCGCCGCCAAAGACTGGCGACCCGAACCGCGCAGCATCGCGTAAGCACCGAGCAGACCCATGGCGAGGGAACGAATCACGGAACCCTCAGAGTCCAGCAGCATGGCGTAGGCGAGCACCGCCGTAACCCCGCACAGCACCATGACGCGGTGCGGAATGGCGAGGGTGCTCAGCCGGTGCACGAGCGGCGGCAGGGGTTGGGCGTTTGGAGGAGCAGGTAGCTGAGGGCGGGCAAGTTGATGAGGCTGGGCGGGATTCCGGGGGTACGCGGGGCGGCGAGAACGAGCCGTGCCTCTCCCCCGCAACCACTGCATCCAGGAACGGAACAGCAGGTATGCGCTGGCGAAACGGTACGGGCGAACCGCCAACACCAGCCGGTACGCACCCAGAAACACAATGGCAATATTCGCCCCGGACACCGCTGTAATATGGCTGAGCCCGCTGAGCTTATACTCCTCCCGCGCGGTGGAACTCATCAGCGAATCGTCCCCGTAGGCGGTGCCCAAAACTAGCGCCGCCGACTCCGTGCCGAGGGTGTCCAGGGCGCGGGTGCGCAGCTGCTCCTTGACCGTGGACAGGTACGGCTCCGCCGCCGTCCGGGTGACAGCGTTCGATCCGGCACCGGAGGCGGGCGCAGGAAAAATAGTTGCGCCGCTCAGCTTCGCCGTGGAACCGTTGAATTCCACCGTACCGAGGGCGGTCACCTTCATACCCGGATAAATTGCCTGCGAGCGCGCGGTACCGCTCCCCTGCTGCTGAGCTGCCGAGCTCGCCGCCGAACTTGCCTCCAGACGGTGCGCGGCGCTCTTTGCCGAACCGTCACGCCGGTACACGCGCACCCGCTCATTCACCAGCGCACGCACGCTCCGCCCCTGAATTTCCTCCAGCTTAATAACCACCAAAGTAGTGCGCGGATCCACGCGGCGAACCTGCTCCACCGTGCCATTTAGACGAAGCGAAGCACCCTGCGCCTGCTGCAGCGTGGCGCGGGATGCATCCACCCCCGTAGCGCACAAAAGCACCGCCTGAACCGTCACGATACACGCCAGAAAAACCAGCTGACCGGTCGTGCGAAAGAGCAGGCTGTAGGACATCACCGCACGCGGCGGAAAGAACAACAGAATCGCCAGGCACCCCAGCAGGGCAATGAGCACGCACGCCAGCGGATGCACCACCCGCCACGTGCCCACGGTCAGCGCCGCCGCGGTAAAAGCCCACAGCGCCAGCACCGTAAAACTCAGGCGAAAGTCCAGGTGAATGAGGCTTCCCTGGGCGCGCAGCTCCTGCTCATCACGGCGGGTACGCCACCGTTCAGCGCCGATGCTCCAGCGGTAGCGGACGCGGTCATACGCCGTAGCCGCGGACCGGATGAGGCGCCGGGTGAGGCGCAAGGAACCGGGAAAGAGTTCCTGCTCCCCTGCCTGCGGGCGGTTCGGCCTGCGGTTTTGCCGGGGCATTAGACCGTCACCAGCGGACGCAGATTCTCCAGCATCGACGGACCAATGCCAGGCACCGCATCCAGCTCATCCACGCTACGGAAACCGCCGTGCGCCTCACGCCAGGCAATAATGCGCTGAGCCATCGCCGGACCAATACGCGGCAGGGTCTGTAGCTCCTCAGCGGTGGCGGTGTTAATGTTCACCGGGGTTGAACCCTTCTGCGCGCTGCCCGCAGGAGTTAGCGTGCGCGCAGGCTGAGGCTGAGTGCCACCCTGAGAAGCGCCGTTCTGCGCTGCACCATTCGCCGCGTTACCCTGACCCGCATTTGCCGTTCCACCATTGGGCTGAATCTGCGCCGGAGCAGCCGTCTCACCACGATGGGGCACATAAATCTGCACCCCGTCACTGAGCGCACCGGCAAGATTCACGCGGTCCAGGTCAGCATCCGCGGCGGCACCGGAGGCGGCGGCAATCGCATCCACGGCACGACCCTGCGCGGGCAGCGTGTACACGCCGGGGTTGTTCACGGCACCCGCCACGTGCACCCGCACGGTAGCCTCACCGGAGGCGCCACCCTGCGCAGATTCACTCGGATGAGCGCCCGGCTGGACAGTAGATTGAGCAGCGGACTGGGTGCCGGGCTGAGCACCGGGGCTCTGCTGGGCGCCCACCGCCTGCACCGACTCGGCGGAAGCGCTCGGGGAGGCGACCTGCTCGGCACGCGGCGCCGCCGAAAACTGGGTCACACCCCACACCACGGCAACCAGCGCCAACACCGCCACGAGAAGCAGCACGCGCGGCGACAAGCCCCAACGGGTACTGCGGGTGGTGCCGGGCTGATCGGCCTGCTCCCATTCCGCCCAGTCGTCCACTTCGTTCCAGTCGGGCTGCTGGTCCCAGTCAGCCCAGCCGTTCGACTCCGGGCGGGATGCCTCGGGCTGGCTAGTGCCGGACTGGCTGGTAGGTGCGGGCTGGTTAGTCTTGGGCTGAGAGGTTTCACCCTGCGACGCCTCGGTATCTGTCTCCACCGGCGTTACCTCAGTGGAAATAGCCAGCGGCACGGTGTCCTCGGCATCCGGCGCACCGTTCTTGCGGGCGCGCGGGCTGCGGTAGAGGCTGTTCATCAGGGAGCGGGCGCTACGCTGCGCGCCGCCCTGCTGGGGTACGTTGTCCTGTACAGCGCTCGGGTTCTGCAGGTGGTCCTGCTCGTGGTTGGGGGTCATGCTCGTCATACCCCTACCCTAGGCTCACGCGCGCGAACGCACGAGCGCAAACAAAGAACCTGTGGATAACTCCCCTCTCGCAACGAGAAAGGAGCCATCCACAGGCTCATTTTTGAAAAATATGCGGTTTTTGTTTAAAAACGGCGGGTTCGGGTTTGTCATAAAACCGTCACAAACACCTCAGCCACACGCGCAGACACATGCCTAGCCACACGGGCAGTCAGCCCCGCGCAAGACCAGAATCTAGCCCTTGCCTAGTCCTCACGCGGCAGCTCAGTACCCGGAACGCCCAGCTCCGAAGCACGCTTATCAGCCATCACCAACAGACGGCGAATACGGCCCGCAATCGCGTCCTTCGTCATCGGCGGATCAGCCAGACGACCCAACTCATCCAGCGAAGCGTGCTTATGCAGCACACGCAGCTCACCGGCATAACGCAGGTGATCCGGCGCCTCATGACCCAGAATCTGCAGGGCACGCTCCACGCGGGCGCTCGCCGCAACAGCCGCCTGCGCGCTACGGCGCAGGTTCGCGTCATCAAAATTCGCCAGACGGTTCGCGGTCGCACGAACCTCCTTGCGGGTGCGCGCCTCACGCCACGTGGTCAGGGTGCCGGTCGCGCCCATGCGCTCCAGCAGCTGCGAAATCGTCTCGCCGTCACGGACCACCACGCGGTCGGTACCGCGCACCTCGCGCGCCTTCGCGATAATGTCCAGGCGACGAGCCGCACCCACCAGCGCGAGCGCCGCCTCCGGGCCGGGGCAGGTAATCTCCAGCGAGGAGGAACGACCCGGCTCAGTCAGCGAACCGTGCGCCAGGAACGCACCGCGCATGACCGCTTCGGCGTCCTGCAGGGAACCGTTCACCACGGCCGGCGGCAGGCCACGCACCGGGCGGCCGCGCAAATCCAGCAGACCGGTCTGGCGAGCCAGCGCCTCACCGCCGTGATCCACGCGCACGATGTACCTGCCGCCTCGACGCAGACCACCACCGCTGACGCTGGTCAGCTCGGAGTCGTGGCCGTAAATCTCCGCGATGGTGCGGCGCATGCGGTGGGCGGTTGCCTCGTGGTCGACCTCAGACTCCACCACGATTCGCCCCGAGACAATGTGCAGACCTCCGGTAAAACGCAGAATCGTAGAGATTTCTGCCTTACGTGCAGAGACTTTCGTTGCCTCGTAGTTGGCAAGTTCGTCCTTGACGAGCGTGGTTAATGCCATGAACAGGTCCTTCTGGGCGTAGTGTCTAAGAGTCTATAAATTCGGGAAAAGGGCGCGCCAAAATAGCAGCCGCAACGGTGATTCTATGCGCTCAGCTCAAACGCTTCGTTATACGCAGCCGCAAGCTTCAGCGGGTCGTGCACATTCGGCTGAGCGGAAGAGCGCAGGTGTGCCCACACAACCTTCGCACCCATCGCGGAAGCCTCACGCTCCAGCTCGGAACGGTGATCAGCCTGCATGTCAGCGTCAGCAATCACCGCGTCAAGGTGAAGCTTCGGGGCGTACTGGCGCAACAAATCCAAGTGCGTTGCCGGGGTGAAGCCGACCGTCTCCTTATCGTCGGAGAGGTTCATGACCACGCAACGGCGCGCCTCCGTGCGAATAATCGCCTCACGCTGAGCGTCCAGCAGCAGATGCGGCAGAACCGACGTACGCCACGAACCCGGACCCAAAACAATCCAGTCGGACTCCTCAATGGCGGAGAGCGCCTCCGGGCAGGGGCGAGCATTCTCAGGGGTCAAACCGATATCGTGAACGCGCTCCTCCTTAGAGAGGTTCACCTGGCCGACCACCTTCACGCGCTCAATACCGCCGCCGTTATGCTCACGCAGCACGGTGCCGTAAATGACCATCGGATCCAACGCCATCGGCAGCACGCGGCCGCGCGCATTCAGCAGCGCACCCGCCCAGTCCAGACCCGCAACCGGGTCATCCAGCAGCTGCCAGAGAGTAGCAATCAGCAGGTTACCGAGCGCGTGATAATCCAGCGGGAACTCGCCCTCGTACCCCTCGGGCGCGCTAAAACGATGCTGCATCACATCACGCCACGTGCGACCCCAATCGGTGTCATCACACAGCGCAGAAAGCGCCATACGCAAGTCCCCCGGAGGGAGAATACCCATCTCCTCACGCAAACGACCCGACGAACCGCCATCGTCAGCAACCGTCACAACAGCCGTCAAATCAGGCGTGACGTGGCGAAGCGCAGACAGGGAACCGTACAGCCCGTGGCCACCGCCCATCGCCGTGACCTTCGGCGAACGGTGCGTGGTCTTCAACAGGCGCAACGCCTGAGTCGGCAGAGCCGGCAGGCGCGGAATACCCTGAGTGTCATAACTGGTCGAATGGGTGGACATAGTAATACCTCACATACCCGGAAGGAATGGTATGCCGGCCCCACGGGTGCGGGGCCGGACGGCGGCTAATGAAACACGGCGCGGTGGTTGGGACGCGCCGGGAAAAACTTACTCGCGGCCCTTGTCACGGTGCTGAACATTCACGTTCAGCTCACCGAAAGCAGAGAGACGACGAGCCAGTTCCTCCGTCACAGCCACGGAACGATGCTTACCACCGGTGCAGCCAATTGCGATGGTGGCGTAGTACTTACCCTCACGGCGGTAGCCCTCAAGCACGGGGCGAAGAGCCGCAAGGTAGTTGCTGATGAACTCCTCGGTGCCGGCGTGCTCCAGCACGTAATCACGCACCGGGGCGTCCTGACCGGTCAGGGGGCGCAGCTCCGGAACCCAGTGCGGGTTCGGGATGAAACGCATATCAGCCATGTAGTTGGCGTCCGAAGGTGCACCGTACTTGAAGCCAAAGCTCATCACGGTCAGGTTCAGCTTCTTATCCGCACCCTCAGCGAACATTTCACGCACGGTACGAGCCAGCTCGTGAACGTTCATGCCGGTGGTGTCAATGGTGCGGTCAGAAGCGAGGCGCAGGCCCTCAAAGAGAGTGCGCTCAGCGCGGATGCCGTCGAGGACGCGACCCTCACCCTGCAGCGGGTGCGGGCGGCGCTGAGCCTCGTAGCGGGCAATGATGGTCTCGTCCTTGGCGTCAAGGAAGAGCATGGAGAAGTCAATATCGGACTTGCGCAGAGTCTCAATCGCTGCGGGCAGATCGGAGAACAGGGCGCGGGCGCGAACGTCAATACCGAGCGCCACCTTCGGCACTCGTGCACCGTCGCGGGTCACCAGTTCAGCCAGGGAACCGAGCATCTGCGGCGGGATGTTGTCGATAACGTACCAGCCCTCATCCTCCAGCACATTTGCGACAGTGCTGCGGCCTGCACCAGAAATACCGGTAATGACCAGAATCTGAGGACGCTCCTCACTCTGGGCGGGCTGTACCGTGGCGGGCTTGCTCTGATTCTCGGGCATGGTGCTTCTTCCCCTTCGACGCGAAATACTCTCTATGCCATGATACAAGACCTTTATCTGACGGTTCAGGGGTACGGTCAGAAATTTCACCACTATGACAGAAATATGAGATGCTCCCCCGGCGGAAGCCGAAAGGAAAGAAATCCCGGTCACAAATCCCTGCGCATAATGCTCTCCAAGGGGGTCCACAGAAGGGGGTCGCGGCTGAGCTACGGAGGGTACAGCAAAGCCCGCACGATACCTCCCACAGGAAGTACCGCACGGGCTCCACACTATAAACGCTCCGAAACTCTACGCGGATGCGCCAGTTGCCTTAGACAGAAAACTCAGGCAGAAAGCTCAGGCAGGAAAGCCGCCACATGCTCCAACAGACGCACCGACAGTTCCTTCTTCGAACCGGAGAACACCGGCGCCTCAGCATTCAGAGTCGACAGCAGCGTAATCGTGTTATCGTCCGTGCCGAAACCACGATTCACACCCACCGTATTGACCGCCAAGAAGTCCGTGCCCTTACGCTGCAGCTTCTCACGACCCAGCTCCAACGGAGTCTTCTCCGCCGAACCGGTCTCCGCCGCAAAACCAACAATGAGCTTCGGACCGAGGGTGCTCTCCCCCGCCTCACGAGCCTGCTGGCGGCGCACCACGACCTCACGCAGAATATCCGGGTTACGCACCAGCTGAATCACCGGCGCATCCTCAGAATCAGCGCTCTTCTTAATCTTGAACTTGGCAAACTCGGCGGGCCTAAAATCAGCCACCGCAGCGGACATAATCAGCACATCCACCGCCGCGCTCGCCTCAAGGGTCGCCTCACGCAGCTCCAGAGCGCTGACCACGCGGGTCACCTGCACGCCCTCCGGCGCGGGAACCTCAAGGTTCGCACCAATCAGGTGCACGGTCGCGCCCAGGTCGCGTGCCGCCTCCGCGAGCGCCACGCCCTGCTTGCCGGTCGAACGGTTGCCGAGGAAGCGTACCGGGTCCAGTGCCTCACGGGTGCCGCCAGCGGTAATGACCACGAGGCGACCGGCCAGAGGACCACGCAGCGATTCGGATGCGCCAGTTGCCTGGCCCGAATCAACCTGACCAGGCTCAACCTGGCTCGAATCACCCTGACCCAGCAACGCCGAAGTCAGCGTCGCCGCACGCGCCGCCGCCATACGCTCCTGCTCCGTGCCCGTGTACAGGGGCTCAGTCGGCGCGTAACCGGGCGTGTACACCGGGTGCACCTGCCCCTTCGGGAAGCGAGCAATCACATCCAGCGCCACCGCGAAAATATCCTCCGGCTCTGGCATACGACCCGGACCAGAATCCGGACCCGTCAAACGCCCAATCGCAGGCTCAATCACGTGATAACCCCACGAACGCAGCGTCTGCACATTCGCCTGAGTCGCCGGATGCTCCCACATCTGGGTGTGCATCGCCGGCGCCAAAATCACCGGAGCGTGCGTCGTCAACACCGTAGAGGACAGCAGATCATCAGCACGACCAGCCGCCAAACGAGCCAGCAAATCAGCGGTCGCCGGGGCAATCACCACAGCATCAGCCTGCTCAGCCTGACGCACGTGGTTCACCTCCGGCACACGGTCAAACACGTCCGTTGAGACGGGGTTGCCGCTCAGCGCCTCCAGGGTGGGAACACCCACGAACTTCGTCGCGTTCGGGGTGGGCATGGCGATTACCTCGTCGCCATTCTTCGCAAAAAGACGAAGGAGCATCGCCGCCTTATACGCAGCAATGCCCCCTCCAATACCAACGATAATGCGCATGGTACGTCAAAGAATCCTTGTAAAAAGCAGATTACTCAGCGGACTCGTCGAGGATAACCTCTTCGATAGCAATAACCTCTTCGCTACCTGCGGGGATGTACTCCTCCTCGATAGCACCGGAGAACTCAGCCGCGCTGAAATCAATCACAGCGGACAGATCCTCGGGAACCGGGTAGCCGTCCTCATCGAACTTAGCGTCCGGGCGGTGCTCCGCCACAACACGGTCAGCAATGATTTCACGCATTGCCACCGACAGGGACTTCTCGTTCGACTCAGCGTCAACCAGCGGGCCAACGTGCGCAGCAGTATTGTCCTGCAGGTTAGCGTAGTACGCGTTAATCTGGCGTGCACGGCGGGCACCGAAAATCACCAGGCCGTACTTGGACTCCGCCTTCTCAATCAGCGCGTCAGCGCTGGGGCTCACGATGCCCTCGGGAGCGACACCGTCAACGAAGTTGTAGTCCTCGTGTTCCTTGATTTCGTTTGCCACTAAAAACTCCAAATAGCTTGATGGAATGTACGTACCGAACACCCCCGCGCACCGTTCGCGCAATGGCGCAAACCGGGCGCACTGAGGGCACGGTCAAAACTAAAGAACTATTCTACCCTCTCAACGGCTAAAACGCACGTACCAGCCCAGACAAAAGGTGTCAGCCCAGCCAAAAAAGGTAGGGGCCCGAAGAAAACTCTTCGAAACCCCCACCCTTCACAACGCCTCACGGCAGAACTACAGGTCGGAAGAAACTCTAGCCCCACCGCGAACGCAAAGCATGCAGATTAGGCGGCGCCAATCAGCTCAGCAATCTCCTTCGCTGCACGCTCAACAGAGTCGTTGACGACCGTGACGTCAAATTCCTTCTCAGCAGCCAACTCAACCTTCGCGGTTTCAAGGCGACGAGCTTGCTCCTGCTCACTCTCGGTACCTCGACCCACCAGACGCGACACCAGCTCATCCCAGCTCGGAGGAGCCAAGAAAACCAGGCGAGCATCAGGCATGGTCTCGCGAATCTGGCGAGCACCCTGCAGGTCAATCTCAAGAATCACCGGGCGGCCAGCATCCAGGGCCTCCTGGACCTTAGCGCGCGGAGTACCGTACTTGTTCTTACCGTGCACCACAGCGTACTCAAGCATCTGACCGTCAGCAATCATCTGGTCAAACTCTTCCATCGAAACGAAATAGTAGTGAGTACCGTCAACCTCGCCGGGGCGAGGATCACGAGTGGTGGCGGAAACAGAGAACCACACGTTCGGGTAGTTCTCACGAATGTACTGGCACACCGTACCCTTGCCAACAGCAGTGGGGCCAGCCAGTACGGTGAGAGTCGGCTGAGACATAGCTTCCTTACTGCGCCTTCATCGGCTGAAGGCACGATGTGTTAGGACTGAGAAGACTCGGAAGACTGACCAGCAGTCTTACGACGTGCACGGTTCAAATACCGCGAATTACGGTTGAAGTACTCCACCATCTTGCGACGCTGGTGTACACCAAGGCCGCCAAGGCGGCGAGTCGGTGCAATATGAAGTTCTTCAATGATGCGTTCAGCGCGAACGGCACCAATGCCCGGAAGTGCGCGCAGCATCTGCCCCACCGGCATTTTAGCCAGTGCAGGGTCGGAATCGACCATATCGAGCACCTGACGCACGGAAAGTTCGCGTTCACTCAGTGCACGCTTAATTTCCTGGCGGTGTGCTCGGGCAAGTACTGCCTTCTCGCGGGCGGAGGCGCGCGCATCCTCAGTTAGCGGAGTCAGCGGCATGGTTGGGTCCCCCATTTCTGCGAGTTATAGAATTTTACTTATCAACTAATGTAACACGGATAGCACGAGAACCCTCGTTCCACCCCGCGGCACTCACCCTCGCACCAACAATGCGTCTACGCACGTCAGCACGTAAATATCAGGGAGTACCCCTATAGCATAGCGGAGTATTCGCCCTATCAAAAGCGGAACCGCGGACGCACCTCAAAGAGCAGGCACACTCCCCCGCTACAGAGGTGAGCAAACTCGCATCGGCGCGAGCGGGCGGCGGCAAAATTATGCATGCGGATGTACCGAAAAAATGCGATAAAACACCCAAAACTGCCGCACTACCGGCACAAACCACCAATAGAAAAACCAGGTACGCACAAAGGGCGTGCACCCCGAGCAGATCCTCAACAGAATCCACCCGGAGCACACGCCCCTCTCACACAACACGCGAACTATGCGCCGCGAGCCGCCAACAGGTCATCACGAGCCGCCTGCGCAGCCTGCGCCAAACCCTCAACCGACGGGCCAGCAGCAAGCACGCCACGGCTGGAATTCACCAGCACCTGCGACTCAACGCCCGCAAACACGCGGTACAGGTCAGCCGCCGAAGCGCCCTGCGCACCATAACCCGGCGACAGAATCGGGCCGTTGAACACGCTCAGGTCAATACCCAAATCGACCAGCGCCTGACCAACAGTCGCGCCAACCACCAGGCCGCACGGGCCCATCTGCTCCCACTGGCGGGAAGCATTCTCAGCGGTAGCCGCAGCGATAATACGCTTAGCCACAGCGCCCCCAGCCTCGCCGGAATGATCAGACTCCGACGCGCCCACGTGCTGAACGCTCTTACCCTCAGGGTTCGAGGTCAACGCCAACACGAACGTGCCGCGGTCATTCTCATCAGCCAAATCCAGCGCCGGACGCAGCGACTCAAAACCCAGATACGGGCTCAAAGTCACCGAATCGGTACCCAGCGGCGAAGACGAGCCGAGCCACGCATCCGCGTACGCCTTCATGGTCGAACCAATATCGCCGCGCTTAGCGTCAGCAACAATCAGCACACCATCAGCGGCAGCGCGGGCAAACAGCGCCTCCAGCACAGCAAGACCAGCCGAACCGTGACGCTCAAACAGCGCCACCTGAGGCTTCAACGCCGCCGCAAACGGGGCGCAACCCTCATAGACCGCCTCAGTAAAAGCAGCCAGACCGGCAGCAGAATCCTCAAGACCCCACTGCTCCAGCAGGTTCGGATGCGGGTCAATACCCACACACAGCGGGCCGCGCTCCGCCATCGCCTTCGCCAGACGATCACCAAAAGCAGCGGACATTACGCCTCGCCACCCTCAGAACGAGCATCCACAGCGGCAGCCAGCTGAACGCCGTGCTCCTGCAGGCTCATGATGTCCCAGCTGTGCTCACGCAGAGCATTAATCGCCTGAACAGCCGCAGCGAACTCAGAGATAGTGGTCATGACCGGGCATCCCACCGAAACCGCAGCGGCACGAATCTCGTAACCATCGCTACGAGCAGCACCACCGGCAGGGGTGTTCAGAATCAGGTCAATATCACCATTGCGGACCATATCCACAATCGAGTGGTCGCCATTCGCCTCAGCGAACTTCGAAGCCACAATCACCGAGTTCAAGCCGTTACGGCGCAGAATCTCAGCGGTACCACCGGTCGAAACGATCTCAAAGCCCAGCGACTCCAGCATCTTCGCGTAAATAATGACGTTACGCTTATCGTGGTTAGCCACCGAAATGAACACCTTACCGGAGGTCGGCAACGGCGAACCAGCACCAGCCTGAGCCTTCGCGAACGCGGTGTCATAGTGCTTATCCAGACCCATGACCTCACCGGTCGAACGCATCTCCGGGCTCAGCAGCGAATCCACCACAACACCCTCGGGAGTGCGGAAACGAGCGAACGGCAGAACCGCAGCCTTCACAGCAATCGCGGTCTCCTCAGGCAGGGATGCGCCATCCATGTTCGACGGCAGGTAGCCCTCAGCCTTCAGCTCAGCAATGCTCTTACCCAGACCAATCAGCACAGCAGCCTTAGCCATCTGCACGCCGGTAGCCTTCGACACGAACGGAACAGTACGAGACGCACGCGGGTTCGCCTCAATCACGTACAGGTTCTCAGACACGTACGCGAACTGAATGTTAATCAGGCCGCGCACACCGGTGCCGCGAGCAATCTTCTCGGTAGCGTCCTTCACCTTCGCGATGATGTCCGGGCCGAGAGTAATCGGAGGCAGAGTACAGGAAGAGTCACCCGAGTGAATACCGGCTTCCTCAATGTGCTCCATGACGCCGCCCAAGTACAGCTCCTCGCCGTCGAACAGGGCGTCAACGTCAATCTCGATAGCGTCCTCAAGGAACTTATCAATCAGAGCAGGCTGCGAAGGCGAAACCTCGGTAGCGTTCTCCAGGTAGCGTGCCAGGTTCGCCTCATCGTAGACGATCTCCATGCCACGGCCACCCAGCACGTACGAAGGACGAACCAGAACCGGGTAACCAATCTCATCAGCGATGCGCTTAGCACCCTCGAAAGTGAACGCGGTACCGTTCTTGGGCGAAATCAGGCCGCCCTCCTCCAGCACGCGGGAGAACTCGCCGCGGTCCTCAGCCAGGTCAATAGCCTCGGGGGTGGTGCCCAGAATCGGCACGCCCGCATCCTTCAGGGCACGAGCCAGCTTCAGCGGAGTCTGACCGCCCAGCTGCACGAACACGCCCATCAGACCGCCGGTACGACGCTCCGACTCAACAATCTCAAGCACATCCTCAAGGGTGAGCGGCTCAAAGTACAGGCGAGTCGAAATATCGTAGTCAGTCGAAACCGTCTCAGGGTTGCAGTTGACCATGACGGTCTCGTAACCGAGCGAACGCAGCACCAGCGAAGCGTGCACACAGGAGTAGTCGAACTCGATACCCTGACCGATACGGTTCGGGCCCGAACCCAGAATCATAATCGAGGGCTTCTCGTGGTGCGCAACCTCATCCTCCAGGTCGTAGGAGGAGTAGTGGTACGGAGTGAACGCCTCAAACTCGGCTGCACAGGTGTCAACAGTCTTGAAGACCGGGCGGATACCCAGAGCGTGGCGAACACCGCGCACAACATCCTCAGAAGAGCCGATAATCTCAGCAATCTGAGCGTCCGAGAAACCGTGACGCTTAGCCAGCTTCAGGGTCTCCGGGTCAAGGTTGTCACGCTTAGCGTGAACCACGCCGGCAACCTCATTCAGCAGCACCAGCTGATCCAGGAACCACGGGTCAATCTTGGTAGCCTCGTGCAGCTGCTCCACGGTAGCGCCAGCCAGCAGAGCCTGCTGAACCTGGTAAATACGCTGAGTGGTCGGAACCTTAGTCTTCTCGATCAGCTCAGCCAGCTCAGCCTCAGACAGGGACAGCGGCTTGAACGAGAAGGACGCACCCTTCTGCTCCAGCGAACGCATCGCCTTCTGCAGAGCCTCAGTGAAGTTACGGCCCAGAGCCATAGCCTCACCAACACTCTTCATGGTGGTGGTCAGAGTCGGGTCAGCAGCCGGGAACTTCTCAAACGCGAAGCGCGGAACCTTCACAACCACGTAGTCGAGGGTCGGCTCGAAGGACGCCGGGGTCTTCTGGGTGATATCGTTCGGAATCTCATCCAGGGTGTAACCCAGGGACAGCTTGGTCGCAATCTTCGCAATCGGGAAGCCGGTAGCCTTCGACGCGAGCGCCGAGGAACGAGACACACGCGGGTTCATCTCAATGACGATGATGCGACCAGTCTTCGGGTCAATCGCGAACTGGATGTTACAACCACCGGTGTCCACGCCAACCTCACGAATCACGTTGATCGCGATGTCGCGCAGCTTCTGGAACTCACGGTCGGTCAGGGTCAGTGCGGGTGCCACGGTGATGGAGTCACCGGTGTGCACGCCCACGGGGTCGAAGTTTTCGATGGAGCAGACGACCACGACGTTGTCGTTGGTGTCACGCATCATCTCCAGCTCGTATTCCTTCCAGCCGAGGATGGACTCCTCCAGCAGGACCTCGCTGGTCGGCGAGTACTGAATACCGGCGCCGGCAATACGGTAGAGGTCTTCCTCGTTGTACGCCATACCCGAGCCGAGACCACCCATGGTGAAGGAGGGGCGGACCACCATCGGGTAGCCCAGCTCCTTAGCGGCTTCCAGCGCCTCCGGCATGGAGTGAACAATCACCGAGCGTGCAGACTCGCCACCGGCGCGCTCCACCACGCCCTTGAATGCTTCACGGTCCTCACCGAGGTTAATCGCCTCAATGTTCGCGCCGATCAGCTCAACATTGTACTTGGCGAGCACGCCGCGCTCATCCAGGGAGATAGCCGCGTTCAGTGCGGTCTGACCACCCAGGGTCGGCAGGATTGCGTCCGGCTTTTCCTTCTCGATGATCTTCTCAATCACCTCGGGGGTGATGGGTTCAATGTAGGTGGCGTCCGCGAACTCGGGGTCGGTCATGATGGTTGCCGGGTTCGAGTTCACGAGGATGACGCGCACGCCCTCCTCCTTCAGCACGCGCAGCGCCTGAGTGCCGGAGTAGTCAAATTCCGCTGCCTGACCGATGACGATGGGGCCGGAACCGATGACGAGGACGCTATTAAGGTCAGTACGACGAGGCATTTATGCTTCCTTTGCAGTCTTGGTTGCAACCATCAGGTCGATGAAACGGTCAAAGAGGTAGGCGGAATCGTGCGGGCCCGCAGCAGCCTCGGGGTGGTACTGCACGGAGAACGCAGGGATGTCCTTACAGGTCAGGCCCTCAACCACGTTGTCGTTCAGACCCACGTGGGAGACCATGACCTGACCGAACTCGGCGTTCGGTGCGGTCACGTAGTCGCCAATCGGCGCGTCCACAGCGAAGCCGTGGTTCTGCGCGGTGATTTCAACCTTGCCGGTGGTCTTGTCCATGACCGGCTGGTTGATGCCGCGGTGACCGAAGGGCAGCTTGTAGGTGCCGAAGCCCAGGGCGCGGCCGAGCAGCTGGTTACCGAAGCAGATGCCGAAGAACGGGGTGCCCTTACGCAGCACGCCCTGTAGCAGCTCAACCTGCTCGTCAGCGGTTGCCGGGTCACCGGGGCCGTTGGAGAAGAACACGCCGTCGGGGTTGTGGGAGTAGATGTCCTCGAGGGTTGCGCTTGCGGGCAGCACGTGCACGCGCACGCCACGCTCAGCGAAACGCTGCGGGGTCATCGACTTGATGCCCAGGTCCAGGGCGACGATGGTTGCGACCGGGGGTGCGAACCAGTTGAACTGGTGCGGCTCAACGGTGTAGGCGGTGTCAACCGAAACGGAGTCAGCGAGCTTACGGCCAGCCATCGGCTCGGAGGCGCGCACCTCCTCCAGCAGTTCAGCTTCGGGGCGTTCTGCGTGCTCACCGGAGAACACGCCCGCACGCATCGAACCGCTCGAACGCAGGCGGCGGGTCAGGGCGCGAGTGTCAATGCCCTGAATACCGACGATGCCCTGCTCGATGAGCTCTTCGTCGAGAGTGCGCTCAGAACGCCAGTTGGATGCCACGCGTGCTGCGTCGCGAACCACGTAGCCGGCAACCCAAATCTTGCGGGACTCAGCGTCGGTGGTGTTCACGCCGGTGTTGCCGATATGGGGAGCGGTCTGAACCACAATCTGACCCGCGTAGGAGGGGTCGGTCAGGGTTTCCTGGTAGCCGGTCATACCGGTCGAGAAAACCGCCTCGCCCAGGGACGCGCCGGTTGCGCCGTAGCCATAGCCGCGGTAGACGGTGCCGTCCTCCAGGACGAGCAGCGCGCGGTCCGTACGCAGGGCGCCGGATCGTGTCATGTCAGTCATGCTCTTCTTCCTTTTCTCTGGTGTTCTCCCCCGCTTCCTGTACGGCCTCTACCGTGCAGGTTCCGGGGTAGTCTATGGTGCCTTCGGCGGGTGTTCGCCTGCCGTGGGGCAAAATCTTGGGGGTGGGTGCGCAGGGACATTGCACCGGGTATTGCGCCGGGATTTAGGCTTCCGGTTCTGCCGCCCACTTCTCGGGCGCATCCACCGCGTTCGGGGCGATGCGGCGCAGCTCCCGCAGTACCGCCTGCTTGTCCTCGGCGTAGCGGGTACGGAAGCCGGTCTGCACGCGGTGACCGTCCAGGGTCCAACCAATCACAACCAGGCCGTTCTTCTCCACAACCTTGCCCGCCATACCGCGGTCAGTGGTGATGACAGCGAGCTTCTTCGCCGGAATCCACAGGTCCTTCGCGCCGTTACGGGTGAAGATGATGCTGTCCGGGTAAATCAGCAGGGTGGACTTGCTCTTGAAGCCGAGCGAATCGAAACCCACACGGTCCAGCCAGTTACCGAAGATCGTGGTGCTGACGTACTCGCCCTCGAAAGCGGCGTCAGCGGTCATGCCCTCGTAGCGTTCGGGAACTTCCTTGAGGGAGCCGAACATGTTCGCCTGGCGTACCAGGCGCGAGCGCCATCCGTGCCACATGCCGTAGATGCACAGGGCGACCAGGGCAATGCAGATGACGGCGGTCAGGAACTTTCCCACGAAGGTTCTCTCTTTCGGTTGGGGTCTCGGTCGATGATCTCGGCCTGGGTTGGTGAGGTTGGAGGCGGTGCTCCCGGCGAGGCGGTGGCAGGCGTAAACCTACCACCGCCAGGCACGGTCACCACGTACATTCGCTTCGCGGGTTAGCGGCGCGGGGTTGCCAGCTCGCCGTTCAGCACGGTCGGGTGGCCAGCGTAGAAGGTTGCACGAATCGAGCCGGGCACCTCCATGTCGCGGTAGGGGTTGTTCTTACCCTTGGTTGCCTGCTCCTCCGGCTTGATGACGCGGGTTGCCTTCGGGTCGACCAGCACAATGTTTGCCGGTTCTCCTTCGGCAAGCGGGCGGCCCTGCTCGTGATCTAGGCGACCAATCTTCGCGGGCTCCTCGGAGAGGATGCGTGCCACATCGCGCCAGGTAATCATGCCGGTGTCAACCAGGGTCATCTGGATGATGGACAGTGCCTGCTCCAGGCCGGTCATACCGTTCGCGGCGCACGCCCACTCGCATTCCTTGGTCTCTGCCGGGTGCGGTGCGTGGTCGGTACCAATCACGTCAATGATGCCGTCAGCAACAGCCTGACGCAACGCCATGACGTCCTCTTCGGTGCGCAGCGGCGGGTTCACCTTGAAAATCGGGTCGTAGGTGCGTGCGGTCTCGTCGGTGAGCAGCAGGTGGTGCGGGGTTGCCTCCGCGGTCACCTTCACGCCGCGGGACTTAGCCCAGCGCACAACCTCAATGGAGCCCTTGGTGGACAGGTGGCAGATGTGCAGCTTGGAGTCCAGGTGCTCAGCCAGCAGCACGTCGCGGGCAATGATTGCCTCTTCAGCGACGGCGGGCCAACCGGTCAGACCCAGATCAGCGGACACCTTACCTTCGTTCATCTGGGCGCCTTCGGTCAGGCGCGGCTCCTGCGCGTGCTGCGCAATAACGCCGTCGAAGGTCTTGACGTATTCGAGGGCGCGGCGCATCACGGCGGGGTCGTACACGCACATGCCGTCATCAGAGAACACGCGCACGTTCGCGGTGGAGTTCGCCATGCCGCCGATGTCGGAGAGGCGCTCGCCCTTCAGACCCACGGTCACTGCGCCGATGGGCTGCACGCGGCACCATGCGGATTCCTTGCCGAGGCGGTCAACCTGCTCAACGACTGCGGCGGTGTCTGCCACGGGCATGGAGTTTGCCATGGCGAACACTGCGGTGTAGCCGCCCAGGGCTGCTGCGCGGGTGCCGGTCTCGACGGTTTCGGATGCCTCGTAGCCGGGCTGACGCAGGTGGGTGTGAATGTCGACCAGGCCGGGCAGCGCCACCTGGCCTGCCGCCTCGACGACCTGTGCGTCTGCGGCGTCAATGTTCTCTGCGATGCGGCTAATCACGCCGTCCTCGATGAGGATGTCGGCGACCTTTTCGCCGTAGAGGCTTGCGCCCTTGATCAGGTACTTGCTCATGGTGTTGGTTCCTCTCGTTAGGAAGGTCGTTTAGGATTCGTCGCCGGCGTAGAGCTTGGCGCTGGAGCCGTCGGTCAGAAGCAGGTAGAGCACCGCCATGCGCAGCGCCACGCCGTTGCTGACCTGGCGCAGGACCCAGGAGTTGGTGGCGTCGGCGGCTTCGGTGCAGATTTCCAGGCCGCGGTTCATGGGGCCCGGGTGCAGGATGGCGACCGGCTGCGGCTGCGCCTGCAGGGTTGCGAAACGCTCAGCGGTCAGGCCCCACAGCTCGGTGTACTCCTCGGCGGAGGGGAAGTACGCGGCGTTCATGCGTTCCTTCTGGATGCGCAGCAGCATCACGGCGTCGGGGTTGGTGGCGATGGCTTCGTCGAAGTCGTGGAAGATTTCCAGGCCGGCTTCTTCAACCCAGGAGGCGGTGTTCAGCGGCAGCAGGGTCGGCGGTGCGACGAAGACGACCTGTGCGCCGAGGGTGTGCAGCAGCCAGAGGTTGGAGCGTGCCACACGCGAGTGCAGGATGTCGCCGACGATGAGCACGCGCATGCCGGACAGGTCGGTGCCGCGGGGGCTGTCGAGGCCGTCGCGTTCTGCCTTGTACTGGCGCAGGGATACGGCGTCGAGCAGTGCCTGGGTGGGGTGTGCGTGGGTGCCGTCGCCCGCGTTGAGTACGGGGATGTCGGTCCAGCCTGCCTCGGCGAGGCGCTGCGGTGCGCCGGATGCCGAGTGGCGGATCACGAACGCATCCGCGGCAATCGCCTTGAGGGTCTGCGCGGTGTCCTTGAGCGACTCGCCCTTAGACAGGGAGGAGCCAGAAGCGGAGAAGTTGGTGACGGCGGCGCCCAGGCGCTTCTCTGCGGCTTCGAAGGAGAGGCGGGTTCGGGTGGAGTCCTCGAAGAAGAGGTTGACGACGGTCTTGCCGTTGAGCACGTTGAGGGTGCGGTTTTCGGCTTTGACCTGCGCCATGTAGTCGGCGACGTCAAGGATTTCGATGGCTTCTTCGCGGGTTAGTTCGCGGGTGTCGAGCAGATGCTTCATGAGAGCCCTCCCAGCTGGATAATGTCAACTCGGTCTGTTGCGTTGTCGGTTTCAGTCAGTACGACGCGCACGGTTTCGCTGGCGCTGGTGGGCAGGTTTTTGCCCACGTGGTCGGCGCGGATGGGTAGTTGCCGGTGTCCGCGGTCTACGAGGACTGCCAGGCGTACGAGGGCGGGTCGTCCGTGGGCGTTGAGTGCGTCGAGGGCGGCGCGTACGGTGCGGCCGGAGTAGAGGACGTCGTCAACGAGGACTACGGTTTTACCTTCAATGCCGATGGTGGGCATGATGCTTTCCCCTGCGGTGTCTGGGGAGGTGGTGCCGCCGGTTCGCTGGTCGTCGCGGTAGGCGGTGATGTCCAGGGCGCCGATTCGTGTTTCTGCGTTGAAGTTCGGCTCAATGGCTTGGATGCGGGCTGCGAGTCGTACGGCGAGGGGCACGCCGCGGGAGCGGATGCCGATGAGTACGAGGTTTTCTACGCCTTTATTGGTTTCAATAATTTCGTAGGCGATGCGGGTGAGGGCGCGGCGGATTTCGTCCTCGCTGAGGATGGTGCGGCCGACGGTGGTCGCGTCCTCGGAGGTGCTTTGAGGGGTTGCCGAATGGGGGGCTGCGGTTACATTTCGCCCCTGGTTCGCGCCGGATGTGGGTACAGTTGACCCAGGCATAGCCGTCTCCTTCCCCGCCTCACGGGACGGATTTAAAGGTTTTGTGCTTCTAGTAGGGTACCACAGTTCACAGGCTACGTTCAGGTTCGGCGAGAGACCGCTCACGGCGGGGACGGAGCTGGTATGGAGCGGGGCGGGGGCTCCGTCTTCGAGGCGCCTATGTTGTTTATAAGCTAGGGTGCCGCAGAGGGGGCACTCCCCCGCCTGCGTTGTCCGGTGAAGCCTCCGCCGAAGCACCTTAACCAGCGCACCCCAAACCCTGCGAGCGCATCCGCAGCCAATACGGAACCCCACGCAGAACTGCACCAACCAAACGCAACCTAGACACAGAAAACCCCCGCCGTCCTGTAGCGAACTACAGTACGGCGGGGGTTTCACGTACGCTCCCCTGCGGGTGCATCCTCAGCAACGGCAGCTTGGGAAACCCCTATGGAGCCTCTATCCGCTACCTAATCTGGTTTACAGGCGCTGAAGAATCTCCAGGAACTTACTCATTTCATAAGCTCCTTCCAGTGGAACATCTCCTTCATCAAACACCATGTAGTAGCGGTACCTATCGCCCGCTTTATCTGCCCATCGCTTTCCCAACTTGAGCTTCTGAGCAGATTCTTCGTTCTTCAAGTGGGTGCCCTTTGTTTCAACCATAACGATGTGACCATTATTCGTCTCCACAATAAAGTCAGGATAATGGTTACCAATGGGCCCGTTAATGCAGAACCCCTTACGCTCGATATTTCGATGCCACCATTTGATGCTATCCAGACCGGAGAAGCGCTCTGCGCACCTCGTCTCCAGGCTGTTCATCTTTCCTTCTTCCTCATACAGAGATTTAGAGATGCTGTACGTGACAGTTTCCTTCGGGAAGATGAGGTCAGGCAAGGCATACGACTCCCTAACCGAAATGGATTCGGTTTCGAGATCCGTATTGAATTTTTCGATTCGGTGTTCTTCCAGTAGATGCTTGATCTTTGTGTGAACCTGCTCTGCGACTTTATGAGAGTTCTCATGGTAGAAGAGCATATCTTCTGCGCTGAACCCCTCTACAATCCGTTCAATATATTTTTTGAGCTGACTGTCGGGAATTTCATTAATGCGTTTAATGACTCTCTGATAAATCTGCTCGATAGCTTCGTAGCGTTTACCTTCATCGCTCATATTCATGAAATGTTCGCGCATCTTCTGCTGGGCTTCTCTGCTGAGACGAGAAGTTACAGGAGTGTCAGCCTGATCTTTGACGTCAATCAGATACATTTCTTCATCGACAGCGCCGAGGTTAATACTCGTATCCTTTGTCAGAAGGTTGAATCCCGCATTGAGAGATTCTTTCTGCAACAAGTCGTAGTCACCGTTACCAAGATTAAACAGGTCTGATTCCTCTGACTTGATAAAGAACTGCGGAATCCTCAACAACGAAATTTCATCCCTAAATTCCTCAATTACAGGGTAGGACTTCACTGAGTCTTCTCCGGAGTACTCCATAAAAGACACCTCCACGTTGTTAGCAATCTTTTGGATATCTTGCTGATACGAAGATTCCTGTTCCTCGGCCTGATTCAGCATCTCTAGCGCATTTTTTGAGGACAGAGAATATGAGTCTTCCTCCGCCTTGTGCGTATCGATATTACTCGAGGAGGTCTCGATATCCCTTACTTCTACGGCAGCAGAGACCAGGGATTCGTCAAAGTCCAGGAATTCCTCCGTTGTAGCATCTTCCCCGGAATCAGAGACCGGCAGAAGGGAGGATTGCTCGGGCATTTCTGATCCTTCAGCAGACATTTTATCGGTGCTGTTCTCCAGGTCGAGCTGTCCTTCGTCGTCAGCAAGGCGGTAATCACGCTTCGAAAATCCGGCGGCGTTAAGACCTGCAATAATCTGACGGATAGTTTCCGAGAAATTATTGGAAGAGGTGAGCACATAACTCATATTGAGCACACCCCTGCTCTGGACCTTAGCGTAAGGCTGACGCAAGACTCGGCCTAGAATCTGCTCCACGTCTACGCGGCTCGTCCTGTTAGCCACCGAAGCAAGGATGTATGCAAAGGAACAGTCCCAACCTTCCTTCAACGCATTCACCGTGATGATGTAGCGAATCGGGCACTCTTCGCTCAGCAGGTTAACGTTCTTCAGCTCGTCCTTCTGCGCAGTTTTAATGGCAATCTCTTCCTTCGGAATGCCAGCTGCAATTAACTTTTCACGTAGCTTTTTGAATGAAGTGACCTCTTCCTTATGTCGAGGTTCCGCTTGAAAGAGGACGATAGGACGAATATACCGACCGCCCTGTTTCTGCGCTTCAAGCGCAACTTTCTCCAGGGAGCAGCGCAAATCAATAGCGTCCGTAATCACTTCCTCTTTAGAAGTTCGGTTGTAAGCCACAACCGGCAGTTTAACCATGTGCTCAAGTTTGAGCTCCGAAGCACTCACATAGGAAATAACGTTGGCGTCCTCCTGCGGGGTAGCAGTCAAGTCGAGAATAAAGGAAGGGTTGAGGTTACTCAGCATCTCCTTGCTCAACGAGCTCTTAGCGTGGTGAGACTCATCGACGATTACTACGGGGTTGAGCTGGTTAATGTACTGCGCGAGAGAGCCTTCAGCTGCGTTCTCAATGGGACGGTCAGGATTCCCCAGAAAGGTGGAGAAACTCGTAAGGTTACCGTTCTCCTGATAGACCTTACGACTGTCTTTCTTATTGGAACGCAGAGAGTCGTAAGAAAGCACCATCACCGAGAGCTGGTCAGCAATAATGGTGGGGCTAAAGGACTGACCTGCCAGGAGCTCATCCTTAGAGTACACCTCTACCCTGCCTCCGAAATCTGTGTTGAGTCGGCGCCGATAGGGATGGTGTGGGTCTTTAAGTGCTCGCAGAGTCTGGGTCAGGATTGCCTCAGACGGCACGAGCCATACGAGCACACGTGGGGCAGTGCTCGGCAGGTAATCGAAAATCGGTTTGACCGATGCAGCAGCCAGAAAAGTCTTGCCGCCACCCGTCGGAACCTTGTAGCAAATGTTTGGAACATTCGTGATGGTGTTCTGGTATTCCTGTACATGCGAGGTTTTAGACCCCACGGTGACATGCCTAGCCTCCCAGTATTCGGAGTAGGCTCGCGAGAGAGACTGCGTGCTCGTCAGAAACTCCAGATAGTCGTTGAGGTCATCGATGACCCGCTTCTGGTACTTTTTGAGTTCCATAGTGCTATCGTCCTCCAATCTAAAATAAGTAGTCGTTAGGCCCTAGACACGCGAGATATCGCGGGCAATCTTTTTGAAAGTAACGTTATGAGCGAGAAGATCCTTCTCATCCAACAAACATGTCTCGGCATAGATAACGTAGGATCCGGCGGCACATTCCGTAGGTATAGTGCCGAGATACTTCCTGTCCAGGCTAGTTGCCGATTCAGGGTCGTATGCGAAGAAGTAGCTCGTGTCGTCATACTTACCCAGGTAGTGCGGGTACAACTTACGGGCTTCGTTGTATCCTCGCGGGTCCAACGGGGTCGAAGTTTCTGAATACCAGATGTATTCCGCCATCTTCTCGTATGGAACTTCGGAGTTCAGCCCATCCTGTACAAAGAGCGGAGCACCCAGCTCATAATATGCAAAGGAGCCAGGGACACCGGCTGCTTTCTTTTCATGTTCCACGGTGGCAGTCACACGCAGAGATACGCTGGCGTTATTCTTACCTGTTACTTCGGTATAGAGCTTAGGCTTTGAGACCTTCGTGTAGGCACCGCTCTGTGTAGCCTCCGTAGCTACGGCGTTTGCTTCTTCAAAGACCTGGGCACCCTTCTTCAGAGAGGTAAGGTTAATCTTCTGGTCGAAAAGGACTGATTCCTCCGCAGTAGTCTCGACATATCCGTCAATCACGCGACGTACACGTTCTGCCGTCACAGTCTCCGCGTAATCACCCAGTTCAACAAGGATAAATTTGCGGTTACCACGGTCCTTGACGTTGGCGTTCAGTACCGCATGAGCGGTCGTACCAGACCCTGCAAAGGAGTCGAGAACGATGGAGTCGCTATCGGTGGCAATAGCTAGAACACGTTCGACCAGACGCGTAGGCTTGGGAGTATCAAAGGCCACACGCCCCCCAAAAACAGCGCGAATTTCTTTCTTGGCGGCATCGGTGTGCCCAGCTGCCTGGTGGTCCCAGAAGTTAGAGGGCAGGATACCTCCGACACTATCCCGATAAATCTTACGACGCACACCGCCATATCCGTTTTTCGTAAAATTAAACCGAGGCCAACGACCACGTTCGTACACTGCCTGAGCATCAGCCCGTACCTCTTCGGGGGACTTAACCAGCATCAACGCCTGAACCCCCGTACGCACTTCATCCACGGGAATACCGCAGAGTTCAGCTCGCTTCTCAGCATCGTCTATATCTCGAAGCTCATATTCGGTCCATTCAGAGAAAGAACTCAGGACTTCCTCTTGACCTAACGACCAGTGCCTACCAGCCGTCGGATAGATTAGCTCACCCGTAAACGGATGCTGGACCGCGTACACCATCCCTTGGTGGGTAGCGGCTCCGGGAGCGAAAGCATCGCCGCTAGCCCATGAGCAATAGTCATTATCCGGATTCTTGTACTTCGTATCTGCTTCTGCAGTACGCTCCAGCTTACGAGGCTGCCATCCAGGTTCCTTAGAGAAGACCAGCAGATGCTCTACTTCCGCGGGAATCCCCTTGGAATCGTTACGGGGAGAGTATGTACGCTGCCAAGAAATATCCGCAACGAAGCAACGAGCACCAAAAATCTCGTTGCAGATTAGGCGTAGATGAGCTGCTTCGTTGTCATCAATCGAAATAAAGATAGCTCCGGTCGGTGCAAGCAAACGCTGAAGCAAACGCAAACGAGGGTACATCATGCACAGCCACTTGTCGTGACGAGATAGGTCCTCACCCTCCTTACCAACGACCTCACCCAACCACTTCAAAATCTGCGGGTCCTTCACATTGTCGTTGTAGACCCAGCTCTCATTACCAGTGTTGTAGGGAGGATCGATATAAATACAATCCACACGCCCCTCATACATGGAAAGCAAGGATTTAAGAGCCTCCAAGTTATCTCCGTGAATAACCATATTCTCGGAGGAAGAAACATCAGTGCCATCTGCGTTCTTGCCGTAGGTGTACTGCTTTTCGAGAACACGATACGGCACATCAAGATGGTGGGTAACAACCTTGTTCTTACCAACCCAAGTCAGTTCCGGCATACTACCTTCCTTGTAGTTCTCCGTCAGAGCATTAGTGCCATTCAGCTAACAACACCCGTCAGGCCCGTTAAATCATCATTCATATAGCACTCTACCGAGTTTACGGCTCATTAGCCAACGAATCGGTCATTCAGCGTAGACACAGAAAACCCCCGCCGTCCTGTAGCGAACTACAGTACGGCGGGGGTTTCACGTACGCTCCCTGCGGGTGCATCCTCAACGGCAGCAAACCAACCAGCTACGGGCTAGCGGGCAGGCCGCGGTGGGACGTCTTACGCGAGCAGGGTCGGCTTCACCTGACGGAGCTTATCCAGCAGACCGTTCACGAACTTCGGAGATTCATTCGTGGACAGCACACGCGCCAGACCGACAGCCTCAGAAATTGCGACAGCATCCGGAACTTCGTCATTGTACAGAAGCTCCCAAGTGCCAATACGCAGCACGGCACGGTCCACGGCGGGCATACGCTCGAAGGACCAGTCACGGGCGTAAGTCTCCACAAACTCGCGAATCTCTTCGTCGTGGTCGCGGACGCCACGAATGATTTCCTCAGAGTAAGCAGAGATCTGCGCTACCGTGTACAGTCGGCGGCGGCGGAGTACCTCAATATAATCTTCGTTGCGCTGATCCGCCTCGAAGAGCACTTCGAGGGCGCGCAATCGGGCTTTCGTACGCGAATTCATTAGTCGTTCACGCGACCGAGGTACTCACCGGTGCGGGTGTCAACCTTGACCTTGGTGCCGGTCTCCAGGAACAGGGGAACCTGGATCTCGTAGCCGGTCTCAACGGTTGCAGGCTTGGTGCCGCCGGTGGAGCGGTCACCCTGCAGGCCGGGCTCGGTGTAGGTGATTTCGAGGACCACGGATGCGGGCAGCTCGATGTACAGGGGGCTACCCTCGTGCATTGCGATGGTTGCGGTCTGGGACTCGAGCATGTAGTTTGCTGCGTCGCCAACAACGGTTGCGGGAACGTTGATCTGGTCGTAGGTCTTCATGTCCATGAAGACGTAGTCGTCGCCGTCCTGGTACAGGTACTGGTAGTCGGAGCGGTCAACGGTTGCGGTTTCGATCTTAGCGCCAGCGTTGAAGGTACGGTCGACGACCTTGCCGGAGGTAACGTTGCGCAGCTTGGTGCGGACGAATGCGCCACCCTTGCCGGGCTTAACGTGCTGGAACTCTACGACGGACCAGAGGTTGCCGTCAATCTTCAGGACGGCGCCGTTCTTAATATCGGTAGTGGATGCCATGGGGCTCTCCTTCGTGTCATCGACGCCCACGCCGTAGTGGTACCCGGCGAGGCGCTAAGTTTTCAATGAGCAAAAATATGTCCCGTACATTCTACAGGATGCGCACGAATTTGCCTAGCAGGGGCGCCACAGTTTCTGTGGCACCCCGCCCGGCTGGCGCGTATTAGCAAACACGCGCCGGGTGCATCCGGTGAATATACGGGACTTGCACCTACTCGGAGATAATCTCCTGGTAGGTCATGTACAGAATCGAGTCGTCCGGCACCTCATAGACGCGCGGGCGAGCCAAACCGTCAAGAATGATGAAGCGCAGCAGGTTGCCGCGTGCCTTCTTATCGCGGCGCATCGCTTCGAGCAGCTGGGGCCATGCGTCTGCCTTGTAGGAGGTGGGCAGGCCCAGGGATTCAAGGATGCGGCGGGTGCGTGCCACGAGTTCTTCGTCGGCGTGGCCGGTTGCCAGCGCCAGTTCGGCGGCGTAGACCATGCCGACGGACACTGCCGCGCCGTGACGCCACTGGTAGCGTTCGTTGCGCTCGATGGCGTGGGCGAGGGTGTGGCCGTAGTTCAGGATTTCGCGGCGGCCGGATTCGCGCAGGTCCTCGGAGACGACCTCCGCCTTCACGCGCACGCTGCGTTCAATGAGTTCACGCATCACGGCGGACTGCGAGTCGCGTACGGCGTTCGGGTTCGCCTCGATCAGGTCGAGAATTTCGGGGTCTGCGATGAAGCCGCACTTGACGACCTCACCCATGCCGGTCAGCAGCTCATGCTCGGGCAGAGTGCGCAGGGTGCCAATCTCGCAGAGCACCGCGGCGGGCGGCCAGAACGCGCCGACCAGGTTTTTACCCTCGGCGGTGTTGATGCCGGTCTTACCGCCCACGGCGGCGTCCACCATGCCGAGCAGGGTGGTCGGAATGTGAATGACGCGCACGCCGCGCAGCCAGGTTGCCGCGACGAAGCCGGCAACGTCGGTAATGGCGCCGCCGCCCACGGAGATGATCGCGTCGGTGCGGGTGAAGTCGTTCTGACCGAGCACCTGCCAGCAGAACGCCGCCACCTGGTAGTGCTTCGCCTCTTCAGCGTCCGGGATTTCGGCGCTGAACGATTCGTAGCCCATGGCGCGCAGGTCTTCCATGACCAGCTCACCGGTGGAACGCAGGGCACGCGGGTGAATCACGAGCACCTTCTTGGTGCGGTTGCCCAGAATTTCGGGGATTTTACCGAGCAGGTTGTGGCCGATGAGAACCTCATAGTTCTCACGCGGGGAGCTGCCGGTCACCGGGATGCGGGTGATATCTTCCGCGCCGGAGGCACCGAAAGTGGGGGTGGGCTGAGTGCTCATCATGTGTCCTTTCACAGGTGAGGGGTTATGCTTGGGGGCGCTGCGCGCGGGAGGCGCGGGTTGCGGTCACGTACGCCTGGATTTCGGCGGTCATCTCGGTGATGGGGCGGCCGCCTCGTGCGTCCAGGGTGAAGTGCGCCAGCTCTTCGTATCGGCTGCGGCGGCGCTCAAAAATTTCGGTCCACCGCTCGACCGGGTTCGGCTGCAGCAGCGGGCGGGTCTTATTGCCGGTAATGCGCGGGGTGACGGTGTCAGCATCAACGAGGATGTACACCACGCATTCGTCTTTGAGCAGCTCCGCAACCGAGTCGGTCATGGGCGCGCCGCCACCCAGGGAGAACACCGTGTTGCGGTACACGGGCGAGGTGAGGACCTCTTCGATGGTTTTGCGTTCGAGCTCGCGGAAATACGCCTCACCAAAAATCTCGAAAATTTCGGAGACTTCGCCGTAGCGTTCGACGATGAGCTGGTCGGCATCGAGGAACTCGTAGCCGTAGAAACGCGCCAGGTGCGTACCAATGTAGGTCTTACCTGCCGCCATGGGGCCAATGAGCACAATGGGGCGGGAGCGTTCCGCGAAGTTCTCGTGCATTTCACGCACCTGCTGCGGGTGGATGCGAGCGCCGGCGGACTCGTCTTCTGCGAGCGCCTCTGCGGGGACAGCAAGCTCTGTGGGTGCCACAGATTTAGCCGGGGTTGCGGGCAGCTCGGAAGCGTCGAGGGGCTTCTCCCCCGCATGGTTCTCTTCTTCCGCGGCGGGTACTGCGGGCGCTGCGGGCGCAGCAACCTGAACCTTGCCGAACAGCGCCGGGGTCGGACGGACCGGCTTGGCGGGTTCAGCCGCGGTCACACCTACAGGGGCTGCGGGCGTGACCGGTACAGGCTTGGGTTCAGCCTTCTGCACGGGTGCAGAAGCGCTCTCCCCCGCCGCCTCTGCAGGCTGAGCCTGCTTCGGAGGTGCCGGCTTGGGCGCGGCAGGCTTAGGCACAGTCGGCTTGGGTGCTTCCGCCTTCGCGGGTTCCTTGCGGGATTCCTCTTCAGCGGTGCCCATACCCTGCAGGGCGCTGAGCAGCTTCAGACGCAGGTCCTCATCCAGGCCCGCAGCCGGGTCGGCATCCTCGGAGGCCGAGGAGGCGTACAGACGCACGCCCCGCGCGCTCACGGGAGCGGCGGCAGGCAGGGGCCGGGCGCCAGAACGCATCAGATCAGCGGGGGTGGGCACGCGAGAAGCCGGGCGGGAAGAATCCTCACGCGCAACAGCCTCACGAGCCCCAGCGCCCTCAACACTCTGCTCAGCCGCAGCAGGTACGCCGGGTTCCGCACCGGATTCTGCGCCGGTTTCCGGGTGCGGCGAAGCGCCCCCTCGCGCACGCTGCGTTGCCGCAGCAATACGCGCAAGGGGGCTCGAAGCGACCGGGCGAACACCCTGCTCCACAGAAACCTCCCCGGAACCGCGACCCTTAGCGCCTCGGTCCTCAGACTCCGCCGGAAGGGGCACTACGCGTCCCAACCAGCCACGTTAGACTCCCACGCCAGAGACGCCGGAATGGCGTCCAGGTAGGAATCCATGTTGCGGCGAGTCTCACCAATCGAGTCGCCGCCAAACTTCTCCAGTGCAGCCTCAGCGAGCACCAGGGCGACCATAGCCTCCGCCACCACGCCGGCGGCGGGAACAGCACACACGTCCGAACGCTGGTGGTGGGCGCGAGCCTCTTCACCGGTGGAAGTATCAATGGTCTTCAGAGCCTTCGGCACGGTCGCAATGGGCTTCATTGCCGCGCGCACGCGCAGCAGGTCACCAATGCTCATGCCGCCCTCAATACCACCTGCACGGTTGGTATCGCGGGTAACGCCGTGTTCACCAATGGAAATCTCGTCGTGAGCGGCAGTGCCCGGGCGGTCAGCGGTCGCGAAACCGTCGCCAACCTCAACGCCCTTAATAGCCTGAATACCCATCAACGCTGCGGCAAGGCGCGCGTCCAGGCGGCGGTCCCAGTGCACGTACGAACCCAGTCCGGGAGGCATACCGTACGCGAGCACCTCAACCACGCCGCCGAGAGTCTCGCCGTCCTTGTGCGCCTCATCCACGCGCTGAACCATCGCGTCGGAGGTTGCCTTATCGAAGCAGCGCAGCGGGTCAGCGTCCAGCTGCTCAACGTTGCGAGGCGAAGGCACCGGGGCACCCTCGGGGGCGTGCACGCCACCCACAGCCACGGTGTGAGAAACCAGCTCAACACCCAGAGCCTTCAAAATCTGCGCGGCAACCACGCCAAGAGCCACACGGGTCGCAGTCTCACGTGCGGAGGCGCGCTCCAGCACCGGGCGAGCCTCAGAGAAGTTGTACTTCTGCATGCCGGTAAAGTCAGCGTGGCCGGGGCGCGGACGAGTCAGCGCAGCGTTACGCGCACGACCCTCAATCAGCTTCGGATCCACCGGGTCGGAGCTCATCACGTCAGTCCACTTGGGCCACTCGGTGTTCGCAATCTCAATCGCGACCGGGCCGCCCTGAGTCAGGCCGTGACGCACACCGCCCAGGATGCGCACGCGGTCCTCCTCAAACTTCATGCGGGCACCGCGGCCGTAGCCGAGGCGGCGACGAGCCAGGGCGTCACGCACCATGTCGCTGGTGAGTTCCACACCGGCGGGTACGCCCTCAATAATGCCGACGAGCGCCTCGCCGTGGGATTCTCCGGCAGTGAGCCAACGCAGAGCCATAGGTTAACCTCTTTTCATCGCACCCGCACCGAAGCGCAGGAGGAAGGAATAATAATTCTTCACGTGTATAAATAGTGTATAAAATGCCCGTTTACTGAGCGAGTGGAAGCACGCTTTTTTCACGAAACGGAAGCGCGAGGCGCAAGATCAACCGCCGCGCACATCGCATTCACCAAGCCCAGCAGCTCACCCTCAGACAGGGTGCGGTCGGTAAACAGCAGCACCTGCTCCACCGCCTGATACAGCAGCATCTCCAGGCCAGAAACCACCGTGCCACCGTTCGCCTCCCAAGCGCTCGCCAGCACCGAAGGCCACGGGTTATACGCAACATCGAGCAGTACCGGCCGGTGCGTTGCGGAGGCGCCCTTCAGCCCGCTCAGCTGGCTCGCCCATTCATCCGCCGCATGCGCCGGAAGCGTAGAAATCACCGGGTGATGACCGCGCTCCGCAAGATTCTGCGGCAGCTCAGCCAGGGAAACCTGCTCCAGCTGAACGCCCAGGCGGTCCGCCGCCTCCTGCACGCTACCGAGCTTATGCAGGGAACGGGCGTACACGCTCACACGGGAATACCCCAGCTGATGCAGAGCGGTCAGGGCGGAAATAGCGGTCGCTCCCCCGCCCACAATCGCGGCAGAATCCTTGAGCGGCTGCGGCTCCAAACCGGCGTGGCGCAGCGCGTTCACAATGCCAATCACATCCGTGTTATCGCCCAGCACCTTCTCACCGCGCGGATACACCGTGTTCACCGCACCGGTCACTCGGGCAGTCTCACTCAGCTCATCGCAATACTGGATAACTGCGGTCTTCAACGGCATCGTCACCGACAGACCCGCAATATACGGGGCGTCCTCCGTGCCGTCCGGGTGACGCACACCGTGCATAATCGCCGGCAAATCATCAGGCAGAGTATCGCGGCGATCATAACCCAAATTCTGCTCACCTAAAAAGTCATACGCGGCACGATGCAGCGCAGGCGACAGCGAATGCGCAATAGGGTGCCCCAGCACGTAGGCGCGGCGAAGATACGGGGCCTCACGGTACGGTTCAGTCTTCATCGATACTCTTTCGCTCTCAACGCTGGGGAACGCTCTCAACACTTGGGGCTTGCGGGCTTGCGGACACGCACGCCACGAACCCAAGTTCATAGGCGCACTCTACCCATTTTAAGGGACAAACCAATATTCAGGTATAGCAAAGGCGGGCACCTCCCCCACTCTCGTGGAGGCGGCACCCGCCTCAGCAAGGAACCTTCACGCCGAAGCTACCAAATCGTAGCTACCAGCTAAACCAATGAGCTACAACTTAGCTACAGCGGTTCGGGTGCTTAGAACACCACTGGTTGTACTCTTCAACGTAACGCTGGTGCTCAGCGTAAGTGCGGGAGTACTTAGTCTCACCGGAGTCCAGGTCCACAGTCACCCAGTAGTAGTACGGGTTCTTCTCAGGAGCCGCAGCAGCCTTAATCGAAGCCAGCTGCGGGGAACCAATCGGACCCTTCGGAAGACCCTTATTCGCATAAGTGTTGTACTTATTGCTCTTATCGGCCTTCTGCTCTTCAGTCAGGTGGTACGAGCGGACACCCAGACCGTAGGTCACGGTCGCATCCGACTGAATCAGACCCGAGGTCTCACCATCGGGGTTGTTCAGGCGGTTCTCAATGATGCCTGCAACCGCCACGTAGTCCTTCGGCTGAGCCTCAAGCTCCACGATGGAGGCGATGGTCAGCACCTCGAAGGTCTTCTGGTCGCCGCTCACGCCGGCTTCCTTCAGGTCAGCCTTGGTCTTATCAACCATGGTCTGAATGACCTTCTTGATGTCGGTGTCCTTCGGGAAGCGGTACTCACCCGGGTGCAGCCAACCCTCAATCGAGGGGAAGTTGCTCGGCACACCGTACTGGGTGTAGTTGCTGACCGCGTCCTCAACCTGCTTGCGGGTGAACGCGCCATCGGAGCCAGAAACAATCAGGTCGATGGTTTCGCTCACGCGCTTACCCTGCGGAATCGCCAGGTACAGTACGTTGCTGTTCGCCTCGATAATGGTCGTAATCGCGCTCGAGCTGCTCATGTGCTGCTGCAGTTCATAGGTGCCAGGCTGCAGGTACTTGCCCTTGCTCTCCTTGGTGTACACCTCAAGGAACTTATCAGCATCAGCAATGACACCCGCCGCCTCAAGCTCCTGCGCCACCTGCGCGGTGGACTGGCCAGAACGAATCGTGAAGGTCACGGTCGTACCATTGCCGCCACCCGAGTAGTCACGAGTCTTGAATGGGTCATAGCGAGTAATCAGGGCACCCGAAATGATGACCAGAGCCACCACAAACAAGGAAATAGCGCTCAGCATGATGGCGCGGCGGCGGCGCTTACGCGCACGCAACGTAGCCACCGACACGATTTCCTGTTCCATCGTGATGCCGGTGATGCCCTTACGTTCATCCTCGGCTGTCGGCCTAAAGAGGTCGAGCCCGCTCTCTTCGGGATGTTTATTCTGTTCGGTCACTGAAGGTTCTCCGTTTCGTTGACGGCACCGACCGTGGTCCCTTCTGACTCGGACGGTCGGTTTTCTTCGTGGGCCGGATCGCTCACCTTGTACCCGGCTACGGACTGCCCCGCCTTGAGGGCATCCAGGCTGTACTGCAAAATGTTCACAGCCGCCACCTGGTCAACCATAGTCTTGAAATCTCGGCTGGAAACCCCAGCCTCGTGCAGTGCACGGTGAGCGCTCACGGTGGTGAGTCGCTCATCCACCAGCCAAATGTTAATGTGTGTTTTCTCTTCGGCATCCAGCTCGGAGCGCAGAGCCTGAGCGTACTCCCGAGCCATCTCCGTGGAGGGAGAATCCCCACCACGCATGGTCTTCGGAAGCCCGACGAAAACCTCCACCACCTCGTTCACCTCAATGAGCTTGCGCAAAACACGGCGGTCAGAGTTCTTCTTTGCGTCGCGGCGCAGCGTCTTGAGCGGGGTAGCGAGAATACCGTCGGGGTCGCTGAGGGCGGTGCCGACGCGGGCGTTCCCCACATCGACACCCATCCGCACTCCGCGCTGGAATTCCGCCATGTTTAGGCCTGAGCCTGTGCGATAGCGTCGCGGACAGCGTCCAGTGCAGCACCAATCTTGGATGCGTCCTGGCCACCACCCTGAGCGACATCGTCCTTACCGCCGCCACCGCCGCCGAGAACACCGGCAGCGACGCGGACCAGAGCGCCAGCCTTTACGCCAGCCTCGCGAGCACCCTCGTTGGTTGCCACCAGGACGACGGGGCGGCCATTAGCCACACCCACCACGGCGACAACAGCGGCCTCGGAGCCGAAGCGCGAACGCAGATCCAGAGCCAGCTCACGAACGCCGTTAGCGTCCAGTTCGCCAGCGTCATGCGCCAGAACGCGCACGGAACCGATGGTCTGTGCGTTCTCCAGCAGCTTGCCAGCCTCAGCCTGCAGCTTCTCGCGGCGCAGCTGAGCCAGTTCCTTCTCAGCGGCCTTCAGCTTAGACAGAGTCTGGTTAATCTTCTCGGGCAGATCAGCGGAGGACTGAACCTTCATCAGGCCGGTCAGCTGGTTCACCAGGGTACGCTCAGCAGCCAGGTGGTTGAAGGAGTCCAGACCCACCAGAGCCTCAACACGGCGGTTACCGGAGCCAACAGAGCTCTCGGTCAGCAGGGTCAGCGAACCAATCTCAGCGGACGAACCAACGTGGGTACCACCGCACAGCTCGCGGGAGAACTCACCGCCGATTTCAACAACACGCACCACGTCGCCGTACTTCTCACCGAAGAGGCTCATAGCGCCCAGAGCCTTAGCCTCAGCCAGCGGCATCTCACGAGTAATCACCTCGTGGTTATCGCGGATCGCGAGGTTAGCAACCTCTTCAACCTCACGCTTAGCGGACTCAGACAGGCCCTCGCCCCACGCGAAGTCGAAACGCAGGTAGCCTTCCTTGTTGAAAGAGCCACGCTGAGTAGCCTCGTTGCCGAGCACCTGGTGCAGGGCAGCGTGAATGATGTGGGTACCGGAGTGTGCCTTCTCACCGTCGCGGCGGCGCTGAACATCAACCTGTGCCACAACATCGGCACCGGTGTGAACCTCGCCCTCACGCACAACGGCGCGGTGAACGCTCAGACCCTTCACGGGCTGCTGAACGTCCTGAACGTCAATGACGAAGCCGTTGCCGGTAATAACACCGGTATCAGCTGCCTGGCCACCAGCCTCCGCGTAGAACGGGGTCTCGTCCAGGACAACCTCAATCTTGTCGCCAGCCTTAGCGGCGGGCACGGAAACACCGTCCACCAGGATTGCGCGCAGCTTAGTCTCAGTACGCAGCTCGGTGTAACCGGTGAAGATGGAGCCACGCTCATCCACGAGCTTACGCAGCTCGGACAGGTCAGCGAACGCACCCTTCTTCGCCTTAGCGTCAGCCTGCGCGCGGTGACGCTGCTCAGCCATCAGCTCACGGAAAGCCTTCTCGTCAACCTTCACGCCAGCCTCAGCAGCCATCTCCAGGGTCAGGTCAATCGGGAAGCCGTAGGTGTCGTGCAGAGCAAACGCCTCAGCACCAGAAACAGCGTTGGAGCCGTCCTTCTTAGCGGCAGCAACAGCCTCTTCCAGGCGCTCAGTACCGGTCTCAATGGTGTGCAGGAACGCCTTCTCCTCAGCGTACGCAATGCGGGAAATACGCTCGAAGTCGTCAGCAACGTACGGGAAAGCACCCTTCATCGCGTCACGCGAAGCCGGGAACAGCACGGGCAGGCAGGGCTCAGTCACGCCCAGCAGACGCATCGCACGAATCGCACGGCGCATCAGACGGCGCAGAATGTAGCCGCGACCCTCGTTGGAGGGGGTCACGCCGTCAGCAATCAGCATCAGCGAGGAACGGATGTGGTCAGCCACCACGCGCATACGCACGTCGTCCTCGTAGCCCTCGTCCTCAGCGGACTCAGAGCCGTGGTACTTCTTACCGGATAGCTTAGAAGCAGCGTCCAGAACGGGGCGAACCTGGTCGGTCTCGTAGAAGTTCTCAACACCCTGCAGCAGCATGGCAAGACGCTCAACGCCCAGACCGGTATCGATGTTCTTCTTCGGCAGATCACCCAGAATCTCGAAGTCATCCTTACCGATGCCCTCGCCACGCTGGTACTGCATGAACACGAGGTTCCAAATCTCAATGTAACGGTCATCGTCAGCCGCCGGGCCGCCTTCCTTACCGTAGGCGGGGCCACGGTCGTAGAAGATCTCCGAGTCGGGGCCTGCGGGGCCGGGCTGACCGGTGGACCAGTAGTTTTCCTTCATGCCCATACGCTGAATACGCTCAGCCGGGAAGCCCACCTTGTTGTGCCAAATGTCGAAGGCCTCATCGTCACCCTCATAAATGGTGACCCACAGGCGCTCCGGATCCAGACCGAAACCGCCCTTATCCTGAGGGGTGGTCAGCAGCTCGTAAGCAAACGGAATCGCCTTCTCCTTGAAGTAATCACCGAAGGAGAAGTTACCAGCCATCTGGAAGAAGGTACCGTGACGCGCAGTCTTACCGACCTCTTCAATGTCCAGGGTGCGGATGCACTTCTGCACGCTGGTCGCGCGGGAGAACGGAGGGGTCTCACGGCCCAGGAAGTAGGGAATGAACGGCACCATACCGGCGATGGTGAACATAGCGCCGGGCTCGTTCGAAATCAGCGATGCCGAAGGCACCACAGTATGGCCGCGGGAAGCGAAGAAATCAATCCAGCGCTTGGAAATCTCCTGTGAGAGCATCTCGTTCCTTAGAGTAATCTGTGCGAAATTCTATATTAGTCTACTGACCTATGGTGCCTGCCCGAGAGCAAAATGGCTAATCGAGCCACCCTCGTACCGTGGTTTACGGGCGAAGACACCACCTTTTAAAACCTAGTTGAAGAAGCCGTCACCGAGCTGACGGTCACGCGCAATACGCTGCTCACGCGCTCGCTTCTGAGCCTCTTCCAAGGAGGCAATCTCAGCCTCCACCTCAATGAGTTCACGCTCAGCCAGGCGGCGGTTCGTGGATTCAATCTCAGCCGAGCTCATCTGGCGGTCCCACGTATCCAGGGAGCCAGGACGCAGATCCTGCTTCTGGCGCTCCACCTTAGCGTTGAGCTCCATCTCCTTCTCCTGCATGCCTTCACGCACGCGGGCGGCGAACTCAACAGCACGCAACGCATACGGCTGCAGGGGCTTGCCAATCGGCGAATCGAAGAACTTTCCCATCTGAGACTCCGGGTTGAGGGCAAGCTCACCATGCTCACGCATGAGCAGGGCGCTGCCGGGGGTACGCTGAGCAGGTTCGGAGGCGGCACGCCTGGAAGCGAAGTAACCAACCGCCGCGCCGGCGCCAAGCAGAAGAGCTGAACGAAGCAGACCCATTAGTTCTCACCGCCTGCAGAGTAAGAGGACTGTGCCGAACCGTACTGACCGCCAGTGCTACCAGTGTTGGCGGTGCCGTGTGCATCGCCGGACTTACCGCCGCGGAACGCCTGACGCACACCGTACGAGAAGGACGCAACCTTAATCAGCGGCTGACCCACAGTCGAAGTCACCAGCGAGGACAGCGCAGAAACGTTCGCGGACGCATCCGAAACGTTCGAGGTGATGTCGTCAACCTTCTCCAGCTGCTCATTGGTGGTCACCACAGTACGGGTCACCTCTTCAATGAGAGGGCCGGTGCTCTGGTTGAGCGAACGAATCGTCACGATAAGCTCATCAAACACCTTGGTCAGGCGAATAATGGGTAGCGCAAGCAGAGCCACCAGAATCGCAAAAACTCCTGCTGCAATCAGGCCCGCAATATCTCCGCCGGTCATCTATAACCCCATTCCGCTCAATGCATGATGCTTATCAATAGTCGTACAGGACCGCGTGCCACCGTGGCACGCAGCCGGACTGCATACACAGTTCAGGACTATATACACAGCTCAATCCCTTATTTTAGTCGATAAATCCTTCAAGCGCCCCTTAAACTCTCATGAAACTCCCAGCGACGGAAGATTCACAGGTTCAGCGGCGCCACTCCCCTCTGGTGTATAAGCCCCAAAACCCGCGCGTTAAACGGGAACAACCCGCCCCCACCGAACCGGTGCAGGACGGGTTGCTTCTCGAAAAATCGAGATTATGCCAGACGCGAGTAGTACTCAACGACCAGCTGCTCGTCGCAGATCACGGGGATCTCTTCGCGCTTGGGCTTGCGCTCAAGCTTTGCGTGCAGCTTCTCGATCTCAACGTTCAGGTATGCGGGAACCTCGGGCAGAACTGCCTGGTGCTCGCCTGCAGCCGCAGCCTGGAAGGGGGTGGTCTTCTCAGCCTTGGGGTGAACGTGGATCAGCTGGCCGGGCTTGACGTGGAACGAGGGGCGGTCCACGCGAACGCCGTCAACCATGATGTGACGGTGAACAACCATCTGACGTGCCTGTGCAATGGTGCGGGCGAAGCCTGCACGCAGAACCAGAGCGTCGAGGCGGGTCTCGAGCAGCTCGACCATGTTCTTACCGGTCTGGCCCTCGGTACGCTTTGCCTCGAGGTATGCGCGGCGCATCTGTGCCTCGCGGATGTTGTACTGAGCGCGCAGACGCTGCTTTTCCTTCAGCTGGGTAGCGTAGTTGGAGTCAGCCTTCTTACGGGCACGGCCGTGCTGGCCGGGGCCGTAAGGACGACGCTCGAGGTACTTTTCTGCCTTCGGGGTCAGTGCAATGCCCAGGGCACGGGACTGACGCACGGTACGGCGGGTGCGGTTGTGCTTAGCCACAATCTACCTTTCTATGTGAGGCTCCTGCACCCTCACGGGTGGGGCCTCGGTCTGTTGAATACTGGCCTCCTCGGTTGACCCCGCCGGGATCCGTACGCGACCGGTTCGGTCGTTGCTGTACGGCGGTGGGGCGGAGAGCTCGGGGCAGAGTACCCCGCAGCTACATTACTGACGCACGCACGGATGCGGGCACAGTAATTGCCAGACCCGTCAAGCTTACCGGATGCGCCCCGGCTTTACCAGCCTTTTGGGGAATCTTTGGTTCAAATCACGGTGCATGTGGGTTTTTAGTACTTACCCACACGACCCCAACAGAAAATATTTGCACCCGTCAGCGCTATTTAGGTGCACCTTCCCCAAAAAATTGCGGCGCCGAGATGTTGGATTGTAATCATTTCGTTATTTTTAACCTGTGAATCTATGGGAATAGCTTGAATCAGACCCCCATATCGCCTAGACTAGAGACCATAACAAGCTTGACCTCCGCCCTTCCGGGATTGGCCGACAGTCAAGACGTCTATCACAACTCAAAACTCTGATGCGGTGCGCAGTACTACCGAGGTACTACGCACCGCTTTCTGTTTACCCTCTTTTAGGCGGGGCGGTAAGCTGCCCGGCGAGCCCTCACGCGCGGCTAGTTTGGTGGCTAGCTTGCATGATGAATCCGCGCGCGGGCTGGTTTGGGCGATGAATCTGCGCGGCTGGTTTGGGTGGTGAGCCAGCGTGGCTAGTTGCCGCCGTCAAGAATCCTGCGGATACGCTCACGACGCTCCGTCAACGTACGCTCAAAACCGTGCTGAGTCGGCTCGTAGTACACCGTGCCGCGCAGGGTATCCGGCAGGTACTGCTGCGCCGCCACGTGGCCCGGCGCATCGTGCGCATAAATGTAGCCGTCGCCGTGACCAAACTGCTTAGCCCCCGCATAGTGAGCGTCGCGCAGGTGCACCGGAACCTGACCCGAGGCGCCCGCACGCACATCCGCAATCGCGCGGTTAATAGCGTTATACGCGGCGTTCGACTTCGGCGCGAGCGCACAATAAATCACCGCCTGCGACAGGATAATACGCGCCTCCGGCATGCCCACCAGCGCCACCGACTGCGCCGCAGCCGTCGCCACCTGCAGAGCCTGCGGATCAGCCAGACCAATATCCTCACTCGCCAAAATCATGATGCGCCGAGCCACAAAACGTGGATCCTCGCCGCCCTCCAACATGCGCGCCAAATAGTGCACCGCGGCGTCCGCATCAGAGCCGCGCATGGACTTAATGAACGCACTCACCACGTCATAATGCTGATCGCCCGAACGGTCGTAACGGATCGCGGCGCGGTCCACCGCCTCCGTAGCATGCGCCAGGGTGATGCGCACGGGCGCGGCAGGTTTCGGGGCCTTCTCCCCCGCTTCCCCCGCCTGATTTGCCGAATTTGCCGGGTCTGTCGAATTTACCGAGTCTGCCGAATCTTCGGCGGAGGCGGCAGGTTCTGCCGAAGCCTGTTCAGCCTCGCTAAAGGCAATCGCAGCCGCCGCCTCCAGGGAGGTCAGGGAGCGGCGAGCGTCGCCTCCCGAAACCGCCGCGAGGTGAGCGCGCGCATCCTCATCAATGACCGCCGCACCATCAAAACCGCGCGGATCAGCCAACGCACGGTCAATCAGCTGCTCAATATCGGACTGCTCCAGCGAATGAACCCGCAACAGCAGCGAGCGCGAGAGTAGCGGCGAAATAATGCTGAACGACGGGTTCTCCGTCGTAGCCGCCACCAGAATCACCCAGCGGTTCTCCACGCCGGGCAGGAGCGCATCCTGCTGGGCCTTGGTGAAACGGTGAATCTCGTCCAGGAACAGCACGGTGGTCGTGCCGTACATGTCGCGGTCGAGCAGCGCCTGGTCCATGACCGCGCGCACATCCTTCACGCCCGCAGTAATCGCCGAAAGCTCCACGAACTTACGACCCGGCGCGCGCGCAATCACATGCGCCAGAGTGGTCTTACCCGTACCCGGAGGGCCGTACAAAATCACCGAGGACGGGCCAGCCGGGCCGGCATTCTCCCCCGCCAACACGCGCAGAGGCGCACCCGGAGTCAGCAGATGCTCCTGGCCGAGAACCTCATCAATCGTGCGCGGACGCATACGCACCGCCAACGGCGCACGAGACGCCGAACGCGCAGAATACGTACGCGAGGCAGAGGCACGCGAGGAGGGCTCCTCAGCGGGCGCACCAATCAGGCTCACGCGGTCCCCGTCATCGGGCAACTCAAGATCAAAGAGGGAATCAGCCATAGTCTTACTCTATCGTTTCACAATCTGGAGGCGGGTACGGGGTGTGGGTATACAGCTGCGGATTTAGCTCGCGGCGTGACACCACACGGGTTTTCGATAGGTTAGTGTCTTCGCCGTGGGTTTTAAACCCCGGGACAATCCACTAACCTATCGAAAGCGCCGGCTTAGAGGGTCTCGCTGTCGAGAATCAGGGTCACCGGGCCGTCATTGACCAGCTCCACCTGCATGTCCGCGCCGAACACGCCGGTCTCAACGTGCAGGCCGTGGCCGCGCAGCGCCTGAACGTAGTCGTTGAACAGCGGCTCGCTCACCGGGCCCGGGGCCGCGGCAGACCAGGAGGGGCGGCGGCCCTTCTTCGCATCCCCGTACAGGGTGAACTGGCTGACCGCCAGCACGGGCGCACCCTCATCCAGCAGGGACTTCTCCCCCTCCAGCAGGCGCAGGTTCGCGGTCTTATCGGCAAGCTTCGCAATCTGCGCCGCGCCGTCGCCGTGGGTGATGCCGACCAGCACCAGGTAGCCGGGCTGCTCAATCGCGCCGACCGTCTCGCCGTTCACGCGCACCGCCGCGCGGGTTACGCGCTGAATAACTACTCGCATCGTTCACCTTTCATCATGGAGCCGGCTTTCGCCGGGCTCGAGCATCTCTTTCGATACCATCCGCGGCGGTCTGTTTAAAAGGAGCCGCAGTTCTAGAGGTAGCCTCCTCAGAGCACGCCGCGCAGCTGCACGGCACGCAAAAACTGGTTCGCCGCCCGCGGGGTACGGAACTCGATAAAACGCTTCTGCAGATGCTGCCCGCGAGCCTCCGCCAGCAGCTGGCCCACGTGCGGGTAACTCCTCCACGTGTACCGAATCATGTTGTCCGGGTCCCGCAGAATATTCTTCAGCGGCGGTTCCACGTTATCAGCCCACAGCTTCTGACCCGTCACCGCGCGGCGCACCGTCCGGCGAACCACGCGCCACATGACCACCGCGCGGCTATAGCGCAGGTAAATCACCACGTCCGCACGCTCCAGCAGGCGGCCACGCACCTGCGGATACTGCCACTCCGTAATCCACGCGGGCCGCTCGATGAGCGCCTGAACATCCGCCTCGAAGCTAGGGCGCGGGGTCCAGTTCGGCCCCCAGTGCAGCGAGTCCATCTCCGTATGTGGAATGTCCAGGATGCGCCCCAACCGCGCCGCAAACGTCGTCTTACCGCTACCGCTCGGGCCGGCAATCAGGATGCGCATACTCCCCCCCCCCTTGGATAGTTCACAAATCGGCACGCACGCCAGTTGATACAAAAGGTGGGCTGCGACCCTGCACAGCAGAATACACAGCCCACCCTCAACGGCGACCCCGGCAAGACCCGAGCCTCACAGCTCGGAGCTCAAAGCTCAAGACTCAATGCCCCGTCGGGTAATCGCCACAGCCCCGCACCCCGCACGGGGCGCAAGACCAAAGACTGGAGAAGATTACTCCTCGTCCTTCTTCTTCGGCTTGAAGTCCACGCCGGCTTCCTTACGCTGCTCCGGAGTAATCGGAGCGGGTGCGGCGGTCAGCGGATCATAACCGTTACCGGTCTTCGGGAACGCAATAACCTCGCGAATCGAATCAACGCCAGCCAGCAGAGACACGACACGGTCCCAACCGAACGCAATACCACCCATGGGCGGTGCGCCGTACTTGAACGCATCCAGCAGGAAGCCGAACTTCTCCTGAGCCTCTTCCTCACCAATGCCCATCACGCCAAACACGCGTTCCTGCACGTCACGGCGGTGAATACGGATTGAACCGCCACCAATCTCGTTACCGTTGCAGACAATGTCGTAAGCGTACGCCAGAGCCGAACCCGGGTCGGTGTCAAAGGTATCCATGAACTCGGGCTTCGGGGAGGTGAACGCGTGGTGCACGGCAGTCCATGCGGAGTGGCCCAGAGCCACGTCACCGGACTCAGTAGCCTCAGCAGCAGACTCGAACATGGGGGCATCAACAACCCACACGAAGGACCACTCGCCGTCCTTAATCAGGCCGGTACGGTGACCAATCTCAACACGAGCAGCACCCAGCAGCGCGCGGGAAGCCTTAGCCTCACCAGCAGCGAAGAAGATGCAGTCGCCGGGCTTCGCACCGGTTGCGGCGGCCAGACCCTCGCGCTCAGCGTCGGTAATGTTCTTAGCCACCGGACCGGTCAGCTCACCGTCCTCCTGAATGAGAACGTAAGCCAGGCCCTTAGCGCCGCGCTGCTTAGCCCACTCCTGCCAAGCGTCCAGGGTGCGGCGGGGCTGGGATGCGCCACCGGGCATCACAACGGCGCCCACGTAGGGAGCCTTGAACACGCGGAAAGTGGTGTCCTTGAAGTACTCGGTCAGCTCGGTCAGCTCCAGGCCGAAGCGCAGGTCGGGCTTGTCCGAACCGTACTTCTCCATCGCATCCTTGTAGGTCATGCGCTGAATCGGGCGGGGAACCTTCACGTCAATCAGGTTCCACACAGCCTCAACGATGCGCTCGCCCAGGTCAATGATGTCTTCCTGGTCAATGAACGAAGCCTCAATGTCCAGCTGGGTGAACTCGGGCTGACGGTCGGCGCGGAAGTCCTCGTCACGGTAGCAGCGGGCAATCTGGTAGTACTTCTCAATACCGCCCACCTGCAGCAGCTGCTTGAACAGCTGCGGGGACTGCGGCAGAGCGTACCACGAACCCGGAGCCAGACGAGCCGGCACCAGGAAGTCGCGTGCACCCTCGGGGGTGGAACGGGTCAGGGTCGGGGTCTCAACCTCAATGTAGCCGTCCTCGGCCAGCAGGTTGCGTGCCGCACGGTTCGCGTCCGAACGCAGGCGCATGATGCGGGCCGGCTCCGGGCGGCGAAGATCCAGGTAGCGGTAGCGCAGGCGCGCCTCCTCACCCACCTCAACGTGCTCGTCAATCTGGAAAGGCAGCGGGGCCGCGGTGTTCAGCACCTCAACGGTGGACACCTCAACCTCAATCTCACCGGTGGCCAGGTTCGGGTTCTCGTTACCCTCCGGGCGCTTAGAAACCTTACCGGTCACGCGCAGAACGTACTCGTTGCGCAGGTGCTCGAAGTCAGCCTCGTTGTGGAAAACGCACTGGGTGACGCCCTCGCGGTCACGCAGGTCAACGAAGGCGACGCCACCGTGGTCGCGGCGACGAGCCACCCAACCGGTCAGGGTGACGGTCTCTCCAATGTTTGCGGCGGTCAGCTCGCCGTTGGTGTGAGTGCGAAGCACAGACATTCCTTTCATAGCGAGCACCTCACGACTATAGACAGTAGCCGGGTACTCGCGGTTGATGATATGCGCACACTGCGTGCGCCTTATCCATTGTAGCCCGTCTTGCCGGGGCATGGACTCTCTCGCGGAAGGAGGTTGGTAGGGGCTGCGAGGGGCGGTTTCGGTTTGTGGGTGGTTTAGTCGCGTTTGGGGTGGTTAAGACCCACCGCAGATGCGACTAAACCATGCTTCAAGTGACTAAACCACTCACCGGACTACTCAGACCCCGATACTAGATCACCCAGAATCCACCCGACGGGACGAACCCCTCCCCTGTGGACGGGCAACCTTCTTCGTCTTCAGCCGAGTTATCCACAGATTTTGATTTTCGCCACGTGCAACGGCCACGATATGACAGCCTGGTGGGTATGAACTCCCTGACCGCCCCCACCCCACGAACCGTCGAACTATACTCCCTCGTGCTGACCACGCGCATCCTTAAGCTGCGGGGAATCGGCGCGAGGGAAGTCAACAGACTGATAGCCTCCGGGACCCTGCAACGTATTCAGCGAGGGGCCTACATCTACGCCTCCGATGCTACCGGCCTTCGAGACGACGATCGGCTTCGTGTACGATGCATCGCCGCCCACAAGGCCGGCCTGCAAGGGGTCTTCTCGCACGAATCAGCCGCGGTGCTCTGGGGGCTCGACCTGATGGGCGTTCCGGCCAGACTCAACGTGTGCAGCAACGCTAAAAGTCCCTCGGACCGGGGGCGAATCCGTCGGTACCGATTTACTCTTGACCCCGGCGAGGTGACCGTAATTCCGGGCACATCCATTCCCGTCACAACAGTGACTCGCACGCTGCAGGATTGCGTGCGGACCATGCCTTTTCGGAACGCCGTGGTGCTGACCGACTCCGTGATGCGGCGGGGGCTCCTAACGCCCGAGGCTGTGACCGACGCCCTCACGCACCTTACGGGGCGCGGCCGCTCGAATGGGTCGCTCGTTGTTCAGGCGATGGATGCATCCAGCGAGTCGGCCGGCGAAAGCCTCACCCGGTGCCTACTCATGGAGCACGAGCTGCCCTCCCCCGTGACCCAGTACCCGATTGTGTGCGAGGGTCGACGCTACCGAACGGATTTCGCCTGGCCCGAGCTACGGGTCATTCTCGAGTTTGACGGTGAACAGAAGTACGTCGATTACCCGGGCCGAGACCGGCAGGAGGCGGCCCGCGACCGGGCGCTCACCCGCGCCGGCTGGACGGTTATACACCTGACCTGGGCCGACATCTTCCAGAAAGAACGGGAAGTCGTGGCCCACCTGCGGAGGTTGCTTCTGCGGTGAACCCGGTCGCCTCTCAATGGGTCGCGGTTTCGGTTTGTGGGTGGTTTAGTCGCGTATGGGGTGGGTCTTAACCATCCCAAACGCGACTAGCCCATCCACCGGGTTACTAAACCACCCACCGGGTTACTCAGCCCTGCCACTAGACCACGCAAAACCCGCCCGGCAGGGAGGCTAACATCCTCCCCACCGGGCGGGTAAACGACAGACTTACAGCGGCCAGATAATACAGCAGCCAAATATTACCGCGGCCAAGCACCGCAGGTATTACAGCTCTACTATTTACAGACCCTCAGCACGCACAATCTGAACGTGCAGGTCCTCAGCCGGCGGCATCCACGAATTCGGATCGGCGGGCACCTGCTCACCCGAACGGATATCCTTCACCTCGTGAACCGGGGCACCCGACTCATCCGAAGAGATGAACCACACGAACGGAATACCGCGCTTCTCGGCGTACTTAATCTGCTTGCCGAACTTCGCGGCGTTCGCAGACACCTCGCACGCGATGCCGCGGGCGCGCAGTGCATCCGCAACATCATTCGCGGCGGACCAGCCCTCATCATTCGTCAGGGCCACGAACACGGCCGAAGGCACCTTACGGCTCGCCTGCGCAAAACCCTGCGACAGAATACGAGCCACCACACGAGTCACACCAATCGACAGGCCAACACCCGGGTACGTCTTCTTACCGTTCGAGGCCAGCGACTCATAACGGCCGCCCGAACAAATCGAACCCAGCGACTCGTGACCAACCAGAACAGTCTCATACACGGTGCCGGTGTAGTAGTCCAGACCGCGAGCAATCGACAGGTCAGCCAGCACCTTACCCGGCGCACGGCGGGACGCCTCCTCAATGACCTCGGCCAGCTCAGCCAGGCCCTGGTCCAGCAGCTCGTGCTCCACCGAATACTTAGCGGCAAGCGCACGCACCTGCTCCACGAAGGATGCATCCTCGGTACGGATCTGAGCCAGCTCCAGGGCGGCCGCGGCAGCCTCCGCGCTCGCACCGGCCTCGGACTGAAGCTCCTCGGCCACGCGCTCGGGACCAATCTTCTCCAGCTTGTCGATGGAGCGCAGCACGGCTGCGGTGTCGGTCAGGCCCAGGCCCAGGTAGAAGCCCTCGGCCAGCTTGCGGTTATTCACGCGCAGCTTGAAATCGGGAATCGGCAGCTTCGACAGCGCATCGACAACGACCAGCGCGAGGGTCACGTCGTAACGGAACGGCAGCTCGCCGTCGCCAACCACGTCAATATCTGCCTGGGTGAACTCGCGGGCGCGGCCCTCCTGCGGGCGCTCGCCACGCCAGACCTTCTGAATCTGGTAACGCGAGAACGGGAAGTTCAGGTAGCCGGCGTTCTCCACCACGTAGCGGGCAAACGGCACGGTCAGGTCAAAGTGCAGCGCCAGCTTCTCCTTGGCCTTCGCGGAGTCGTCCTCCTGCAGGCGCGAGATGGCGTACACTTCCTTGTCGATTTCGCCCTTGCGCAGCAGCTGCTCGATGGTCTCTACCGAACGAGTCTCAATCGGGGAAAAACCGTGCAGCTCAAAAGTCTCACGCAGGGTGTCCAGAACGTGGTTCTCAACCAGTCGTTCAGCCGGAAGATACTCGGGGAAACCAGACAGCGACGCCTTGCGAGCCATGCGCTCTACTCCTTGATAAAGAACTCGACAACAAAACCCCGGCGCTCTACGGTGCCGGGCATATCTATCATCATACCAACACCCGCACGCACGGCGGGGGTTCCCACATTCGCCGGATGCGGGGCGCGGGTCGGCGGGAACGCCCAAACGCCCGGTGTGAGTGATGCCGGCGGCGGCCCCCCGCAGGGGCCAGTTGGTCGATTCAAGCCGAAGCACCCGCGGGCACGCGTAGCGACGGCGGCTCGCATGCGCGGCAACGGAGGCAACGCAGGTAGCGGCTCAACGGAATAGCCGGAGCCCACATGCGCGGCGGCGGACGGTTCGCCACGAACGCAACACGACCGGACACTACTCACGCGAGGCCCGTACCGGCTATGCTTAGGAGGTGCACACGCACAACCCAACGGGTGCCCCGCGGAATGCCGCGGCCCACGCCTCGGCGAGACGGCGCGAAGGCGCTCCCCGCATCCGGCACCCCCGAGTGAAAGAGTTATAGCGGTGACTACCAAATCCGACGACACTGTAAACCTCGAGAAGGCCCGCCAGTTTGGTCGCGTCTCCGAGGACGGCCACGTCTTCGTCATTGTCGATGGCGAAGAGTACGCCGTAGGTCAGCTGCCCGGCGCATCCGAAGATGAAGCGCTCAGCTACTTCGCCCGTAAGTTTGAAAACGTTGAGGCGCAGGTCGCCCTGCTCGAGTCGCGTCTGGCCAATAACGCCCCCGCCGCGGATCTGCAGAAGGGCATCGCCTCCATCGGCTCGCAGATTGGCGTGCGCAACATGGTCGGCGACTACTCCAGCCTGCAGAAGCGCCTCGTCTCCCTCGCTGAGCAGATCGCCGAACTTGGCGAGAAGCAGCAGCAGGCCCGCACCGAGAACCGTGAACGTGCCCTGGCCGTGCGTGAAGAGATTGTGGCCGAGGCCGAGCAGATTGCCGGCCAGGACCCCGACCAGATTCACTGGAAGAACTCGCACGCCCGCATGAACGAGCTGTTCGAGGCGTGGAAGAAGGCTCAGCGTGAGATTCACCTGGCCAAGAGCGTGGAGGACGAGCTGTGGAAGCGTTTCCGCGCCGCCCGCACCACCTTCGACCGCAACCGCCGCGCACACTTCTCCCAGCTGGACGACCGCAACGCACGCATCAAGCGCGCGAAGGAAGAGCTGATTGCTCGCGCCGAGGAGCTGTCCACCTCGACCGATTGGTCTGAGACCTCCCGCGCGTACGGTGAGCTGATGCGCGCCTGGAAGCAGGTTCCGCGCGGTCACCGCCGTGAGGACGACAAGCTGTGGGCTCGTTTCCGTGCCGCTCAGGACGTGTTCTTCAACGCCCGCCACGAGGCTGAGGCCGCGCAGGATGCCGTCTACGCCGAGAACCTGAAGGTCAAGGAGGCACTGCTGGAGGAGGCCCGCGCGCTCCTGCCCGTTGAGGATATTGAGGCAGCAAAGGCCGCCTTCGAGAAGATTCTGGATCGCTGGGATGCGGCAGGCCGCGTGCCCCGCAACGACCTGCGCCGCGTAGACGGCGAGCTGCGCCGTATTCAGGACGAAATCAACGGCGCCGAAGAGGCCAAGTGGAAGCGCAACGACCCCGCCAAGGCGGCACGCGCGAACTCCCTGCTCGCACAGATCGAGGACTCCCTCGCCGAGCTGGAAGCAGAGCTCGCCGCAGCTGAGAAGGGCGGCGACTCCAAGAAGATCGCCAAGGCCAAGGAAGCTCTGGAGGCGCGCCGCGCCTGGGCAGCAACCCTGCAGGGCTTCGGTAGCTAGGGTCTAGCCGACGGGTGCCCGGGGCGCTGGCTGTTGGATGCTAGTGCTCCGGGCTACTGCCTGAATAACGCCGAGAAGCCACATGTGTTTCGAAAGCCACCACTATCGTGGCTTCTCGAAACCCATGTGGCTTCTTCGTACCTGCGGGAGTGGTGGAGGATGGCTAGAAACCGGAAGACTTACCAGCCACAGGGAAGCCCCCCTAACAGCTGAGAAAGGGCTGGTGAATCACTTAGGCAAGGCACGCGAAAATCGGTTCATGGGTAGGAAATTCAGCGATAGGTTAGTGACTCTAAACCGGGGTTTTATCCATGCCTAAAGTCACTAACCCGTTACTGGAAACCAATCTCCGCGGAATGACCCAGGCCAAGTGGGTCTCGCTGATGCTCTTGCGTTGCCATACGCGGTGGGAAAACCGCTTACATATCAGGCCAGGAACGATGCAACGAATACTCCGTATCCCCGTCACCGCTATCATTCAGATGCCAGCGCTGACCGGTACGGATGTCAGCCTTGCGCAACCGCGGATTCGGGTTATCCTTTTTACCCATGGTGGGGTCGTTCTTGCAGCCCCAACGAGTGTCGTCTTCTTCGCAGGTGCCGCCGACGCGTCCCACATCAACCCACCACACACGAATCAGCAGTGGGTCGACAGTATCCTTCTTAACGACAGTACGCAGAGCCTGCCACGGGCCACCATTGACGCGGTACCGGCCAGCATAAGAAACCGTTGCGTACGCATGGAAGTTACCCGAACGCTTATACACATAACTGGTGGCGGTCTTGCGTGGCTCTTCGCCGCGTGCCCTGCTAACCGGCTTGCCCATGGTGTAGAAAGTATCCTCGTCACCGTTGCCGTATTGGATGGTCATTTGGGTGGGGTAGGATTCGATTTCTACGTGGCCGATCATGAGGTCGCCTTCCCAGTGTGCGGTGGGTGCGTCGACGTAGAAGTTGACGGCTTGGTTCTTGTAGACGTTGGGGTTGTTTTCGCCGAGGCCGGTGCCGAGGTTGTAGGACTGTTTTAGTTTGGGGGCCTGGATGTTGGTGTTAGCGAATTGGTCCTCGATTTCTTGGAGCATTTCTTCGATAGTGGGGCCTTTGGGGGTTTCTTTGGGGTTGGTGGGGGTGAGGGTTTTAGTATCGTTGGGTTGGCAGTATGTTGAGAACCCGGTTTTTAGGTTGTAGTTTGCAGCTTCGCCGGTTGCGGGTTGTTCTAGGACGCGTATGGGTTTACCCGGACGCTGGTCCTCGGTATAACAAACGTCTTTTCCTGATTGTTGGTTGTTATACTTTGGGAAAAACATTCTATGGTTCATCCCATCCAGTGTTTCAACATTCCTTCTCCTAAATTCTTCAGCAGCTTTTTCAGCATCATATTCGACACCTGTATTATCACTTTTTGAATCATTTACAGTGTTATCTTCTTCCCCTTCACCAGTGGAACGAGATGGCGGCAAAGGGGCTGAGGAATCTCCAGGAATTTGTACACAATGGCCGTTAGGATTCTGACACTCCGCCGCGTAAATAACGGAGAAAGAACTTATATTCACAAGAGTAGAACACAGCAGAAGCTTTACAAGGGTACTGGAACGAAAAGTCACTTTTTCAAAATCCCCTTTTGAATCAATTCGCGCTGAGAAAGCGTATTTACAATCTTCCAATACCCATTATTAAAATTAAAGATAAATGCACACATGTCGTCGTTATTGGCAGTATTTTTCTTTGTAGTTGTATGCCCATCGGGTTCAACATAAATAGCGTACGTCCATAGATGACGGGTCACCAGTGTATATTCTTTAGTCTCCGCGTCGAAAGTAAAAGCACCTTCCTGCTGATAACCATCGGTTCCTTCGATGACCCAGCCACCGCGCTTATACAACCCCTCAAGGTAGTCGTAGAACTTGTATTCCGATGTATTTTTTCCCATGTACATCCGGGCATAGCTACAATCACCGGTCTGCATTCCATAGTTGTGTGCATCTAGCCAATTATTCATCATGCTTTGCATGCCATCTTCATTCTCAGGGTACTGCGCAGGCTCATTGCGGGGCTTCGGGACATTTTGGGCCGGGCCGTAACCGTCCGCCTTGCGGTACTCGCCATCGGGGGCTTTCGAGCCACCGGAGTAGCCGCGGGTAATGACAGGGCTCGGAGTAGCCGAAGCGGATGCGGACTTAGATGCCGTAGCCGCCGCTGTCTCACTCGGTGCGCCGGAAGAAGTTGAGCCCGCAGCCTCATTAGCGGCCTGCTGGCCGCATGCCGTCAGCAGGCCGGTCAGGCTGAATAGTGCGCCGCCGCTCAGCAGGGTGCGGCGGGTCAAAACGGATTCAGGTCCCATTAGGGGTGCTCCAATCGTCGGCGATGGTGTGTATGTGCTAGTCGAGAAGCTTTCTTTAGGTACAGCAAGGTATCCAAAAGCGACCAGACGATGTTTCCTACGCTATCAATGCACCGGCGCATTGCTATGAGTCCCAGAACCACCCTACAGGAAATTTAGCCAAATTTGCACTCTTTTGCGGTTTATGACAGTCAAAAAACCGCAATACATTATTTTCGCTATCAAACAACATTGGGCTACACAAACGATGCCCATGCTCTTACGGCAATGCAAGCCACTTCCATCAGGCCATCACATCGCCAAAATGCAGGGCCCTACTCCCCCGGCGGGTCCACCGCATCCCGACTCAGACGGCGAGCGCGTACATGTCGCGGAGGGCCTCTTCTGCCTCGTCGAGGGCGTATCCGCTCTGGCAGAGAGCATCGCAGCGGTTACCGTAGCGGAGGCCGGCGAGGAACTCGCGGTCGGTGACTTCGGGCAGGTGTTCCATGAGGTATTCGCCGTTGTCGGTAAAGAAGTCGTCGATGTTGGCGGCGTCCTGACCGGAGCAGAAGGTGCGGAAGTCTTCATCGCTGTAGTAGCCATCCGTGTACATGGGTTTCTCCTTTGGTTGCCTTAGGTTGCTCGATGGAGGAATGAGAACGCGTCGTTGTTCTCTACCACCAAGGTACGGGGCGCCCCTGACAAGATAAGGGGCTGCACCGCTCGCGCCAAAGAAAATACACAAAAAATATTGTGCGACGAGGGATGTTCTGGAGGCGCACTCCCCCACCGCCCGCATACGCCGCACGGAGATTAGGTGCGGACGGGCTTGCCTCCTGTGTGCAGTTGCCCCCCTCCCATACACCGGACGGAAATTCAGTCATGGGTTACGGACTTCGATCATGGGTTAGTGACTTTGAGCTGGGGTTTTAACCCCCGCCAAAGTCACTAACCCATTACCAAAAATCAGCACCATGCAGCGGAAACTCCGGGTGTCTCAGTAGACTCAATATTTGCCACCATCATGAGTGAAGACTGCCCCTGGTAGAAAGGGTGTTGCACCCATCAATTTGAATGCAACACCCCTGTGGCATACAGCCTACTACTAGTAACTACGCTTCAGTTCCTTCTTCTCACGGCACATTACCCATGCCAATATATTTAAAACGTTGGCCCCTTAGATGCAATTCCATAAAGCAGTCGTAAAACAAAAATAATTACCCCCAGCGTTAAATAAAAATAAGTAATCCACCCAATAGAATTTAATATTATTTTTCCAGGAGTTTTACCGCCCTCAATATTCAATTCTTTAGCAGCACTTTTAGCAAGGTCTAGCTTCACAAGGAACGAAATCGCCCCAATAATGGCACCCACTATGGGGATTGCTGTCGTAACTATCCCAAAAGGATCCTGTTGAATCAAAGCAATTGTAAAACCAATAAACAATCCAATAGTTGTCCCCCTACCTGCATAGTCAATAAAATCGCGAATTAGCGGGAGAAAATAACCAGGTTGCCAGCGCTCTTTAATCCAAGAATATTTTACTAACAAACCCTCTTCTTTAATTAAAAACAGAACATCATCACGGCTAATAAGATTTGCGAATTTTATTCCCTCTATTTCGGAACAAAAATTTTTCAAAGATAGATAAACCTCCCGAGATGGGTCATGTTTAGGAGCACGACCAGTCATCTCCTTCAGTTGAACCAACGAATCAATGCAGCGGATTTGAGCGTTAGAGCTTGAAGTCTCTTCTGCCTGTTTCAGAAACTCCTGAACCTTATCATTAAATTCATTATCAGCATCTTTCGATGGGAGAATCTGTAACGGACGAATCATCCGGGAAAAAACTATTTTTGAACCGGATTTTATTGACCTTTTAGCACGCTCAATTTTTGATTCTCTTGAAATACCCATCCCATTTAGCATATTTGCAACAATTTCTCGCTTTGCAGCTACATACCAATAATATCCGGTTGATTCAAGGACAATATCAAAAATACTGCAAGCAATCGCTATAATCAGAATCAGTGATGTAAAAGCTGCAATAACACCTAAATTATCCACAACCATTCCTTTCTTTTGGGATGTATATAAACTTCCACTAGGTTAAGATTATCCAATAGATAATCTAACCTGTGATTCTAAAATCTTAATAAAATCCTTCGAGAAAAATACCCAAACCCACAAGTTATTCCAATCCCAGAGTTGTGAAATTCATTTAACATGACACAACAAAACGACACAGTTTTCTATCCATGCCCTCTAATTACGCGTGAGAGTAGATTATGGGTTATTGACTTGCTCGCTGGGTAGGAATCCGGCTAAGACTCTTCCCCAGCAATAACCTGCAGGTTCTGAATACCGCCCTGGTTCACAATATCCAGAGCCAGGGTACGCAGCGGCGGCAGGACATCCTCAATCGGCGCCAGCGGGTCAATAAATGTCGACACCGGTTGAAAACGCTTAATGGGTTCAGAATCACTCTCTTCAGCAAGCAATGAGATTCCCGCATACATCCTTCGGAGGACAATTGGTTCTCCAGGCTGACCAATCAGACCAACACGAATGTGGAATCCCCCAGATACACGGCGTTCTTGTGCATGTTCCCGAAGAAGAGAGAAGAAATCTATAAGAGCCTTCTCAATGTCGGTTGACATGCAATGATTAGGTTTTCCAACTGGGTACTGGTTTGAAGCGGATTGCTTATTGTACACTCCCCCAAGCTGATACGCTCCCACCAAAGTCCCGTCATCGTGCAGGTATTTGCGATATTTACCAGCAAATGTTTGAGGTAAGTTCCGAATCACCCACCGGCGCATTCCTTTGACATGTTCTCCTAGGTTCCAAATAAAATTAAATTCAGTCTCGATTTTTTCTTCTTTTGGAGATTTTCCTTGATGTGAAGCCATGAAATAAGAATAAGCCTGAGGATGACTATATTCAGAAGCTGTACCGCTGGTTATCGGATCTGCAGAAATTATTGGGGTAACAGGAACAGCTGCGATGGCAAGGAACACTCCTTGTTCAGGGTTAAGCGCTTCTGTCGCCTGTTCAAAGTACCCCTGCAGGGTCTTTTCCTGCTCAACGCCACGCTGGGAACGCTCACGGAAACCACGCTCAATATCCCTCTCAGTCATGAACACGGTATACGGTCCATTGCGCCGCGGGGCGCGAAAAGCATCATCGCCTTTCCTCGCAAAATGAGGAGTATCCGCTGAATCCGGAATATGCATGAGCACGATATACCCCTCATTAGGATTTTCTCCGCAAGGGATTTTAGAGAATTCAATACCCTCAACCGGAGGGTCAATTTTTGTACGGGCGATAGTGAACATCTGCTGTTCTTCTTTAGCAGCCCATTCACAAGGGTGTATAGATTCAGCAATACCGGTTGCTCCTTCACCCACACCATAAATAATCCATCCGCCGCCGCTATTCGCCATAGCAGCGATATCCTTAGCGACTTCTTGCTTAGATTTATCAGCCTTGAGATCTGGAACAACTCGTTTCATATCGAAATCTGCAGTCTCTTCCAGGCCTGCCTCAATAGCCTTTTTGATAATCTCAAGAGTGAGATTCCCAGGCTCCAAGCCCAAGGCACGGTGAATGGGTGTAAACATTAGAACTCCTTATCAAAAGAGGAAATACCCATAGATTCTGAGTGCTATCCGCCCTCAAAATTCAGTATAGATTCATTACGAAATTTCTGCCCCTGAATCAGTCAAATTGTGCAGGTATGCGGGAGGGCTGCGTGCCTGCCGAGAATAACTCAGCCAGCACACAGCCCTTTCACCTATCGAATCAGCTACTTAGCGGTTCGCCTGCGAGCACGAGGCTTCTTAGCCGGCTTCGCAGCTTCCTCAGCCGCAGTCAGCTCCTGATAACGCTCAAAAAGAATCTCCAAGCGCTTCGCATCAGAAGCACAGCGACGCGACGCGCCAAAGGCGACATCCACCGCAGAATCCAACTCATCATGAGCCGCACGCAACGCCGGATCCATCGTCGCCAACGAAGCATACATATCAGCCAGCGACACCGGCTCACCCGCGCGCTCCTCAATCGCCTCACGTGCAGCCAACACCTTACGGCCCGCAGCAATCACCTTACGACGCTGCTCCTCAGAAATCTGCGGCAACGGAAGATTATTCCACACCACCGTATTCGAGAAACTCAAATCAGACTTCAGACGGCCACCCACAGCCCTCTGCCAGGTAATGAACATAGACGACGAGATAACCGCAAAGAGGAAGCCATCCGGATCAATAGCCGTATAGACCTTATCGCCCGCAATCACTTCAGGTGACAAAGGCTTTACCGTGTAGTAGGGGCGGTTGTCCGAAACCACACGGGGAATACCCACATACGGTTCCAACGGACGAGCCTTATTCGGACGCATGAGATGCGGAATATCGCGTAGCTTGTATGCATCCCCCTTCTGAGACTGAGCTGAACGCCACTCGCGGTTAGCCGCCACACGAGCACTCAGTACCGGACTCGAAGCAATTTCCTCTTCCGAGGCGTCCTCCAGCCACAGGCACCAACGGTCTAGCCCACGTACAAGTTCCTTACCCATGCGGAAGGGACGCAGATAGCGAGCCGCCACCGGGTCAGCTGCAACCACGGGGTAGTCCTCCACCTCAACAATCAGATTGCCGTTGTCCACTGGCATTGACCCAAAATATGCATGAGTATTCTCAGGACTCAAGGTGTCCTTTGAATTACTACGTTCCCCAACAAATAGGTTTGGGGCATCCAAAAGATACCCGTTAAGTGTATGTACAGGCGCGAGTTCCTTAGTCTCCTTATTGACGGCATCATATTCAAATAGGCGGACATCCTTCGTAGTCTCTTTAGCCTCCGACATAGTAAATCCAGTAATGACGCAATGTACGGCTGCTTTACCAGTTGCTTCTGACGTCCAGGGGAAGGTGCGGTAGGCAAATTTGATGCGCCACCCATCCTTAAAAAGAGGGTCAAAGAGCGGCTTCACAGGAGCACCTTGGACAATCGAGTTCGTAGATACGAAGGCAAACTCACCCGGAGTCTCCGTTACACCCGGTACTTCGGGCTGTTCCTTCAGAGTCTTCAAGTAACGAGCAGATTTGATAAACCAGCAAGTTACAAAATCCAATTCATACTTATAGTCACTGCCCCAAGCAATTTCCATTGCCGTCTTCTGCTCAGCTGTACGTTGTTTCTTACCCACAAAGGGAGGGTTACCCGCAATGTAGACGCGCACGCCGTCTGCTACATCCTGCACGGTCACCGGCAGAACCTTGGACCAATCACGATCCACTTGCTCACCCGAATCAGGGTCAACCTCAGTCAGAGCGTCGCCCTCAAGAATATGGGCACTATGAGCCAGAGGAAGACGCACCGGAGCATAACCGAACTCCTCCATCATCTTCTGGTCCATCTGACGCTCGACCAGGAACATCGCGGTGCGCGCAATCGACGCGGGCCACGGGTCAAGCTCCAGACCATAGAAATTATCGATGGTCACCAAAGGCTCAATCGAGCGGGCACGTTTACGCACACCCTCACTCACACCAGCCGTACCCACAACCAGCGAACCCAGCTCACTCTCATCGATCTGACCCAGATTACGCAAGCGCACCAGAATATCCAGCTCCAACTTACGCATCTCACGGTAGGCAATAATGATGAAGTTACCGCAGCCACACGCCGGATCCATAAAGCGGATATTCGCCAGCTCACGGCGCAGATTACGCAGACGAGTCGGCTCATCCGACTTATCCACCGCGTTCGTAAGCTTATCCCGCAACTCATCCAAGAACAGCGGGTTCAAGGTCTTCAGCACGTCCTCCTCCGAGGTATAGTGCTCACCCATCTCACGGCGAGTCTTCGCGTCACGCACCGACTGGAACATCGAACCAAAAATAGCCGGAGAAACCTTCGACCAATCACGCTCCGAAGTCGCCAACAGCTGCTGACGGAACGTCTTTGCCACCGCGCCGCTCATCTCAGCAGGAAGCGGCACAGCATCCGCAAACATGCCGCCATTCACGTACTTAAAGCCAGACAGATACTCCGGAGCATCCGCCACAGCCGAGGCGCCCGAAGGCTTCTTATTCAACAGGTCAAAGAGCTCATTCAAGCGCTGCGCCAGATCCGTACCCTCCTGGTGGGTGCCACGAATCATCCGCTCAAACGAGTTCGAATCCTCAGACTCAGACCACATCTGCGTATCATCAGCAAAGAGCAAGAACAACAGGCGCGCCATCACCGTCGAAATCTGAGCCTCAGACATGCCAGCCTTCGCCAACGACTCAAAAAGACCCGCCATCTGGTTCGACGCAACGCGAGTCTCATTCACCGTCTCAACATCAAAACCACGACGCATGCGGTCCAAAAGATCCAGAATCGACACGCCATTCGCAATGTCATCAGAGGTCAGATACAGCAGAGCACAACGCTCCAACAACGCCTCAACCTGAGCCTCATCCGTCACCAACAGCTCATGACGAGTCAAACGCGACGACGAAGCGCTCGGCCAACGCCACACCTGACGCGGCGTAAAACCAACACCCTCCTGCACAAAAATGCACAGGCGGTGCATGCTCAACGCACGCAACGTGCGGTCAACCTCAAGCTGCGAAGTGTTCGACGGAATGCGGTCCACACGGCACACCCACACCGGAATGCCCGACTGCGCCGCCACACACTCCACGTTCAACACGCCAGAAGGAACCAGCGGGTCATCCACCTTCACAGTCTGAAATAAGGAATCTCCCAAATCCGACTCATCCCAGCCCAGAGATTCCGTAAAGAAATCACCCAGGCGACCCTCCACCAGGTACGAACGCGCCTGGTCCAGGTCATCATCAGGCCACACAACGGCCATAAAAATACTCCTTCACAAGAGAACAGTGAACCAACCGATTCACAGAAAAACTACACACAGCCCCGCGTTGCGAGACGCTTCACCGCGCCCCGCACCACAGACCACAGCGCCCACCGGGGCGCACTAACGTACGGGCTTCTTACCCTCAAAATCAGGATCCGAAATCGCCAACGAACACACCACACGTGCCATCTGCATATCAGATTCCTTCACCAACAGCTCATCATCCTGCTGCATGCGCAACAACGCATCCAACAAAGAGCGGTTATCCGCCTTACGGCGCAACATACGGCGAAGCTCAGACTCAGCCTGACGACGCAGCGGGTAATGGTACAGCTTATCCAGCACCTTCCGCTCCCGCTCCTGCAGTTCCAGAGTATCCAAGGAAGCCGTGCTATCAGCCCCGTAGAAACGACGGAACACCTGACGGCGCACACCGCGCAGATTACCGTGCGTCGTGCCCTCCTGCCGCAAAACATACTGAGTCAACTTCTGCTGCAGGTCATAATCCTTCGGATCAGTTTCCTGACTAGGCGTTGAATACTCCGCATAGAACAAGCCCAGAGCCTTCGCCGGCGGCACCATGCTCTCCTTAGTGCTGTCCGTAGCCGGGTCATACGACCTCACCGCAAACAAGTCAATCTCAGAGTTCGTGCGCACATACGACACCATCAAAGCATTATCATCCGCCGGATGAACACTCGACTCACCACGCAACGCGCGAGTAGCCAAACGCTTATCCTGCATCTTCATAATCCGCTCAGCATCCTCAGGATACTTCTTCGCAAAATCAGCCCAACGCTCAGCAGCCTCAGACACCGCGTCAATACCCTCTTCATCAGGTTCCGAACTATCCAGATTGCCCGAATAGAAATCCTCAAGAGTACGAGCCGCAGCATCATCAGAAGACATATCAGTAAAGAACGCCTGATCAGCACCAAAAGCCTTAGCGGCAGACTCCAAACGCTCACGAATACGCGAACGCAACTTCAAAGTCCTCTCCACCGTCTGATGCGAAATCAGATACACATTCACCTCATGATGAACCTGACCCACACGGTCAACACGACCCGCACGCTGAATCAAACGAATAATCGCCCACGGCAAGTCATAGTTCACCACCACGTGAGCATCCTGAAGGTTCTGACCCTCAGACAGTACGTCGGTCGCTACCAGCACACGCAGCTCAGGACCATTCAGAGCAGGAGCCTCCGCGTCAGATGCCTGCTCCGTCGGCACACGGTTCGACACCGGCGAGAAACGACGAGCATACGAAGCCGGATCATCAGTATCACCAGCCACCGCAGCCACATTCTCAACGCCCAGCTTCTGCAGGCCCTCAGCAATGTAGTACGCAGTGTCCTTATACTCCGTGAACACCAGCACCTTATCATTCGCGTGCTTCTGCTCAATCAAATCACGTAGCGCATGCAGCTTCGAGTCAGTCTCAACCTGCCACGCGCCAAAGCGCCCCAGCATAGCCTTAATCAGCTCGCTATCATGCTGCAAATCATCACGCAGACGAGACGTAAACACAGTCGAGGAAACCCACTTCGTCTGAGCCGGTGCACTCTGAACCAAGCTCTCATACATCTGCTCCAGGTTTCCGCTCAAATCCTGAACCTGCAGGCCATCCACAGACTCAAAGTCAGCCGCGTCAGAACCCTCCAGACCCAACTGGTCATCCGAGAAACTACCCGTCGGAACACTCAGCTGATGGTCAATCGCATAAATCCACAGCTCATTACGAATCAACTGACGAGTCAACGACTGAATAAACGAATAACCCGAAGAGCTCAAACGCTTATACAGACCCGAAAGCACAAAGCCACGCACATTACCGCGACCCGAACGAGCCGCCTCAATAATCGCCCTATCCTCCAGAGAATGGCGAGCATTCGGGTTGTCATACCCCGAAATGTCATAACGCGGCAGACGCAAATCCCTCAAATCATCAAGGGTCTGATCATCCTCCATAAAGCGGGCAGGGTCATCAGCCTTAAAGCTATGGCTCACCGGCTGCGACACCCAATCCGGGTAATAGAACTTACCCGTCGACAGCTCCAGGTAGCTGCGCTCCTTCGTCACCAAACCATCAGGAGAAGTCCACATCTCCGTCGGCGCCTGGCGCTTAGTGTACGCACGAGTACGACGCACCAGATGGTCACTCATCAGCGTGCGCCAATCCTCCGGCTCCTCAGAAATCTCAAAAGCACGCAGGGTCGACAGGTTACCCTCCAGCTTGTCGAACTTCTTCGAGTACTTCTCCAGACCCTTCTCCGGAATGATGCCCAGGTCAGCATCCTCATCAAGATACAGAGCCAGCTGCGCCTTCACATCACTAAACGACAAGTTAAACGGGGTCGCAGTCAAAAGCAGAACACGCGACTCATTACGCGAGACATACTCCTTAATGGCACGCCACACCTGCGTATTCTCATTACGCAGATTATGCGACTCATCACAAATCACCAGCTGATAACGCGCCAAATCAGGCAACTCAGCAGCCGCCATCGAATAGCGAACCACCTTACCCACCACGTCATACTCGCTCAGATGCTTATCCCACATCTGCTCCAAGTTCTTCGGGCACAACACCAGAACGCGCATATTCTCTTCGTTCTGCAACATCGACGCCACAGCAATCGCAGTCAAAGTCTTACCCAGACCCACCACGTCACCCAGCATCGTGCCACCACGGCGCATCAAACGGCGCGCCAAAGTATGAGCAGCCGACTTCTGGTAATCCATCAGCATATGCTCCAAACGCGGAGAAAGCGCATACTCCTGCTCACCAAAACGAGCATCCTCAGACAGCTCGTAGCAGACCTTCATATACACGTCATACGGGTCAGCCGGCTCAACCCACGACTGGTCAATCAAATCAATAATCTCGCGGGTAATATCAAACGACGTACGCTCACGCCACAGCTTCTCAAACCAATTCTTCAACTTCGCCGCATGATCCGAATCAGTCAACTCAACATTGAGCTCCAAATTCGTGTGCAAACCCGGACGAGTAAAGTTCGAAGAACCCACAAAACCCATCACCGGATGCATATTGCCAGGCTTCGGGGTATGCGCAACATACGTCTTACCGTGCAACGCCTGCTTCGTATACACTTTCATCTGCACACGGCCAGACTCCAAATGCTCCTTCAAAGTCAACAAAGCCTGACGACGCGCAGAGCTCGTACCACCAGCCATCAGCTGACCACGCAAATGCTGAACCAGCTCATCACGATAACCCGCACGCTCATCATTCTTCGGCACCGAAGACACCGACTCGCCGCGCATCTCCGCCTGCGCCTCACGATGCATCTGCTCCGTAATCGAACGAGGCACCATACCCAGCAGAATACGCGCCACCGGAGTGCCCGGCTCAAACGGAGCCTGACCAATCTCATCAGCGAACTCATCCCACGCGCTCAAGTTCATATAGCCCGTCGCAATATCCAGACGGTCATAGTACTCCATCGTGCGATGCAGCGCGTCAGCAAGCTTCGCACCTTTACCTTCCCCCTGCGGAAGGTAACCAAGATTATCGTAAATTTCAGCCATGAAAATAACCTTTACATGTGAGTGAATAAAAAATGAATGAAAACTAGGCAGCCAACAGCGCCTTAGCCAGCTCCAGCTGAGCCTTAACCTTCGCAGTACGACGCTTACGGCCAAAAGTCGCCAACACAGCCGACTCAACATCCTGGCCCTCATCCATCAGCTCAGGATTCTGCTCATAGAAGCGCCAAGCATTCGCAATCTCAACCGGGCTAATCTGGTCAAACTCGCGCACCGCACCATCAACCGAAGGACGGAACTCGCCATACTCCTCGCGCGGCTCTTCAACATGCCACACGAACTTATGTTCATCCACCTGTAGCTCGGGCATGCGGTCCGCCAAACGGATAATCCAGTCGCGGTTCTTCTTCGCCAAACGGCTCACACCAAAGCACTGCGCCGCCAAAGTAGCCAAACGATCTGCCTGAACCGGACCCTCAGCAGACACAATCTCTTCAAGAGCAGCAGACATCTGATCCTTAGAACGCTTACTGCGCAGCGAATCAAAAATATCGCGGTCACCCAGCGAAATCGGCTCCCACGGCTCAAACGGGTAACGGCCCTCCCCCACCGCAAGACACAGCGGAGGAACCGAGGAATCAGAAGCCGGGGCCGACTGAGAAGTCGAAGCAGGAGCCGCAGGCTGGGCAGGTCGAGAAACCGGTGCAGGACGCGCCGGGCGAGTAAACGCACCACGAGGCGCAGACACCTCAGCCTTCACCTCACGGGCAGTCGACGTAGCCTGGAGGACCTCCTCGTCCAGCTCACGACGAACCGGTGCCACCTCACCAGCACCAAACAAATCAGCATGCACACGGTTCAGCTGACCCTCACACCACGCCTGCTGCTCCGGCGCGCCCAACGCCTCAAAAAGACGAGCCGCCGAATCGTAGATACGCACCGCATCGTTACGGTCCAAATCAACATAATGCGCGCTCTTATTACGGAAAATACGCAGGTCCTGCGCATAAGTACGCACCTTGCGAGCGCCGTCAGGTTCAAAAGGGAACTTATTGTTCGGGGGCCCCACAGGTTCAGTAAACATACGAAGCTGAACTTGAAGATCCTTCGGGTTGTAGAGATCAGGGTGACGGAGGCGGTCACGATTCTCATCGTGAATCTTCAAAATGATGGTCCAGCCACGCTCTTCAAGAACCTTCTGAGGCATGAACTCCTTCTGAGCCAACAACCCAGTCAGCAGAGGGTCAAGCTCACGGCTCAGATAGTACAGGCACGAGGAAATGTGAGCGCTTGCCTTTTCAATAGACATATAAAAACCATTTCGTTGTATGTGCAGCGGCGACCATTGCCACCACATTCATTATGCCTAATGAGAACGACCTGTGCGTACTGGTTCGTCATGATGGAACCCAACCCGCTTAACGGCGAGAAGCCACATGTGTTCAACACATGTGGCTTCTGGGCGTAGAAAAGTATTTACGCCTCCGAGGGCTTCGCGCCGGTCAGGCGGTACGCCTTGTACACGCCCGTCACGTTACGGACCACGTTCAGCACGTGCTCCAGCATGAAGCGGTCACCCAGCTCCAGGGCGAAGCGGTCCACCACGGTACGATCCTCCGAAGTGTGCACGCGCGCATCCAGGATGTTCACGCCCGACTCAGAAATCGCGCGAATCAGGTCGCTTAGCAGGCCCTTACGGTCCAGCGCCTCCACCTGAATCTGCACACGGTACGTAGCGGACGGCGAAGACGCCCACTCAACCGTGGTCACGCGCGGCTCCTCGTCAGCATTACGCATGTTCGGGCAGTCACGGCGATGCACCGAAATGCCGTTGTAACGGGTCACAATGCCGATAATGTCATCCGGCGGGACCGGGGTGCAGCAGCGCGCAATCTTCGTCAGCACGCCCTCAGCACCCGGCACAATCACGCCGTTATCGCCAATCGCCTTGCGGGTCGACTTCAGCAGCGTCTCGTCAAAGTCGCTGACCTCGACCTCGGGTGCCGGCTCGTCGCCGCGGTGCACCTCAACGAGGGTGTCAATGACCTGCTTCGGCGCAATCTCGTGCTCACCAATCGCACGGTACAGCGACGCCACATCGTTCTTGTGCAGCAGCTGAGCCACCTGAGTCATAATCTCCGGGCTCATCATCTTCTGCAGCGGCAGCTCACTGTTGCGCATGCTCTTGGTGAGCATCTCGCGGCCGGCGAGCAGCGCCTCCAGGCGGCGTTCCTTCGCGAAGTACTGGCGGATCTTCGTGCGAGCGCGCGAGGAGCGCACGAACTTCAGCCAGTCCTCGCTGGGTCCGGCGTCTTCGTTCTTCGTGGTCATGATTTCCACGGTCGCGCCGGTGGGCAGGACCGTGTGCAGCGGCACGAGGCGGCCGTTGACCTTCGCGCCGACGGTGCGGTCGCCGACCTCACTGTGGATGGCGTAGGCGAAGTCCACGGGGGTGGAGCCGTTGGGCAGGGCGATTGCCTCGCCGTTGGGGGTGAGAACGACGATTTCGTCGGTGTCGAGGGTGTCAGCGAGCGACTCGTAGAACTTCTCCGACTCCGGGTTGGAGTTCGAAATCTCGGCAATAGACTGCAGGATGCCGACGTTCATCATCGCCGAGGTCTGGGTGCTCGGCTCCTTCGGGTCCTTCGCGGGCGCGCCGCCACGAGCTGCGACCTTCTCGCCGCGCGATGCCGCCTTGTAGCGCCAGTGCGCAGCCACACCGTACTCAGCTTCTTCGTGCATCTTGTAGGTGCGGATCTGAATCTCAAGCGGCAGGTTGCCCGGACCGTACACGGTCAGGTGCAGCGACTGGTAGTTGTTGTTCTTCGGGTTCTTAATGTAGTCCTTGAAGCGGCCGGTCATCGACGGCCACAGGGACAGCACGTGGCCGAGCACGGTGTAGCACTCCGCCTCTTCCTCAACCATGATGCGCACCGCGAGAATGTCGTTAATCTCGTCGAAGCTGCGGCCCTTCGTCTTCATCTTCTGATGAATCGAATAGTAGTGCTTCGGGCGGCCCGTCACGGTCGCGTCGATGCCCACGTCTTTCAGACGCTCCGTAATCTTGGTGCGTGCCTCGTTCAGGAACTTTTCGAGCGCGGGGGTGCGTTCGCCGACCATGCGCACCATTTCGGCGTAAATCTCCGGGCTCATGGCGGCGAAGGAGAGGTCCTCCAGCTCCCACTTAATCGTGTTCAAGCCCAGGCGGTGCGCGAGCGGCGCGTAAATCTTCAGGGTCTCCTCCGCCTTCTTCGCGGCGGAAGCCTGCGGCACGAAACGCCAGGTGCGGGCGTTGTGCAGGCGGTCGGCAAGCTTAATGAGCAGCACGCGGATGTCCTTGCTCATGGACAGCACAAGCTTACGAATCGTCTCAATGGAGGCGTTCTCGCCGTAGGTCATCTTGTCCAGCTTGGTCACGCCGTCGACCAGGTAGGCGACCTCCTCACCGAACTCTTCGGTGAGCTGCTCCATCGTGTAGTCGGTGTCTTCCACGGTGTCGTGCAGCAGGCCGGCGGCGAGCACGGGGCCGGTCGCGCCCATCTCAGCAAGAATCGCGGTCACAGCCACCGGGTGGGTGATGTACGGGTCGCCGCTCTTACGCTTCTGACCCTCGTGGCAGCGGTTCGCCACCTCGTAGGCGCGCTGCAGCACCTGGATGTCTTCATCCGGGTGGTAGCGGCGCACGGCACGCACGACCGGCGCGATCATCGGGGAGAAACGGATGGTGCCGCCGTGCGAGTCGGAGGCTTCCATCTTGCTGCTGCGGCTGCCGAAGACGAGGCGGTTCGGCACACGTCCACCAGCAGCCATGACGCGGTGCGAGCCGCGCTTCTTCTTTGCGTCAGACGAATCAGTTTCAGGCAGAGGAATCGGGCCAGCGGGCCGAACCGCGGGCTTCTCGGCGGTCCCTGCAGGGTTCTCAGCGTTGGTGTTCACGGCAGGTTCTGCACTCATTCCAGGCTCCTTTGGACGTAACAGCGATGACCTGAGCCCCCGAATCTGCTCGTCATTGAAAGGCGTGGATGCGGGCGCGCAGTATCTTCTACCTTTATCCTACCCAGCACGCGGATATGCGCCAAAATATGCGCGTAAACTATGCCGCGCTGTGACACATTAGGCCGGCGGGAACAAACTCTTGGGCACGCTAAAGGGGAGCCGACACCTTTCGGTATCGACTCCCCTATCGTTAGCAACGCCAGTAGCGCTGGCGGAACGCTGGCTAACCGTTCAGGTTCACGCGGTGAATCTCAATGGTTGCACGTGCCGGCTTCTTAGCAGGCTTCTCGGTTGCCTTCTCGTCCTCGGTCGCCTTGTCAGCAGATTCCTCAGACTTCGCAGCCTTCTCAGCCTCGGCGGGCTCCTCCGAAGAGTCACCCTCAGCCTCGTCAGCATCCTCAGCGTCCTTGAAGCTGCCGCTCTCCACCTTCGCGGTGTGCTCACGAATCTGAGCCTCACCCAAACGCAGCGAAGCATACAGCGGCGCAGACACGAACAGCGTACCGAACATGCCCACCAGAATACCCACAAACAGCGACAGGGACAGGTCCTGCAGAGTACCCGCACCCAGGATGAACGCACCAATGAACAAGATCGCGCCCACCGGCAGAACACCCACAATAGCGGTGTTAATCGAACGGACCAGAGTCTGGTTCACCGCCAGGTTAATCTGCTCGGCAAAGGTCGTGTCGCGGCGTTCCAGCACATCCTCGGTGTTCTCACGAATCTTATCGAACACCACCACCGAGTCGTACAGCGAGTAGCTCAGAATCGTCAAGAAACCAATAATCGCACTCGGAGTAATCTCGAAGCCGAACGCGGCGTACAGGCCAACCGTCACCACCACGGTGAAGAACAGGCCCGCAATAGACGCCAGCGACATCTTCCAGGTGCGGAAGTAGAACGCCATACCAATCAGCGCAAGCACCACAAACGCGACCAGACCCCAGAACGCCTGACGGGTCACATCCGCACCCCAGGTCGGGCCCACAAACGAAGAGGTCACGTCATTCTCAGACACGCCGTAACCCTCCTGCAGAGCCGCCTTCACCTGCAGAGTCTCATCATCGCTGAGCTTGCTCATCTGGGCACGAATCGTACCCGGCGCAATATTGGTCACGCGAACATCCGAAGCGTCCTTCGCCTTCTCGTGAATAATGCGCTCACCCGTAGCAGTATCAACGTGCGCGGTCTTCGAGACCACGAACTCCGAACCGCCACGGAAATCAATACCCAGATTGAAGCCGCCACCAACAGCCGGAATCAGAACCGAAACCGCCATCAGCACAGCCGCAAGCAGCAGCCACAGGCGGCGCTTACCCACGAAGGGGTACGAGCGGGCACCCGAATGCAGGTCATTACCGAAGCGGGCAAAAGCATTAGGTTTCACATCGGTAGCCATGCTTAGCTCTCCTTCTTCTCATCAGAAGCAGACTCGTCAGCCTCAGCGGCAGCACGCTCTGCACGGCGACGCTCAGCGATGCTCAGCTGCTTCTCCTCCGGGCTGCGGAGGCGACCGGCACCACGGTACAGCGGCGTAGCGCCCAGCGACTCAGGCGACAAGCCCGAGTGGCGGTGACCCTCACCGAAGTAGCGGGTATTCGCCAGCAGAGTCAGCATCGGGTGGGTGAACAGGTACACGACCACAAGGTCAGCAATCGCAGTCAAACCAAGGGTGAACGCAAAGCCCTTCACCGAACCGACCGACACCACGTACAGCACCACAGCAGCCAGCAGGTTCACAGCCTTCGACGCCAAAATCGTGCGGGATGCACGCTGCCAACCGTGATTCACCGCCGACGGGATCGTGCGGCCCGCACGGATCTCATCACGGATACGCTCAAAGTAGACGATGAACGAGTCAGCCGTAGCACCAATCGCCACAATCAGACCCGCCACACCAGCCAGGGACAGGCGGTAGTTCAACGCCCAACCCAGCAGCGCAATCGCCTCATACGAGATGATGCCCGCAACAATCAGCGACATCATCGTGACAAAGCCCAGCAGGCGGTACTGGAACAGCGAGTAGACAAACACCAGCAGCAGACCAATCAGGCCGGTCAGCAGACCCACACGCAACTGCTCCGAACCCAGGGTCGCAGAAATCTGCTGCTCCGACTGGATCGTGAAGCTAATCGGCAGGGCACCGTACTTGAGCTGATCGGCGAGAGCCTTCGCCTCCTGCTCGGTGAAGTTACCGGTAATCTGCGGCTTGCCGTCAGAAATCACTGCCTGCGACACCGGGGAAGACAGCACCTTGCCGTCCAGCAGAATCGCGAAGCGGGCACGCGGATCATGTGCGTTCTGCGCACGAATCGCGTTCAGGCGAGAAGTAATGTTCTGGAACTTCTCACGAGCAGCATCGTTGAACTGAATGTTCACAGCCCAACGGCCCGTAGTCACGCCCTGACCGGTCGTCTCCTGCGAGTGGCTTGCGGTAGAAATATCGCTACCGCTCAGCTCCACAGGACCCAGAATGTACTTCTCCTGACCGTCAGTGGAACACGCCACCATCGGCTTAGTCGGGTCCGCACTATCGGCATCCTCATTACGTGCCGCGGTGCAGTCCTTCGCCTCATACTGCTTGTACAGGTCCGCAGTAATCCAGTTACGGTCCGAACCATCAGTCGGCTCCGCAGAGGGCTTGGGCAGCTTATCGTCCGCAGTGCGGGCATCCTCAGCCACCGCAGTACCGGCACCAGAAAGCAGCACCGGGCGGAACGTCATATTTGCAGACGCCTGAATCAGCTGACGAGTCTCAGCGCTAATCGTTCCGGGAACCGAAACAACCACGTTATTGCCCGAGCCGAAAGAGGTGGTAACCTCCGCCTCCGAAACGCCGGCACCATCAACGCGCTGACGAATAATCTCAACCGCCTGGTTCAACTGCTCCTGGGAGACGTTCTCATCCGAAGAGCCATTGACCTTCGGAGAAAGAATCATCTGAGTACCACCCGAAAGGTCCAGGGCGAGCTTCGGTGCCCAAGAACCTCCCGCGTAGGTGGTGCCGAAAATACCGGCAGCCATAACAACCATGAGCAGGACCATCGAGAGGAGCGCCCCTCGCGCGGCTGCAAGCGGTGAACGCTTAGCCATAATGTTCCTTCTTCGTGTGAATAGTATTGAGTGTTCTACAGATTCCGTAACGCGAAAACCCGACGCCGCTCACTGGGCGCCGGGCTCATACGCGCTGAATTACTTAGCAGTATCAGAAGAGGTATCGGAAGCGGGAGCTTCGGATGCGGTAGCCTCGTACGCGTCCTCGGTCAGGGGCGCTGCGGGGGCTTCCTCCTCGACGACGGCCATAATCGCGTTCAGTGCCAGGGTGATAACAACACCGTCCGCAATCTGAAGCTGCAGCTTGTTGTTCTCAAGGTCAGTGCTGACAACGGTGCCGTAGATGCCGGAACCAGTCATCACCTGGGTGCCGGGGACGAGAGACTGCTGCATTGCGCGCAGTTCCTCCATCTGCTTACGCTGACGCTTCTGGGCGGAGAACATCATCCATGCCAGCAGCGCCATCATGGCGATCATAATCAGGAGGTTAAAATCCATGGTCTCACTTTCACATCCGCACCCGTGCCGCTCACCGCGAGGGTTGAGCGTACCAGAAGGTGTGGAATCGTAGATACAGTACGTATCCATCCTACGCGAGAGCATGAGCTTTAGCGCCCCGAACCAGCGTTTTTGTGAGGTTAACCTGAGTTTTGGACTCTCTCGGCGTAATTTTATGTCGCTGGTAAAGACCGGCAGAGCCCAATGGAACTCGACAGCGCCTGCAGAACCGGTAGAAGAGCGCCGCCGCCTGCAGAAGAGCTACCGCCCCTGCAGAAACCGGGGCACAGAGTAGCCCGCGGGAGGTTACTGCCTCCCACGGGCTACTACAGTGTTATCAGCCGGTGCGCATCTAGAGCTGAATCTCCGGCGCTTCCAAGCCGAGGTGCTCCCACGCCGCGGGCAAAGCCACACGACCGCGCGGGGTGCGACCAATCAGGCCCTCACGCACCAGGTACGGTTCGGCAACCGTCTCCACGGTCTCCGTCTCTTCACCCACCGCAATGGCGAGGGTGGACAGACCCACCGGGCCGCCGCCGAACTTGTGAATCAGCGCCTCCAGCACGGCGCGGTCCAGACGGTCCAGGCCGCGCGAATCCACCTCGTACATGTCCAACGCGGTTGCGGCATCGGTCGCGTTAATGCGGTCCACGCCGTTCACCAGCGCCCAGTCACGCACACGACGCAGCAGACGGTTCGCAATACGCGGCGTGCCGCGGGAACGACCGGCGATCTCGGTGAAACCCTCGGAGGTAATCTGCATATCCATCAGACCAGCGCTGCGGCGCAGCACCAGCTCAAGCTCCTCCACCGAGTAGAACTCCAGGTGACCGGTAAAACCGAAGCGGTCACGCAGAGGCCCGGGCAGCAGACCCGCACGGGTCGTCGCACCGACCAGGGTGAACTGCGGCAGCTCCAACGGAATGGAGGTCGCACCCGCACCCTTACCGACCACAATGTCCACACGGAAATCTTCCATTGCCATGTAGAGCATTTCCTCAGCCGGGCGGCTCATACGGTGAATCTCATCCAGGAACAAAACCTCACCGGGAGTCAGCGAAGACAGAATCGCCGCCAAATCACCCGAATGCTGAATCGCCGGGCCGGAGGTGATGCGCAGCGGCGCCTCCATCTCCGCCGCAATAATCATTGCGAGAGTAGTCTTACCCAGACCGGGAGGGCCCGACAGCAGCACGTGGTCGGCGCTACGGCCACGCATCTTCGAAGCCTCCAGCACCAAGGACAGCTGTTGACGCACACGGCGCTGACCCACAAAGTCGTCCAAGGACTTAGGGCGCAGTGCCGCCTCAATCATCTTTTCTTCAGGCTCTTCTTCCATCGCCACGAGGCGCTGGGCGGGAGCTGAAGACGCCTGAGTGCCGGGCACCTGGCCGGGAAAATACCCGCCGGAAACCAGGGACGCCGCGCCCTGCGGCTCATAGGGATTCTGGCTCATAGAATTCTTCTTTCACAAAAGTTTGAGTGGGATACGTCGAACAGGGCGCGCCGATTAGTGGCGGCTCACCGTATTCTGAGTACCCAAGGAGGCGAGCACACCGCGCAGAGCCACACCCACCGGCTCGGTCTCTGCGGCAGGGTTATGCTGCACGTAGGCGTCAATAGCGGCGGAAGCGTCCTTCTCGCTCCAGCCCAGGGAGGTGAGAGCGTCAAGCACCTGCGGCTTCCAGACAATGCCCTGGCTCAGCGGCAGCTCATCGGTCTGACCATCGCTGAGAATCAGCTTGCCGGCAAGCTCCAGCACAATACGGCGGGCACCCTTCGGACCAATGCCGGGAACCTTCGTGAACGCCTTATCGTCACCGGTCGCCACGGCGCGCTCCACCTCAGCGGCAGTGTGAACACTCAACACCGCCAGCGCAATACGCGGACCAATACCGGAAACCGAAAGCATCATATCGAACACTTCACGCTCGGCAGGCTCCGAAAAACCGTACAGAGTCATCGACTCTTCACGCACAATCATGGTGGTCAGCACGGTAGCTTCCTCACCGGTGCGCAGCTTGGAGAGAGTACGCGCGGTAGCGTACACGAGCATGCCGAAACCGTTCACGTTAATCACCGCATGATCAAGGCCCACCTGAGCCACACGACCGGTCAGGGATGCAATCATTTCTCTCCACCTTTCAACACCGCGCCCCGGATTGGGGCTCGCGGCAGTGTGAGGGCACCGGGGACTCCGGCACCCACAGAACGCACTCCCCCAGTTCAACGGGGAGACATTACAAGTATATTAGAATATTTCTTCTGAAATCAAGCATATATTCGAACTTCTTAGCGAATACATGCGAGCCAGCAGAAGGCGGCACACAAGCCCACGAAAGCACCTCTAGCGGCGGCACCTCTAGCGGCGAGCGCGCGCCTCCGCCTCCATCCAGGCACGCTGCGCCGGAGTCAACGACCCTCCACGGCGAGCCTGCACCGGGCGTGAACCCTGGTGAGTCTGCGTCTGGGCCGCCATGTTGATACCCGAACCGATGCCGCCGCCACGCCAGCCGTGACAGATTGCAATCGCCAGGGCATCGGCAGCATCAGCGGGCTTCGGCATGGAATCCAGCCCCAAAATGCGGGTCACCATACGACCCACGGACGCCTTATCGGCGCGGCCGCTACCGGTCACCGCCGCCTTCACCTCCGAAGGGGTATGGAAGAACACTGGCACGCCGCGCATCGCCGCCGCAGAAATCACCGCGCCCGAAGCATGCGCCGTACCAATCACCGTGTTCACCTGCTCCTGAGCGAAGATACGCTCAATCGCCAGGGCATCCGGCTTGTAGGTGTCGAGCCAGTGGGAGGCGGCGTTGAAAATCCAGAGAATACGCTGGTCCAGGGACTCCGCCGGGATCGTGCCGGCAACACCCACGTTCACGAAGTGCGCCTTACGGTCGGCGGTCATATCGAGCATGGAGAAGCCGCAGCGGGTCAGACCCGGGTCAACACCCATGATGCGGGTTGCACCCGGCACACGCTCCACAGCGGCGGCGGTACGGTTTTCACGCATGCTATCGCGTGCGGCAGGTTGAGCGGCGGCCATCATCTCCCCTTTCGACAAACTCCCTATAGAATCTCTAGATTCTAGCCCTTCAGAATCCTAGCACCCGGTACCGGGGCGTGCCACGAGCACAGTCACCACAAGCGTGGTCACCGCGTAAACAGTCACCGTGCGCCCCGCGAAAAGTACCCAGCGCATCCCCAAAATGCGGTATCGCAGGCAATACAGCCCAAACGCTAAGAAGCCACTCCCCCAACCAGCCACCCTACGGCGGCTCGGTTAAAGGAGCGGCTTCTTCAAGCATCAGATATCAGAACCCGAGTGATTACTCAGCTATGATTACTCGGCTTCCAGCTCTGCCATGACCTCAGCAGAAACGTTAGCGTTCGAGTAGACGTTCTGAACGTCGTCGAGCTCTTCAATAGCGTCTGCCAGCTTCATGAACTTCTTAGCACCCTCAGCGTCCAGATCAACCTGCATGGTCGGGCGGAAGACCGGGTCGTCGTTGTTGTACTCCAGGCCAGCCTCGTCCAGTGCCTTACGGATCTCGGGCAGGTCGGTCGGTGCGGAAACAACGGTGAACACGTCGCCCTCGTCCAGAACCTCTTCGGCACCTGCATCCAGAACAGCCATCAGAACGTCGTCCTCGGTCAGACCGTCAGTCTTGGTGACCTCAGCAACGCCCTTACGCTCGAACAGGAACGCAACCGAACCCTGGTCAGCCATGGTGCCGCCGTTACGGGTCACAGCCAGGCGAACCTCAGACGCTGCACGGTTACGGTTATCGGTCAGACACTCAATGTACAGAGCGGTACCCTGCGGGCCGCGTGCTTCGTACATGATTTCGGTGTAGTCAATGGTCTCACCGGTCAGGCCAGCGCCACGCTTGATTGCGCGGTCAATGTTGTCGTTAGGAACGGAGTTCTTCTTCGCCTTCGACACAGCCAGGTCAAGAGCGGGGTTACCAGCAATATCAGCGCCGCCCATACGTGCCGCAACTTCAATTGCCTTAATGAACTTCGCGAAAGCCTTCGCGCGCTTAGCGTCGATAGCAGCCTTCTTGTGCTTAGTAGTCGCCCATTTAGAGTGACCGGACATTCGTATCTCCCTTAGTCAAAACCTCCGTGCGGGCACGGCGAAACGTCCCACGCACCGTACTGTACTCACATAACTATACCGTAGCGGAGGCGCACACCACCTCAGAAAGTGCACGCCACCACCAGGAATAGGTTAGCGGGGGCGAGACGCAGCCGAAGCGCGTGCCTTCTCCACCAGCGAGTCGTCAATCGTGTTCGGCGTGAACTCGCCAAACTTACGCTGAGCCGCCTGCTCAATCAGGTAGTCCGAAATCTTCGGGTTCTTCGGCAGCAGCGAACCGTGCAGGTAGGTGCCAATCACGTTGTGCACGCGCGCACCCTCATACGCATCGGTCACGTTGTTGCCCTCACCCTTGGTGACGGTAGCCAGCGGGGTGCAGCCGGAACCCAGGTAAGTCAGGCCCGAGTGGTTCTCAAAACCAATCACGGTGCCGAACTCCTCAGACTCCGCAACAATATTGCCGATCAGGCGGTCATCGCCGCCGACCGTGTGCGCATCAAAAATGCCGATACCCTTCAGCACCTCACCCTCACGGGTGCGGAATTCCTTGCCGAACAGCTGGTACAGGCCACAAATGACGAGCATCGGCACGCCAGCCTCAGCCAGCGAGCGCAGCGTGTCACCGTTCGCGTGCAGGTCATCCTGAATCACGGACTGACCCGAGTCCTGGCCGCCGCCACCCAGAATGATGTCAACATCTTCCGGGAAAGGCTGACCGGGGTTGTGGTCCAGAATCTGCACGTCAAAGCCGTGCGCCTGCGCGCGACGAGCCAACGCCAGAGTGTTACCCCAGTCGCCGTAAATGTTCATGTCGAGCGGGTACAGCTGCAGAATACGCAGAGTCTTACCGTTATTGGGGCCGGAGGCGGGGGTGCCCTCAAAAGTGTGAGTTGCCGTCATTAGGAAACCCTCTCAACGTCAGTGATCTTTGCGAGCTCTTCACGCAGAGCCAGCATTGCGGTGTAGGTGCAGAAAATACGCATGGGCGCGTTACCGCTGGAAGCAATGAAGCCCTTGAGCGCGTCGGCGAGGTTCTCGTTGACCTCGTCAACCTTCACGCCGTCATGCTCCAGGCGCAGCGCCATATCCCAGGCACGCACACCCGAAACCATCTGCACGCCGGTCTTCTTCAAGCTGTCGAAGTCAACATCCCACAGCCAGGACACGTCACGACCGTCAGCGTACTGGTCGTTAATCGTGATCATGGTGGCGTAGTCGTCAGCGTTCGCGCTCGCCAGGGACAGGCGGAAACCGCTCGGGTTCTTCACGAGCAGCAGCTGCAACGGGCGGCCGTTCACGTTCAGGGTCTCACCGCGACCGAAGGCGGGGGTAATCTTCGCCAGCTCCGCGATGAGCTTATCTTCGTTGAGCTTCTCGCCCATGACGGCGCGGGTCAGTGCCATAGCGCCAGCCGCGTTGAAGATGTTGTAAATGCCGTAGAGGTTGATCTCGCCGACTCGCTCCACACCCGCCAGATCGAAGGTTGCGGAGGTGCCGGAGAACGCAGTCAGGGTGACGTCGGCATCGGGCAGGGTCGCCTTCGCGACGGTGCCGCCGCGCATCTCATCATCCGAGGGGAAGTACGAGCGCAAGGACTCATCCAGACCGTAATACTTGACGGTCACGCCAGGCTGCACGTTCTCAGCGAGGGAGCGGATGCGCGGGTCCTCACGGTTGAGCACCACGGTACCGGTCGTTGCGGAGGCGACGGTCGCCAGCATGCGGCGGGTCGTGTCAATCTCACCGAAGCGGTCCAGCTGGTCACGCAGAACGTTCAGCAGCAGAGCGTAGTCGGGCTTGACGGCCTTGACGAAGTGCACGGCGTGCGCCTCGTCCAGCTCAAGCACAGCAATATCAGCGTCAAGCTTGCCGCCGAGGGTCATCTCGCCCAGCAGTGCCGCGGCGACACCGCGCACAAAGTTCGAACCGGTGCGGTTAGTGAAAACCTTCAGACCCTGAGCTTCAAGCAGCTGCACAGCCATCTTCGTGGTGGTGGTCTTACCGTTCGTGCCGGAGACAACAACGACGCCGTAGGGCAGCTTCGCGAGCTCTTCAGCGACGAAGTCGGGGTGCAATTTTTCCATGACAAGGCCGGGGAAGGCGGAGCCGCCGCCGCGAAGCTTAGTCGCGGCGCGTACGCCCTGGCCGAGAAGACGAATGAGGGGTTTGGACATGCTTACCATTTTAGTACACGCACGCCAGCGGCTGAATGGTCCGCCCGGCTCGTTCGCTCATGCCGGACGGGGCGGGGTTACTGGGGTTTTGGTGCGGGGTTTGGTTCGGGCGGGGTGGGGTTTGGTGCGGGGCTCCGGCTAGGGCGAAGCGCCGGGGGTAGCTAGAACAGCGAACCCTGCACCCTCACCCGCGTGAACTCCTGCGCAGGCTCCACCAGCACATTCCGCCATGCGGCAGTGTTCACCAGGAACGCCGCGTCAGCATCGCCGGTGTGGGCGCTCAAAAACTGACCCGCCGCACCCGTGCAGAAGAAACCAGCCGACCCGCTCTCCAGACCAGAATCACACGGCGCTAGCGGTTCGGGCGATTGCGCCCGCAGAGCCGCGTACGGGCGGTTCATGGCGAGCGACGGAATCCACGGCTCATCCAGGGCGGTGAGCGGCACCTCCGGGTCGGTGCGCGCCAGTTCGGCGAGCGCTTCGCGGGCGCGGGCAACCGCCTCCTGGTGGGCAGTGCGAAGCTGCGTGCCGGGCAGCGGATGCGTCCAGGCGCGGTACTTGCTCGCTACCTGCTTGACCTGCGGAATCTTCGCGAGGGCGGTCACGGCGTCTTCGGCGCGGCGAATGGCAAGGCCGTCGGGTGCGAGCGCAATGTAGGTGGCGGTGGCGACCGCCTGCTCATCCAGGCGGCGCGGGGTCGAATGCAGGGAGCTCGTACCAACCTTGTGCGTGCCGTCCGGGAAGGTCGCGATGTAGAGGCGGTGCTCCAGCATTGCGTAGGCGCGCATGGATTCGGTGAGCGTTCCGGGGTACAGGTGCGCGCTGTGCAGGGCGGTAAATTCGTCGCGGGCGGTGCAGCGCGGGCACTGCTGGCCACGCTGGATGCGGGTGCCTTCGGGGCAGGGTACGCGGCGGATTCCCGCGGATTCGGGGGCGGCGTCATTGCTCATGCCGGTGGTGTATCCGGCGCAGTAGCGGTAGAGGTCCCCCTCGCTATCGCGCGGAATACGCAACCCCAGGTAGGCGCCGGGGGTCAACGGAATCTGGATGCGAACCCCGCTCGGAACGCCAGGCTGCGCGGGGCTGCTTCCCTGGATAGGGACGCTCTCCCCCGCCGCTTGAGATGCCCGGTTATGAGCTCCTTCAGCACCCCCGCCGGGCACGACCGGTTCCACCTCAATGAGCGGGCGGCGGTTGGACCAGCGGATCTGCCTCCAGATGAGCAGCTGCGGCGCGCCTGCAGAATCACCAGCGGCGGGCGCAGCAGCAAACTCATCGAAAGCAGTCTCAAGCAGGTTGGGGTAGTCCATAGCATTCCACTCTAGCGGGTCTGGTACATCTAGTGCTGGCAAATCTAGCGGGTCTGGCGGGTTCGTGGCACGACCGGCGGGCTCACCCTAGACGTTCCGCACATTCCCGGCGCGCTCGCCCCCACACGCATCTGCCACGCGCATCCGCAGAACACAAAAAGAGGCCAGCGTCCTTCACGCTGATCCGCACCCCTCGCAGTGTTGCCGTGCGTTCACGCACGACGGGGTGGGTTCTCAGCTGAGGCGCTGACCTCTGTGGTTGAGGCAGGGCGCTTACCCTGCCAAGCCCGAAAGCGATCGGTGACCGCTATTTTTCGGTGAGCTATGCGGTGTTCATGGAAGCCGGAAGCTTCCCCGCAGCGTCGCTGCATTTAAAACTTTGCCATATCCAATGGACATAACATCATTCAAATACGCATCGACTGCCCAATCTGCGCATTTATGACGCAGAATTTCTGTGCACTAGCTGGCAAATTGAAGCAATTAGTGCAAAATTTCAAAATCACCAAGCCGCTCAGCCGGACTATCTGACGGATGAGCCACGCCATCTAGCTGAGGCGGGCAAACCCCTCCGCGATGGCCACACGCATATCGTCCAGCGTGCGGGACATGGTCTTGGTGTGAGCGATAATCGGCAGGAAGTTCGTATCCCCACTCCAGCGCGGCAGAATATGCTGATGCAGGTGATCAGCAATGCCCGCGCCGCCAACCTTGCCCTGGTTAATACCGATATTGAAGCCGTCATTATGCGACACCTCGCGCAGAACCTTCATGGCGAGCTGGGTCAGCTGCGCAATCTCCATGGTTTCTGCCTCGGTCGCATCATCGTAGAACGGGATGTGGCGGTACGGGCAGACCAGCAGGTGACCGGGGTTGTACGGGTAGAGGTTGAGAATCACGAAGGCATGCTCGCCGCGGTGCACAATCAGCGACTCCTCGTCACTGCGGCTGGGCGCAGTGCAGAAGGGGCAGGTCTTCTCGGTGTAGTCCTTCTGGCCACCGCTCACGTAGGCGGTGCGGTGAGGGGTCCACAGGCGCTGGAACTGATCCGGTGCGCTGGGCAGCTCGAAGGAATCCTGCACCGAGGCTGCGGTGCCATGCTCGGGGGTCGTGTTCTCGCTCATAGTCCCATTCTATAACCCGCACGCGGCAACGGGAACGCCCCGTCCGTCATGCGTGCCAGATATGAGATGGCTCCCCCGGCAGCGCGCTTAGCTGTGCTGCTTTTCCAGGTGAATGATGCGGGTGGCTCCCTCATAGGTCATGGGGAAGCTCAGCACGCCGTCCTCCATGACGAATTCCTTGGTTTCCTTATCGGAGGCGTACGGTGCGCGGCTCAGCTTCGCGCGGTCCACGTGCGAAATGTAGCTGAAGTTGCCGTCTTTTGCCTCGAAAGTGCCGACCCAGAATGGGGTTGCCAGCTCTTCGTGGTTCAGGTGGTAGGTGACCTCGATAATGCCGTCGTGAATGACTGCGTCCATGTAGTTCTCGAGGTTGGTGGAATCCTGCTGAACCCATGTGCCGTCAGCACTCGCAGTCGAACGAGTCGCGAGCACAGAAGAGGGAACAGCCGTCGCGGCGGATGCGGCAGGCTCCTGGTTACTCGTGTTGTCCGGCGCGGGGGTCTCAGTGGGCTGGGTCGCGGTCGGGTGAATCGACGGGTCATGCGAGGTAATAACCGCCGCCTTGACTCCGGTGCTGTCGTCGCCGGGGGCGGAAACAGCGCTGGGCTCGGCGGTTTCAAAAGCTGCGGGGTCAACAACCGCACTTGCGGAGGCATTATTCGGCGCAGATGCGCACGCGGTGAGGGAGAGCGCGCCGAGTAGTGCGAGCGCGCTCAGAGTGGACTTAGGTGCCACGAACGTGTCCTAACAGAGTATGTGTTTGAGTGAGTTTGTGAGTTGAGTGGTGCCTCCCCGTGAGTGAGGTGGGGATATAACGAAACCCCGTAGCGCGTTGGGCTACAGGGCGTTCGATAACCGGCACGGTAGATAGTTTATAGGCTCTGGCTAGGAGTTTCACCAGTAGCGGTCATTTTTAAAAGATAGTTTGGTCACATTAGATTTTAAGTTGAGGGGTTTTTCGCGCACACGAGCCCCAATTTGCACTCCGCGCGGGCTAATTTTGCCTCGACAAGGCGAAATATCCCGCACGGTGGCGTGGATGGCAATTTTCTTGCCTTCGTCTTGCCTTCGCGTGGGCTCGGCACCCAAACCCACCGCTTCAACGGGTACGCGGTGTGGGTTTGAGCGCCAAGCCTCAACTGAACTGTTATATCTGCACTTATATCCGCGCTGCCGCAGCCCAGCTACTGTTCGCGGGCTACTATTCGCAGACTCCTATTATTTGCGGGAACGCAACGAGAACTTCTCGCGAATAATCGTGAACGTCTGGCGGGTCTCCTCCAGCAGGGCGACCGGCTCCTGCTCGCGCACAGCGACCTCATGAGAGGTCGAAGGCTCACCGGGCTCCTCAGCAGGTGCGGCGTTTGGAGCATCTGCAGAAGCACCCGGTGCGGCAAACCCAGTAGCGCTAAACCCAGCGGTACCGAAACCGGCGCGGCGTGCCGCCTCCGCCTCCGAAGGAACGGGGTGCACGCCCTCCTCATCTACGACCTCACGCAGCCTGCAGTCGCGGGCTTCACGGCGCGCATACTCACGAGCCAGCAGGGCACGCAACTCAGAAATCTCCTGGCGAAGATCGTCCACGTCAGCCTTGGTTGCGGGGTACTCCTGCTCCTCCCTGCCACCAAACTTTTCGATAATCCAGCTCGCGAGCGCACCGGTAGCAACCGCGACCAAGCCCCCGCCGTACAGCATGACGATCACGGCGATGACCCTGCCGATACCGGTGACCGGGTAAACGTCTCCGTAGCCGACCGTGGTGAGGGTCGTGAACATCCACCAGTAGGCGGTGGGCAGGTCACGAATCATCGCGCCCGGCTCGGAGGACTCCACCGAATAGATCGACAGGGCAAACATGATGATGAAGATCGCGGTGTATCCGAAGAGCTTCACCGCCAGCTCTGAGAGCCTCTTATATTGGCGGTTGGCGGTCATATAAATCATGGAGAGGAAGCTGACAATACGCCACGCGGGCAGCAGCACAATCGCCAGGTTCATCAGGTTATGCGTGATGAAGTAGAGTCGCCGCGGCGCCAAGTACAGGCGAATGCAGTAGTCGGCGGCGAATAGGCCCCACAGGATCATCTGAATGATGTTGAGGTACGCGTCGTACGGCTCCTGAATGCGTGTGCTCATGATGGGCGCGGCGAACGCGAGCAGGTACAGTACGGACGCCACGAACATGGGCGTGGAGGAGCGTTCCTCCCACGCCGCCAGGTTCTTCTCGCCGCGGTACTTGCTGAGCGTGCGGAACAGGCGGGTGCGCGGGGCGCGACGCGGCGGGTCCGTGACGGTGCGGGTGACCGTGCGGATAGTCGTGGTGTGCGTTTCAGGTTCGCCTACGTCAATAATCTCGGCGGCGCCATCAGGGTCACCCTGGGTGCCTGCCTTCTGGGTGCCAGCTTTCTGGTCGCCCTTGCCGTGCGGGTGATGCGTGGTGCGGGTGATGCGACGCTCCTCGCGGTGCGTACCGTCCGGCGCGTCGGTGGCGGCGTACTCTTCGACGACCTCTTCGTAGTCGTCGTCGGGGTCCAGGTCGGTGGAGTAGACGGAGTGGGTGCTGTCCAGGCGGGCGCTATCAATCTGCACGGCATCAACCTGTACTGCCTCCATGCCGGGGGCGGTAGCCTCTGCGGGGCTACTTGCTGCAGCACTAGTTTTGGCGGCACTGGATTCTGCCGGTGCCGACTGGGTATAACCAGCCTTCGTGGTATTCTCAGCGGCGGCTTCAGATGCGGTAGTTTCAGATGCAACAGTTTCAGGGCGCGCAGACGCACCCACCGGGCTGTTCCCCGGAATATTGCCCGAGGTATTCCCCGAGGTATTGGGTGCTGTGCCGTTCTTTACCGTGTTGTCTGTCTGGTTCTGTTCTGCCTTATCCATAGTGTGAATGATACTCCACGCCGTTGCGTTTGCGTTTCTATTTCGTTGCACTGTGACCTTGTGCTGTGACCTTTGGGCGGCGGTCTTTACACCGCGGTTTTGTGCACGATACTGTGTCGAAATCGGGCGGCGGTTCGGTTGCGGTGGAGAACCGTTCGGGTGCGAAGATGACGGTGTATTGTGCGGGTGTGGATCGTAAGGAGCGTAGTGTGCCTGCGGGTGGCCGCGTGTTTGTGGAGGATTTGGGGGTGCGTGCTTCGGCGGGTTCTCCCCTATTTTGTGGTGTGGTGACTTCTGATAGTACTGCTAGCTGGAATGTTACGGCCCTCGGCGGGCGTGCCTAAGAGCAGCTGCGGCGCTAATAAAGCCTGCACAAGGGAAAACAGGCACCTCTGGTAACGATTATCTTTTGTATTAGAGGTATATTAAGAACGGACTACCCGCCGTTATTAACCAGCCGTTATCAATCAATGGAGATACACCGATGACCGCTCAGTCGCCTGATACCACTGAGGTTGAACTTCCCAAGTTCTACGAATTCATTCCCAGCATTCTTGCTTACCTATCTGACGGCAACTCCCGCACCAATAAAGAGATTTATAGCGCTGTAGCAGAGCGCTACCCGCTTTCTGACGAGCAGCTACTACCCTACCTGCCGAACGGCAAGCGTCCCGTCTATGTGGACCGCATTAGTTGGGGCTTGACCTATCTCAAGATGTTCGGTGCGGTTGATTCCCCTCGCCGCGGTCAGCAGGTTATTTCTGACGAAGGCTTGAAGCTGATTGAGGCTCATCCTGGGGGCATCCCCGATGATGTCGTCGCGCATATCGTTCGTTCCGCCCGCAGCACGCGTGAGCGTTCCCAGTCTGATAGTTCCGAGCAGGACCCGCAGGAAACCCCGAAGACCGCTACCAAGACTGTTGCCGTCACGACTGCACCCTCTGAGGTGTCTGATAGCACCCCGCAGGAACTCATTGATGAAAGCATCACTCAGATTGAGTCCGCGCTGACGCACGATATTTTGGAACGCGTCCGCGCAATGTCTCCGACTGCTTTTGAGCATCTGGTGGTGGATGTTCTGTTGGCGATGGGCTACGGCGGCCCGGCAGGACGCGGCACCGTTACTCCGGCTTCCAATGACGGCGGCGTGGACGGAATCATTGACCAGGATGCGTTGGGTCTTTCAAAGATTTATGTCCAGGCTAAGCGTTACGCCAAGGACAATGTGGTGGGACGCCCTGCCCTTCAGAGCTTTGTGGGCGCACTGCATGGCAAGGCAACACAGGGAGTGTTCATCACGTCGAGCTCCTATACGTCTGACGCACGCGGCTATGCGGAGGAACTTGGTGGCGGAGTTTCCCTCGTTCTGATTGATGGTGAGCACCTGGCGCGCCTCATGATTAAGTACGGTGTTGGCGTACAGGTGGCACGCACGTACACCATCATGAAGCTTGATGAGGACTTCTTCGACGAAGCCTAAACGTTACACAAGCGTGGGGTGGAAAGCATGTAGCTTTCTGCCCCACGCTTTCTTTTGGGTTAGCCGCCTTTTGGGTTAGCCGCTGGAATGTTACAACCCTCGGCAGCCGCGCCTAAGAGCAACCGCGGCGTTCAGAGTGTGGTGGGTGCGCCTCCGCAGGCCCGGGCGTATTTCCCCGGAAAACCAGCAAATAGGCGGCAAAAACGCGCATCGGCACGGTGTATATCCCACCCCCTTTATGGTGACAAGTAGTCGCCAAGCTTAGCCATAGCTAACAGGAAAAGACGGTGTTCAAGAGCAGATACTGAGATAAGGACAGCATTCACACCCTTCACCAGTAAGGAAGCTCAAGATCATGACCGTCGTGTCAAACACGTCCGAAGCACTCAAGTCCCCCTACGAGGACACCCTCAAGCGTCTACTCTCCGATGCGCGCGCAGAAGCCGTCGAATCCAGCGTCTCCGAACTCGAGCGCCTGGCAATCTCCCACGACGCATCCCACTACCTGCTCGTGCCCGCCGGCCTGGTCCGCCCCGACTCCGCCGAAGACGTCGCCAATATCTTCCGCGCAGCAGGCGACCTCGGCCTGCCGCTGACCTTCCGTTCTGGCGGCACCTCCCTCTCCGGCCAGGCAAGCGGTGACGGCCTCATGGTCGACACCCGCCGCCACTTCAAGAAGATTGAGGTCCTTGAAGACGGCAAGAAGGTGCGCGTGCAGCCCGGCGCGACCATCATGATGGTCAACAACTACCTGGCACCCTACGGCTACAAGCTCGGCCCCGACCCGGCATCCTGGTCCGCATGCACCATCGGTGGCGTGGTCGCTAACAACTCCTCCGGCATGTCTTCGGGCACCAAGTACAACACGTACAACACCCTCGACTCCATGGTGTTCGTGCTCCCCAGCGGCACCATCATTGACACCGCCGAACCGGACGCTGACCAGAAGCTGCGCTCCCTCGAACCTGAACTTCACGAGGGTCTGCTGCGCCTGCGCAAGCGCGTGCTTGAGAACCCCGAATCCATGGCGAAGATTCGCCAGCAGTACTCCATGAAGAACACCATGGGTTACGGCCTGAACTCCCTGGTCGACTTTGAAACCCCCGTGGACATTCTGCAGCACCTGCTGATTGGTTCGGAAGGCACCCTCGGCTTCGTTGCTTCGGCAACCTACCGCACCCTGCCAATTCTGAAGAATATTTCCACCGGCCTGCTCGTGTTCGACAACCTGATTGACGCGGCACGCTCCGTGCCCGAACTGGTCGCCAACAAGCTGGCAACCGTCGAGCTGATGGACGCCACCAGTATTCGTGTGGCTCAGCGTACCGGTCAGGCTGCGGAGGCGCTCGCCGCCATCGACGTGAAGGATCACGCCGCCCTGCTGGTTGAGTTCCAGGGCAACTCCGAGCAGGAGCTGAGCGACCTGGCTGCCGCTGCGGCACCCATGTTTAAGAGCCTGCCGGTGGCTTCGCCGGTGTCGATGACCAGCAAGCTGTCTGAGCGTAACGCACTGTGGGCGGCACGCCGCGGCCTGTACACCACCGTTGCGGGTAACCGCCGCTCCGGCACTAACGCACTGCTCGAAGACGTGGTCGTGCCCGTCGAGGTTCTGGGCAACACCTGTAGCGACCTGACCAAGCTGTTCGACGCACACGGCTACCAGGACTCCGTGATCTTCGGTCACGCGAAGGACGGTAACATCCACTTCATGCTGAACGAGCAGTTCCGCGACCCGAAGCAGCTCGACCGCTACCGCGACTTCACCGAAGAAATGGTTCAGCTGATTCTCGGTAACGAAGGCTCGCTGAAGGCTGAGCATGGTACCGGCCGTATCATGGCGCCGTTCGTGAGCCGCCAGTTCGGTGAGGAACTCTTCGACGTGATGCGCCAGATTAAGCGCCTCATTGACCCGAAGGGCTTCATGAACCCCGGCGTTCTGCTGGTTGAGCCGGGCACCGACTACGTGACCGATCTGAAGGTCGCTGAGACCGTTGAGGAAGAAGTCGACCGTTGTGTGGAGTGCGGCTACTGTGAGCCGGTCTGCCCCTCCCGCAACCTGACTTTGACCCCCCGTAAGCGTATTGTGCTGCGCCGTGAGATTGCTGCCGCTGAGGCGAACGGCGATCACGAGCTGGCCGAGCGCCTGCGTAAGGAGTACGAGTACTACGGCATTGAGACCTGTGCTGTGGACGGCATGTGCCAGACCCGCTGCCCCGTGAACATCAACACCGGTGACCTGATTCGCCGCCTGCGTTCTGAGAACCAGGACAAGCTGGCCGCTACCGGCTGGAAGATTGCCGCACAGCAGTGGGGCATCATGGATAAGGTTGCCGGTAAGTCCCTGACTGTGGCGAAGAAGCTGCCGTTCCCCGTGGTGCACGGTACCACCAACATTGCCCGTAAGGTCATGGGCGACGATATGGTTCCTTCCTACAAGAAGGACCTGCCGGTCGGTGGCCCGGCACGTAAGCCGCACAAGGACGCAACCGCTGAGATTGTGTTCTTCCCCGCCTGCGTGAACTCCATGTTCGGCGGTGTGGATGGCGACGGCAAGCACGACCCGGTCAACGCAACCCAGGCGTTCATCCGCCTGTGTGAGCGTGCCGGCGTGAAGTACCGCATCCCGGACAATATTGGTGAGATGTGCTGCTCCACCCCGTGGAAGTCGAAGGGCTTCACCGACGGCTACTCGATCATGAGCGACCGCGTGCTGAAGTCCCTGTGGGAGGCTACTGACGGTGGCCGCCTGCCGGTCGTATGTGACGCTTCGTCCTGTACTGAGGGTCTTGAGGTGATGCGTGAGAAGGTTATTAAGGCGCTTGAGCACAAGATCGTGAACGGCCTGAAGCCGGGTGAGCCGGACTACTCGCGTCTGCGCATGTACGATGCGGTGCAGTTCGCCGCGGACAACATGCTGGACAAGCTGACCGTGTCCGCTCCCCTGCCGTCGGTCGCTCTGCACCCGACCTGCTCCATGACGCACCTGGGTACTCAGCCTGCGTTTGAGAAGATTGCGAACGCGATGAGTGACGACGTGTATGTGCCGAAGCACTGGGGTTGCTGTGGTTATGCGGGTGACCGCGGTATGCTGCACCCGGAGCTGACTGCAAGCGCTACGGAGGCGGAGGCTGCGGAGCTGAGCGAGCAGAAGCAGTTCGCCGCATACATTTCGGCTAACCGAACCTGCGAGCAGGGTATGACCGAGGCGACCGGCCACACCTACCAGAACGTGCTACAGCTGCTGGAGCGCACCACCCGCTAACGGGCTGAGCGCATAGTAGCGGTATAAAGAAGGGACCCGGCGGGCTATCTTATGTGATAGTCCGCCGGGTCCGTCTATGCCTATGAAACAACAAGCTCTATTATTCCCATATAGATACCAGGATTATTTCGTTCATACCATTTGAAATATATTAAAAATAATATGCAGGTCAGGATCTACCGCTAGGATCAATTTCAAAAATGTTATGCCCATCGTTTTTACTAACATACTCGCACATAAAACGCTTCCGACTATTCATATTTTTATCGACCTGACTCTCTGCAATAAGCCATAAATTCTTCCTCGCCCTCGTAGAGGCAACATACAGAATTTTATTCGCCTCTTCACTCTTCTTGTTTGCCGGAGTGGACTGGTGGGGAATGTAGTCATCTAACACCGAAGTTAGAATTACACTATCATATTCTTGCCCTTTAACTGCATGAATCGTAGAAACCCTTATACCTTCTTGATTAATAAACAGGAGTCTACAAAAACCAAGCCTACCAACATTTACTCCGTCCTTCTTCAAACAAGAGTCAACCCGGGCCTCAAAACCAGAAAAAAACATACTCCTGGACCTAATAATTGAGGATATTTGAGCAAGAGGTGCAGGTAGAGCCGCAAGAAACATATCAAAAAACTCATTAAGATAGTCTTTAGCTGCACTATTATTATCATATTTTTTATCAAGAGATTTTTTTATATGATTTGACAATTTAAGAATGTCAGCAGCAGTCAAATCGTTATCCATAAAGCTCATTTCTTGGCTCAATATATTCAATACATCTTCTGACCAAAATATTCTTTTAGAATACATATCTATGGATGGGTACGTTAGGGCAATTTTTGATAAAACACTCCAAAGACCCATCTCGCTACCCTTAAAAGGGGACAATCCAGCACCATTAATAGGAACATCTCCCAACTCTCCCTTTAGCTTTCTGGTTATTGAAGAGACATGCGTCCACCATGGTGCCAATATACAAATTTCAGAAGGTTCAATACCCAATTCAAAGATATTATATTTAATAATATCTGAAACACAAGAACCGATATTAGCAGAGGTAACACCACTATTTCTGCAATCCAAGGCAAATATACGAGATTTATATTCTCTTATTTCTCCCTCTGAAACCATATCCATAGGATGAACCATATAGCCCTTTGAATAATCTACTAGCGCACTTGAAGATCTATAGTTTTTTGACAAATTCATTTCCACGAATCTCACTCCCATTAGAGATTCTATGTCGGCGTGGCTTAAAGCCATACCTCCCAATGAGCCATATATAGCTTGGTTGGGGTCGCCCACCATGAATAATCTAATGTCTTCAGAACCGCCTACAATTTTAGAAAAAATTAGATACTGAAGAGATTGCGTGTCCTGATATTCATCTATTGCAATAAATGGAAATATATTTCGAAGATTTCTGCAGACAAAGTCATGCTCCGATAGAATGTAATATGAATATTCTAGTATCATTTGAAAATCGAGCATTTTCCAATTTTTAATTTTTTCAATATATTGACTATATAATTCATTAACTTCTGAAAATTCTTCAGGTAACTGGGGATTATTTTTGAACATAATTTTTTCATATATACTTCTCCTATAGGAATCAAGAGCATCTAGTATTTCCTTAACCTTTTTATCATTGTCTTTGGAAAATATTTTTTTTGCCGCTTGGATACGGCCATGCTCACTCAGTACAACAAAATCGACAGGCAAAGAATCAACAAATATAGAATACGGTCGAATAATCCACTCCAAACAAAAACTATGGATTGTTCCAATCCAAAGTTGTTCTGTATTCACGTCTAGATTCTCTATACGTTCCCGAATCTCATCCGCTGCATTATTTGTGTAGGTTATAGCAATTACAAATTTTCGGTGAGTATCGATTTTCATTAGCTCACTCATTACTTTATAAGTTAGAGTGTGCGTTTTTCCGCTTCCAGGACATGCAATTAGCAGTACATTGTCTTCACATTCAACAGCATTTATCTGTTCATTGCTTAAATTACCCATTATCGCTCTCCAGTTCAACTAATTTTCTAGTTGCTGTGTCATCCCCAAATGCAACTTCCCTATAGTCCGAAATTTGTTGTTTTATATCATCTGCAAGTCTACCGCCCATAGAGAACAGGACCGCTTCCAAAATATAATGCGGAATCATAGTCTCCTTTGTTATATAGTCGCACAAGACCAAGGCAGACCACCCTTTTCCCTTTTTCCCAATTTTTACATCATCTTTATTTGTTATTTCGAGGGATGCTTCAGCGACTTTACTGATATCTTCTGAGTTAATCTTATTCTTAAATTTTTCAAACGCACTATTTACCTTATATTTATTTTCTTTTGCAAAATTACATATTTGGTCAATGTTTTTTTGTCCCGCTAATGCAAAATCTACTTCAAATGTATAGTTTGCGAAATATGCATTAACATATTCATTGTCTTTAAATCTTTCTTCAAAATTCTCTTTTCTTGCTTTTCCTTGGTTCTCTGCATTCTCGGTTGAAAATTTATTCATTGCATCATAGGTGTCTAGATCAGTGATAATTGCGCATCTCTTCTGTACCCTACTTGCATGAAAAATTGAGGCCAAAGAATCAAACCCAACACCTCGATTATTAATTAGACTAATCCCTAATTCATCTAATGAAACACCATATACTTTCTTGACCATGTAAGGAATTAAAATTTCTTCAACATAACCTTCAACAAGAATTACACCTCTAGCAAACAAGAGATTACATCTTGTAACATCCAGAAAACGATTAACCGATATAATTTCTGATTCTTTTAAACCCGAGGAAGGATTACATGCAACCCACGATTCACAATCATCTGGAACTACAACATTTACATTCTTAATATTGCTTATTTCAGAAATCTGGGGTGAATGAGTTGAATAAATTACCTGAATATCCTCATCATTCCCAATATTGCTAAATAAAACTTTCTGAACGTGGGGATGTATATGAGACTCAGGCTCCTCGATAAGCAAAATATTTGAAATCGGCTTACCACGTGCGCTGGCTTTATGTGTTTTAAACTTCAGAAGCTCCAAAGATATATAAAGCATATTTGCATGCCCCAGACTAAGTTCTTCTATCGAACCTTGGTAATTACTCCGAGATGAATTTATCCCTCCAAGATAGATAGATAGTGCATGAAATAAATCCTTTGTATCTACCGGCAACTGAGATTTAATACTCAACGCCCCGGGAGAATATATGGATCCAACCGCTTCTTTATAAGTAGATAGTATATTTTGAGCAAGGTTATTAACTTTCTCATTATCATTAATGCTTGTGTTCAATTTATCTGCCATGTCAACGATGTCCTTGAACGATTCGTCTTCCTCAATCCCAGAACCTTCAACCTCTAATATATCTCTCAAAGGATTTTTATACTGGCCCTTAAATGATCGCTGAACATCTCTTAAAGCATCTATGTAAGAAGTATTAAACTCTCTAGGAAGGTAAAAAGTTTTCGAAGTTCGTGTTCCTACCTTCTTTTCAATTTCTTTATCGCTAGGGTTAGGGAAAAGTAAATTATCAAAATCTCCGACACATTCCTTATAGTCATCGATTTTCGAAAAATCGGAACTACCCTTACCAACTCGAATACTCTCATAGTCACGAATTGTTATTTCACTAAGGATACTTCTTACTTCATTTCGATTTCCTTGGGCATTATATAATCTATTTCGAATTTCTAAATTCGGTCGAAATATAATTGCACATGAATAAACACGACTATTTGAGGAAAGATCGCTGCCTTTTTCCTTGTCTAGATTTTCAGTAATTTCAGCGTCTAAAGAATGTGATAAAAATGATTGTAGAAATTCGATATCCACAGATTCATCTTCGTTATCCGTAGACCCCTCATTGTCCGTGGACTCTGTGAATTCAAGCCGAACTATTATCCAGTGACCTTTCCAGTCACCAACACCCCTATTAAAATCTTTTTCAGTAAAGTATGAGTAACTATTAGGTAAAGTATCATCTAGAAGCAAGCGGATTGCGTGGAAAATATTTGTCTTTCCAGCACCATTCTCGCCGATAATTGTATTAACCCCTGGATTGAATCTTAAAACAGCATTCTTAAAGTTACGAAAATTAACAAGACTAACTTTCGAAAGATAAACGCTCATCTTTTTTTCCTTTCAGTTGTGAATAGAAAAAATATTTTGGCTTTGTTATAAACAGAACTTAGAAAAGTAGAAATTCCTCTCTTTATTAACCCTATAAAGGATTCTGAAAATCCAGACGTCCTTATCCGAATCGTACAATTACCGGCACCTCCGAACGGCAACGAACGTAAGTACCATCATTCACATTAGCACGAAGACACCCCGCTGGACTAGGAAAAACTCCCCCACAATACAACTTTCTGCACCCACCCGAAGTCCCCCACCTTCGCCTCCTCAAAGCGCACAAAGACCCCCCAGCTTGTCACCGCAGGGGGATCTATATATAGGCTCGGTGCCAGTTCGCTAGCTTAGCTGGCCACGGTCAACTGCAGTCAGCCCGCACCGGCCACAGCTACCAGAACGTGCTGCAGCTGCTGGAACGCACCACCCGCTAATTAGAGTTGAGCGCATAGCGGCGTAAAGGAGGGACCCGGCGGACTATCTTATGTGATAGTCCGCCGGGTCAGATATTGTCTGTTACAGCACCCTATTTTCGACTATTAGATAGTCCAATAATCAATACTGCTATCGAGATGCCGTAGAGAATTCCAAGCACCATGTCGCTGACATTTGACACTACATTCAAGATAATTGCCAGGATCAGGAACAGCATCCCAACAGGAATATACTTATTCGACTTCATACGCTCGTGCTCCCTCAATAATCAACAGCGATACATCATTTTCAGGACCATCCAGCTACCCATTTTCTGAATGACTATGGACGTTCGCCTTACTACCACGCTAGCACTCTGGAGCTAAAAACTAGCCCGCGACACAGCTTTCTGCACCCAACCCCACTCCCCCACCCGCGCCTCCTCAAAGCAAACAAAAACCACCCCCTCCGCAGCTTGTCGCCACAAAGGGGGTGGTTTCTATATATGAGCTAGACCAGAAAGCCTAGTACTACTCAGCAGCCTCAGTGCTGGGCTTGGGGTCTTCGTTCACGCGGTTGCGAATATGCTCCACAATACGTGCCACGGCCTCATCCACGGGCACACCGTTCTCCTGCTTGTTACCGCGGAAACGGAACGAAACAGCGCCGTGCTCCGCATCCTCACCGCCAGCAATCAGAATGAACGGAACCTTCTCAGTAGATGCAGTACGGATCTTCTTCGTGAAACGATCCGAACCGTAATCCACCTCAACACGCACACCGTGCGCACGCAGCTTATCCGCAATCTCGGTCATGTAGTCGTTGAACGCCTCAGCCACCGGCACACCAATCACCTGAACAGGTGCCAGCCATGCCGGGAACGCGCCCGCGTAGTGCTCGGTCAGCACGCCCAGGAAGCGCTCAATCGAGCCGAACTTCGCCGAGTGAATCATGACCGGCTCCTGCACGGTACCGTCCGCAGCCTGGTACTCCAGACCGAAACGGCTCGGCTGGTTAAAGTCGTACTGCACGGTCGACATCTGCCAGGTACGGCCAATCGCGTCCTTCGCCTGAACCGAAATCTTCGGGCCGTAGAACGCAGCTCCACCGGGATCCGGGACGAGCTCCAGGCCGGTCTCCTTCGCAACCTGCTCCAGAACCGCGGTAGCCGCCTCCCACTGCTCATCAGTACCGATGAACTTATCCTTCTTATCACCCTCAGTGTCGCGGGTGGACAGCTCAAGGTAGAAGTCAGTCATGCCGAAGTCCTCAAGCAGGCTCAGCATGAACTTCAGCAGGTGACGTACCTCGTCCGGTGCCTGCTCCTTCGTCACATACGAGTGGGAGTCATCCTGGCTGATCATGCGCACGCGGGTCAGGCCCTGCAGCACGCCGGACTTCTCGTCACGGTACACGGTGCCGAACTCGAAGAAACGCAGCGGCAGCTCACGGTACGAACGGCCACGAGAACGGTAAATCTCGTTGTGCATCGGGCAGTTCATAGCCTTCAGACGGTAATGACCGTTATCCAGCTCCATGGAGGGGAACATGCCGTCCGCATAGTACGGAAGGTGACCGGAAGTGTAGAACAGGTCTTCCTTCGAAATGTGCGGAGTGCTGACGTACTGGAAACCCTCCTGAATGTGGCGGGTACGCACGTAGTCTTCCATCTCGCGCTTAATCACGCCACCCTTAGGGTGAATCACAGGCAGGCCGGGGCCAATATTCTTCGGGAAGGAGAACAGGTCCAGCTCACGACCCAGACGGCGGTGGTCACGGCGCTCCGCCTCAGCGATGCGCTCCTTGTACGCCACCAGCTCGTCCTTAGTCGGCCAAGCGGTACCGTAAATACGCTGCAGCATGGGGTTCTTCTCAGAACCGCGCCAGTACGCGCCACCGGCACGCATCAGGGCGTAACCGTTAGCAATCAGCTTGGTGTTCGGCAGGTGCGGGCCGCGGCAGAGGTCCTTCCAGACGGTCTCGCCGGTCTTCGGGTGCACGTTGTCGTAAATGGTGATTTCACCCTCGCCGACCTCCACGGATGCGCCCTCGGCAGCATCCGCACCAGAACCGGGGCCCTGGGTCAGGGAGAGCAGCTCCAGCTTGTACGGCTCGTTCGCCATCTCGGCGACAGCCTCGTCGTGGGTGACCACACGGCGGCGGAACAGCTGACCGGACTTGATGATCTTAATCATCGACTTTTCGATCTTCTTCAGATCTTCCGGGGTGAACGGCTCAGCCACATCAAAGTCAAAGTAGAAGCCGTCAGTAATGTACGGGCCGATGCCCAGCTTGGCGTCCTTGCGGTACTCCTGCACCGCCTGCGCCATCACGTGCGCAGCGGAGTGGCGCAGAACGTTCAGGCCGTCCGGTTCGTGAATGAAAACCGGCTCAACGGAGTCGCCAGCAGACAGCTCGTGGGAGAGATCAACAAGCACGCCGTTCACGCGTGCCACAACGATCTTCGGGTCGTCAGCGAACAGCTCAGCGGCAGTCTTCGCGGTGACCTCGCGCTCCTCACCAGAAACGCTAATAACAATTGCTGAAGAATCAGCGGCAGACATAAGTCTCCTTAACTCAGGCGCAAGCGTGCCACTCGGGGCGCCGCCGGTGCGCATACTATTCCGCACTGTACTGGTGCACGGACACACACCATCTTACAACGGCTCCCAGGCAACGCTCAGCTTGAGGGCAAACTAGTCCGCATGATGCTCACGCGTATGCTCATACACGTCAACCACAATGTGGCTAATATGGTCGTCCTTCAGGCGGTAAATGGTGGTGCGGCCCTGCTGCTCACGGTCAATCACGTGCGCCTCACGCAGGATGCGCAGGTGGTGCGAAGCGAGCGGCTGCGAAATACCCAGGCAGGTGTGCAGTTCACTCACGCTGTGCGGGCGGTGCATCAGGTGGTGCGCAATCGCCAGGCGCAGCGGGTTCGCGAGCGCCGAGAAAATCGCGACGGATCCGCCGAACTGTTCCTCCCAGTCTTTGGGGCCGCTGCCTTCGAGGAGGGGCGCGTTGGCGGGCGCCTCGTGGGCGTGCTCCGCGGTGTGCTCGGCTACGTGCTTCGCTACCTGCTCGGCGGCGTAGTGAGCGTGGGTGGTTTCGGTCTGGTCTGTGTGCTGGCTCTGAGTCATAGTATTTTCACCTTATGTACAGGAAAGGGGGCACGTCAAGGAAGTGACGCCTGTGCGGCGTGCTTTCTTGAGCGTGCCCCTCTCCCCTATGTGCGCTGATGCTCGCTGGTGTTGCTGGTGCGCTGTATGCGGCTGTTCCGATGCCGTTGCGGCTGTCGGTGCGTTGTCATTGTGGCGGCAACGTCGTGGACCACCGCCCTCCTAGAGCGGTTCATCACATTGCGGTCATAATGCCTAGCGCCGTGCCCTAACTGCGCATCAGCTCGTGGGTATGCAACCCTAGCGGGCCCTTAGCGGTTAGCGACTGCCACCTGCAGGTAACCTTCAGCGGACTTTACGCCCTTGTCGGTCACTGCGCGGTAGCGAACCAGCGGTGCAAAGCCCTGCTTATTCTTAGCAGATACCGCGATGCCCTGGGTGCCGTCGGGCAGAGTCACCACACGGTAGGTGCCGTACTCGTCGCTGTATGCGCTGACGGCCTGGCCGCGCTGGTTGAGCAGCTCCAGCTTCTTCACGGTTTCGCCGCGGCTGTATGCGCCGAAGGATGCTTCGTCGTTGTTCAGGACTGCCACGTTCTGGGTGGTGCCCGAGTACAGGGAGACGGAGTCCTCACGCGCGATGGGGCTGTTCTTGTCGACTACGTGCACCTTCAGCGGGATCGAGTACAGCTGTGCGGCTGCGCCCTTCTTCGCCTTCACATCAGACATGCGTGCGGGTGCCTTGCCGGTGCGGTTCACGGTGATGTTCGTGCCGTTGTCGCGGCGCAGGTCCCAGGTGGTGCCGGTGACGTCGTGGGTGTTCAGGTCGATCGAGTAGGTGCCGGTCTTGCCGTTGGAGGCAAAACGGATGCCGGTCTCCGCGCTGGAGAACTGGCCGCCAGCAGTGTTGACCTTCTCCTTGTTGACCCAGCGGCTGGGGCGGAAGTTCGGGGTCTGCTCGATTTCCTGGAAGTTGTAGTCACGTGCATAACGGTAGTTCGGGGACACCTTGTGCGACTGGTGCACGCTCTGCGCGACTGCGGTCTCACCGGAGTAGACGGTGGCGTGGTGCTCGGCGGGCTGGTAGATCACGCCGGAGCCGGTGCCGGTCTTACCGTAAGCGTCCGAGGGGTACTTGAACTTCACGGCATCCGAAGACTGGTTCACTGCCGCGTTCTGAGTCTCGGCGTCGCTGATGCGGTCAGCCTTGGGGGTGCGTACGGCGGAACGGCGCACGGTCACGGGGCGTGCAATCTTGTGTGCGTCAGCGTTCGAGTCGGTCGCCTGGTTGTTGCTCTGCGGCAGAACCTGGGTACCCTCACGGCGTGCGGTATTCTCAGCGGACTCGGTGTAGTTCACGGGCATCCACTGCACCTGCTGCCAGGGGAACTGGTTGCCGGTGAAACCGCTGGGAACGAAGTTCGCGAACATTGCCGCCAGCTGCGGGTCTTCCTTGTACACGTTCTTACCCTGGCGGGCGTAGGGTGCGTAGGAGCTTGCCGCCTCCAGGTTGAATGCGTTGGTGAAGAGGTTGTGATCCGTAAGGATGAATCCGTATTCCTTCATCGCGGTCAGGATCATGCGGGTGAGCTGGTCGTCGGCGTGGCCGGTGTTTGCCAGGTGCTCTTCCACGTCAAAGCTTGCGGGCAGGAAGCCGCGCTGGCCCGCACGGGGTGCGTTCGGGTACTTGCTCAGGTTAATCTTGCCGTCGGTGCCCTTCGCCGGGAAGGAGGCGGTCATCGCTGCGTAGTCAGCCGCGGTGATGGACACCATGTGGTTGATCTTGCCTGCCTTGAGCTCGTCCACACCAATCTGGGTGAGCTCATTTGCCAGGCCCACCACGGAGGAGGTGCCGTTCTTGAGGGTCAGCCAGTAGTTGTCTTCGCCCACGCCGCCGAAGTTCGGCTTAGCGAGCATGTAACCGCCGGAGGACACGTGGTAGATTGCCGGGTAGTCAACCGTCACGGGGATGTCCACGGTGCCGCGGGTACCTGCGGGAATCTTGTAGGTAATCTCGCCGGTGGTCTCGTTGATGGACGCGCCAGGCACGTTCTTCGCCAGGCGGAACTTCGCGCCGCGAGCAATCGGGTAGGAGGTGCGGGCATTGCCGGACTTCGCGTCGATGCTCACGGGTGCGTTGATGGTGACGGTCTGACCTGCGTTGCCGCGGCCGACGTTGTCGTACTGAATCTTTGCGCTCTTGGGGGTGGATACGTTGCCGCCACCTACCTGCACGCGGGCGGTGCTGGTGTAGGTCTGTGCGTCTGCATCCTTGACGAACTTGAAGTAGGAGCGCCAGATGCCGGTCGCTTCGTCGTAGAGGGCGACGGACTGATCGCCGGAGAGGCCGTGGTCCTCGGCAAGCCACTTCGGGATCGGGACGCCGCCGGTGAGGATGCGCTTGTTCTCTGCGTTGGCGTTGACGCGGCCATCGCGGGAGACGACCTCGACGTACTCCTGGTGCGGGTTCGCGGAGTTCACGGCGAGGGTCGGGATGTTTTCGTGGCCGCCAACGGTCTGGGCGCGGTCCTTCTTCACAGTGCCCGCGTTGATGGCGGTGGTGACGGGGTGGTTACCCGCATCGCCGGTGTATTCGAGGAAGGTGCGGCTGATTTCGCTACTGTTGGCTACGACGGCTTCGGTGCCGGTGAGCTTCTTGGCGGCGAATGAATCGCGGGCGAGCTTACCACTGAGGGGCGAGGTGTTCTCGGTGGTGGTCAGCTGCGCCTTAGTGAGGGAGGAGTTAACCGGTGCGAGGGTCGCGATGCTCTGTGCCTTCTGGTCGGGGTTCCAGTAGCAGGTCGGACCGGGCGCCACGTTGGTGAGGTCCGCCAGGGTTGGCACGGTGCGGTAGCCTGCGTCGACGCAGGTGGTACCGGCTACGTTGCGGATGGGGGCGGTTGCACCGAAGGTCGCGGGGAGGTTCGCGCCGGTGATGACGGTTGCCAGTGCTGCGGAGGCAGCGATGGTGGCACGGCGGCGGTTTGCCGGGCGCTGTGCCGGGTTTTTGGATGCAGTTGCGGTCATGTTTTTCTTTCGTTCGTGTCGGCTTATTTGAGTGAGTGCGTTTGTATGAACAAACACGGACGTGAGTGAAATATGCATCTGAGGGTGTGCCCGGGTGGGTCCTGATCTTCTGGCAGGAATTCTCAGGAAACTCTCAGATAATCCCCATACCCTACATAGTCTTTGGGGTGAACGCAAAACGAGTTTGTGATTTTGGGCACCGATTTTTTGATAAAGGTTCAGGTTTAGAGTCACATCTCCTTGCACCTTCATGCATTTATTGGTGTTTGAAGACGCAGAATTTGCACCGCAGTGTTTAGGGTTTACTCCTAGTCAAGCGAGGGTGACGTGAAGAAAACGAAAAATGCATACAGGGAACTAAACCTTAAACCTTGAATTTCCCTGAAAGACGCGCCAAAACTTCCTGTTGAATTTCTCACACGTGACCACAATCTGAGATTCTGCACCGAGAGCAGATAGCACCCCATGCACCGAGACGGGCACCAACCACCCCTCAAAGAGCGATTTCTGGCAACCACCACCCAGCAGAAGCACCCTGCGTTTCACCTCGCAGACCCCTCAAAACCCACCTAAAACCCTAAAATTCACGTAAAAGTTCAAAGTTTCTATGTGTTTGTCAGCGTGTAACCATGCAAACGCACCACGCCCCCACACGGGGTGCCGCATGCAGCTCCCAGCAACGAATCCAAGCCGCCCACCGGGGGCTTTACCGACACAAAAAAGCACTCCGCATGTGCCTCAAAAACACATGCGGAGTGCATATATATTCACCTATAGCTACCGCGGGTACACCCCGCAGCAGATGCCGACAGCCCCCAGCGTGGGTTCACGTGGGTTCATCCGCAGTTGCTCACAGAGCCAGGGGAAACCACGGTGCCACGGGTTAGCTACAGCGCAAAATAGTTACGGCGCACGATAGCTACAGCGCGCCCGCCTCCGAGCAGACATTCACCAGTTCGCCAATACCCTCAATACGGGTGCGCACCGTCTGACCCGGCTTCAACCACTGACGCGGATGCAGCGACAAACCAACCCCAGCCGGGGTACCCGTCGCTACCAGATCACCCGGCTCCAGGGTCATAAACCGCGAAATATAGGACAGCAGCTGCGCCGGGGTAAACACCATATCCGCCGTCGTGCCGCGCTGACGCACCACACCATCCACCTCACAAACCAGCTCCAAGCCGGCAACCGGGTCAACCTCATCGGGGCTCACAATCACCGGACCAAACGGAGTCATCGCATCCCAGTTCTTACCCTGGAACCACTCCGAGGAACGACCCTGCCAGTCACGCACCGACACATCATTCATGACCGTGTACCCCATCAGAGCCTCAAGTGCCTGCTCCTCTGTGGCGTTACGCAGGCGAGCGCCCACGACCAGGCACAGCTCAACCTCCCAGTCGATTTTCGTGCTGCCGGTGCCGTGGTCGTCGGGCATGCGAATCTGCTCGCCGGGGCCAATCAGCGCGTTCGGGAACTTCGCGAACAGCGCCGGATGCTCGGGCACCTCAAGGTTCATTTCCGCGGCGTGGTCGCGGTAGTTCAGGCCGGCGCACACAATCTTGCCGGGCTTATCCAGCGGGCGAATAAAGGGTAGGGAGTTCCACAGCTCCTCGCCGTGGCCCATGACGGTCGCACCGTTCTCCTTCAGGATCGCCACGGCATTCTTCGGGTCGCCAAAGTTCAGGCGGAACCGGCTGTAGAAATTCAGTAGCGGGCTGAGCTTCGCCGGAAGCTCGTACACGCTCTCTTCGAAGAAGCAGACCGCGCGGCTACCCTTCGAGTCTTTAATCTGTGCCCAACGCATGGATGCTCCTTCGCTTCAGGTGGGGATATATCGAATTAAGGTACGGATAAAAGTCAGAAATAAAACAACTAGTGAAAGCCGTTTTGGGCGTACACTTCAACGATGGCGTCTTCCAGGTCTTCCATGAGCAGGGCGGGGTTCGCGTCCTGCGCCGCGCCAACCGTGGCGGGGTCCAGGTCCATGCCGAGGGCACGGTACACATCCGCGGTGACCGCCCGCAGCGGCGCAGAATCAGAGACCACGATGCCGGTGCTGAACCACCAGCCGCCGGTCACCACACGCTGGGCGGTGCCGACCAGCTTAATGCGGCCACCACCTGCGGAGGTGGGAAGCTGGGCGTGCACCGAATACTCGCCGGGGCAATACTCCCCCGGAATCTCGCCCATGCGCGCATCCACGCCAACCTCACGGAGCGCCTGCGCGTACATGGAACCGAACAGTTCGTAGCGTAGGGTGTTGCCACTGCGGGCGTCGGAGGCGGGCTGAAAATGGTCCACGACCAGGCACCCCTGATGGTAGGCGGCGGCATGCCCGCCGACCTTGCGCACCAGCACCTCAAAGCCGTGCTCGGCACACGCCGCGGAGGCCTCCGCGAAGCCGGGATTCAGTTCGTCACGGCGGCCGAACGCAACCGTCGGGTTCGGCTGATACATGCGCAAGGTGGCTTCGCGCTTGCCGGTTGCCACCTCGCGGAGCATCTGCACCGTCTGATCGTGGTGAATGAGGATATCGCCGGATTCGGGGCCGGTCTCTCGAATAATCTGCACGTTCCTATTTTACGGTTACGCCCGCCACAGCTCCTACGTCTCCCCACAATGCGAAAACGCCCACCCGGGTAGCTAAAACCTAGTAATCCCCCTCCCCCTCCGCTAGGGTAGAAGAAAGACCCAAAACACCTTGGAGAATGCCGTGCATCAGGACCAGCACATCACCGCCCAAACCACCGCGCTACCCCGCGTCAGCACTGAACAGCGCACCAACCCGGCGCTGACCGAGCCGCAGCCGCTCGGCGCATTCCCTGACGGTTTCCTCTTCGGAGGCGCCACCGCCGCCAACCAGTTTGAGGGCGCCTGGAACGAAGACGGCAAGGGCCCCAGCCTGCAGGATGTACTACCCGCCGGCGGCCTGCACCCGCGCACCGCCGAACCCACCGAGGACAACCTCAAGCTGGAGGGCATCGACTTCTACCACCGCTACCGCGAAGACATCGCCCTGCTCGCGGAGATGGGTTTTAAGGTCTTCCGCTTCTCCATCGCTTGGTCGCGTATCTTCCCCCGCGGCGACGAAGAAACCCCCAACGAGGCGGGCCTCGCCTTCTACGACCGCGTGCTCGACGAGCTCGAAAAGCACGGCATGGAGCCGCTCATCACCCTCAGCCACTACGAAACCCCGCTGCACCTGGTCGAGCAGTACAACGGCTGGACCAGCCGCGAGCTCATCGGCTTCTACGAACGCTACGCCCGCACCGTGTTCGCCCGCTACGGCAAGCGCGTAAAGTACTGGCTGACCTTCAACGAAATCAACTCGATGCTGCACCTGCCGTTCATGTCCGGCGGCATTAACACCCCGGCGGAGCAGCTCAGCGACGCAGACCTGTACCAGGCGATGCACCACGAGCTGGTCGCCTCCGCGCGCGCCACCGCTGCGGCACGCGAACTGGCACCGGGCGCGCAGATTGGTTGCATGATTCTTGCCATGCCCACCTACCCGCTCACCCCCGACCCCGCAGACGTACTCGCCGCCATGCAGACGGAACAGGCGAACTTCGCATTCGGTGACGTGCACGTGCGCGGCGCATACCCCGGCTACTTCCTGCGTGCCCTGCGTGAGAAGGGCGTGGAGCTGAACATCACCGAGCAGGACCGCGAAGACCTGAAGAACACCGTGGATTTCGTGTCGTTCAGCTACTACATGTCCACCTGCGCGACCGGCGACCCGGCACGCGGCGAGCGCGGCGAAGGCAATATCCTCGGCGGCGTGGCGAACCCGACCCTGCCCGCCAGCGAATGGGGCTGGCAGATCGACCCGACCGGTCTGCGTGTGGTTCTCAACCAGTATTGGGACCGCTGGCAGAAGCCGCTGTTCATCGTGGAGAACGGCCTGGGTGCCCGTGACGAACTGGTCGAGGTGAACGGTGAGCTCACCGTGGAAGACGACTACCGCATCGACTACCTGCGCCAGCACCTGCACGCGGTACGCGAGGCGATTGAGGACGGCGTGAACGTGCTCGGCTACACCACCTGGGGTTGCATCGACATGATTAGCGCCTCCACCGCGCAGATGTCCAAGCGCTACGGGTTCATCTACGTGGACCACAACGACGACGGCACCGGCACCCTGGCGCGCTACCGCAAGAAGTCCTTCCACTGGTACCGCGAGGTGATTGCCAGCAACGGCGCGGAGCTTTAGAAAATTCTAGACGCTGAACCCCGCGAAAATCCCTGCACCCAAAACTCAGCAGCAAAAAGCCCCCGAGACTCCGAACTCGGGGGCTTTCGCGCATATGCTGTTTGTCTAGTGCCTGTTATGCCTAGCGCGGGCGGCTCTAGTCTGTAGGCAAATCTAGTCCATGGGTAGGTCGTTCAGGCTGGTGGACACATACTCCCACCAGGTCGGCACCAACCCGGCGTTCATCGCAACCCTCTGCGATAGCATGTGCGACGGGCTCGTACCGTAGAACGGCAGGTACCCTTCCGCCAGGGTCAAGCGTGCCGCATCACGTACCAGCACGCTGGCGATGCCGGCACCACGCCAGGCGGGCAGCACGTCAATACCGATCTGGCGCATAATCGGCGAATCGTCACTCAGGCCGACCATAGCGATAGGGTCTGCGTGCACAGGGGCGCTCTCCCCCGCTGTGGGTGCATCAGATGTATCCTCGTCCACCGGGTATGCGGCAAGCACCAGCACGTCCGGGCGGCGTTCACTAAAGCCCAGGGCGTTCGAGTAGCGTTTATCCCCGCGGAAGCGCTCAAACTGCTCAGCGTCCAGCAACTCCACGCGCAGACGGGTTACGCGCGCCTGCGTGTCCTGCGGGTCAACCTCAAGCGCACCCGCGGAAGCGTTTGCTTCCCTGCGGATGGTGCGCTCGCCGGTGATTTCGGCAAGCAACGCCGCCTTCAGCTCGGCGGGGTCAACGCGGCGCATCATACCCACACCGGGCACGGCGCACTTGACCTCCTGCGCCTGCACGCCCTCGGGTACGACCGAGTTCAGCAGGGCGCGGCCGGGCGTGTAGTAGATGCTCGTGCCGCTGACCTGCTGGGTGTAGGGGGTGAGCAGTTCGTTGAGCTGGCGAAGCTGCGCGTAGTCGCCGAGCCAGTTCGACTGGTCGCCGAGCATGTAATCGATGGCCTTGTCCAGCACGCGCGGATGCTTGGCGCAGAGAATACCGACGCTCGCGTAGTTGGCGACGCGCAACTCCCAGATGTCGTCGTTGCGGCGGCGTGCGGCACCCATCTTCTCGGAGGGAGGCTGCACGGTGGCGAGTAGCGGCAGGCTCTCGGCTTCCGGGTAGTCGCGTAGCTCTTCGAGGGCGCGGCTAATCGAGCCGGGTGCCTGGCAGAAGTCCGCCTCCAGCTGGGTGTGCAGGATGTGCCGCGCCCGGTCCAGGGTGGTCACGGCACCCCGATTCACGACTCCCCGGTTCACAGCGCCACGGGTTGCTTGAGCTCCCCGGGCAGATTCGGTTCCTTGAGTATCAGTCACGTAGGTTTCCTCTAGTTCAAGCTCTCGGCTAGCTCAGGATCTCAGCAAGGAACGCGCCGGTGTGCGAGCCCTTCACCTGAGCCACCTGTTCCGGGGTGCCTTCGGCGATGACGGTGCCGCCGCCGCTACCGCCTTCGGGGCCCATGTCGATAATCCAGTCGGCGCACTTGACCACGTCCAGGTTGTGCTCGATGGTGATGACGCTATTGCCCTTGTCCACTAGCGATTGCAGCACAGCGAGCAGCTTGCGGATGTCTTCAAAGTGCAGGCCGGTGGTAGGCTCGTCCAGCACATAGATGGAGCGACCGTTGGAGCGCTTCTGCAGTTCGGTTGCGAGCTTCACACGCTGCGCTTCACCACCGGAGAGGGTGGTTGCGGGCTGACCCAGGCGAATGTAGCCCAGGCCCACGTCCACGAGGGTATTCAGGTGGCGCGCAATCGGGGTGAACGCGGCGAAGAACTCTGCGGCTTCTTCCACGGGCATTTCGAGCACGTCGGCAATGGTCTTGCCCTTGTAGTGCACTTCGAGGGTTTCGCGGTTATAGCGCTTGCCGTGGCAGGTTTCGCAGGGCACGTACACGTCCGGCAGGAAGTTCATTTCAATCTTCAGGGTGCCGTCGCCGGAGCAGTCCTCGCAGCGGCCGCCCTTGACGTTGAAGGAGAATCGGCCGGGGGTGTAGCCGCGCATTTTCGCTTCGCTGGTCTCTGCGAACAGCTTGCGGATGTGGTCGAACACGCCGGTGTAGGTGGCGGGGTTCGAGCGCGGGGTACGACCGATGGGCGACTGGTCCACGTGAATGACCTTGTCCAGGTGCTCCAGGCCGTCGATGCTCTTGTGGCGGCCGGGTACCTGCTTGGCGCCATTGAGCTTGTTCGCCAGGGAGGTGTACAGAATGTCGTTGACGAGGGTGGATTTACCCGAGCCGGACACACCAGTCACCGCGGTGAACACGCCCAGTGGGAAGGACACGGTCACGTTCTTGAGGTTGTTTTCGCGGGCACCGCGCACGGTCAGCTGGCGTTTCTTGTCCACGGGTCGGCGGGAAGCGGGCACCTCGATGAGGCGGCGGCCAGCCATGTAGTCGCCGGTAATGGATTTGGTGTTCTTCAGCAGCTCCTCAAAGCTACCGGAGTGCACGATTTCACCGCCGTGCTCGCCGGCGCCGGGTCCTACGTCCACGATCCAGTCGGCTTCGCGCATGGTGTCTTCGTCGTGCTCAACCACGATAAGCGTGTTGCCCATATCGCGCAGCTTGGTGAGGGTTTCGATGAGGCGGCGGTTATCGCGCTGGTGCAGACCGATGGAGGGCTCGTCGAGCACGTAGAGCACGCCGACCAGGCCCGAACCAATCTGGGTTGCGAGGCGGATGCGCTGCGCCTCACCGCCGGAGAGCGTACCGGCGGAGCGTGAGAGAGTCAGGTAGTCCAGGCCCACGTCCAGCAGGAACTGCAGGCGCGCGTCAATTTCCTTGAGGACCTGCTCGCCAATCTTGGCTTCGCGGGCGCTGAGCTGCAGACCGCGCACGAAGGCGAGCGCGTCAGCCAGGGACAGGTCGGTGATGTCTGCGATGGACTGGCCGCCGACCTTCACACCGAGGATGGTCGGGTTCAGGCGCGCGCCACCGCAGGAGGGGCAGGCGACCTGGCGCATGTACTGTTCGTAGCGGTCGCGGGCGAAGTCCGATTCGGTTTCTTCGTGCTTGCGCTTGATGTACGCCTTCACACCTTCGAATCCGGAGGTGTAGCGGCGTTCGCGGCCGAATCGGTTGCGGTAGGACACCTCAACCTTGTAGTCCTTGCCGTCCAGGATGGCGGCGCGGGTCTTGGCGGGCAGGTCCTTGAAGGGGGTGTTCAGGTCGAAGCCGAGCTCCTCCCCCAGGCCCGCGAGCAGGCGCAACCAGTATTCGGTGGTTGCTTTGCCCTGCGACCAGGGGGCGATAGCGCCCTCGCCGAGGGTCAGGTCGGGGTTAGGCACGAGCAGTTCGGTGTCTACCTCCAGGCGCGAGCCGATGCCGTCACAGGCGCTACATGCGCCGAACGGCGAGTTAAAGGAGAAGGCGCGCGGCTCGATGGTGTCGATCTGCAGCGGGTGGTTGTTGGGGCAGGCGAGGTTTTCGCTGAAGGAGCGGGTGCGTTCGGGGTCGTCCTGTTCGCGGTCCACGAAGTCGATGAGCACACGACCGTCGGCGAGCTTGAGCGCGGTTTCGATGGAGTCGGTCAGGCGCTGGTGAATACCGTCCTTAATGACGATGCGGTCGACGACCACCTCGATGGTGTGCTTGTACTGCTTGGCGAGCTTGGGCGGGTCGGAGAGCTGCACGGTTTCGCCGTCCACGCGGGCACGCGAGTAGCCCTGGGTGAGCAGGTCCTTAAAGAGGTCCACGAACTCGCCCTTACGTGCGCTGACGACGGGTGCGAGGATCTGCAGGCGGGTGCGTTCGGGGTATTCCTGCAGAATGTCCACAATCTGCTGCGGGGTCTGCTGGGTGATTTCTTCGCCGCATTCGGGGCAGTGCGGGTGGCCGATGCGCGCCCAGAGCAGACGCATGTAGTCGTAGATTTCGGTGATGGTACCGACGGTTGAGCGCGGGTTCTTGGAGGTGGACTTCTGGTCGATAGACACCGCCGGGGAGAGGCCCTCGATGAAGTCTACGTCGGGCTTGTCGACCTGTCCGAGGAACATGCGCGCGTAGGAGGACAGCGACTCAACGTAGCGGCGCTGACCTTCCGCAAAGATGGTGTCGAAGGCGAGGGAGGACTTACCCGAACCGGAGAGGCCGGTGAAGACGACCATCGCATCGCGCGGGATGGTCAGGTCTACGTTCTTGAGGTTGTTTTCGCGGGCACCCTGAACCCGGATGCTGGTCAGGTCGTTCGCTTTGAGTGCGGTGCTTCCGTGTGCCGGGCGGGGTGTCATCGAAAATCCTTTCGTCTTATCTTCGAACTTAAATTCTACACCCTCACGCCTTTCACCAGCGGGATTATGCGGCGGGTGAAGGCATGAGGGTGCAGTACTTATATGAGGCGGACTGGCAGGCGCGGTTTACCAGCCGCGGGTTCCCCACTCTTCCAGGTGGGGGCGCTCGTCACCGAGGGTGGTGGAGCGGCCGTGGCCGGGCAGCACGATGGCGTCGTCTTCGAAGCCTCCGAAGAGTTTTTCGAGCACGTTGGAGAAGAGCTCGCCGAACTGCTGCGGGGAGTCGGTCTTGCCCACGCCGCCGGGGAAGAGGGTATCGCCGGTGAACAGCAGGGTTGCGGGGGTGCCGTCTTCCCAGGTGGTTTCGAGGGTGTAGACGATGGATCCGGGGGTGTGGCCGGGCACGTGCAGGGCGCGGATGACGGTGTCAGAGAGGTAGAAGTCGAAGCTTTCGCCGCCGGTCAGTTCTTCTTCGACGGTGTAGTCTTCCAGTTCCTTAATCTCAGCGGCATCAGCTGCACCCGCGGAGGTCACGGCACCGGTGAGGTGATCGAGCTCCTTAATAGCGCGGATGTGGTCCCAGTGGCCGTGGGTGACCAGAATGCCGGTCAGACCGATTGCGCGGGGCCTGATGGAGTTGAAGTCTTCTTCCTTCTCCATGACGCGCACGCGGCGTTCTTCGCCGTCTGCCAGTTCGAGCTGCGGGCAGTCCTTCAGGAGCGCATCGAGAGTGAAAGCGTAGAGTTCTTCTGCATCGTCTGCGGGGTCGATGAGTACCTGCTCGCCGGTGGCGCGCATGGTGATGAGGTAGACGCTGTTGTCCATCTCGGAGACACTGAACGCACGGACGGTCAGTTCGGGGTTCTCAAAGATGAGGGTGGGTTCGGGGTAAGTAGTCATAGTTCCAGTGTAGGGGTTGTGACCGCACAGTATGCGCCTATGCGGTTCGCTCCCCTATCAGCGCATTCGGCGTTGAACGCGCGGGATACATGTACGGGTTGTATGTATGGGATGCACAGGGAACAGATTCTGGAGCACGCTCGGTACGGATTGGGTTCAGCGCGGATTAGGTTCCGACTGGACCCCGCCCGGCTGAGGTTCCACTGAAATTCAAAAGCCCGCTGAAATTCAAAAGTTAAACAGAGAAGCGACTGCGCATCGATACACAGTCGCTTCTCATGACACCCAGGGGTATCTATCACTCACTCAAACACAAGCAACCCGAGGACTTTGGAAATCTCACGATTACTTGATGACTCAATAGTAGCGAACTTTTTGGGGGCTGTTTTACCGCCCAATTTGGTACGGAGAGCCGGATTTAGTGACCCGCACCTCATTGTAATCATTCTGTAATAAAAACGGGTGTTTTTTAGGGTATCCATACGTACCAATTTCATTTTTTTCGAGTTTTAGTGTGACTTATTTCACCCAAAATAATTTTAAATTTTCCCTCTTTTGGCACTTCGGTGCACCTTTAACTTAAGCTTCACACTCGGCAATCCTAAAGGCTCAATACCCGGTTTTAGCCCGGTATTCCGCGGAAGTAGAGGGTTAAGGTGAAAGTATCTTCAAGTACTTGCAACTTCATTAACCGGAAAAAATGTACCGCCCACCGTTCAAAAAGTGTACGGATATACACTTGAAGGAAAAATTAATTGGTCTGTTTAGACCCATTAGGCACCCCCTAAAGTAGAGCTTTTATAACAAAACGATAACAGCAGCCCCGCCTTCAGGTTCACTGAGTGCACCCATTAAAACCCCTTTCAAAAAGCAAAATACCTAGTCAATGACATATTTTCACAAAATGCAAGACAGTGTGTCACTAAAAAATCAACCTCTACAGATTGTTTAATAAAACCTGACCTTCAAGCATAAATAGAGCCCAATTATTAACCAGCACGTACCAATTCCACCCTCAAAACAGGCGCTCTAGAAGCCTCAATGAAAGGTTGAAAGACCCCTCCACTAGGGGTTTCAGGATCCTTCACTCCCCCGGATTCCCCCCTGATGTCAGCCCGGTTTCAGATACATCGCCCCTTCTCTCGAGCGCTACAAAACCGCCGGGCACACGCTACCCGGACACAGCGAGGCGGCGCCCCTCCCCCGCGTTGGGGAAGGAGCGCCGCCTCCACTAGCTATAAATCAGCTGGAACAGCCGCCTTAGGACAGGCCGATCATCACGCCATTCTCGTCGAAGCCGATGCGCTCAGCTGCGGGGCTCTTGCTCAGACCCGGCATGGTGCGCATGGTGCCGCAGATTGCGTAGACGTAGCCAGCACCGGCAGCCAGGCGAACCTCGCGCACGGGCAGGGTCCAGCCGGTCGGTGCGCCCTTCAGAGATGCATCCGAAGAGATGGACAGGTGGGTCTTCGCGATAACCACGGGCAGGTGCGAGTAGCCCAGCTCAGCGAAGCGCTTGAGCTGCTTAGCGGCAGCGGGAGCAATGGAGATGCCGTCCGCGCCGTAGACCTTGGTCGCAACCTTCTCAATCTTGGTCTCGATGGAGTCCTCAAGATCGTAGGTGTACTTCAGATCCGAAACGTCGTCACATGCCTCAGCAACCACGTCCGCCAGGTCGGTGGTACCCTTACCGCCCTCTGCCACACCGCGGTGGATAGCGACGCGAGCGCCAGCTTCCTCTGCGATACGGCGGATGGTTTCGTGCTCGGACTCGAAGTCGGTCGGGAAGGCGTTGATTGCCACGACCGGCTGAACACCGAAGTTGCGCACAATCTCGATGTGCTTCTTCAGGTTCTCTGCACCCTTCTCCACGTCGGAGGGGCTTTCCTGCAGCATGCCCTCGGGCAGGGGCTTGCCCGGAACAATCTTGTACAGGCCGGAGTGGGACTTCAGGGAGCGCACGGTCACGACGAGCACTGCTGCGTCCGGCTTCAGGCCGGAGACGCGGCACTTGACGTTGAAGAAACGCTCCGCACCCATGTCGGCGCCGAAGCCAGCCTCGGTAATCACGTAGTCGGAGTACTCCAGACCAACGTAGTCGGCGACCACGGAGGAGTTACCGGTTGCGATGTTGCCGAAGGGGCCCGCGTGAATCAGTGCGGGGGTGTGCTCCAGGGTCTGCAGCAGGTTCGGGTTGATTGCGTCTGCCAGGATGACGGACATTGCGCCGTCAGCCTTCAGATCGGCTGCGGTGACGGGCTCGCCGTCGTAGTTCAGGCCGATCACAATCTTTGCCAGGCGCTCGCGGAGGTCCTTGAAGGAGGTTGCCAGCGAGAGAATCACCATGATTTCGGAGGCGCTGGTGATGTCGAAACCGGTCTCGCGGACCACGCCGTCCATGCGTTCGCCCAGACCCACGACGATGTTGCGCAGGGAGCGGTCGTTCATGTCGATAACGCGGCGCCACTCGATTGCGCGCGGGTCGATGCGCAGCTCGTTGCCGTGGTGCAGGTGGTTGTCGATCATGGCGGCAAGCAGGTTGTGCGCTGCGGTGACGGCGTGGAAGTCGCCGGTCAGGTGCAGGTTCAGCTTCTCCATGGGAACGATCTGGGAGTAACCGCCGCCTGCTGCGCCGCCCTTGATGCCAAAGGTCGGGCCCATTGCGGGCTGACGCAGCGCCAGGATTGCCTTGCGGCCGGTCTGTGCGAAGCCCTGTGCGAGGGAGACGGAGGTTGCGGTCTTACCTTCACCGAGCGGGGTGGGGGTGACTGCGGTAACCACGATGTACTTGGAGCCGCGCTTGCGGGCGGTCTCTGCGTTGGTGGTTTCGTCGAGGAGGACCTTAGCGACATACTTGCCGTAGGGTTCAAGGCGATCTTCGCTGATGCCGTTGTCTGCTGCGATCTTGTTAATAGGCCAAAGATCGGCGGCAAGTGCGATTTCGAGGTCGGAAGGGAAAGGCTTCTTCGTCATTGTCATCCTTCGAGTTGTACGAATCATGCTCTTTTATTCTATGCCTTGGCTCACTCATTTGTCCCTCACCTCGCCGGAAGGTGGCAAATAAACCCAATTTTTAATGCACTAATCCCCGCAACCGGTGACCTCCGCTCACGTGGAGCGGCAGGATCGGTGCGGGGATTAGTAGCGCATATACGCCGGGTTGCGGGTACAGCAGCCGGCATAAGAACCGGAGGTACGACCGGCTATTACGGCATGGTCAGCAGAACCTTGGTGGCGGTACGCTGGTCCATTGCCTCGTAGCCCTTAGCTGCCTCATCGATGGGCAGAACCAGGTCGAAGACCTTACCGGGCTCAATTTCGCCCTTGTAAATCAGGTCGATGAGGGTCGGCAGGTACTTGCGGACGGGGGCGGGGCCACCCTCCAGGTGAACCTGCTTGCCGAAGAGCTTATCGGTGCCGATGGAGCTATCGTGCGGCACGCCCACAAAGCCGATGTAGCCGCCGTGGCGTACGCAGCCGAGTGCCTGGTCGAAGGACTGCTGGGTGCCAACAGCCTCCGCGACGCCGTGTGCGCCCACGCCGTCGGTGAGTTCCAGAACCTTGGCGATGCCCTCTTCGCCGCGCTCTTCCACGATGTGGGTTGCGCCGAATTCCTTAGCGAGCGCCTGACGTTCGGGGTTGCGGGACATGATGATGATCTTCTCCGCGCCGAGCTGCTTAGCGCCGATGACTGTGCTCAGGCCGACTGCGCCGTCGCCAACAACGACGATGGTCTTGCCGGGGCCTGCCTTCGCGGCGTCCGCTGCGTACCAGCCGGTGCCGAGCACATCGGATGCCGCCATCAGGTGCGGGATCTGCTCTGCGGTGGGTGCGGCGGGGGTCTTGACGAGGGTGCCGTCTGCGAAGGGTACGCGGGCGTATTCTGCCTGGGTGCCGTTGGAGCGTGCGCCGATGAAGGCGTCGCCTGTTGCGATTGCCTTGAGGCAGCGGGAGGGGTAGCCTGCGGTGCAGGTTTCGCATTCGCCGCAGGAGATGCAGAAGGAGCCTACGACGAAGTCGCCGGGGGCTACGGTGGTGACCTCGGAGCCTACTTCGACGACTTCGCCGATGTATTCGTGGCCCATTGCCCGGTGGTCGACGGGCTGTGCGCCGCGGTAGGGCCACAGGTCGGAGCCGCAGATGCAGGATGCTGCGAGCTTGATGATGGCGTCGGTGGGTTCGAGCAGGGTCGGCTTGTCGACTTCGTTGACGACGACCTTGCCGGGGGCTTCCATAACAACTGAACGCATGATGTTCCTTTCAAATCTGCGTTGATGGTTAGTCGTATCAGAGTACGCCCCACACCCCGATATATCAATAATTTTTTATGCTACGGGGTGAAGGTAAAAATTCCGACAACCGGAACCAGAACAACCGCTCCTACTCCCCTGCTTCTCCGCCGCTTCTCTGCTGCCTCTCCCCCGCTTCCGCACCGCATCCCGGCACGCTAAATAGCCCGGTTAAATGGCGGAACCCCCGCGCATCCACAGTGGATACGCGGGGGTTCCGCTCGGTTTATTCAGCCTGATATCTCACGGCGAGAAGGGGTGCTTAGAAGTCCCAGTCCTCGTCCTCGGTGTTCACAGCCTTACCAATCACGTAGGAAGAGCCGGAACCGGAGAAGAAGTCGTGGTTCTCATCAGCGTTCGGGGACAGCGCCGACAGGATTGCCGGGGACACATTCGTCACGGACGCCGGGAACATCGGCTCGTAGCCCAGGTTCATCAGAGCCTTGTTAGCGTTGTAGTGCAGGAACTTCTTAACGTCCTCACTCCAACCCACACCGTCATACAGGGAGTGGGTGTACGCCACCTCGTTCTCATACAGTTCGTACAGCAGGTTGAAGGTGTACTCCTTCAGCTCTGCCTGACGCTCCGCGGACTCCTTCGCCAGGCCGCGCTGGAACTTGTAGCCAATGTAGTAGCCGTGCACTGCCTCGTCACGAATAATCAGACGAATCAGGTCAGCGGTGTTGGTCAGCTTCGCGTGCGAAGACCAGTACATGGGCAGGTAGAAGCCCGAGTAGAACAGGAAGGACTCCAGCAGAGTGGAGGCAACCTTCTTCTTCAGCGGGTCGTCACCGGTGTAGTAGGACAGAACAATCTTCGCCTTCTTCTGCAGGTGCTCATTCTCAGCAGCCCAGCGGAACGCCTCGTCAATCTCCTTGGTGGAGGCGAGGGTCGAGAAGATCGAGGAGTACGACTTTGCGTGCACGGACTCCATGAACGCAATGTTGGTGTACACGGCCTCTTCGTGCGCGGTCACAGCGTCCGGCAGCAGGGACACAGCACCGACAGTACCCTGGATGGTGTCCAGCAGGGTCAGACCGGTGAAGACGCGCATGGTCAGCTGCTTCTCTTCCTCGGTCAGAGTCTTCCAGGAGGGCACGTCGTTGCTCAGCGGCACCTTCTCCGGCAGCCAGAAGTTACCGGTCAGACGATCCCAAACCTCAAGGTCCTTCTCGTCCTCAATACGGTTCCAGTTGATAGCCTCGACCACGTGGTCGACGAGCTTCACCTTTTCGCTCATTAGTAATTCTCCGATTCTTAAGGGGCGGTTACAGTCCCACGCGCGCCCAGCCAGTCGCGCAGGCGGTTTGCGTGTTTACCGTAACCGCCCCTTCCAGTCTTTAGTTATAGTGTGCCAGCTCAGGCTGAATGCGTCACAGCATTCAGGCTAGAGCATGCAGGATACGCAGCCTTCAACCTCGGTACCCTCAAGAGCCATCTGACGCAGACGGATGTAGTAGATGGTCTTGATGCCCTTACGCCATGCGTAAATCTGGGCGCGGTTGATATCGCGGGTGGTTGCGGTATCGCGGAAGAAGAGGGTCAGCGACAGGCCCTGGTCCACGTGCTGGGTTGCAACAGCATAGGTGTCGATGATCTTCTCGTAACCAATTTCGTAGGAGTCCTGGTAGTACTCCAGGTTCTCGTTGGTCATGTACGGTGCCGGGTAGTAGACGCGGCCGAGCTTGCCTTCCTTGCGGATCTCAATCTTCGAAGCGATCGGGTGAATCGAAGAGGTCGAACCGTTGATGTAGGAGATGGAGCCGGTCGGCGGAACAGCCTGCAGATTCTGGTTGTACATGCCGTACTGTGCCACGTCAGCAGCCAACTGAATCCACTCTTCACGGGTGGGGATGTGGTGCTTAGCGAACAGTTCGCGGGTACGCTCAGTCTGCGGTGCCCATTCCTTCTCAATGTACTTTGCGAAGAACTCACCGGATGCGTACTTCGAGTTTTCGAAGCCCTCGAAACGCTGGCCGCGTTCCTTAGCAATCTGCATGGAGGCGCGGATTGCGTGGTAGGCGACGGTGTAGAAGTACATGTTGGTGAAGTCCAGTGCTTCTTCGGAACCGTAGTAGACGTGCTCGCGTGCCAGGTAGCCGTGCAGGTTCATCTGGCCCAGACCCACGGCGTGGCTCATGCCGTTGCCGCGCTCGATGGAGGGTACGGAGCGGATGTCAGACTGGTCGGAGACGGAGGTCAGCGAACGAATCGCGGTTTCCACGGTCTTGCCGAAGTCGTCGCCGTCCATGGTCAGTGCAATGTTCAGCGAGCCGAGGTTGCAGGAGATGTCCTTACCGACGGTCTCGTAGCCGAGGTCAGCGTGGTAGGTGGACGGCTCAGAAACCTGCAGGATCTCGGAGCACAGGTTGGACATGATGACCTTACCGGCGATGGGGTTCGCGCGGTTGACGGTGTCTTCGAACATCACGTACGGGTAGCCGGACTCGAACTGGATCTCTGCGATGGTCTGGAAGAACTCACGCGCGTTGATCTTGGTCTTGGTGATGCGCGCATCGTCGACCATTTCGTAGTACTTCTCGGAGACGTTGATGTCGGAGAAGGGCACGCCGTAGATGCGTTCCACATCGTACGGGGAGAAGAGGTACATGTCCTCGTTCTTCTTCGCCAGCTCGAAGGTGATGTCGGGGATGACAACGCCCAGGGAGAGGGTCTTGATGCGGATCTTCTCGTCAGCGTTCTCACGCTTGGTGTCCAGGAAGGCGTAGATGTCGGGGTGGTGCGCGTGCAGGTACACGGCACCGGCACCCTGACGTGCGCCGAGCTGGTTTGCGTAGGAGAAGGCGTCTTCCAGCAGCTTCATGACGGGGATAACGCCCGAGGACTGGTTTTCAATCTTCTTAATGGGCGCACCGGACTCGCGCAGGTTGGTCAGGGCGAATGCCACGCCGCCGCCGCGCTTGGAGAGCTGCAGTGCAGAGTTGATGGAGCGGCCGATGGACTCCATGTTGTCTTCCATGCGCAGCAGGAAGCAGGAGACGAGCTCGCCGCGCTGCTTCTTACCTGCGTTGAGGAAGGTGGGGGTTGCCGGCTGGAAACGGCCGGAGATGATCTCGTCGACGATGTCTTCGGCGAGCTTCTCGTTGCCTTCTGCCAGCAGCAGTGCGACCATGCAGACGCGGTCTTCGAAACGCTCCAGGTAGCGCTGACCGTCGAAGGTCTTGAGCGCGTAGGAGGTGTAGAACTTGAAGGCACCCAGGAAGGTCGGGAAGCGGAACTTCACGGCGTAGGCGCGCTTGAACAGGTTCTTAATGAACTGGAAGTTGTACTTGTCGAAGAGTTCCGGCTCGTAGTACTGGTTCTCGATCAGGTACTCGATCTTCTCTTCCAGGTCGTGGAAGAAGACGGTGTTGTTGTTGACGTGCTGCAGGAAGTACTGACGTGCCGCCTGGCGGTCTGCATCAAACTGAATCTGGCCGTTCTCATCGTAGAGGTTCAGCAGTGCGTTCAGCTCGTGGTAGCTCATACCCTTGAACTTCTCGGGCACGCTCTTGCCGTTGTGGCCTGCACCGAGAGTTTCTAGTGCTGAGGGCAGTTTTGCGTCCAAAATGCTTCCAATCCTTCGTTGACTTTTTCTACATCTGAATCGGTGCCCATGAGCTCAAATTTGAAGAGCACGGGCACATCGCACTTCTTGGCGACAATGTCTGCCGCGATACCGAAGAGCGGACCAAAGTTGGTGTTGCCGGAGCCAATCACACCGAGTATGTGGTGGCGATTCTGCTCCACGTTCAGGAATTTAACCACCTGCGGGGGAACGTTACCGGCGCCATCAGGCTTGCCGTAGGTGGGGACGATGAGCACGAACGGCTCATCAAGAATGAGGGTGTCCTCGCCGGTGCGCAGCGGCAGGCGGAGGCGGCGGGCACGGATCTTCTCCACGAACTTGTGGGTGTTACCGGAGATGGAGGAGAAGTACACGATGAGTGGCGCCGTGTCGTCCAGTTCGACCTCGGTCGCTCGACCCTCGGAGGCGTTGCGTGCATCCATAAGAATCTTCCGGATTTCTGCGTGCTCGTCGACGGGGTTGGGCGTGAGGGCGGTACTCAATCTGTACTCCTTATTCTCGTGTGCCGGTGTGAGTTCCGTGCCGATTTTCCGTTTGTACGGGTTTCGGCAGGGTTGTTACGCTGCCAGAGCGTTGATCTTGTCGGGCTGGAAGCCGGACCAGTGCTCGTCGCCTGCAATGACGACGGGTGCCTGCATGTAGCCGAGGGACTTGACCATTTCGAGGGCCTGAGCGTCTTCGGTGATATCAACCTTGGTGTAGCTGATACCCTTCGCGTCGAGGGCGCGGTAGGTCATGTTGCACTGGACGCACTGGGGCTTGGTGTACACGGTCACTACCATGGGAGTGCCTCTTACTTTCTCCCGCTCGGGCGGGGCTATCTCGTGAATGAATCTGGCGTGTTTCGTCGGTGGTTCGCCACGTGTTGTTTACGGCGGGCGCTGTGCCGTCCGCTGCCCCCTCCTAGTGGGGTGTGGTGGTTTCCTGCGCTGGGGCAGGGCGCCTAAAAGTGCCGTAGTGGTGGAACCGAGTATTAATACTACATCTAGTGTCGAGATTTTTCTGCACCACAAGATGATGTGGTGCGAGGGTCGTGTTTCGTTCGATAAACCCACAGTTGAACCCACTTAAGAGGGGGTGTCTACAGCTTATCCACACCCTGCCGCGGGGCTAGTTCGCCGTATTTTCGCGGGGTGTGCCGGGTTATCCACAGGTGGGGTTTAAGTTGGTCAGGATTTTTAAGGGTTCATTCGCCCGCTGAGTTGAGGTTCAGTTAACCTCATGTATGCGTTTGGGGGCATAAAACCCGGCAGATTCGGGCTTGATTTTAAAGAGATTTCCGCTCTCACCCGTTCTTGCGCGGAACGGCGCGGTTTTAAAGCAGAACGGACTTTCTTAAAGGCGGGGGTTAACCCCCTTCGAGCGGGTTTAAGCTATGTGATTAAGGCTGTAGAAAAGATTTTTAACTCTTTTTGGTGAGCCGGTGTGTCGTGGGTTTAAGTTGGTTAATTCCGCTGAAACACCAAAACCCACCGCATATACCGGCATTTCGCGGTATTTGCGGTGGGTTTACTCGGTATCAGCGCTGGTTTTAGCAACCGGCGAGCAGTAACCGGCTAGAAATCAATCAGGCCCAGCTCGCGCAGCTTCTTGCTGAGCGTTACGCCGTCGGTGGCTTCAATCCACAGCGGCGAGCGCATCATCTGTTCGGCGCGGTAGTCGCTCCACACGCGGCCGGAGGCGAGCATGGTCTCCCCCACGGTCAGGTTGCGGATGACGATTGCCGCCACGTTGTCCGGGTAGCGTACCGCAAAGCCGTTGTAGATGTACGGGTCGCGCTGCCCGTCGTCGCCGACGAGGATCCACTTCATCTGCGGGAATTCCTCGGCGAGGCGGCGCAGGGACTCGACCTTGTGGTTGGTGCCGGAGCGGAACCAGCGGTCGGGGGTGGGGCCCCAGTCGGTGAGCAGGAACGTGCCGCGCGGGTAGCCGTTGCGGCTGAGGAAGCGGCGCAGGGTCGGGGTGATGTTCCAGGCGCCGGTGGACAGGTACATGAACGGCGCATCCGGGTGGCTGCGGCGGATACGGTCGGTCATGACCGCCATGCCGGGGGTGGGGATGCGTGCGTGCTCGTCGAGAATGAAGGAGTTCCAGGCGGCGACGAGGGGGCGCGGCAGCATGGTGACCATAACGGTGTCGTCGACGTCCATGATGACGCCGAGCTTCTGGCTTTCGGGAACGATATAGACGCTGGTTGCTACGGCGCGGGAGCCGGGCACGTACATGATGACTTCGTGCATGCCGGGGTCCAGGTCGATGCTGAGTTTGACGTCGAGCACGCCGCCGCGGTCGGTGTACGCCTCATATTTGGTGCCGTCGATGACGATGGTGACGGGTGCATCGGACATTGCGGTTGCGGTGAAAGAGCGCCAGCCGCGCATGGGGTTGGCGGTGTCTTGGGTGCCTTCTACGACCTGCAGCAGGCGTTCGAGGTTGACCGTCTTGTAGAGTGCGCGGGCGATGATGCGAACCCAGCCGGGGTTTCCTTCGGAGGCGGCACGGCCGTAGCCTTCGGTGGGCACGAGGATAGGCTCGCGACCGGCGACGATGGCGCGCTTTTCGCGCCACCTGTGCAGCCGGTCTGCAACACGGTAGCCGATGTTGACTGCCTCGTCGGCAGCATCGTTCACAAGGTTGCGCAGTTCGTGAGTGCCCAAATTCTCCATCCCACTAGTGTAGCGGAGCGTTACCGGCTTGCGGCTTTAGGATTTTGTGTTCTTATACGTAGTTTTTATACCTATTAATACTGTGGTGCTGAGCGCAGGGTGTGATGTGCACATTATTTAGGGTGTATTCGCTGTTCAGATTCGTTCCTTGCAGGTGGGGGCGTTATCCTGGAGAGTATGACCCACTCACAGCCTAACCGCCGACTTTTTGTGCTCGGCACTGCTATGCTTCCGCTGATTGCTGCCTGCTCGAAGAAGTCGAATGACTACGACGGCACCAGCGGTAATTTCACTCCGTATCAGGCTGGCGGCGAGACCTCTGCTGCTGCTACTCGCCCCGCACCCACGAATTCGCCGACAGTTGCCGCTGCTGGCAACCCGGTTGATAAGCCGCGCGAATGGCCCGGCATCGGCAACTCCCTCATTGGTGACGGCAAGTATGTTGCGTGGACTGTTGATGACGGCGCAAGCCCGGAGGCGATTCGCGGCTACGCTGAGTTCTCGAAGCGTACGAATACTCGCCTGACCTTCTTCATTAACGCTTCTTACACCGGTTTTAAGGAGCATGTGTCGTTGCTGCGTCCGCTGGTTCAGAGCGGCCAGATTCAGGTTGCGAACCACACCTACAGCCACGCCGATCTGACCACCCTGGACGCTGAGGGCGTGAAGGAAGAGCTGCAGCGTAACGAAGACGAGATTATGAGCATGTTCGGTGTCTCGTCGAAGCCGTACTTCCGCCCGCCCTACGGCCGCTATAACGATGCGGTGCTGAAGGCTGCCGGTGAGATTGGTTTTACCCGCCCGGTCATGTGGAACGGCACTACCGGTGACGAGGCGAAGACTAGCTCCCGCGTGATTTACATGCGTTGCATCCGCTACATGCTGCCGCAGCAGATTGTGCTGGGTCACCTGAACTACGAGACGATCATCCCGATCCTGGATAAGGTGAAGGGCCTGATTGATGACCGCGGCCTGACTGCGGTGACGGTTCGTGACTACTACGGTGACGCATCTGAGGAAGAGATTAAGGCGGCGGCTCCTTCGCCGACCCCCACCCCGGAGGAGAACACCCCCTCCCCCGAGGCGACTACGGAGGCGCCTACCCCTACCCCGGAGCCGACTACTGAGGCTCCGACTCAGGCGCCGACTACCCGCTATGAGGATGAGGTAGCGGCAAGCCAGCAGGCTACGACTGCACCTGCGGCGGCAACCACTACGGCTCCGCCGGCTCGTGCGACCACCGCACCCGCGGCTACTGCCACGACCGCACCGACGGCTGCCCGCCGATAGGGTCGCATATTTCGCGTGTGCTAAGCCCCCTTGGCCCGGTTCATGTACGGACATTCCTATACAGGGATTCTGTACGAACCGGCGCGAGGGGGCTTTGCCGTACCCGGCGGGAATAACCGCTGGGGAATAAACTCTGGGAAATAACGCTGGGAATAGCCGGGAATAAACGCGGCAGCCGGGGCGTTAGGTGAGCATACAAGGCGGCAACGTGCCGCATCCGAGTATGAGAGGAATAGATAACATGCGTATTGATATTTGGTCCGATATTGTGTGCCCCTTCTGCTACGTGGGCAAGCGTAACCTGGAGCAGGCGCTCGCCGAGTTTGAGCACCGTGACGAGGTTGAGGTGGTGTGGCATAGTTTTGAGCTGGACCCGTCGGCTACGGAGCATCCTGCCGGTTCGCTGCCTGAGATGATTGCCGGTAAGTATCAGATGTCGCTGGAGCAGGCGATTGCGAGCCAGGAGTCGTTGGCGGAGCGTGCCCGCGAGGTGGGTTTGGATTTCAATTGGCGTCAGGCACGGTACGGTAACACGTTTGATGCGCACCGTGTGATTCATTATGCGGCGGAGCAGGGTTTGGCGTCGGCGGCGCAGGAGGCGTTTAAGCTGGCGTACTTTACGCAGGGCCGTTCGGTGCAGGATCACGAGTCGATTCTGGATATTGCTTCTGAGATTGGCCTGGATACTGCCGAGGTTGAGGCGGTGCTGAAGAGTGACCGTTACGCGGCGGATGTGCGTGCTGATGAGCAGTTGGCGCGTCAGCTGGGCATTAATGGTGTGCCGTTCTTCTTGATTGAGTCGAAGTGGGCAGTGAGTGGTGCGCAGCCTGCGAAGATGCTGGTACAGGCGCTGCGTCAGGTGTGGGAGGAGACTCACCGTGTTGAGTTTTTGAACCCGCTGGCGGGCGCGGCTGGTGACGCTGCGGGTAATGGCGCTGGTACTGGCACTGCGGAGGCGGGTCCGTCCTGCGATGTGAACGGCAACTGCTCCTAGTAACAGTCCTGGATAGGGCTGTCCCGGCAGGGGTGCTACTCCCCTAGCTCCCCCCACCTGGCTGGTGTCCCCAGTTTTAGTGAAGCAGCAGATATAGCGAAGCCCCCTTGTCCTGGTTCTTGGTTGAACCGGGGCAAGGGGGCTTTGCTGTGCCCGCACATTGTATCTTTCCTTGTTGGACTCTTTGTGGGCGGCTCGATATTGTCTGCGGGTGAGGCGGCTTTCCTTTACACTGGAGTGTGTGTTCTACGGTGAACACGCTTGTCCACTCACTTCTAAAGGAATATTGTGTTGAAAATTCACTCCGCGACCGCTGGTGTTCTTGCGGGTGCTCTGCTTCTGACTGGTTGCTCTTCGTCTGTTCGTGCTCCGAAGTCTACGCCGTCTGCGTCATCGTCGACCTCTGCTTCGGCTAGCCCCTCCGTTTCGGCTTCCCCTACTGCTTCTTCGACGCCGAGTGCGTCTGCGTCTCCTTCGGAGTCTCCTACCCCGACGGAAACCCCGTCGCCTGTTCCGACGACTGAGGCTCCCGTACAGGCTCCGGTGACTGAGGCTCCTTCTGTGGCGGCGCCGGCGGCTCCGGTTTCTGAGGCGCCCGCGCAGCAGGCTCCGGTAGCTACGGAGGCGCCCGTCCAGCAGGCACCGGCTCCAGCGGCTGAGGCTCCTGCTCAGCAGGCTCCCGCTCAGCCGGTGCAGCAGGCTCCGGCGCAGTCGAGTGTTTATTACAAGAATTGTGATGCGGCTATTGCTGCGGGTGCGGCACCGTTGCATCGTGGTGAGCCGGGTTACCGCCCTGGTCTAGATAAAGACGGTGACGGCGTGGCGTGTGAGCCGAAGAAGAAGCATTAGGCTTCTGCCCGTTCTTATAGCGAAAGCCCCCTTGTACCGAAAGTACAAGGGGGCTTCGTCGTATCAGCCTAGTCTGTTAGCTCAGCCGGTGAGGTTAGCGCGGCTGGTAGGCGCGGGCACGCTCAGCGCGAGCACGGCGCGCCTCCGCATCCTGCAGGACCGGCACCAGCATACGCACCACCTGGCCCATGCCACGCAGCACCAAATTCAGCCACAACCCAACAGACCACACCGCCGCCACACGCGGATGCCCCGTGCGCATCCACCGCACACCCAGAAAAGACAGCGAGTAATACAGCAGAAGCAGCAGCGACTCACGGAAGCGGTGCACCTGCCGAAGGAGAGGGTTCTGAGGAAGCTTCATCATGCCTCCCAGTATACCCACCGGAACCCCTCGCCGGGGTTCCCCCGCACTACCCGTAATAGTCACGAATCGTCACCGTCTTCAACCCGCGCCGATCCAACAACGCCCGAATACGGTCCAGTTCAGACACCACACCCCGATAATTCAAATGCCCAATCACAATATGCTGAGCCAACGCATACTTCTCCGCATAGGCATACACCTCAGCCGAAGAAATATTAGACGAATCCGCCAACGACCCGTACCACAGAACCGGGCGCGTAAAACCACACGACGCCGCAGCCGCCAACACGCGCGCATCATAATACCCGTACGGCGGGCGGAAATACGGCTTCGAAGACACCCCAAAAAGCCGCCTAATCTCCTCATCATTACGGGTCAATTCCTGAACAATCTGCTCATCCGTCAGGCTCGTCAACGCCGCATGACTATACGTATGGTTCGCAATCTGCAACTGGCCGCTCTTCACCAGCGGCAACAACAGGTCACGATGCTGCCTAAACGCCGGGTACTGACCGTTGATAAAGAAGGTGAGGCGCGTGCCGGTACGGCGGGAAAACTCCGCGTAGGCGCGTACCACCTCCGGATCGGCACCGTCATCGACCGTCCACGCAATATACTTGCCCTCACCGGGCAGGCCGGTCTGCGGGCCAGTCCAGGCACGAGCTTCTGGAACCGGGTTCGACGAGGTCGCAGTCGCAGAAGCGGTCTTAGATGCCGCGGCGGTCGGGGATGGGGTACCCGTTGCGGAGCCAGATGCGGAAGGAGCAGCCGCCGAGCTTGCCGAAGGGGTCGAAGAAGGGCTCGCCGAGGCGCTACCCGACGCACTACCGGACGGGTTGCTCGATGGGGTGTTCGACGGGGTGCAACCGGTGAGGCCAAGACCCAGCACGCCGAAGCCCACCGCGCCCAGCCCAAAGGTACCAACGTGGCGTAGCAGTTCGCGGCGACCCATGGAGGCGCGGGCAGAAGCACCCACCACCGCCCGGTCAGCGGCGGGGTCAGCTATAGCGGATTGATGAGGAGCGATAGGTGTTTCTAAGTGTGGAACAGTGTTCATATTATGAGTGTATGATGAGATTGCCGTCAGCTATCGAAAAATTCAAAATATTACTTAATGATTAACAACGGCGCCATTAAAGAACCTTTATGCACTTTCAGTCCACTCACTCACCGAAGACCACGCTCAGTACACTAAGCTACCCGCACGCCGGATAATCCCAGGTGCAGCTCTAGGTAAGCACAGCAAGGCCCCTCCCCAGAACACGTTCACAACGCGCCCGGGAAAGGGGTCTCAATATATAAGTTCACACAATCGTACAATCAAGTACGCGGATAGAAACCTACTCAGATTCAGACGCTTCCGGCTGTTCCGCCTTAGCGGATTCCAACGCATTCAGCGCCTCCAGAGCTGCAGCCTCAGCCGCTTCTTCGGCGTCTGCCTCAGCCACACGCTCAGCATCCGACTCAGCAGAAGTCACCGCCGCCGGGTTCGTCAGAACCTTCACACCCATGCTGCGCAGCGCATCCGTATTCGTAATCGTCTCGTCATTATCAATCAGGTACACCTTGTACCCGTCATTCCGCAGACGACGCATCAGCTCCAGGAGCATGCTCTGAGCGACCTCATCCACCGCGTACACGCGCGTCACATCCAGGGCAACCTTGGAACCCTCCATCGGGGATTCCACAATCTCACGAATCACGCGCTCCACACCCGCAAAACGGATGCGGCCCTGCAACTGAATCAGGCGCATAGACTCATCGCCCGAACCGATCTGGTAGTTCGCGCGCAACGCCGAACGAGCCACGGTCGGCACGTTCATCACGTGCATGCCCATGTCATCAGAGAACTGCTCGAACAGCTCCACGCCGCGCACACTGTTACCGTGACCGTCCAGACGCGGCGAGAACGTCGCCACACCCAGCTGACCGGGCACAGCACCAATAATGCCGCCGCCCACGCCGCTCTTCGCCGGAACACCCACCTGGGTCGCCCAGTCACCCGCAGCGTTATACATACCGCACGTGAACATGACGCTCAGCACCTGACGCACCACAGTCTTAGGAACCACCTGCTCACCCGTCACCGGATGCACACCATAGTTCGCCAAAGTCGCCGCCATCAACGCCAAATCCTTGACCGTCACCATCAGCGAGCACTGGCGGGTATAACCCTGCACCGCCACAGTCGGGTCACCGGTCAGGATGCCGTGGCCGCGCAGCATGTGTGCAATCGCGTAGTTGCGGTGCGCGTGCTCCAGCTCAGACTCGTACACGCGCTCATTCACCGACAGGCGACGGCCCGCAAACGCAGACAGACCAGAAATGACGCGCTCCATGCGCTCGCCCTGAGTCGCACCGGGAGGACCCACCAGCGAATGGGTAGTAATCGCGCCCGCGTTAATCATCGGGTTCAGCGGCTTACCGGAGCCGTCCTCCAGGGACAGCTCGTTGAACGGCTCACCGGAAGGCTCCACGCCCACCTTCGCAAGCACATCATCATAGCCGCGGTCCGCGAGCGCCAGGGCGTACACGAACGGCTTAGAAATCGACTGGATCGTGAACTCCACATCGGAGTCACCGGCGGCATACTGCTCACCGTCAACCATGGCGATAGACGCGGCGAGCTTGTCCGGGTCCACGGCGGCAAGTTCCGGAATGTAGTTTGCCAACTCACCGGAGGTATCAGAAGCGACCGACTCGAGGGTCTCGGTCAGGTAAGTGGCAATAGGTGAATGCATGGTATTCCGTATCTGCTGCTAATCGTGGTTGTTCTCGTCAAAAATCTATGGATGCGCCCGCCCGCTGTTCCGTTTCAGCTATTCCGTTTCAGCTGGGCTGAGGCGCTCATCGTTGCAGGCTACCGCGGCTACCAAACTAAAGAGCCAGCCAGCGGGCCTGTCAAAGTGTGTGGGTGAGGAGCACCTTTTGCTCCCTAAAGAGTGTATCTTTCATGACTGGGAATATCAAAATACAACAACGCTGTCCAGATTAGATACAAACAGATAAAATCCTAAATCTTAATTTCTAATAAACAGAATATATAAATATAATTCGGAATATAAGTAGCCACAGAACGCATATTTACATTTTATGTCCTGTGGCTACACATCCCAAAATTCACAAAAAACATATCAAGCAATTAAATTCTGAATATCCCTTTCAAGATTAGACAGATGAACAGATACATCTGACCGTTGATGAACTTTAATGTCTAGCGTTTGCCATATATTCAACTGCTGACTCTCCCATTCTTTACTTTTGTCAGACATTCCCGACTCCACAACTACACACAACGGAACATCTTTATCAACCTTGGTGACGAACTCTTTTCGAGAATCATAAATTTCACCACCATTTCTTCGCAAATACTCCACCCTCTTAGACCACGCTGCCAGGCGATCACTAAGGGTTTGATCTAATGCATCACGAAAAGAGAAAGAACGAGTCATCTCTATATATTTATGCTCCGGCAAATCTACAACGACATCCATGGGATTAGTATCAACACCATGTCCCAACCTATATCTCGTCTGAAGATAGGGCAAAATGACAACGCTTTCTTTGTAGACATTCTGAATTTCCCGTCGAAGTTGCACACCATGTGACATTTGATTTTCTTGGGGTGGTCGATATATTAGCATCCGATAAATATATTCAGCTAGTTCCTGAGAATCAGTGCCAGAAATCGGCTGAGGCGGATCTATCTGCATCATCCCTCTATTCTGACGGCGAGCTCGTTCAATATATTCATACACACTCATATTGTCACGATTAAAAAGACAATTATCTAAACCATGACTTTTCACATCTTCCGCAAAGTCTGCCAAGTAATTCACAAACTCGGAACGAGATCCCCCAATATCAAGAATATCTCTTGCCGTTTCAACAAACTTTATACCCACGGGATCTCGACCAAATTTAGGGGCGACAATGACCCCGACACCCACAGTATCGAGGCGCATTATGTCAGGTACGTATCGAATCGTCCAATAATGATACATTTTAGACATCCTTAAAATCCCTTCGCTTTTGCTTCTTCTAATTTATTAACGGTATATTCCACTCTACTAAGAATATAATCAACCATTTCCTGTGCTACTCCGTCCTGATCCCATTCATCAGGGATACAAGCAGGTATATGCCCAAGAGACTGTTTACTAAGATCCCTTACAGACTTTATGGCATTATCCCAGTTATCTTTTCCAATATTCCCACGGAGATGAGGGATATCGTAAGGAATTCCATCCAAATCTTCTGGAGAAGCTATAATATTTCGATTTCCTTCCTGGCTACTAAACCAATACCCATGATCAATCGAATATATGGAATATTTACACTCAGGTTGATATAGCATCTGAATATCTCGGGCATTGCAAAGATGCCAGAGAGCCACAAGACGAGGAATTCTATCAGGGTTTGAATTCCGTTTGATATACCTTAGGGCATAAGAAGAGACAGTCCCATGTATATGTTGCGAGCCGAAAAGAGGCCTCCTTGATACAGTAGTTAATGGAATTCCATCTTTTGAGCGCACAATCATATCCGCGTATTTGTCGGGGTCCATGATTGCCCAAGAAGGAACGGGGGCATCGATAGCGCGTCCCACTTCATACGACACTAGTTCATTAACGATGGTTTCCCCATTCGTTGCCTCATCAAAATTCTTGCACCAATACAAACGATTATCCGCCCCAGTACACAGAATTGGCCTCTCACCTGTGTCTACTGCGTATCGAATGAACTGAATCTTAGTGCGATGTGCATCCATATGTCATGCCTCATCTCTATTCATCTGCTAGGTGTTATCCCACCTATAACCTGGATTATCTTCAATACAATATCACTGTCGACCAGCACCCCGGCAAAATATGAAAGATATTTCACATCTTTTCACGCCCTAGCACTTATGACAGTCACTAAAACGGGTACTGCCTACGGGTGGCGAATCGAAGCCGGCTCACGACCACCCAACTCGGCAGTCTCCAGCTGGAACGTCGAATGCTCCACCGACACCTCAAAATGGCCCGCCACGCAGGAGCGGATACGGTCCAAAATCGCCACCGCAGACCCGTCATGGAAGCACGAATCGGCAACCACCACGTGGGCGGTCACCACCGGCAGACCGGTCGCCACCATCGAAGCGTGCACATCGTGCACCTCCACAACACCCTCAACGCGCAGCATGTGCTCACGCATCGCGTCCAAATCCAGACCGTCCGGGGTGAACTCCATGAGCACCGCAGTCGTCTGCCTCATCAGACGCATCGCACGCGGCACAATCAGCGCCGCAATGAACAGACCCGCCAGGGCGTCCGCCTGGTAGAAGCCGGTCAGCCAAATCACGATAGCCGCCACAATCACACCCAGCGAACCCAGGGCGTCATTGAGCACCTCCAGGAACGCGGCACGCATATTGAAGTTCGCGTTCCTCGCCGTAGCCAGCACCGCAATACCAATAGCGTTCGCCACCAGGCCGACCACACCAAAGATCAGCAGCTCGGTGCCGGGCACCTCCGGCGGGGCGAACAGGCGATGCACGCCCTCCACCGCCGTGTAGATACCCACCGCCAGCAGCAGCACCGACTGCCCGAGGGCGGCAAGCACCTCAATACGGCGGAAACCCCACGTGCGGCGGGACGTTGCCGGGCGCGTCATGAGCGAAGCCGCCGTAAGCGCCACCAGCAGGCCCGAGGCATCCGTAACAGCGTGCGCCGTATCAGTCAGCAACGCAAGACTTCCGGTGACCAACGAACCAATCGCCTGCGCCAACACAATAACGACCGCCAGACTGAACGCAATCAGCAGGCGCGGACGCATCGAGGCGGCGTCCTCCGGGCTCGGGGCATGCGAATGGTCGTGGTGATGCCCGTGATGCCCGCCGTGGCCGTGATGTGCGTGCGCTCCCATGAGTGACTCCTCAACTATGAACTGCGTTGTTGACTATCGAGAGTTATCAGTGGATAGCAAAATCGCCCGATTTACAAGAACCGGGCGACAAGCTCCTCAACCGAGGAAAACGTGGAGATAAGGGGACTCGAACCCCTGACCCCCTGCATGCCATGCAGGTGCGCTACCAGCTGCGCCATATCCCCATATTCTGTTAGTGACCTCAACGAGGCAACATGAATATATTACACACACCACGGACAGCGATGCAAACCAGCGCCCCCAAAACTCCAAAAAAGTTCCCGTGCGACCGGGCTGGCAGAAGGGGCAACCGGGCAGACAGAAACACCCTCGACACGCAGACCAAACACGCAGGTCGAACACGCCAGCCAAACACGCCGAAAGGGGCGGCCCCCGCGGCACCATACAGCGCCAGCAGAGCCCACCCCTCATCAGCTAAAAATCAAGCAGAAGCCTACGCCTCATCCTGAGCGGGAATGATGCGTGCAGCATCTTCCTCAGTCTCACCCTCAATGTCGAAGGGAGCCTCGTTCTCAACGCCCAGCTCAATACGCGGAGCCTCAGCCCACAGACGATCCAGAGCGTAGAACTCGCGGTCCTCCTCATGCTGAACGTGCACGACAATATCGCCGAAGTCCAGCAGAATCCAACGGCCCGAGGAACGACCCTCACGGCGGACCGGCTTCAGGTCAGCCTGCTCACGCAGAGCGTCCTCAACCTCATCCGCAACAGCGTTCACGAGGCGCTCATTGTGGGCAGAAACCACCAGGAAGCCATCAATCAGACCCATCGCGTCGGATGCATCCACAGCGAACAGATTCGTTCCCTGCTTTTCCTCCGCAGCGCGGGCGGCAATGCGCAGAGCCTCAATCGAGGACTGTGCAGCAGTCATATTTTCCTTCCTTGCCGGCAGAACACCCGCCGGCAGCACCCACAACAGGGGTGCATTGTTCACGGCCTACTTAGGGCCAAAAATCATAATCAGACCAACAACGACCAGGGCGAGCAGCAGCACAATCCACAGCCACGCCAGGGAGGCCTTCTGCGCGGGCTTCAGAACCTCTTCAGCCTTCTCAACAGCGCTCTCAGAAGTAGAGTCCTTGGAAGCCTCAGCGGAAGGCACCGGAGCAGACTTGGAATCAGAAGCCTTAGAAGCAGCAGCCTTAGACTCGGCGTCCTTCGCAGCTTCCTCAGACTCTTCGGCTTCCTCGGTGGCCTCTTCAACCAGGGCAGCAGATTCTTCGGGATCCTGACGATCCACCATGCGCTGCAGCAGCTCCTCAACCTCATCCGGGCTCAGAGCAACAGTCGGGTCGCCGTCCACCGAATCCACGGTGTCGCCAGCGGAGGCGCTATCCAGCACGCTCAGGTCAAGGCCCTGCGCGTTCACGGCGCTCACGCGGGTGGGCAGCTCGTCAGCAGACTCTTCAACCTCGACAGCCTCAACGGTCTCTTCCTCAACGGAAGCAGCCTCAGTCTCCTCAACCTCAGCGACGGAACTGTCCAGCTCCTCAACCTTCGGCTCATCGCGCACCAGGTACTGGTGCAGCTTGGGCTCCGGCTCCTCCTCCTTGACCACGGCAATCACCGGGATCGAAGAAGTCATCGGGTTATCCACCGCGGAGGGGCTGGTCGCATCCACACGGTTCTGCGCAATCTCCTCAGGGCGCAGAACACGCAGGCTACTGGTCAAAGGAGCAGGCTCGTGCAGCTTCTCCTCATCGTTCGCCTCAGTCTCAATCTTGCCCTGAGCCGCCAACGCCGCAAAACGACGCTGAACAGCCAGAACCTGCGGGTCAATAGCACCCGCATGAATCACGGAGCCCATGTTTGCAACAGGCTTCGCGGGCTCACCGCGGCGGGCTGCACGCAGGTACTCGGCAACTTCCTCACGGTAGCGGGCAAGACGACGCGGACCCATCACCTTAGTAGGCGGCGGCACCTCAATGCCGTCCTCGGTCACGTACGTCTCGTAGAGGTACGCTTCGTCCTCGCTATAGGGCTTCGAACCCGTAGCTTCACTCATGTGTTCCCTCATTATTCGTCGATTGGGGTGCCTGCCCAGACTCTTCCTTCACGCGGGGCAAGCCGTCACGGTACGCCGTCAAAGCGTCCTTCTTGTACAGGCCATACTTAGCAATGTACTGCACCACACCATCCGGCACCAGGTACCAGATGGGGGCATCTTCAGCTGCGCGGCGACGAATATCGGTCGAAGAAATCGCCATCGCAGGAATCTTCAGGGTCGTAATATGACGACCCTCTGCCAGCGGCGGATCCAGCTCATGATCGGGGCGGGTCACGCCCACAAAAGTCGCCAAATCCCACAGCTTATGGGCGTTACGCCAGGTCATAATCTGGCTAATCGCGTCCGCGCCGGTAATGAAGAACAGGTCAGCATCCGGGCGCAGGGCGCGCAGCTCGTTAAGCGTATCAAAGGTGTAGGTGGCGCCGCCACGGTCAATATCAATACGGCTCACCGTAAAACGCGGGTTCGACGCAGTCGCAATCACCGTCATCAAGTAGCGATGCTCAGCGTCACTCACGTGCCGCTCCCCCACCTTCTGCCAGGGCTGACCGGTCGGAACGAACACGACCTCATCCAGGTCGAACACGGCGGCAACTTCACTAGCTGCCACCAGGTGTCCGTGGTGAATCGGGTCGAAGGTTCCACCCATCACGCCCAGACGCACCCGACCGGGAGTGCGCGGGGGAATCGACTCGGTGCTCGGAGCACCAAAATCAAGGTGAACAGACTGGTCAGTCACAAATGCCGTCCTTGCTGGGGACAGAGACCGCACCACGGCAGCTAAAAAGCCACTACAGGCGCGGATGCGGGCAGGTACACAGAAGGTACGCAACACCGAAAAAGGTGCCCGCGTACATTCCCCTCTATGCTACCTGCTTACGGTCAAAAAAACCGAAATGACGGGGGTGAGCTAAGCCGCCAATGGAATACCCAGCCAGCACGCCCGACCACAGGCTCACCCGCGTGTTCCGACACGCACATCCGGCGCGAGCGGCAACCACAGAACCTACAAAAAAGCGCCGTACGCAAAAGAAAGCACCGCACACAATAAAGCGCCGCGCACCGGAGCCAAACCCCGGTGCGCGGCACCACTTACTGTCTATGAAACAGCTACGCTTCAGATACTAGTCGTCGACGTTCGGCATGTCGATATTCTCGTCGACCTTGCCTTCCTTCAACTTCTTGCGGTACTCAACCGACTCGGTCCACACGCCTGCAACACGCTCGGACTCCAGCTCTGCACGAGCCTCCGCCTTCGCATCCATACGCTCCTTGTACTCCACACGCTTCTGCGCACGAGTCGGGCGAATGATCTCTTCCAGACGAGCGTCCGTACCACGCGGGGAGGACAGCAGCTCGGCACCACCGACCATGGTCGGCTCCCAATCGAAGATGACTGAGTTGTCGTTCTCACCAATCACCACGGCGTCACCGGCACGAGCACCAGCCTTGAACAGCTCATCCTCAACACCCAGACGCGCCAGACGGTCCGCCAGGTAACCGACAGCCTCATCATTATTGAAGTCAGTCTGCTGAATCCAACGCTCAGGCTTCTCACCAATCACGCGGAACAGCGGCTCAAGGTTACGCTCCTCGCGGCGAATAATGAACTCCTGCTTCTTCTTACCGCGGAAGCCCTTCGGGCGAACCACAGGAGCCTCAACAACCACGCGCTCCGCTTCCTTCTCGGCAGCGGCACGGGCGGCGCGGTCCTCCTCCACGAGCTTCGCCATCGCAAAAATCAGGGACTTCAGACCCTCATGGGAAGCCGTCGAAATCTCGAAGACCTTAAAGCCCATCTCCTCAAACTCGGGGCGAACAAACTCTGCCAGCTCACGAGCCTCAGGAACGTCAATCTTATTGAGCACCACAATCTGCGGACGCTCATGCAGCGGCACGGTCACACCCGCGGTCGGGTCAACCTCATAGTTCTCCAGCTCGCCGCGAATCACCTCAAAGTCGCTAATCGGGTCACGGCCCGGCTCCAGAGTCGCACAGTCAATCACGTGCACCAGAGCCGAAGAACGCTCCACATGGCGCAGGAAGCGGTGACCCAGACCGCGGCCCTCAGAAGCGCCCTCAATCAGACCCGGAACATCCGCAACGGTGTAGCGAACATCGCCCGCCTGCACCACGCCCAGGTTCGGGATCAGGGTGGTGAACGGGTAGTCAGCAATCTTCGGACGCGCCGCAGAAATCGCAGCAATCAACGAAGACTTACCCGCCGACGGGTAACCCACCAGAGCCACATCCGCAATGGACTTGAGCTCCAGAACAATATCAGCCTCTTCACCGGGGGTGCCCAACAGAGCAAAACCGGGAGCCTTACGCTTAGCCGAAGCCAACGCAGCATTACCCAGACCGCCCATACCGCCACGCGCAGCAACATACTCGTCGCCCACACGCAGCAGGTCGGCCAAAACATTACCCTCACGGTCCTTCACCACAGTACCCTGCGGCACGGTCAGGACCAGATCCTCACCGTTATAGCCGTGGTGCATATCGCCACGACCAATATCGCCATTCGGGGCGTGCTGATGCGGGCTGTGGTGGTACTCCAACAGGGTCGTGGTCTGGTTATCCACGCGCAGAATCACCGCGCCACCATTACCACCGTTACCGCCGTTGGGGCCGCCCAGGGGCTTAAACTTTTCACGTCGCACGGAGACGCAGCCGTTACCTCCGCGACCGCCAGATACATGCAAGACCACGCGGTCCACGAACTCTGCCACGGGTTCTCCTTATCTTGAACATCTTCACTTCGCCACCGCACGGCACACACCAATCATGCTGCGGATGCGGCGGCAGGCGCGACCGGGTTGGGGTGCGCCTCATCGTGGAGCCCAGCACGGGCGTCCACGGCATTCGAGGTCATAGCGAGAGGGGGTAGACTAACGCCTACCCCCTCTGCCCTAGCGGTGAGTATTACTCAGCTGCTGCCAGGATGTTAACGACCTTGCGGCCCTTGCGGGTACCGAATTCGACGGTGCCTGCTGCCAGAGCGAACAGGGTGTCGTCGCCACCGCGGCCAACGTTCAGGCCGGGGTGGAAGTGGGTGCCGCGCTGGCGAACGAGAATCTCGCCTGCGTTGACGGACTGGCCGCCGTAGCGCTTAACACCGAGGTACTGGGGGTTCGAGTCACGGCCGTTACGGGTGGAGCTTGCGCCCTTCTTGTGTGCCATTCTGTATTCCTACCTTAGGGTTGAATTCCGGTCGTCTTAATTACGCGTTGATAGCGGTAATCTTGACGGTGGTCAGCTCGGCGCGGAAGCCCTGACGCTTCTTGTAACCGGTCTTGTTCTTGTACTTCTGAATAACGATCTTCGGACCGCGCAGGTCCTCAACCTTCTCAGCAACAACCTTGGCGGAAGCCAGGGACTTTGCGTCAGCGGTGACCTTGTCACCGTCGACGAGCAGCAGCACGGGCAGCTCGATGGTGCTGCCGGGCTCGCCTGCAACACGGTCAAGGGTAACGAGGTCGCCTACGGAAACCTTCTCCTGGCGACCGCCAGCGCGTACAATCGCGTATGCCACTATGGGACTCACTTTTCTCGACAACTTGCTTCTTGAATCTCACACGAATGAGCAGCCTGCGCTTTCATTGCTGTGCGCCCTCCCCCGCGAATCGAATGACCGCGAACAAGGAGGAACGGCCCGTGCGTTCCGACGGGATTGCCCGCCGAAGCCAACACGCGAGGCTCACCGGTGGTGTCTCTCTCCCGCACGTTCCAAACTCAGCCGAATACTCGACCGCGCCGAAGACGATGCGGGTGGGAGCGGTGTCTCCCGCTGGCCCTGCGTCGATAGGGCTTCACTGAGATAAACACCAGTCCTTAAGGATACGGCATGATCTACGCGCCGCGCAATAGATAAATTTTCGGAACGCACGAAGTCGGCACGTGATGCTACTCAACCCCGGCAGATACACCGAAGATAAACCGGGCATAAAAACCCCGGCGGGGTGGATTACTCCACCCCGCCGGGGCGCAACATACACACCATCGGAATTCCGATGATCGGAAGCTAAAGACTAATCGTCCTTACCTTCACGCTTAATATCGGCAGCGGCAACGCCAATACCGAACAAAACAGGAGCCGAAGCGTCATCAGCAACCGGAGCCACATCCGCAACAGAAGCGGAAGCAACCACGGAACCCTCAGCACGCTCGGAAGCGTCCACGGTCACGACCTGAGCACCGGCACCGGCGCTCGAAGCCGCACGGCGAGTGCGACGCTTACGCGGGGTCGAACCGGGCACCTGAGCCGCAGGCTTCTGAGCCTCCTCAACCGGAGCCTCAGCCTCAACTGCGGCAGGAGCCGAACCGATCACACCGGTCACAGCCGGAGCACCAATCACGCCGGTCACGACCGGGCGAGACTCAGCCTTCGCGGACTTCTCAACTTTATCACCCTTTGCGGGTGCCTGCTCAGCAGCCTTCTCGGCACGCTTCTCATCAGCAGCACGACGAGCACGGCGGCGGGAGGCACGCGGAGTCTCACGAACGTCCTCAATGCGCAGGTCCTCACGCTCAACACGCTTGGATTCCTGAGCCTTCTGCACACCCGAGTTTACCTCAGCGGAGGTTGCCTCGGCGTTCTGCTGCTCGCGGTTCTGACGCTTGGACGAACGACGCTCTTCCGAACGGTCCTCACGGCCCGAACGGAACGACTCACCCTCAGTGCGGGCAAGACGGCCAGCCTTCTGAGAAGCACGAGCCTTCGCCTCACCGGCGCGAATCGCCTCAAAACGATCCGAAGAGCGGCTAAAGCGCGGGTCGAGCTCCGGGTCAACGTGGTGCTCGTCCTCCAGCGCACCCGCACCGGAATCCTCCACAGCGGCAATATCCGCATCGGTCAGCTCGCGGCGCTGGCGGTTACGAGAAGACTTCTTCTCGCCACGCTTGGACGAACGACGCTCCTCCGAACGGTCCTCTGCAGAACGCTCCTGGTCAGAGCCCTTCGAAGAATCCTCAGCGGACTCCTCCTCCACGCGGTCAAACGCGCTCGCCAGCTGCTCCAGGGAGAAACCGCCCTGCTCGCCAATCCAGTTACCGCCGGTCACCTCAGCGACCTTATCCTCACGCTGAGCAACCTCCGCGTGAGCCTGCTCGCTGGCAGCCTCGGCAATACCCTGAATCTCCTGCTCCAGAGACAGCTCAGCGGTCTCCGCGCGGCGCGAACGCTTGCGACGCTTACGCTTCTTACGGGTCGAAGTGGTCTCCTCCGAAGCCTCGTCAGCCTGAGCGGATGCGGCAGCTACCGCAGCCATAGCGTTACGGCGCTCAGCCTTCTTCGATTCCAGAGCATCCTGCTTCTGCTGGTCACGAGAATCCTCGCGGGCGGCCGCACGAGCACGCTTACGGTCATTACGCTCGTGGCGGTGGATGTAATCCGACGCGCCACCGCTACGACCGCTCAGCGGCTGATCGTGCACAATCAGGCCACGGCCAGCGCACTGCTCACAGGGCTCCGAGAAGACCTCAAGCAGGCCGGTGCCCAGACGCTTACGGGTCATCTGAACCAGACCCAGCGAGGTCACCTCAGCCACCTGGTGCTTAGTGCGGTCACGGCCCAGGCACTCAATCAGGCGACGCAGAACCAGGTCGCGGTTCGACTCGAGCACCATGTCAATGAAGTCAATGACGATAATGCCGCCAATATCGCGTAGACGCAGCTGACGGACAATCTCCTCAGCAGCTTCCAGGTTGTTCTTGGTGACGGTCTCTTCCAGGTTGCCGCCGCTACCGGTGAACTTACCGGTGTTCACGTCCACCACGGTCATGGCTTCGGTGCGGTCAATCACCAGCGAACCACCCGAAGGCAGGTACACCTTACGGTCCAGAGCTTTCGCCAGCTGCTCGTTGATGCGGTAGTGGTCGAAGAGGTCATCCTCGCCATCCCACTGCTGCAGGCGGGAGACCAGGTCCGGCGCCACGTAGGTCACGTACGCCTCGATGGAATCCCAGGCATTCTCGCCCTGAACGATCATCGCGGTGAAGTCCTCGTTGAAGACGTCACGCACGGTCTTAATCATCAGGTCGGGCTCCTGGTAGAGCATCTCCGGAGCCAGTACCTTACGGGAGTTAGCCTTCTCCTGAATCTCTTCCCACTGCGCACGCAGACGGTTAATATCGTGGGTCAGCTCCTCCTCAGAAGCACCCTCCGCCGCGGTACGAACAATCACGCCAGCACCCTCGGGCAGCTTGTCCTTCAGAATCTTCTTCAGGCGAGCACGCTCGGTGTCGGGCAGCTTGCGGGAAATACCGGTCATCGAACCGCCCGGCACGTACACCAGGAAGCGACCGGGCAGGGAAACCTGGCTGGTCAGGCGGGCACCCTTGTGACCAATCGGGTCCTTGGTGACCTGCACCAGAACCGAATCGCCGGGCTTCAGGGCGTTCTCAATCTTGCGGGGTGCACCGTCCAGGCCGGTAACATCCCAGTTGACCTCGCCCGCGTACAGCACAGCGTTGCGGCCGCGTCCAATGTCAACGAACGCAGCTTCCATGGAGGGCAGAACGTTCTGAACCTTACCCAGGTACACGTTGCCAATCAGGGAATCCTGCTGGGTCTTGGACACGAAGTGCTCAGCCAGCACGCCGTCCTCAAGCACACCAATCTGGATGCGGCCGTCCTTCTGACGAACCAGCATCTGACGGTCCACGGACTCGCGGCGAGCCAGGAACTCAGCCTCAGTCACGATGTGGCGGCGGCGGCCCAGGGAGCGGGACTCGCGGCGGCGCACACGCTTCGCCTCCAGGCGGGTAGAACCGCGCACACCGGTCACAGTGTTGGATGCGTGAGAGTCAGCCAGGCGCGGCGCACGCACCTTGGTGACGGTCTCAACCTCATCATCGACGCCGCCCTCAATCTCAATATCTTCGGTACCGCGGCGACGGCGACGGCGACGGTGGCTCGTCACCTCAGCCTCAGCGGCAGCCTCCTCACGGCGGCGCTCCATGCGCTCCTTACGCTTCTGCTCCTCGGCAGCGGCGCGGCGTGCTTCACGCTCCAGCTTGGCGGCAACAGCGAGCTCGCTCAGCTCCTCCGGCTCGGGTGCCATGAACAGCGGCATCGCACCCATGGGGGTACGCGAGCGCAGTTCCTGCAGCTTTTCGCGCTGCAGGTCGCTAATGGTCTTTACCGGCTCGGGAGCTACTTCAGGCTCCTCAGCTGCGGACTCCTCAGCAGACTCTTCTGCTGCGGGTGCCTCGGGTGCAGCTTCTTCGGTTGCGGATTCTTCAGCAACCGTAGCAGCCTCGGCGGGCTGCTCTTCAGCGGCAGCCTCGGTCTTCTCAGCTTCCTCAGCCTTTGCGGGGGTTACGACCTCAACCTTGGCGGTCTCTTCCTTCACCTCAACGGCAGACTCGGCAGCGGGCTCAGCCGCCTTCTTCTCAGCAACCGGCTCAGCAGACTCGGCGGCGGGGGCAACAATTTCCTCCACCTTTGCGGTCTTCTCGACGGTCTCGACCTTAGCGGTCTTCTCCTCAACAGCAGGCTCAGCCGCCTTCTTCTCAGCAGCCTCAAACAGGCTATCCAGAGTAGAAGCAACCTCGGTCTCAGACGCAGCGGGAGCGGCAACCTTCGGTGCCGGCGCGTGCTTAGCCTTAGCGTTACGCAGGTTGGTCAGGCCAGCAGCAATCGCCTCATCCAGGGGAACCTCAGGAGCCTTCTCCTTCTTCGGGCGACCCGGACGGCGGCGCTCAGTACCCTGCTGGGCGTCAGAGCTCTCACGAACATTCTTACGCAGAGTTTCACGGGTCTCTGCAGAGGCGTTCTTCTCCTCCGCGAGGGCGTTCAGCGCCTCAAAAACCCCAAGTTCGACGTTCTTCTCGTCAGACATTAATCTTCTTTCGTTACACCCTGCTCCGCACCGCAAGGATTTTAACAGCGCGCATACAGCGCAAAGCCTAGTTGCTGTCACCGCGGCTCAAGCCTCACCCTACGGCGCGCGTTCATCGGCGCTACCGGGCACTATCTCGTTCAGTGCTTCTGCCGTAGGGGGCGAGCGGGCGGAACGCAGAGCGCGCCGCGACGGTCACAGCCACCTCGCTCTCGAGCACGGCACGCTCACACCCTTCCTGGGTGCCCTGCCGGTCTTCGGGTTTCTTCGCCGAGGCGGGCGGCCCGCGCGGTGCGACAGTTATGCTCCGCGGCTTATAGCCGGCGCTCTTCGGGTACTCTCCCTCGATGCGTTGGTGGGGATCTTTATGCGCGTGCGGGGCGCACAAGACACCGTGTTCCATTATACCCGGTAGAGGGTACCTCTAAGCCACCCCGCCCATCCTATCTGGGCTTCACCTCCCGGCAGGATGCACGGGCACATTGCCGCGGGCACTCTGCGGCGGACGCATTGCGGGTACAGCAAAGCCGGGCGTGCCACTACGCACCACCCGGCTTCAAAAACTTTCAGAGGAGGGGCTAGTCCAGACCCAGCTCCGCATCGCGCGCCTCACGAGCCTGCTGAGCAAGCTTCGGGTCGGTCGGCAGGTACTCCGGACCGGAACCGGTCGCAAACGGAACACCCAGAATGAAAACAAACGGAGAAACCACCAGCAGAATCACCCACAGCAACGAGAAGTGACCGGCGGTCAGCAACAGCAGGGCAGTCAGAAAAATAACGGCAGCAGCGCCCATTGCGGCAATTCCGGCAGTCTTCACGGTTCTCCTCGAAGGGGTATCAAGAATCTAGTGTCCAGCAGAACGGCAGGCAGTCAACGCCGCAGGTAAAACCCGCAGACGGCTCCAGCTGACGCCGCTCAAGAATATACCTGACCATTATACGCATCCGCGTTGCCTCCCCGCTGACCGCCACCGGCAAGGTTGCCGGCGCCTCCCCCGCTACCCGGCGCCCCAGCCCGGCATATTCTGCGCAGCCTCACCCACCCGCAGACGCAACAACGCCCCGGCACCAACAGGTACCGGGGCGTTGAATGTTCGGGGCATCAGCCCTCAACTACTTAGCGCATCATATTCACAATGACCTCAAAGAAGCGGATCACAATAATGCCGAAAATCAGGATCAACCACAGGCTAATCGCAAACCACGACCAGCCGCGAGCACTCTCACGCATCGACTGCGATGCCGGAATAACACCCGCCGAAATATTGCGGACCGTGGTCTTCACAAAAAGCGTGATGGTCATAACCCACACGATCATGCAGAACAGGCACAGGGCGTTAATCTGGAACGTCGTCTGGTACCACAGCCACATAATGAATGCGGTCGCCGCCGCCAAACCAATGTCCATGCACACCCAGAACCACTTCTTGAAGCGTGCACCCGCCATGATCGCGGCACCGATAGTCACCACAATCGAGAAGCCCACCAGACCAATGAACGGGTTCGGGAAGCCGAAAGCTTCCGCCTGCGGGGTGCGCATCACCGTGCCGCAGCTGAGCAGGGCGTTGATATCGCAGACCGTGGAGTGGCCGGCATCAATGTAAATCTGCAGGCGCTCATACACCAGAATCGCTGAAGAAATGAGTGCGATCAGGCCGGCGCCAACCAGCCAGAATCCGAGCTGTCGGTCTGAGTAGCCGCCTGGGGTTCCCGCGTGCCCGTGCTGCGCTTCTTTTTCAGCGTGGGTAGGCTCGGTAGTACTCGATGCGGCGGTACTCATACGACTCCTTTAGATAGTGTTTTACGGTGGTACTGTCCCAGCAGCACCGTCTTAAGCTCTGTAGTGTTGAGGGGTGCATGCAACCGTCAACGCGGCAGACGCCGGGGACGGTTGCGGAGGTGCCGGTTAGGTCCCTCAAGGGTGCGCCTCACCTCGTGCAGTAGCGGGTACGTATCGGCGCGGCATAGCCAGCACCCCGGAAGCGGTACCCCATTTATCCTAGCCTCTCACACCACCAAATGGCACACCATCAGCCTATATGTTCCGTTTTATGACGTGCTATTTTACGCAGATGGGTGCGTTTTCAGGACGGTTTCAGGAATCATTCCGGGCACTTTCGGGGCGTCTTGAGCACGCGAAAACCCCCGGGAGGCGCCCGCAATTCAGCGGCGGGCGGAACCTTCCGAGGGTTTCAACGGGATATTTCTAGGGCTTTATCCGGGGCATCACTTAGGGCGGTATTACCTAGGGCAGCGGGTGGGTGTACGACTCATCAAAGAACAGCTGCTCCAGCTCCACCGCGCGGCTAAAGAACTCGCGGGCGCGCTGCGCATCCGACGGGCCCACACGGTCCAGTTCGCGGCGCAGGAAATCAACCAGCTCACGGAACTCCGGGTAGTCGTGCAGGGTAATCCACTCGTGGTGCACAAAAGAGTCGGGGCGCTTGGCGGGAGCCTTCGACGCCCAATCCAGGTACAGGCCCTCGCAAACCACCAGCACCGACAGAATCGCCGCGTAGCTACCGCTTGCCGCCGCGTCGAGGAAGAGACGCTTGAAGCCGGTAGTCGCCTCCGTATCGGGCATGGAGTCACGCTGATGCTCAGTCACGCCCAGAGTCTCAAAACAACGCAGGAAGTAGGTATTCTCGTCCCCCGCGATTTCGCCCGCAAACTTGGAGAGGCGCAGACGACCCGCGAGAGTATCGGCGTTAGCAATCGCGCCACCAATCAGGGCGAGGAAGGTATCGAGGAAACGGTAGTCCTGCACCAGGTACCCCGCCATGACCTGCGGGGCAATCGAGCCGTCAAAAAGCTCAGCAACAAAACGGTGATTCGTGGCGGCAAGCCAGGTGGCGAGGTTCTCCTGACGCAGCGTCTCCGTGAACGAATCGGTGCCGATCAAATCGGTGAAGGGTGCGGGCATGATGGGTGCCTTTCACTATGTGGCATACCGTCGCTGGTATGCGTATGTGTGCGGGTGTGTTGGTGCAGCCTCAGGCGTTGGGGCCGGCGCCTCAGCGAATATAGCACCGTGACGCCAAGGCGCGCCCGGTTTTGCGCCCCGGTGCCCACAAATTTTCGTTCTTTTCGATTTTTTGGATGGGTGAGAGCGGATGATGCCGGTCAAACTCGCACGATTGGGGTTAGATGAGAGCCCATGGGAACACGTGAGAAATCATGCGTTCGAGTGGGAGCACGAGGGCAGAGGCGCGAAAAAGCGAGGCGCCACTCCCCCAGCCGGTAAAACCAACTAGGGGGCGGCACCCCGCCTCATGTCTGCAACCTCAACAGGTCACCTTAGTGATCCGCATCGTCCTCGGAATCGTCGTCACCGAAGAAATCATCGGTGTACGAATCGCCCAGCGGCAGACCCAGCGAATCCTCCAGCGAAGAACCCGCCGCAGACTCGCCACCCAGCTCAGCCATGATGCCGTCCAGCAGCTCATCCGGCTCAGCAGAGGCAGCCGCAGCCGCCGCGGCAGCCAGAGTCGAAGCCGACGCCGCGCCCGCAGAACCCGCATAAGCACCCTCGGCGCCCAGCTCATCCGGCAGCTCCTCAGCCTCAGCGCCGGGGGTCTTCGCCTCCTCATGCGCAGCCAGCAGGGTACGCGCCTCACCGATGACCGTAATCGAACCGGTAATCAGCACACCCGCCGACTCCTGCTCAAAGAGGGCGTTCTCCATGGCGGTAGCAATCGCCTCGTCCAGGTGCTCAAACACCTCGATCGAGTCTTCGTCCAAGCCCGCGTCCAGCGCCAGCTCGTGCAGCCGTTCCGGCGCAATCGCACGCGGCGAATCCGATGCCGCCAGGTACAGGCGGAAGGTACCGTCCGAAGCGTCCACGTACTCTTCGCGCATGGTCTCAAACATGCCCAGAGCATCCTTCTCACCCAAAATACCGACCACGGAATGCAGGTGGGACAGCTTGAACGCCTCAGTCAGCGCAGCCGCGGAAGCACGCACGCCGTGCGGGTTGTGGCCCGCATCCAGGATGGTCAGCGGCTCGGTGCGCACAACCTCCAGACGGCCCGGCGAGCGCACCGTCTCAAACGCAGTACGTACCACGTCCTCGGGCAGCTGACGCTGACCACCGAAGAACGCCTCCACGGCGGCGAGAGCCACCACGGCGTTCTGCGCCTGATGCGCACCGTGCAGGGACAGCGGCACATCCGGGTACTCGCCCGCCAGGCCGCGCAGGGTCAGCAGCTGACCGCCGACCGCAAGCTCACGGGAGACAACGCCGAACTCCACGCCCTCAAAGGCGAAGGATGCTTCCTTCTCACGAGCGGAGGCGAGCAACACGTCCGCCGCTTCCGGGTCCTGTGCCGCAGAAATCAAGAAGCCGCCGGGCTTGATAATGCCGGACTTTTCGGTCGCAATCTCGGCGAGGGTTTCGCCGAGCATGTCGGTGTGGTCCAGACCAATCGGGGTGACCACGGAAACCACGCCGTCGGCAACGTTCGTGGAATCCCAGGTGCCGCCGATACCGACCTCGAGCACCACCACGTCCACCGGCTCGTCCGCGAAAATCGCGAAGGCAAGCACGGTAACGGACTCGAAGAAGGTCAGGGCGGGCTCGCCGCGGGAGGTCATCTCTGCGTCCACAATCTGCAGGTAGGGGGCGATTTCCTCCCAAATGCGCACGAAGGTGGCGTCCGGTACGGGTGCACCGTTAATGCAGATACGCTCGGTGACGCTTTCGAGGTGCGGGCTGGTAAAGCGGCCCACGCGCAGGTCGTGGCCGAGCAGTAGCGCCTCAATCATGCGGGCGGTGCTGGTCTTGCCGTTCGTGCCGGTGATGTGGATGACCGGTGCGGCACGGTGCACGTCGCCGAGGATTTCGACGGCGCGCGCCACAGCGTCCAGGCGCGGCGCCATCTTGTTTTCGGGTGCTCGCGCCAGCAGTTCACCGTAGACCCGCTCCACGCCCTCGGGGTCGGGAATTGCGGGGTAATTCTTCTCGCTCATTGTTCTCCTCACTGGGATAGCCGGTCAGTGCCGGCAGGGGCCCACCGTGCGGCGGGATAACCGTGCGGCGGGATAGACGACGGGCCGCCCCGCCCGTGAAGGGGGCGGGACGGCCGTACGGTTCAGGCGTTTTATGCCTTGGCTACGCTAATGCTCAGCTCGGCTGCTTCGCTCAGCAGCAGGGACACGGCGAGGGTTTCGCCGGTCACCAGTGCTTCGTTGGCGCGCAGAGCTGCCAGAGTTTCCTCCGGTGCCGCGATGCTCAGGTTGATGCGGTCCGCAACGTTCAGGTCGGCGTCCTTACGTGCCTGCTGAATAGCGCGGATGGTGTCGCGGGCGATACCCTCGGCAACCAGCTCGTCGGTCAGCTCAATGTTGAGGACCAGGAAGCCGCCGGGCAGAACCGCAGCCGCAGTGTGCTCAGCACCCTCAGCGTCAGCGGCAACCACGGTTGCCAGCTCGTATTCGCCCTCTTCCAGAGCCAGGCCGCCGTCCAGAGCTGCCACGCCGACCAGGACGGTACCGTCCTCGGTCACGGTCCAGTCACCGGACTTGGATGCCTTAATGGCAACCTGCACCTGCTTGCCCAGGCGCGGACCTGCCGCACGTGCGTTGACCTTCAGCTGCTGGGAGATGCCGTAGTCGGCGGGGTCGACGGTGTCGGCGCTGACCAGCTCCACCTGGCGCAGGTTCAACTCGTCCTCGACGATGTTCGCGAAGTACTCCGCGCCCTTCTCACCGAAAGCGGTACCCAGGGCAGCGAACTGCTCGGGTGCGATTGCCACGGTCATCTTCTGCAGCGGCTGGCGCACGCGGATCTTCTTTTCCTTGCGCAGTGCCGAACCTGCGGAGCAGACCTCACGCACGGTCTGCATGAGAGCCAGCAGGTCAGACTCGTCAGCGAAAGCGGATGCCTCGGGCCAGTCAGCCAGGTGCACGGAGCGTTCACCGGTGAGGCCGCGGTAGATTTCCTCGCTGCTGAGCGGCAGCAGGGACGCGGCGACCTTCGACACGGTCACCAGTGCGGTGTAGAGGGTGTCGAATGCGTCGGTATCTTCGTTGAAGAAGCGCTCGCGGGAGCGGCGCACGTACCAGTTGGTCAGTGCGTCGGCGTACTGGCGCAGGGATTCGCAGGCGTTCCAGATGTCGTAGGAGTCCATCGCTGCGGTGACCTGCTCGATGAGTTCGCGGGTCTTGCCGAGGATGAAGCGGTCCATCACGTGCTGCGAGTCGTACTTGAGCTTTGCGCTGTAGCCTTCGCCGTTGTTGGCGGCGTTAGCGTACAGGGCGAAGAAGTGGTAGACGTTCCACAGCGGCAGCATGACCTGGCGAACACCCTCGCGGATGCCCTGCTCGGTCACGATCAGGTTGCCGCCGCGCAGGATCGGGGAGGACATCAGGAACCAGCGCATTGCGTCGGAGCCGTCGCGGTCGAGGACCTCGGAGACGTCCGGGTAGTTACGCAGGGACTTGGACATCTTCTGGCCGTCCGAGCCGAGCACAATACCGTGGCTGATGACGTTCTTGAACGCGGGGCGGTCGAAGAGCGCGGTCGCCAGTACGTGCAGCACGTAGAACCAGCCGCGGGTCTGACCGATGTACTCGACGATGAAGTCTGCCGGGTAGTGGTTCTCGAACCATTCCTGGTTCTCGAAGGGGTAGTGCACCTGTGCGTAGGGCATGGAGCCGGAGTCGAACCAGACGTCGAGCACGTCTTCCACGCGGCGCATGGTGGATTTGCCGGTCGGGTCGTCCGGGTTCGGGCGGGTCAGCTCGTCAATGTACGGGCGGTGCAGGTCGGGTTCGCCGTCCTTGTTCAGGGGCAGGCGGCCGAAGTCTGCCTTGAGCTCTTCGAGGGAGCCGTACACGTCCATGCGCGGGTAGTTCGGGTCGTCCGAAACCCACACGGGGATCGGGGAGCCCCAGAAGCGGTTACGGGAGATGGACCAGTCGCGTGCGTTCTCAACCCACTTGCCGAACTGGCCGTACTTCACGTTTTCCGGGATCCAGTTGATCTGCTTGTTCAGCTCGTACATGCGGTCCTTGAAGTCGGTGACCTTCACGTACCAGGAGGTGATTGCACGGTAGATGAGCGGGGTGCGGCAGCGCCAGCAGTGCGGGTAGGAGTGCACGTAGGACTTCTCGCGGATCAGCACGTCGTCTGCCTTGAGGGCGTTGATGATGGTGCGGTTCGCGTCGAATGCCTGCACGCCTGCAATCTCAGCCAGGGCGGTGGAGCCGGAGGCGGTGGGCTCGGCGAAGAGGTTCAGGAACTTTGCGCCTTCGTCGAGGGAGAGGATCACGGGGATGCCGTAGCCTTCACAGACCTTCTGGTCGTCTTCACCGTAGGCGGGTGCCTGGTGGACGATGCCGGTACCGTCACCGGTGGTGACGTAGTCGGCGACGAGGATCTGCCAGGAGGTTTCGGTGCCCCACTTTTCGGCGTCTGCGAAGTAGTCCCAGAGCGGGGTGTAGCGTACGTGCTCGAGCTGGGAGCCGGTGTAGCGTGCGGTGACGGCTGCGTCTGCGTCCTTTTCGGGCTGGTCGCCTTCGTAGCCGAGGTCCTTGGCGTAGGAGCCGAGCAGCTCGGAGGCGATCAGGAAGGAGCGGCCTTCGAACTTGCCTGCGCCGGGTACGACGGAGTATTCAATCTCAGGTCCGACGGCGAGCGCCTGGTTGGTGGGCAGGGTCCAGGGGGTGGTGGTCCATGCGAGTGCTTCGACGCCGTCGAGTTCTGCGGCGACCTTCTCGTCAGCACCGAGGGCGGTGTCTGCGGTGAGGCGGAATGCGACGGTGACGGTCTGGTCCTGGCGGTCCTTGTACACGTCGTCGTCCATGCGCAGCTCGTGGTTGGAGAGGGGGGTCTCGTCCTTCCAGCAGTAGGGCAGCACGCGGAAGCCCTGGTAGGTCAGGCCCTTGTCGTAGAGGCGCTTGAACGCCCAGATGACGGACTCCATGTACTCGACATTCAGGGTCTTGTAGTCGTTTTCGAAGTCGACCCAGCGTGCCTGGCGGGTGACGTACTTTTCCCACTCGTTGGTGTACTTGAGCACGGATGCGCGGGCAGCGTCGTTGAAGTTGTCGATGCCCATTTCGAGGATTTCGCGCTTGTCGGTCATGCCGAGCTGCTTCATTGCCTCGAGTTCTGCGGGCAGGCCGTGGGTGTCCCAGCCGAAGCGGCGTTCTACCTTGTGGCCGCGCTGAGTCTGGTAGCGTGCGACGAGGTCCTTGGCGTAGCCGGTGAGCAGGTGGCCGTAGTGGGGCAGGCCGTTAGCGAAGGGAGGGCCGTCGTAGAAGACGAATTCGTTTTCGCCGTTTTCGCCTGCGGGGCGGTTCTCGACGGATGCGGAGAAGGTGTTGTCCTTCTTCCAGTAGTCGAGGACTGCCTCTTCGAGTGCGGGGAACTTGGGCGATGCGGTGACGCCGCTTCCTGCGGCTTCGAAGGCGCTCGCCTTGGGGTAAACATGGGACATGTGTTTGTGCGCCCTTATCTGTTGTTCTCAACGCTGAGAGGTTGGGGCGACAGGGTACGTAGCACTCGTCGTCCGCACCGTTTCAGCGGGTGAGGATTGACATGACGGGTGCAAGGACGCCTAGGCATCGCTGACTTGCCCGGGTTGTGCCGGGGGTCGGGATGCGGCGCGGTACCACCTTGCTTACTGATTTAACAGCTCAACGCACCGAACCCTCCCGGGGCTAGCGGGGTGTCGCGTGTCCGCGATACCTAGCCACCGGAAGAGCGGCGCGTTGGGCGGGTATCAGTCGCTTATTACAGCTATATCGGGCTTAACCGTCCGGTTCTACTGGGACTACATCTCTTCCGCTAAGACACCCTCGCCGCAGCGATTGGCGGGTGCCCGCAGGTGCGGTCCGTTCTTCCGAATTGCTCGCCGGTGATGGCCGGGTCGTTGCAAACACTAATAGTTTATGTGGCTTTTGTGCCTGTATGCAACCCCGCGGGGTGTGGGTTTGAACAGTACTTTTCGGATGCGCCGCTACCGGGGGCGTAAAACAGAATGGTTCTTCGTTCGGCGATATTTAGAGCGAGTAGGGGGATTAAGGGGTCTTGACTCACCCCGCACTCGAGTGTGTTTAAAGATGTATGTTTTTACATTCCTTGCGTGTTGCTTTAAGTGGGTTTCGATTTTTTCAAGGGAACCTGCGGGATTGCAGTCAGTGCAACCACAAGATATGGGGTGAACACCGATGTAATTCCACTAGATATTCACCCCTGCATGTTTTCACCCCCTCAATATCCCGTGTGGGAACCGGTTTTTCTGAATGATTCAGCAATGCATAGCGGGTGAATAGAGTGCATATTTCGGGGGTTCCGAGCGGGTTTCCCCTTGTTGAATCGGGTATTTCTCCTGGACTACTGAAGGCCTCCTCGCATTCAGAAGGTTGAGCCACCCCCTCTCCCCTCCCCAATCTTTTGCGAACACCGGGGCGAGGCTCTTTCATTTTTCGGGCCATAAATATGACTGAAATCACTTCATCTGATACGCGAGCACCCCACCTCCTGAAGCTCCATCCTTCAAATAATCCCCAGCTATTTAGGTGCACTCGCAATACTTTACGGTGATTGATATCTTGAGCAGTCTATAGGCTCCCAGGAATTACTAAGGTGTATTTTCGTGCATTTTGAGCTCAAAATAGTCTAAAATGAATCGTGCAACACATCAATGACGATTCGATAGCATCTGCCCTCTCACCGGGGTGTGAACATAGCAGTCTCAACGATGAGTTCACCGCGTATCCGTTCGCTCTACCAGCAGCATGTACGCACCCGAGGCTCCTTCCGGACGGGGACTAAAACCGCGGCATTTGCCCGAAGTTTTACCCCCTTTCACGACCTCACCCAACACGCCATACAACCACGCGCCCGCCGCCGGGTGCCCCGAGCCCACCTCGGCATAATTCAAGGAGTTCACCGATGCTCTCACCCTCTTCGAGCACCCGTTCCGCCGCTTCCCGCCTTGTCAGCCGCCGCGCCCTACTGCTCGGTGGCGTGGCAACCCTCATGGCTGGTTGCGCCTCCGATATTCGCCCGCTGAGCGAAGAGGCGAAGGCTAAGATTGGCTCCCCCGCCCCGTCCGCGAGCGCGACCGCTTCGTCTTCTGCCTCTAGTTCGGCATCTGCTTCACCGTCTGCTTCGGCGACCGCATCCGCGAGCGCTAAGAGCAGTTCGTCCAGCGCGGCACGCGTACCCGTATCTGAGGATGCACTCGTTGAGGGTTGGGAAAAGTACCCCGGCCCTCTGAAACTGACCGGCGAATACATGGGCGAGTACCAGTCCGCAACGGATTCTTCCCCTGCGAAGAACGTACCTAAGCCCCTCAAGACCGTTCCGCACCGTGAAGAACCGACCTTCCAGGGCGCCTACGAGACGTTGCGTGCCTACTACAGTGCTCAGATCACTGCACTCAAGGATGGCCACTATGCAGATCAGGCGATTGAGCTGACCTACCCGGCAGACAAGAGCGCCATCGACGAGGTTAAAGCAGTCAAGGAACTGTATGAGCAGAACGGCTGGTACATGGACTTCACGTGCAGCATTTCCATGCGGAATACGGAGCCTCGAACCGCTCTGAAGAACGGTGACGGCTACGTAGAAATCATGATGGACGCCAAGTATTCTGCCACCGCCATCCATCAGCCGGATGGCACCGAGCGCAAGATACCGGCGATTACTCAGGTAGCCATTCCGCACGTGATGCTCTACACCGAGGGTAAGTGGTGGCGAATCGGCAACGATTATCTGAACGAGCGTCTGAATGGCGGCAAGGGCTCTTCCGACTCTTCTAGTTCCGCTGGTTCCAGTTCCGCAGGTTCTAGCGGTTCTTCGTCCTCGGGTCGCGGCTCCACTAAGGTCTAATTCCGCAGGGCTCTAATTCCGCTGGGGCATAATACCCCCTCCCCGGCATTACCTCCCCCGATCGAGAGTAACCCCAGCCGAGAGTATCCGCAGTCGAGAGTAGCCCCGTCTTATAAATCCAATAGTCCATAGCTCAAAGTCGTTGAGGCACAATCACCCCTGCACCTCACCGACTTTGGGTTATTGCGTCTTAAAGACAATGTTCAGGGTTTTTTGACGAAGTTTTAAAACCAGTCTTCTATAGTAAGAAGTGGATACTTCATACCGCCGCAGTTCACGCTCCGGCACACCCGTATCCCGGTACCCCCCCTGTACCGCGCACCATACAAAAACGATGAGGCGGATCCTTTCGTACGCATCACAGCGTTGTGAAGCGAGCTACCTCGATCAACCACTTTCAGGAGATACCATGTCCTTCCGGCCGAGTGCACACGCCAGCTTCTCTGCTAACGACCGAAACGGATTGACCCGCCGCGCCGTTCTTTTTGGTGGCCTGACCGCCGGTGCTTTGGCCCTAGCCGGATGCGCTTTCAACAAGGATATTCGCCCCACCGGTACCGGCGATACTTCCTCCGGTTCCCCGAGCGCTTCCGCTTCCCCCTCAGCTTCGGCTTCAGCTTCGCCTTCTGAGTCTGCCTCGGCATCCGCCTCTGCTTCGTCCTCGGCAAGCCGCAACAACGCGAAGATTATTCCGTCCGACGAGTTCTTGAAGGACTATAAGAAGTACATTGGCGACGTCAAGTACGAGTACAAGCCCGCCATTGCGCACTATGTTGAGCCGACCGACACCTCCCCCGCGAAGAACGTCCCGATTCCGGTCATTGATACGGTGGCTCAGCGTACCGTCAGCCTCGAGGGCGCTTACAAGACCCTGGCTGCTTACCAGAGCGCGTACATTGCCGCGATGTACAACGGCGACCTGCAGTACCTCAAGGGTCTGGTCCACGGCGCTGACAGCGGTCTGGTCAACAATCTGAAGGCTATTGCTAAGCTCTACGCTGCGGGCGGTTGGACTAAGGACTACGAGAGCAAGCTGAGCATCCGTGACGATCTCGATGCGAAGGCTCTTGCCTCTTCCGATTTGGCTGTTGTGGCGTTCCCCTGCCGGGATGTTGTCAAGGAATACACCATCTACCAGAAGGGTACCGGTGAGGTTCAGAAGGCAAGCACCCTGGATGTCGTGATCTACGTGGTGTACGCCGAGGGCAAGTGGCGCGTGACCAGCCGCGAGTACTTCGTGTCGGAGTACAGCGACCAATTCCGCAAGGTCTTTGAGGGCACCTCCTCATCGGCTTCGGCAAGCAAGTCCAGCGGTGGCGGCTCTGGCAGCTCCGGTGGCTCTAGCTCCGGTAGTAGCAGCGATTTCAAGATCTAGGTACTGAGACTCTAAGCTCCGAGACTAGGCTCTGAGAGCAATACCCCTGACGAAAGCGGGGCGGGTATCAACTGATACCCGCCCCGCTTTCGTATGTTTTTGTGCCTCGGCGCTCACGGCACGGCAATATGACCCGGCACAGCAACAGCCCCGCTCCTCGGCAACTAGGAAAACCAAGGATGCGGGGCTGTGCAATACTATCTAGCGCGCCGCCTCTAGGAGGTGGAACGCTCACGCAGACGCTCGTGAACCTCGCTCACAAAGCGGTTCTGATTATCGCGAGCATAATGCACGACCTCACCGATGACGGTAATAGCCGGCGCCTTGACCGATGCGCAATCCGCCTGAGCGTTCTCAAGGGTCGTGACAGTCACGCGCTCCTTCTCAGAGAAACCGTTCTCGATGGTTGCCAGCGGCGTGTCAGCCTCAATCCCACGAGAGAGCAGAGACGCCACCGTATCGGGCAGGGTACGAACGCCCATCAGCAGCACCACGGTGCCCTGGGCACGCAGGGTCGCCTCAACCGCCGACACTTCGGTCTCCGACAGGCCGGAATGACCAGAAATGACGGTGAAAATCGAGGACACCTTACGCAGAGTCACCGGGATCGCCGCACGCGCAGGAACCGCGATGGCGCTGGTAATACCGGGGATAACCTCAGCCTCCAGGCCGGCGGCGATGCACGCATCCAGCTCTTCAGCGCCGCGACCGTACACGTACGGGTCGCCACCCTTCAAACGCACCACGGTCTTACCCGAAAGCGCGTAATCAATCATGAGCTGCTGAATGCGGGACTGCGGAACAGCGTGCTTACCGGGAACCTTGCCCACATCAACAATGAGGGCGTTCGGTGCGTACTCGCCGTACTCCTGCGGGGCGAGGTGATCCAGGAGGACCACGTCCGCCTCGCTCAGGGCACGTGCCGCACGCAGGGTCAGCAGGTCGGCGGCACCGGGGCCGCCACCCACAATGTAGACCTTGCCGGGGTTCTCAGCAGGCTCGCCGGGCAGAAGAATGCCGCGTTCCGTCACGCTATCGTCCAGGCTGTGCCCGGGCGCCCCGCCCGCGAGAATTTCGTCAATAGTGGCGAACTCGCGGGGCGGGAACGGAGGAATCTTCGGGCCCATACTACGCTGCCGGGACCGGGTTGAGGTCACTGGGCTTACCCACGGGAATCTTGGCACCGGTCAGCAGGACGGTGTTGGACTCGCCAGCTTCTGCCGCCGCAATTTCCTCGGGGGTTGCGGGGCGAATCTGCTCGCGCTCCAGCACGTACAGGTGCGAACCCTCGTCGCTACCGTTGGGCTCGTTGATGAAGGCACGGAAGCGGCGCAGGCGGCGCTCGTCGCGCAGGGTTGCTGCCCATTCGTCCTCGTAGGAGTCAACGTGACGCTGCATGTCGCGCTCCAGGTCCTCGCACACGCCCAGGGAGTCCTCAATGAGGACGGACTGCAGGTGTGCCAGACCGTCGCCGTGCTCCTCATCCAGATCCTCGAGCCAGCGAGCGGTACGCTGCAGCTTGTCTGCGGTACGGATGTAGTACATCAGGTAGCGGTCGATGTAGCGGATGATGTCCTCGCTGGAGGCGTCCTTGACGAAGAGGCGACCGTGAGCGGGGTTTGCACCACCGTTACCACCCAGGTACAGGTTCCAGCCGTTGGTGGTTGCAATCAGACCGACGTCCTTGCCCTGTGCCTCGGCACATTCACGGTTACAGCCGGAAACACCGAACTTGAACTTGTGCGGGGAACGCAGGCCGCGGTAACGGTTCTCCAGCTGGACTGCCATACCGGTCGAGTCCTGAACACCGAAGCGGCACCAGGTCGAACCCATGCAGGACTTCACGTTACGCAGGGACTTACCGTATGCCTGACCGGACTCGAAGCCAGCATCCACCAGGCGCTCCCAAATGTAGGGCAGCTGCTCCAGGCGAGCACCGAACATACCGATACGCTGTGCACCGGTGATCTTCACGTACAGACCGAACTCTTCAGCGACCTCTGCGATGACGCCCAACTTCTTAGCGGGAATCTCACCTGCGGGAATACGCGGAACGACGGAGTAGGTACCGTTCTTCTGCATGTTTGCCAGCGCACGGTCGTTGGTCTCCTGAATACCACCGCGGCCTGCGTCCAGGACGTAGGAGTTGCGGAAGGAGGAGAGAATCGATGCAACGGTCGGCTTACAAATTGCACAGCCGTCGCCACCGCGGCCGAAGCGTGCCAGCACGGAGTCGAAGTCATCCAGGCTGGTCAGGCGCACAGCCTCAGCCAGCTCAGCACGGGAGAAGTCGAAGTGCTCACACAGTGCCTTGGAGACGGTCAGACCCATCTTCTTCATCTGCTGTTCCAGAGTCTTCTGCAGCATCGGAACACAGGAACCACACTGGGTACCTGCGGTGGTGCAGGACTTCAGGGATGCAACATCGTGGTTGCCGTCAACGATAGCCTCGCGGACAGCACCGAAGCTGATGTTGTTGCAGGAACACAGGATTGCGTCGTCGGGAAGTTCGGTATCGGGGATGCCGTCGCCGCCGCCAGCTGCGGTCAGGTAAACGTTCGGCTCAGCGGGCAGTTCGCGACCGAGCAGGGGCTTCAGGGAGTCGAAGGGAGCGGTGTCACCAACGAACACGCCACCCAGCAGGGTCTTTGCGTCGCCGCTGGTCACAATCTTCTGGTACATGCCGCGTGCGGGGTCTGCGAACAGAACCTCGAGGCAGCCCTCGGTGGTGCCGCGGCGGTCACCGAAGCCAGCCACCTGAACGCCGGAGAACTTCAGCTTGGTTGCGATGTCGAACTCTTCAACCTGAGCTTCTTCGTTGTCGTTGAGCAGGTTAGCTGCCACAGCGTCAGCCATAGCGTTAGCCGGTGCGACCAGACCCCAGGTGCGGCCCAGTACGCAGGCGACCTCACCGATAGCCCAAATGTGCTCGTCGGAGGAGTGGCATGCGTCGTTGACGAGAATACCGCCGCGCTCGCCCAGTGCCAGGTCGGCGTCGCGTGCCAGCTCGTCGTTGGGGCGAATACCGGCACCGAAGACCACCATGTCGGCGGGCAGGGTGCGGATTTCTGCATCCTCGGAGGGAGAATCTGCGATGGAGACGGAGACGACGTTGCCGTCAGCATCCTTGTTGATGCCGGAGATGTACACGCCGGTCTCAATCTCAATGCCAGTTGCCTTAATCTGGGCGTTCACGGCGTAACCGCCACCCTGGTCAACCTCAACGGAAAGCAGCCAGGGAGCCACATCCAGAATGGTGGGCTCTGCGCCCAGGTCCTTCAGACCCTCAGCTGCTTCGAGGCCGAGCAGACCGCCACCGACGACGATACCGCGGGGTGCGCGGCCCAGGGTGGACTGCAGACGGTTGACCTCGGAGACCATGTTCTTCACGTCGTCAATGGTGCGGAAGACGTGTGCGGCGTCCGAGTTAAGAATGGGGATACGAACCGCGCGGGAACCGGTCGCGAAGACCAGCACGTCGTAGGGGTACTCGTTGCCCTCGGTGTCGGTGACGACGCGGCGGGTGCGGTCAAGCTTCTCTGCGTGGCAGTTGTTGACCAGGTTGATGTTCTCTGCATTCCACAGTTCGGGATCACCGAGGGTCAGGTCCTTCTCGGTGTCCTTGAAGATCTGCTCGATAGCAACGCGGTCGTAGGGGATGTAGGGCTCGTCGTTGAGGACGGTGATGGTGTCCGCCGCGCGACCGGCAGCTTCAGCGCCTTCGTGGTACGCGCGTACAAAACGCCACGCAGCGGGGCCTGCGCCGACAACGAGAATGTTGCGGGGGGTGTGCGACATGGATTTTCCTTCCTAGTTGTAATGCAGGTAGTTCATGGCACTTGTCTACTCTCAGTACGCGGCTGTGGCGTGCCTGGCGTTGGAACTCCTAGTTTCCGTACCGTTGGGCTCGTACCTGATGCGTACCGAGTAGTTGGAGCGCCCGCTTCTTTAGAATGCATCTGAAAATTACGAAACATTTTTGTGTGGGATTATGTTGTTTTCTTCAGGCAGTCAAAAGGCGTTTTAAACTACGACTTTTATCGTACACTCTAGCGCGGGGTCGAAGTATCGAAAATCCGTATTTTTTGGGAAAATTTTCCAAAAAATCCGCGGAATACCGGGCTGAAATAGGGTATTCTTACCTTACCTAAACTTAATTTAGGTAAGGCTAATCTATGAAATTTGAGATTGTCTTTTTAGGGTAAAAATAACCTTTAGCACCCTCCGCGTGCCCCATTTCCAAATGTGGGTTTCATAAGGTAAACTCCAAACAAAGAACACACGAACCGTTATTGTGTCCTGCACCCGCGCGGCGCAGACCACCGCTTCGAAAGGAAACCCCCATGGCTGAGAACTGGGTACGCATCTGCGCCGAATCTGACCTCGAAGAAAACTGGGGTGAAGTCGCCCTGGTCGACGGCTACCAGTACGCGATCTACAAGACCAAGCACGGCATCTTCGCCAGCGACCACCTCGACCCGCACAGCCAGGCACTGGTCCTC